>Ga0187855_10001718_pt1 | contig 17124 bp, 13 predicted proteins | sample June2016WEW_8_10_2_FD_132969 | JGI IMG/M metagenome (GOLD analysis project Ga0187855, IMG submission 132969) | Peatland microbial communities from SPRUCE experiment site at the Marcell Experimental Forest, Minnesota, USA - June2016WEW_8_10 | ecosystem: Environmental > Terrestrial > Soil >...
CCACGCAGTGACCTGCCCATTTTCCAGCGTAATCCGCAGACCATGGCCGCTGAGCCCTCGCGGACGGTACTTCCAGGTCTCGCGCTTTCTGGTCTCGAGCTGCTCGCGATCCACGCCGGCTGGCCGCCCAATGGAGTCGAGGAGTTGCTTCTCGGTCTGTCCCTGCCAAACCTGCCGCTGAAAAACCCGGTTGGCGACGCCGTAGTCGCCGTATTTGCAAATCAGGCGCCCAAGCCTCGCCTGCCGGGATGCACGGGCTCTTTCAAAGACAGCTGCGACCCCCACGAGAATGATGCCGATGCCAACGAACCAGGCAATGGCGTTCACGTTCACCTCTTTCCAAGTTTTCGGCCCGTGGCGTCAGGCACGCACCAAGAACGCAGCAATTCCGTCGCTTCCTTTTCCAATTCGGGCCGGGGCATCTCCCGTACTATAACGGTCGCTCTGTATTAGGAAAATGTGACCGCGATCACTTTTCGCGGTGCGATTGTGCAAAACTGGTGCAACTTCGGGAAGCCCGCGGCGCAGCCAAGCCAAGCCTTCAGCTCCGGTTCCCAACTCCCAGCCGGCCAAAGGGCGTCAGTTTGCGTCCAACTTTCAAGCGTTCCGGTGGCGTTCATACCCTTGCGCACCGCGCGAGCTCGCCTGCATCCATGCATTTCGGCTTTGCAAATCTCTTCGCGCAATTCGTAGTTCTCGAAACCGGCAAAGCAGCCGGTTTTATCCCCTTACGGCAGCGCTCCGATTTTTGGTGTGTCCAACTTTGCCATCTTGCGAAACACCCCGAACAAGCGGGCGGGAGACCAAGCTCACTCGCCGACTTGCTGACTCGCCGCCCTTCGTTCTTCTAAACTCAAAGACACCATCTCGCGCTGAAGGACTCGCCCCTCTTGAGAACAATTCCTCGTCGTTTTGCCCTCGTTGCATCCGTCTTGTTCGGCCTCGCGGTGGGCTCGCCCGCACAAAAGCTCAGCGCCCCGCCCCAGGCGCCGGGCTTGCCGCCGGTTCCCGCCTCGCTCGAAGACCGACGCAAGGCCCTCAACGATGTCTTCCGCGAGTACTGGGAAGACCGTCTCAAGCACGATCCGGAGTTCGCGTCGAGCATCGGCGATCTGCGCTACAACGACCAGCTCTCCGATTACTCCGTACGCGCCATCAACGAAAGCCTGGCGCGCGAGCGCAAGCTCCTGCTGCGCCTTGCGGTTATCGATTCCACCGGCTTCACCGATGAGGAGAAGATCAGCCAGGAACTCCTGACTCGCCAGTTTGAGCAGGACGAGGAGGCTGCCGCCTTCAAAGAGTGGGAGATGCCCGTCAGTCAGATCAATGGCATCTATACCGACTTGCCGCAACTGGCGGAGCAGCTTGCCTTCAACACCGTCAAGGACTACGACGACTGGATCGCGCGCCTGCACGCCATTCCAACTGCCTTTGATCAGGTGACTGCAAACATGACGCTTGGCCTCCAGGACGGCCGCGTGCCGCCCAGGTATCTGTTGCAGAAGGCCTTGGATCAGATCAAGGAGATCGGGAACCAGAAGCTTGAAGATTCTCCGTTTGCTTTGCCGCTCAAGAAGTTTCCCGCCCCGGTGAGCGCCGAGGAGCAGCAACGGATCAGGACCGATGTGCTGGACGCTGTCTCGAAAGAGGTGCTGCCGGCGTATCTGCGATTTGCCCGCTTCATGGAGGTGAGCTACGTGCCGGCGGGGCGCGAGCAGCCGGGAATCAGTGCGCTGCCCGATGGGAAAAAGTACTACCAGTTCCTCATCCAGCGCGAGACCACAACCCATCTCACTCCCGACCGGATTCACCAGATCGGCCTCGACGAAGTGGCTCGGGACGAGGCGCAGTTGCTGGCTATCGCGCAGAAACTTGGCTTCGCCGATCTGACGAGTTTCCGCGCCAGCCTCAAGACCAACCCCAAGCTTCATCCTGCCTCGGGAGACGCGGTGATCGCCGCCTATCGCGGCTACATCGAGTCCATGCAGGCCAAGCTGCCCGGGTTATTTGGCCGCCTGCCCAAGGCGCCTCTTGAAGCCGTCGAAATGCCCAGGTTTATGCAGAAAGATGCCCCCCCGGCGCTTTATCAGGAGGGCACGCCCGACGGCAGCCGTCCCGGCCACGTGCAGGTGAACACATACAACGCAACCAACCGCAACCTGTACAACGCCGAGGCGATCGCCTACCACGAAGGCGTTCCCGGCCATCACCTGCAGATTTCCATCGCCCAGGAGCTTCAGGGCGTCCCCGAGTTCCGCAAATTCGGCGGCTACACGGCTTTTGTGGAGGGATGGGCGCTCTATGCCGAGGAGTTGGGCAAGGATGCCGGCTTCTATCAGGATCCCTACTCCGACTTTGGCAGATTGGACAACGATGTATGGCGAGCGATCCGCCTGGTAATCGACACCGGCGTGCACTCGGAGGGCTGGACCCGCGATCAAATGGTTCAGTATTTCCACGACCACTCGAACCTGGATGAGCCAACCATCCAGACGGAAGTGGACCGTTATATCGCGTGGCCGGGTCAGGCTCTGGCCTACAAGATTGGGCAGATGAAAATTCTGGAGCTGCGCGATAAGGCAAAGGCGGCTCTGGGCGCGAAGTTCGACATTCGCGCTTTTCACGATCAGGTGATTGACGCGGGCGCGCTGCCTCTGGATGTGCTGGAGCAGCGGATCGACGCCTGGATCGCAACCCAGCAGGCCGGCGCGCAGTGACGCAAATCGCAGGAAAGCCCGGTTTGGGCGTGATATTCTTTCGAGTTCCCTAGTCAAAGGCGAGCGATTCGCCGAAAATCTGCAGCCGCTGCCAGGCAACGGCTGGAAGGGGTTTTATGAAACATTGGGCTATTGCGGTTTTGGCGATTCTCGGTTGCGGCTTGCGCGCACAAGCGCCTGCACAGGTTGTGGACACGACGGTCTGCGATGTCGTGAAAAAGCCGGCGCCGTTCGACGGCAAGATGGTGCGCATCAAGGGCACGGTGGTGGCGGGACTGGACGAGTTTGTGATCAAGGATGCAGCGGACCCAAACTGCGGGTTCCAGGTGAACGCGATCTGGCTCGCCTATCCCCAGGGCGCCAAAGGCAAGGCAGGACCGGCGGCAATGGTACAGGTGCAGCCGGCCAGGAACTTTTCGGGCCAATATGCTCCGCCGGCGCGCACGCCGGTGGCGCTCGATAAGAGCAAAGACTTCAAACAATTCGATTCACTGCTGGCGCAGACGCACCAGAAGGGCTCGGACGTTTGTCTGGGCTGCGTGCGGTATGAAGTGACGGCGACACTGGTGGGCCGGCTCGACGCCGTGGCCGATGCCACGCTGAAGCGCGATGCCAGCGGCAAGATCCTTGGGTTTGGGGGATTCGGCAATATGAACGCGTATCCGGCGCGGCTGGTGCTGCAGTCGGTGTCGGATGTAACGCCGAAAGAAATTGACTACTCGAAGATTGATGACGCTACCAAGGGCAATCCCGTGCAGGAGCTTTCGCTGCCGGGATCTACCCCATTGCCTCTGGCGCCCGGACCTCCCGTGAATGACCCATACGGAACGCTGGAAACGGTGCAGAAGATCATTCAAACGATGCCCGATAGTCCAGCCAAGGACCAGGCATTGAAAGCAGCTGCGGCCTACGCCAAGGAGCGCGACCATAACGGTGTAACCATCGGTTTCGGGACAACGAATGAGGCCGCCGCGAGGGATGCGGCGGGAACGAAGGACTCGCCGGACGGAATTCTCTTTAACTGTACATTCAACTCGGACAAACTGCCTGGGCCTGCATTGGGATTGGCGCTGGCGCACATCGGCGAACATGTGGTGGACTTGCGCAACCCGACGCCGCAGAACCTCGGCGCGCCGCCTATCCTGCTCGAATCGGACGGTTGGGTCGTCGCCGTGGTCACAGCGATCGGCGGTGGAGTGCGATTTGTGACGATGCCTGGCGGGTACGAGCTTTGGGATGGCAATTGGCCAATGGCGAGCCGCAACGATCAAATGGCGGCGGGGCTGAAGGACTTCCTCAACAACGAAGCCATGTTGAGCCAGTAAACGGACGGGCTGGGGGAACAGGCGCTGTTCCAGTCGCTGTTTCCGTTCGACCGTGATCGCTTGAGCGATCCGCGCGCCGGCAGACTTCGGCTCGGCAGGCGCAGGGTCGGCACGCGCATGTCTGACGATGACGGGTTCTCTCTCTACCAGGAATTTCCAGCTCGCCTTATGAACGTGGTCCAGTGCGAATCCGCGTATTCTGAATACTGATCGATCCTAAATCTATGAGGTGAGGATGAATGGCAGAGATCGCCGTTGAGGCAACACAGGTTCCCGCCAAGTTGCCCGAGGTCCGGGTGGCCGTTTTGGGCGCCGGCAAGATGGGCGGCATTCTGCTGCAGGCCTTTCTCAAAGAAAACCTGTTTGCCGCCGATAAGATTCACGCGACCGTAGGCCATGCCGAGCGGGCGCTGGCGCTGAGCACGCAATGGGGTGTGGATGTAAGCACCAACAACCTAGAAGCGGCGCGGGCTTCGGATCTTATCCTGATCGGCGTGAAGCCGTTTCAGGTGCCGGAGTTGATCACCGAGATCAAATCGGCTCTTACGGCGGACAAGACTCTGGTGTCGTTCGCGGCCTCGGTCAAGACGCGTGCGATTGAGGAAGCCGCGGGGATGGAGATCGCCGTGGTCCGCGCCATGCCCAACACCCCCTCCGCGCTGGGCGCCGGAGTGGCCGCACTGTGCCGCGGCCGCTTCGTCAAAGATGCACAGATGGAGCTGGCACAGCGCCTGTTTGAAACCGTTGGCCGCACAGTCCTGGTCGACGAGAAGCACATGGACGCCGTGACGGGTCTCTCGGGCTCGGGCCCGGCGTATCTCTACATCATTATTGAGGCGCTGGCCGAGGCGGGCGTGAAAGTCGGCCTGCCGCGCGAGATCGCCACGCAGTTGGCCGCGCAGACGGCCTACGGCGCAGCGAAGATGGTGCTGGAAACGGGATATCACCCGGCACTGCTTAAAGACGCGGTGACTACTCCGGCTGGATGCACGATCGACGGCATTCTGGAGCTCGAGGAGGGCGGGCTGCGCGTGACGCTGATCAAGGCGGTAATGCGGGCAACCGAGCGCGCGCGGCAACTGGCGGCGGGGTGATAAAGGCAGGGACCAAGGGAACGAGGGAACAAGGGAACAAGAAGGCAGCGACGCAAATCGGCAAAGTTGGACACACGAAAATTTGGAGTGTCGCCCTAAGGGGAGAAAATCGGCTATTTTGCCGCTCTCAAAGCCTACAAATTGCGGTGAGAGAATTTCGAAGGCGAAATCCCTGCTTGCAAGGGTAGGATTCGCGCGAGTTTGTGCGTCTAGAAGGGGATGAACGCTATCAAAACGCGTGAAAGTTGGACGCAAATTGGCGCCGTTTGGCAGGTTTTGCGGGCAACCTTCAAGGTTGCCGAAGCTCTGCGCTAAGCTTGTTTCTTGCCGATCCAGCGACCAACCTGGCTGCCCAACTACCTGCCCGAGCTCGATGGCCTGCGGGGTCTGGCGATTCTGTGGGTGGTGCTCTACCACTCGAAGCCCAGGCTTGCGGGAACATGGATGTATGGCGCGAGCCTATGGGGCTGGGCGGGCGTCATTCTCTTCTTTATCCTCTCGGGATTTCTCATCACATCGATTCTGCTGGTCACGCGCGACAAGCCGCACTTCTTTCATCACTTTCATGCGCGCCGGGCGCTGCGCATCTGGCCGGTCTACATCCTGCTGCTCATGGTCGTGTACCTGAACGCGCCGTGGTTTATCGGGCCGAGCGTAATGGACGCGATCAAAACCGCGCCGTGGCTGGCTTACATCTTTTTTGTGCAGAATCTCTTTCACCTGACGATGCCGCCCGCGCTGCAGCCCACCTGGGCACTGGCGATTGAAGAGCAGTACTACTTTGTCTGGGCCCCGGTGGTAAAGTTCATCCGCAGGCCGTGGATGCTGGCAACAGTGCTTCTTGGCGCGCTGGTAATTTCGCCCGCATTGCGACTCGAGCATCGCGCCTGGCTCACTCCGACGCACACATTGATCCATCTGGATGGAATTGCTTTGGGAAGCCTGATGGCTCTCGGCGTGCACACACTGAACCTCAGTCGGCGTACGTGGTTGTGGACGGGACTGACAGCATCTGTCGTCGGCATATGGTCGGCGGCGACCATTGCCGGGGGCACGGCATTTCTGGATTCGGCCCTGGCTGTGGGATTTTCCGGAGTGGTTCTGGCGCTCATTGCGTCGACAGGCTCACGCAATCCCGTGAGCGTGTTTCTGCGCAGCGGGCCTCTCAAGTTCTACGGGCGCATCAGCTATGGGCTGTACATGAGCCACATCGCGGTCTTCATTTACTTCGGCTGGTTCGACGCCAGGATGGACCGTTACGGAATCGAGGGAAACCTGGCAGTGGTGGCGTTCCGGCTCGTGGCGTGCACGTTGGTGGCGGCTGCACTGTGGTACGGCATGGAGTCGCAGGTGCTGAGGTTAAAGGAACGATTCTAGAGCAGGGTTAGATTCTCTGGAGGAGCCCAGATCCCCAAAAGCCGGGTCCCTCGACTTCATTTTGCCTCAGCCCCCCACGGCCACGGACGAAGACCCGTCCGCGGGGACCCCGGGATCTGCGAAACTCCGCTCGGATGGCCGATCTTTATGCGTGGCCATTTGAGAGAGACACCGCGCCAGGTGCGTCAGCAACCGGCTCAGGAGCGGCCGACGATCACGAAGAGGGCCAGCAGGAAAAGCGAAACGGCGAGCGCGGGCGGTTCGCTGCGGCGAGCGTGATAGATTCCTGCGATTAGCATCAGCAATGCCAAGCCCGCGGCGGAGAGCCGGATGATGAGGTACTCAGGAACCAGCCCATCAGGCGTGAAGATGTCGGGCATAATGACGCCGAACGCCAAGGCAACTTCAACAATTCCAATGATCTTGGCTCGGGTGGGAAAGAAGGGGACCAGTCCATTTGCCGGGCCCTCAGACGCCTGAACCGTGGGCGCGAAGGCGAAGAGGCGCATGGTGCCCGCAGTTAGAAAGACTCCTGCCAGAACAAGCTGCACAGTCCAGACCATGGCGTTCATTTCCGCCGCCTCCCGATTCGAAACATTCGCCCGTTTTGTTCGGTGCTATCACTGCTGTTAGGTTGCCTGGTCAGCGGGCGCGGCACACGCTCACGTCAGCGAGCCCGACTCCAAACAACAGAGCAACGGTAGCCTAACAATGATGAAGATTCTATAAAGACAGGAGTGAATTGTCCATCAAACTTCGACCTAAGGGTCGAAATCTAATAGAGAATGTCCGGACCTGATCGAATCATCCAAGTCGTGAAAAAAGAATGATGACCGTGGAGAGCTTTAGGGCAGCCGCCATTCGTTGTGCAAAACACTGAGGCGCCGATCGAAACTGACCGGCGCCCCAATGATCAGAAAAACTGAAAGGCGTTCAGACGCAGGGGACGCAGTTGTCGTGCTGCCACTGCTCCATCTGCTGGCGGAACTGGTCCGTCTGGTGCTGGAGTTGCTTCATCTGATCCGAGTTGAAGTTCTTCTGGAACTCCTGCATCTGCCGGCGAAGCTGCTCCATCTGCTTGGGATCGACCTGGAAATCCTTCATGCTCTGGCGCAGCTTTTCGGCGTTCTGCTGGAGGGCCTTTATCTGGTCGGGGTCGACCTGGAAGTCTTTCATGCTTTGGCCGAGCTCCTCGGCCTGATGGCGCATCTTTTCAGCCTCTTCAGCACTGAACATCCGGCTATCGATCTGAGACTGAAACTGGTCGGCGAATTCCTGCGCCTCGCGCTGTTCTGCGTCGGCTGCGGCTGCTGCCTGCGCGGAGATCTCGTTGGCAATGTCGTCATCGAAGAGCGGAGAAAGCCCGGCAACATCCACGTCGCTGTCGGAAGCGAACAGGTCGTCGTAGTCCAGGGCGCTGCGATGCTTGGAGTCCACCTGAAGGGTGAGGGTTTGCTGCTTCCTATCGCGCAGGATGGTTACCTGGACAGGTTTGCCCTGATTGGAGCGCAGGGCGCGGTCCCAATCGGCAGCCGTGGCAATGGAGTCGGAGCCGACCTTGAGGATGACGTCAAAGGCCTTGAGTCCGGAAGCGGCGGCTTCGCCCTTGCGCGCCACTTGCTTGACCATCAGCCCGGCCGGTACGCCGAGGTAGTCGGCCATCTGCGAGGTGAGCGGTTCAACCAACGCACCGACATTGAGCGTGCTGGTGAAGAGCGACATGTGGAAGCCAGTGGCCGGAGTTGCATCTCCGCCGGCAAAGATACCCATTCCCGCGGGTGGCGCGGGAGTGATGGGCCCGGCTTCAACGCCGATTTTGCCCCAAATGTCGTGGTCGAGAGTTTTGCGGTCGGCGAGTTGCACGGCGAGGGTCTGAATGTTACCGTCGCGACTGACCTCGAGGCTGATTTTGCGGCCGGGCGGGATCTCGCGCAGCATGCGGCGCAGAGCCTCAGCGCCCTCAACACTCTGGCCGTTGACGGCGAGGACGACGTCGTTGACCTTGAGGCCGATCTGGCCCGCCGGTGCATCGTGATCGATCAACGTGATGACAGCGCCGTGAACGTCTTTGAGCTTGAGTGCCTGGGCTTTGTCGTTGTCAATGTCGTCGACCTGAACGCCGAGATAACCGGCTGCGCTGGGATGAATGGCGAGGGGGCTGGGCTCCTCGAAGATGGGCGCCAATTCCTGCGCCTGCGCGCTGGCGGCACGTGGCGCCGCGGCCAGGGTTACAGCGCAGAGCGCAGCCATGCCCAGGTTGACGAAGGAAAGATTGTGATACGGCCTCAGAAGGTGTTTCATGGTTGTTTCTCCCCGGTACTTGTTCGTCCGGTCTGCGCTCATTGAGACGGCGCAGTAGCCGGAAAGTCATGTGCGCTTACAAAGCCTACTGAATCTCCTGTACCCGGCTCAAGACTTGCCGGGAAACGTTGCGAATCTGGGAATCACGATCGGAATTCGAGACGGAATAAAGAACTTGCTGGACGCTGGTGTCGGCTTCGACGGGCGTCAACAAACCGATAGCTTCAGCGCGAACGCCGGCATCGTTGTCGTTCAGCAACGACTCAAGCACGGCATCACGAACGCGAATATCCTCCGCGACATAGGGCTCCAGGCCCTCCAGTGCTTTTTGGCGAACCTTGGCGCTCTTGTCATAGCGCAGCGCGACCATCAATGCGTCGCGAATGCCGGAGGGCTGGCAACTGTGGCCAGCGCGGCATTCGGCGGCGAGCAAGGCCACGGAATCGTCGCGGACGGCTGGCGAGGCGGCATTCTCGCTGGCCAGCATCAGCAGCTGGCGGATGGATGGGTCGTCGAGCGATCCCTCGACCTGGCGCGGAACGACCTGATTGTAGCTGACAGAGACCATCTCGCTGTTGGGCTGGCGCACGATGCTCGAGATTCCTGCAACGTTGGCCAATTCTGGCGTCGATGCGGCAGGCTGCACCTGGGCGCCTATGGGCAAAGCGGCTCGCGCAGCTGTGGCAGCGGCGGCGGTGCGTCCCTGGGCGAACTCGTACCCGCCAAGAACTCCGGCGCCGGCGCCGGCGATCAGCAGCAACAACGCGGCTGCCGGGGCAGCCTGCAGGCTGGCGAAGTTGGCGAGGATGCGCTCGCCGAGCCGCTCATACCAGCGCTTCGGAGGCAGCGCGTCGAGGGCTTCGTCGAGCCGAAGGCGCGAGCGGGCAATGAGGTTCGGCCCCGGCTCAAGCACCGGATGCAGGCCGGCAAGCACCTTCAGCGCGAAGACTTGTTCGCGCTCCTTCTGGCATGCCGCGCAGCCCGCCACATGCTGTTCCAGCTCGTGCGCCTGCTCATCGGCGAGCTCCCCGTAAGCGGCAGTAACCATTCGTTCCTGTGCAAGTTCGCAATTCATGTTTACGTCCTTCCCCCGAAGAGCAGCTAACAGCTATCAGCTTCATCGTGCGGGAACCGACGAGTGAGTCAAAGACTCTTTCGTTTCTGTCGTTCTGATCCCTGACACCTGAAACCTGCTTTCTCGTTCCTTTGGTTCCTTGTTCCCTCTCTTTACCGCATGTCCGCCAGTTGCAGACGGAGTTTCTTGGTGGCGCGGAAGAGAGTGTTCTTCGCAGTCTCTTCCGTGGTGTTCAACATTTCGCCGATGGTGCGCAGCCGCAGACCCTGGTAGTGCTTGAGCTCGAAGACCATGCGCTCGCGCGGGGTTAGCTTGCCGAGCGCAGACTGGATTTTCTCTCCCAGAACTTTGCGATCGAGTTCGCGCGCCGGGTTCGAAAACGACCGGTTATCGGAAACCGAGGCAAGAACATCGATCTCTTCTCCGGTGCGGTCGACGACCACCTCGTGATCTTCGCGGCGGGTTTTGCGCCGGCGCAACTGATCGAGACAGAGGTTGGTGACGATGCGGTAAATCCACGTATAAAACGAGCACTCGAAGCGGAAGTTCCCGATATACCGGAAAGCTTTCAGGAAAGCGTCCTGGTAGATGTCTTCGGCGTCGTGCTCCGACCCGGTCAGATGCAGGGCCAGGCGCAAGACCTGGTGCTCGTACTGCCGGACGAGCGCGTCGAAGGCGGCGCGTGAGCCGGCCTGCGCCTCGCGAATGAGCTCGGTTTCGAGGGCGCGGCTTTGCACGCGGTCCTGAGCCCGGCCCGCATCATCCCGGCTGACTTGCTGCCGCTTCGCCTCGTCAATTGCTCTTGTCGGAGCCATGCCTGGAGAGGATTCTACCCTCCCCTTAGCCGGCCAAGCCAAAGAATCGACAGCCTGGGCGAGGCTCATAGATGAAAGCGCCATGGAAACACTGGTTGCATCCGCAGCCATCGACCTTTCAACTCCCCGAGGAAAAAGCCTGTGCGCATCAAAATAGACGCCGCACCTGGGAATTGGTCAACGGGATAAGCCTTGTGGATCGGGGAGAAAAGACGGCAGTTCCCTTTACTGGAATGGGGCGGTACGGGCCCTAGGGCGTCAGGGTGGAGCACCCGACGGGGCAGCCAGGCGACGGCAGGAACGGGAAATGCGCTTCCCTTTGTTGCCAAAAGAGCAGATACTTGCGTCTAACAGATCGAGCGAAGCGGGGCATCGGAGGCGGTGCCGGAGGTGGGTCGATGAAGGCAGCGAATCGCGCGGGATGGACGGCAGTTGTGGCTGGAATGGCGTTAACGCTGGCTGTTGCCGCGGCAGCGCAAAGCGGCGGGTCGAACAGCGGAACCCCGCCCCAAAGCTCTCCAGCTGCGCAGTCTTCGCCGAGCCAGAACGGGGACACCAACGCTTCGGCGCAGCCCGGGTTGACTCCGACGGCTTCAGCGCCTTCGGCGCAACCTGCGCCGGGAACCACGCCGGTGGGCGGCGATCAGCCTGCGCCGGCCAAGCAGCCAGATTCGAGTTCTGCGACGGCGAAAAGCGGCCAACTACCTCCATGCCCGGTGAAAACCGACGATAAGAAGGACAAGAAGAAAGACAACGACAACGCCAAGGCCGGCGACAACGGCAGTTTGGAAGACGCCGAGCCGGGAACCACTCCTGTGGGCGGCGATTGCGACTCGACAGTCTCGGTAAATCCGGAGAAGGTGGTCGATCCCGGCAGCGAGATGATCAAAGTGAAACCCGGCAGCATTGAAGACGTGAGCGCCGTTGGAAACCGCAAAATCGGCGACCGCGGGCTGGGCAACTGGTACTCCACCGACGGCGAAATCAAGATGGGCAAGCAGTATGCCGACGAGATCGAGAAGAGCACGCGCTTCATTACCGATCCCGTGGTGGACGAATATGTGAACCGCATCGGACAGAACATCGTGAAGAACTCCGACTGCAAAGTGCCGTTCACCATCAAGGTCATCGATTCCGACGAGATCAACGCCATGGCGCTGCCGGGCGGATTCTTCTACGTGAATTCCGGGCTGATCCTCAATGCAGACGAGGAAGCGGAACTGGCCGGCGTGATGGCCCACGAGACGGCTCACGTTTGCGCGCACCACGCGGCCCGTGAGATGACGCGGCTGAACTACGTGCAGATTGGCATGGTGCCGCTGATCATGTTGACCGGCTACACCTGGACCGGATACGGGATCTACGAAGCCGCGCAACTGGCGATTCCGATTACCTTCCTCGAGTTCTCGCGCGAGTTCGAAGCGCAGGCCGACTATCTGGGCGTGCAATATATGTACCGCGCCGGGTACGACCCGCAGTCGTTCATCAGCTTCTTTGAGAAGGTGCAGGCGCTGGAGAAGCGCAAGCCGGGACTGGTCGCCAAGGCCTTCAGCGACCATCCGCAGACACCTGACCGCATTCTGCATACGCAGGAAGAAATTGCGCGCATTCTCCCCCCCAAGGATGAGTACACGGTCACCACGTCGGAGTTCGACGACGTCAAGGCCCGGCTGGCGCGCATCGAGAACAAGCGTAGACTGAACGACACCAAGGGGCCGAACAAGCCCTCGTTGCGCAGGGCCAGCACCAACCCCAACGACGACGGAAGCTCGGGCAACTCAGGTAGCTCGACACAGGCCGGCAACTCCAACGGATCGGACTCGGGCGACGGGCCGCCGACGCTGCATCGCCGCGACGACCAGAACTGAAGGCAGAGATAAGAGAACAGAGATCAAGACTGGCCATCCCTATTCCAGGGATGGCCGGATCATTTATGGGCGATGTGCGGATCGCGGGAATAAGCGCTGAGTTCTCGCTTCGCTATACTGGCGACACGGAATTGCACTTGCGGTATGAGATTGTGAATGGCCGGCCGAGTTTGAGCGGCACGCCCGGCGCGTTCAGGAACACTCGCCTGTGGTGAAGAAGATCGCTATTGTCGCGGCTGTCTTTGTTCTGATCCTGTTGTTGACCAAAATCGCCAACGAGATTCCGCCCGAGCCCCCCTCCGGTTATAGCTTCTGGCTCTATGCGCAACAAGTGGTGGAGTGTTCCGCGACCGAAATTACTTTTGTCGATCACCATCAGAGCGAGACGCACTTCGAGAAGGATTCGAGCTGGCCCGACTGCTCGACGTTTCACAAAGACGATGTGCTCGACTTCCATCTATCGCGAGGCGAAAAGACGAGGTTTCTCGGAGTCGAAAAGACCGAGTGGTGGCGCAAGGCGATGTGAGCGCCAGGGGCCAGGGATCACGGTTTCCAGGGTCAGAAGGCGGGCCGGCGAGGAAACCGGAATTGGGGTTCAGTCTTCGCGCAAGGCCCTTGCCGGCTCGATTCGCGCGACGCGAAGAGCCGGTACGATAGCCGCCAGAATAGCCACTGCGCCGAGAATGCCGACCACCGACAAAAGGCTCGGCACATCGTAGACACCCACGCCATAGAGCACGCTCCGCATCAAACGCAGCGCCCCTGCACAGCCCAGCAAGCCCGCGACGAGGCCGGCGAGCGCCGGACGAAGGCCAACCTGGGCGACGTGGCGCATGGCGTGGCTCAAGCTTGACCCAAGCGCAATGCGGATGCCGATCTCGCGAGTGCGCAGGGCAACGGAGTTTGCCACCAGGACAAAGATTCCCACCGCGCTCAGCACAAGCGCCAGCCCCGCCATGGTTCCCAGCAGAGCCGTCTGCACGCGCTCGGAAGCAAGAGTCTGGGCCTGAAGGTCGCTCATCGAGTAGAAACCGGAAAAGGGTAAGTTGGGGTCCACGCTCGCCAGAGCTTGTTGCATTTGCATGGTGAGACCGGCAACGGGTCCGACCTCACGCACGATCCAACTGGGCTGAAACCAGGTATGCACCAGGGCCAGCATTTCCGGGTGCGTGATTTGCGCAGCCGGAATGTAGACCGTCTCTTCGGTCTGGATGGGCGCGACTGGATTGAGGCCAGAGGAAATCTGCGTGTCGGCTACCACACCCACAATCACGGCTTTTGACGGACCGCTTCCCAGCGTCCGTCCTACCGGGTTCGCGCCATGGTAGAACTTGCTCGCAAACTGGCGGTTGACGATCATCACCGGCTCTGCGCCGGGGTCATCTGCGTCGCTGAACGCGCGCCCCGCCAGCAAAGGAATTTGCAGGGTAGCAAAGTAGCCGGGAGTCACGTAGAGCTCGTCGGTCTGCACCTCCTGCCCCGTCTCCTTCCCGTCAGCTAAGGTGACCGAATCATTCAGCACGCGTTCGTATGGCAAAGACAGCCCGACGGCAGCGTCCTGTACTCCGGGGATATGCTGCATCGCGGCGATGCTTTCATCGAGCAATTTGCGAAAAACGGCAGGATCGCGATAGCGCAGGTCGTCCAGCGAAGCTTTTGCTGTCATCACCCCGTGGGGATTGAATCCTGCGGGCAGCGTCTCGAAATGAATCAATGTCCGGATGAGCAGTCCGCTGCCGGCCAGCAGCACGACAGTAAGCGCCACCTCGCCGGCAATCAGGATCTGCCTTAACCCGGTGCGCGCGCCATCCGAGTAGGAGTGCCCGACCATCGAGGCGCGCAGGTTCATCCTGCGAACCACCAGCGCGGGCAGCATGCCGAAGAACACGCTTGCCAGGACTGAAACCGCGAGCGTAAACGTGAGTACCATGCCGTCGAGGTGTACGCCGGCAACGGGAAGATAACCGATGGGGAGCAGTTGCAACAGCTCACGCAGCGCCAAAAACGCGAGGCCCACACCGACGCCGCCGCCGAGCAGCGCCAGGAGCAGATTTTCAATCCATAACTGGCGTTGGATTTGCCAGTGCGACCCGCCAAGGGCCAGGCGGGTCGACATCTCCGGAATGCGTCGCGCAATGCGCACCAGCGTAAGGCCGGCGAGATTGGCGCAGGCGATCAGCAGGATAAAAGCAGCGGCGCACATCAGTGCGATCACCTGGGGCCTGAGGGTTGCGGTTTCGCCGCGTTGTAGCGGAACAGTGTGGAAGGAGACGAACGTGCCGGGGCCGTAGTGACTAGCAAGGCCAATGGCCCAACTACTCCAGGCTCGTTTGATTTCGCTATCGGCCTGCTGCCAGGTTGCCCCATCCTGCAGCCTGACAATGACCTCGTAGTTTGTCCCGCCGCCCTCTCCATTGCGGCTGGGCTGGAGGGCGGTATAAAGATCCGCGTTCAGTGGAGTGGCAGCTCCCCTGGGCAGTACGCCAACAACGGTGTACGTGTCGCCCTTCAAATGGATCGGTTGCCCAATGAGACTTCGGTCTTCGCTGAAGGTTTTGTGCCAAAAATCGTAACTCAGGATGACCGACTTGGGCCCCTGCGGGCGATCTTCCGCGTCAGTAAAGTTGCGCCCCAGTACCGTATGGATACCAAGCACATCGAGATAGCGTGCGGAGATTCGTCCCGCGTGTACGTAATCGACGTGCTCTCCCGCCTGGAGATTCGCCCCGGAAAAACCGCGGCTGGAAACGGCGGAGATGAGCGACGGGACATTGTCGCGCAGCAATTCCCATTGTTCGCCGCTTATACCGTGTACGCCGTCGTATGGCTCAGGCCCCCGGACATCCCTGAAGATTGTTCCCAGGCGCTCCGGGTGCGGATAAGGCAGGCGCTCGAGCATCAGCGCGTTCACAATCGAGAAGACCGCGGTGTTGGCGCCGACCGCAAGTGCAAGCGTAACGATGACGGTAAGCGCGAAGCCGGGGTAGCGCAGCAGTTGGCGCGTGCCGAAGCGCGCATCCCGCCAGAGCGCTTCCAGGCGTGCGCCGGCGCGGCGATCGCGAACGGCTTGCTTCACCTGCTCCATCCCTCCAAAGTCGGCCAACGCCGTGCGCCGCGCCTCGGCTCGAGACATACCCCCGGCGATTCTCTCGTCGGTCATCATGCCGACGTAGGTCTCGAGCTCGTCGTCGAGTTGCCGGTCAATCTCTTCCTTGCGGAAAAGATTGATCACAGCCTTGCGAATTTGCGACAGGAGTTGCATGGGTCGCCTTCTACGTCGCATTCAGCGCCTTCGTCATGGCAAGGACAATGGTTTTCCACTGTTCCGTTTCCACTGCAAGCTGGCCCCTGCCGGCTTTGGTGAGGCGATAGAACCGGGCCCGTCGATTGTTCTCTGAGTCGCCCCAGAACGAGCTCAGCCAGCCTGCTTCCTCCATGCGATGAAGGGCGGGAAATAGCGAACCCGGCTTGACCAGGAACGTCCCCTGGGTGATTTGCTCGATGCGCCGTGAAATGCCCAGGCCATGCAGCTCGCCCGTGCCGAGCGCCCTCAAAACGAGGAGATCGAGAGTGCCTTGCAGAAGATTTGTCTGCCTGGGGCTCATTCGTTGGTCCTATCGGATCTCTATATGAGAGTGAACCCGTTCCTATAGATTGTCAATAGAAGACTCGCGGGCATGAATGGGAGGGGCCTCCGGTTTGCCGGATCCCGGAATTTCCAGAATTGAGCCACCATCCCGGCTGGGCCGTATCATTCTTGGGAACGGCATGACGCGATCAAAATCACGCGACGATTTGCAACCGAGTGCCTGGAAGACGGTCCCTCGCTGGGCCATTATCGTCTTCCTGCTCGCCGTCTTTTGCATCTTTGCCAGCTTCGGATTCGTTTTCGACGGCATGGACATGGGACGTCAGTCAGCCCTGGATCTTGCTTTATCGGCAGTGATTATCGCGTTGTTCGCGACGTCGTACGCCGTCTCAGGCATCATCCTCCGGCAAAGGTTCTGGATTGCCTTTATACCGCTCTTCATTAGCGAGAACATTTGCATGACGCTGCTGTACACGTGGCTGCCCAAGGGTCCCCTGCCTACCCATCTCGATTCGATCCAGCTCAGCGGTTTTCACAACCGGCTTGTCTTCGACGGTCTAGCTGTGGTCATTTCCGTCGTCCTGGGTTACACCGGTCTTGTCGTGGTCTCCATTGCCGAGTCGCGTCGCCGCCTCAGGATTGAGCTCGATAAAGCTGCGCTGGAGACCGAAATGGCTGCCGCCCACGAAATCCAGCGGCTGATGGTTCCCGAACAGCTGCCGTCCGCTCCCGGATACTCCATTGATAGCATCTACCGCCCCGCCGCGCAGGTAGGTGGAGATTTCTTCCAGGTCATCCCGCTCGGCGCCGGCCAAACCCTGGTCGTCATCGGCGACGTCAGCGGCAAAGGGCTCAGCGCCGCGATGATCGTCTCCATGCTCATTGGCATGCTGCACACCATCAGCAGAATCAGCCAGGACCCGGCGCAGATCTTGACCGAACTGAACAGCAGGCTCTTCGAGC
>Ga0187855_10001720_pt1 | contig 17090 bp, 13 predicted proteins | sample June2016WEW_8_10_2_FD_132969 | JGI IMG/M metagenome (GOLD analysis project Ga0187855, IMG submission 132969) | Peatland microbial communities from SPRUCE experiment site at the Marcell Experimental Forest, Minnesota, USA - June2016WEW_8_10 | ecosystem: Environmental > Terrestrial > Soil >...
ATGGACATTGCCATCGGCGAGGGTGACGGTGCCGTTGCCGGGGGTGCTGCTTTGGGGATTGGAGACGAGGGTGGGAACGGTGGTGTTGCTGGGTCCGCCGAGGCTGACCTGGCAGTTCTCGGTCTGACTGCTGGCATTGGTGAAGGAGTAGTGAACCGGGGAGTTGGGGACACCGGCGCCGCAGTTCTGGAGGGCGATGTGGTTGTCGCTGTAGGAACCGCCGAGGTCGTCGGGGTCAAAGCCGGCGCCGTTGTTGTAGGTATCGAATTCGAGGGCGAGGCTGTTGTCGATGCCGCCGTAGGAGAGGCATCCGCCACCGGTGCCGAGGGCGGTGGGACCGGCGCCAGCCGCAACGCAGCCGGCGATGGGGTCGGAGGGAGTGTAGACGCCCTGAGAGTTCTGGATAACGAAAGCGAGGCCGTCGGCGGTGGCGTAGCTGTTGCTGTTGGGGGTGAACTTAAAAGCGAACCAGGAGGTGAATCCGTTGGCGACGACCTGAGGCACGGAAAACCACATGCTCGAAGACTGGCCGCCGGCACTGGGGGTCATCTGGGTGGCATACCAGGAGCCGGATACCGGGGGATTATCGGTGAGGATGGGATCGATGGGGGCCGGAAAGGTGTCGAGGAGGAAAGATGGATCGCCGGTGGTTCCGTTGAAACAGAAGAGGGGGCTGTTCACGGCGGTGGCGGAACACGCGTAGGAGTACTGGCTGGTATTGGCCTGAGGCGTGTTGAAGTCGTAGTAGGTGATCTGCTGGGCGGAGGCGTTGTGACCAGGAAGAGCGAGCAGGGCTGAGGTGAGAAGGGCAGCGAAGAGCAGGGACTGCTTCGGCCTTGCGACGGTCATGGTGTGTCCTCCAGAGCTCGTGGAGCGGGAGCTCGTGATGCAGATTGGCCCGGGACCACTCCAACAGTTGAGAGCAAAGTGAGGAGATTGCTCCTGGGGAGTGAGCAGATCTCACAGCGATCCGTTGGGTAGAGTCAGGTAAAAATCATAACCATCGCGGAGTGAAGAGTGGATTAATTTCCGTAACCGCCGCTGGTCACATGATCCGCACCCGTCAATGGGCAGCTGGAGGTTACGCACAAGTGACGCACCAGGTTGGGCCGCGGGGTGGTCGAGAGGGTCAGATCCCAGGCGCGGACAATGCGCGCTTGCGCGCAGGCAGGAAGGGATGGATGAGCAGCTGGTAGGCTGCGCCGCCCACGGCTCCGCCGAGAAGGGGACCGGCGATGGGAACCCACCAGTAGCTTCCGGGGGAGGGCAAGGCGGAGCTGCCCCAGCCGGCGAAGAAGCAGAAGAGGCGGGGGCCGAAATCGCGGGCAGGGTTGATGGCCCATGCTTCGAGGTAGCCCATGGAGGCGCCGATGACGGCGACGAGGAAGCCGATGATGAGGGCGCCGGAGTTGGCGCCGGGGGCCATCTCGTTGTACTGCTCGGTGATGGCGAAGATTCCGAAGACGAGGAAGGCGGTGAGGACGATCTCATCGCCGAAAGCGTGCATGGTGGCGATGCCCACGGCCGGATGCGTAAAAAAGACACCGGCCGCGCCGCCGCCTGCGCGGGTGAGGTGATTGGCGAGGTTGAATCGATCGATGACGGGGGCGAAGAGCAGGCTGACGATGCAGGCACCGATAAATGCGCCGATGGTTTGCGCGAGGCAGTAGGGGAGGACTTTTTTCCAGGAGAATTTGCGATAGAGGGCCAGGGCCAGAGTCACGGCCGGATTGGCGTGGCATCCGCTGATGGAGCCCGTGGTGTATATGGCGATGGTGACCGCCAGGCCCCACGCGATGCAGACGCCCCAGTAGGCGTTCTGATAGGGGCTGGGGTCGTATAGCGAATACATGGCGGCCACGGAATCGCCGAAGGAAATGATGATGACCAGAGCGACGGCCTCGGAGATGAGCTCACCGGCAAGTTGTTTTGTCATTGCGTTCCCAGGCTTCCTGATCCCCGCCCTTCCAGCGAACCAACAGTCGAGTGGCCGAATCCGGAGACGGCGGCACGGGCAGCGACCAGGCTCTTTATGGGATAGCCCAGCTTACACTGCGAGTCAATGCACTGAGAGGGACCTAAACCTCCCGCGGCGCGGGAGGGCATTTTTCCCGGACCTGGTTCAGCTTTTTGTGCCACCATGGCTGAACCATGCCCCAGCAGGATCCCGCCGAGCATCGCCTGCACCGGCCTCTCGGCCTCGGCGACCTGGTCCTGGCGCAGATCCTCTGCGTCGTCGGCAGCTCGTGGGTCGGCGTCGCAGGGGGACTGGGCCCCGCGCAGTCCCTTACCTGGGTCGCGGCCATGCTGCTCTTCTATGTGCCGATGGCGGCGTCGGTGATCTGCCTCAACCGTCGCATGCCTCTGGAGGGCGGTCTTTACGTCTGGGCCCGCGAAGCTTTTGGCGATCTGGGTGGCTTCCTCACGGCGTGGAATCTCTGGGTCTACGGCATCGCGGTCACGGCGACGATCTTGTATGCGATTCCCACGGAGCTGTCGTACCTGATTGGACCCGCGGCCGCGTGGCTCCCGGAGAGTCGGATCGCCTCGCTGGCGATCGTCACGGTCCTGATCGCCGCCATCACCTTCGCGGCTCTGCGCGGTCTCGAGCTCGGCAAGTGGATCCACAACGTCGGGGGCATCGCGATGCTGATCGTCTTTGCCGCGCTCATCCTGCTGCCGCTGTGGGCCTGGGCGCACCACGCGCCCGTGCATTACACGCCCTTCTCGGTTGCCGCGCCGCAGGTGAATATGCGCAGCGTTGCCCTGTTTGGCCAGATGCTTTTCGGCGCCCTGTGCGGACTGGAGTACATCGCCATTCTGGCCGGAGAAAGCCGCGACCCCGCCCGCTCCATCGGCCAGTCGGTCATCGTCTCTTCGCCTGTGATCTGCGCCATGTTCATCCTCGGCACGGCATCGATCGTGGCGCTGGTGCCACGCAGCCGCATCGACTTCATCGCGCCGATCCCGCAGGTCATGCGCCTGACCCTGGGCGCGACCGGACTCGGCAACATCGCTGCTATCCTGGCGATCTTCCTGCTGCAGCTGCGACTGTTGGGCGCCACCAGCTATCTCTTTACGGGAGTTACGCGCCTCCCCATGGCAGCCGGCTGGAACCATCTTGTTCCTGAGTGGTTCACGCGCCTCCATCCGCGCCGCCGCACGCCGACCAATTCGATTGCGTGTGTTGCGGCGCTGGTCTTCGCGCTGGTTCTGCTTGGCAGCGCGGGCGTGCACGCGCAGGAAGCCTACCAGCTGCTCCAAGGCGCCAGCCTGACGCATTATGAGGTCGCGTATCTCGCCATGTTTGCCGTACCGCTGTTCGGAGCAGCCGCTCTGCGGCGGTCGCTGCCCGCGTGGCTCAAATGGACATCGGTTGCAGGCTTTCTTTCGACGTTATTCAGCCTGCTGATTTCCGCGTATCCGTTCGTGAATGTGGTTAACGCGCGCATCTACGCCATCAAGATTCTCAGCACGATCGTGGTGAGCAACCTGATCGCGGTCGGCTTCTATCATCTGCGCACGCGCACGGCGGAAAAGGAGAAAGCCGCGCTCTCCGACGCGGCGTGATCCTGGGATTCGCCGATGGCCGGACGGGGAGATGTGGCATCAGAAATGGAAAAGGCAGCCGACGCGGGGGATCTGCACGATGTGGCTGCCCGTATGGCTGATCTGGAACTTCAGTTCGGTCGACTCAGAGATTCGATCAAAACGAGTGAGTCTGTGCTGAATGATGAAACAACAAGGAAGGACGCAATGTGAGCGCGCAGGTTGTTCAAGGATGAATTCGATCACAGACCATCAGAAGAGCTCGATCGCTGGGCGCCCCTGATCGCGCTGAGAAGTGCCGCCGGCCACAGCAAGATGGGTGACGGTCTGGCTGGCCATTCTATAGGCGTCGAGATGGGCCTCCAACAATGCTTTGAAGTTGGTATCGAAGAGGCCATCCCAGCCGGGGCGGTCCCGGGCTTCGCTCAACCGCAACAGGTGGTCGCGCATTTCCACCAGGGCTACCTGCACGTGTTCCATTCTCTGCCGCATAACATCCTGGAACTGGATGTGTCCCATCGCCTGTAGCAGACGCTCGACGCTCTGCTGATGACCCGCTTCCACGTCGGAGATGACAGCCAACTGTAATTCGCTGCTCTTAGTGAACTCCTGCTGCATTTTCATCAACTCGGAAACCAGCTTCTGCAGGTCGTCAAGATTGTGTCGTTCTTCAAACGTCTTCCGAGCCTCCGCCATCTTGCCGGTCACCTTGCCTGCCGTAGTATTCAGTTTTCCCGCAATATCCGCAGCCGCGCTGGTTGACCTTCTCGCGAGCTGTCTGACTTCATTGGCTACTACAGCGAAACCCCTGCCGGCGTTGCCGGCACGGGCAGCCTCTATTTCCGCGTTCAGTGCCAGCAGATTGGTCTGGCTGGCGATGTTTGCGATGACTTCGATGATGGGGGTCAGGGCCTTGACATCATTGGCCAGCATGCGAATCTGCTCGAAGTTGTCCCGCATCTCGGAGTCCTGCTCGCCCAGCCTGGCTTCCAGTGTGACTATGAGTTGATTGTTATGCTCAACTCGAGAGGCGGTAACCTCCGTCAATGCCCGGCCACTCTGGACCGACTGGGCGATGCGCTCCATTTGGGCGGTGGATTGGTCATTCAGCAGATTGAGCTGTTCGATCAGGGCCGTAACCTCGCGCTCAGATTCGGCCAGCGATCCACCGATCTGCTCGTGCATCACGTCGATGTAGGGTTGCGAATCTTTGATGTCAACCTGGATCGCGCTGTGAACCGCCAGTTCACGCGAAACTTCGTCGAGGTTCATTTCGCCGAATGCCCACAGGTCGGCGACCCCGTGCTTGGCTCCCGTCCAGTTCACCCACTCGACGACCAGGAGAGGAGCAAAATTCAGAAGCCCCAGCACTTCGGCGATGCGGGTCAGGGCGAGGACGGGTCTTAAAACCAGCGACAGGACCGCACAAATCAATACGTTGCACAAGAGTCCAATCGCCACTTGAATGAGCAGCCTTCGTTGAACACGGCGCAGTCGCTGCTGGCGGTCGGTCATGATCGGACATTCCCGCGTAGACATGGGAGGGGCTCACCTAACCCAGCCGACCCCGTGTTTTGCCGATCCCGCCGCTTCATGACCTCATGCTCCTGGCAGAACCTGTTTGATGACCTTCAGCAGATCGGCGCCCGATACGGGCTTCACAAGCCAACCGGTCGCGCCGAGACGTCTGCCCTCGTCACGCTTGGCTGTCTCGCTTTCGGTAGTCAGCGTCAGAATCGGGAAAAACCGGCAGCTCGGCATTGCACGCACTTTCCCGATCATCTCGAGGCCTCCCATCACCGGCATATTAATGTCGGTAAGGATGAGGTTGGGCTTGAGTCCGGCCATCAGCTTATCGAGCGCTACCTGGCCGTTGGTCGCCGTTTCCACCTGAAAGCCGCCCAGGGACAGGGCGCTCTTGAGGCTCAACAACATCGTGGCTGAATCGTCGACGATCAGAATGGTCTTCGCCACGCAGGCTCCTGATCTCCGGATGTCAGTGCCGGCTCCAACCACGCCCGCAGCTCAGCGCTGTGCGGCCATTGGACGATGTTGGCATGGGCAGCCATCATCACCTGAAGGCAGGCGGTGTGCAGATGGCTGCAGGCAGAAAGGTCCGCTTTGGCAGCAGGGGTGTTCTGGAGCCATTCGAGTAATCCCTCGGCCTCCTCTACACTCACGTCATCACGAAGCGTTGCCCGGTTCTTTTTGTATTCGACCGGCATCAAACGATCTCCCTTATGTTGAGAATCATGAGCACCGAACCGTCGCCCATCAGAGCCGAACCGGAGAAAGCAGACAGACTGGACAGAAAGCCGTTCAGAGGCTTCTGAATGACTCCCATGGTTTCCCGGAACCCGTCGATCAGCAGACCCAACTCCGCGCTCCCCGCCTGAACCAGCAGTACAGCTAATTCATCGTCAGAATTTGTCTTTGGGATAGCTGCAATTCCCAACAGGGTGTTGAGGCTCTTCAGCGGCACGATGCGGCCGCGCAGAAGTGCCGTTTGCGATTGTTTGATCGTGCGAATGGCACTTGCGGGGACGCGCACGGTCTCGACCACATGGTCCATCGGCACTCCGAATAACTGCTGGTCGGATTCGATGACCATCACCTGGGTCACGGCCATGGACAGCGGTAACGAAATGCGGATCGTGGTGCCCTTGCCGAGTTGACTGTGCAGCAGGACGGTACCGTTGATCTTCTCCACAGCCGAACGAACCACATCCATGCCGACTCCGCGGCCGGAGAGATCGGAGACCACCGCGGCAGTGGACAGGCCGGCGGCGAAAATCAGATTGATGGCCTCCTGGTCTCCCATTCGCTCGAGCGCCGCTTCGTCGATCAGTCCCTTCTCGTAAGCCTTGCGCTTGATCACCGCCGGATCGATGCCTTTGCCGTCATCCATGATCTCGATGACGACGCGGTCTCCTTCCTGGGTGGCGCGGATGATCAGCTTACCCGCCGCCGGCTTGCCCTGGGCGACGCGGACCTCCGGCGTCTCGATGCCGTGATCGAGGCTATTGCGCACGATGTGAATGAGCGGGTCGGCGAGCGACTCGATGATGTTCTTGTCGGCTTCGGTCTGCTCTCCTTCAAGCACCAGCTGGACTTCTTTGCCCAGCTTACGGGAGATATCGCGCACCATACGGGGGAAGCGCTGAAAGATGAAGGAGACAGCCATCATGCGGACCTGCATAATGGCGTCCTGCATCTCGTCGGCAATGCGATTGATGACCGCGTACTGGCTTTTGATTTCGCGCGAGATTTCGCGCACGCCGAACTGCGATTCTGCCCGCTCGGCCAGATACGGAAGCGCGTTCTTCGAAACCACGAGTTCGCCAATCAGGTTCATCAGGCGATCGACTTTGGCCTGGTCAACCTTGAGAACCCTGGGACCATTTACAGCATCTTCGGCGCGGCGGCCGAACCTGATCCCGTCATCGGGCGGAGTTTTCCCGGAGTTGTCTTCGAACACAGTCGCGGCGTTCGCGCCTGGTGTGGCCGGTCCGGCGCCGTCGCCCTCGCTGGGGCGAGGCAAGGCCGAAATCACGGAAGCCAGCTGGAGATTCTCATGCGCATCGAGCCATGCCATCAGAGGCGCATTTCGGCCGCTCGACAAGGCTTCAGCCAGAGCGGCCTGAATCCCGCTCGCGGCGGAAGGACCGCCCGCCATGTGGCAGAGATGGGTGAGCACAGTTGCGACCGCCTGGAGCCGGCCTGTGTGCCATGCAGGTCGATCTTCAAGAGCCAGGATTTGCCTCTGCCCGGCGAGAATGTGGTCCCATGCGGCCCGGTCGTCCTCAGACAGGGGTTGAGGACTCGCCGAAGCCAGCCCATCGGCGGTCGGCGCGATGCTTTCCGCAGCCGCGAGGGTCACAGCCTTCGGGGACGCCCAGTCCGGGGCGATGAACGATTCGAGGGATTCGATGAGGAGAGATACAGCGCGCGTGTTGTCTCCGATCCACCGGGGACCGGCTTCCAGAAGGCACAGCAGCCATCGTAAAGCCGACGCGAGCCACGACTCGGCCCGGCTGCCGTCGAGCATCGCCTGCACAAACGGTCTGAGGCTGGCGAGATCAGCCGCTTGCAGCATGCGCAGCGCTTCGGCACAGAAGTGTCCGTCGGCTGCGGGTCCGTCGAGGCTGCCTTGAGGAATGACCAGCAGCAACGGAGCCACGGCAGAGATCTCCACCTGATCGGGAAGATACCGGTAGTATTCGGCAAGCTCCTCGCGCGAGGCGGAGGTGAGAAGGTGGAATCCCACGGCACAGCTATAGGTATCGAGTTCCCTGAGCGCCGGCAGCGGCTCGGGTGCAAGAACGCGGCCCCACAAAAGTCCGGGGCAGTGGCGCGCGCTGTTCAGTGGATCATCGCCATGAAAGAAGCATTCGCGCTCGGGGCGATAGTCGATCCAAAACAGCCCATCACCCTCGCGACAGTGCCGGAAGGCAGCCATCCGCACGGCTTCCGGAACGCTGCCCAGCGGCAGCTTCTCCCCTGGAACATTCGCCGAAGGCAACGCGGCGGAGGCGAGGTTAACTCCGGCCTGACCGGCGTTCCCGGTGGCTGCCTCGCTCGGCATCAGTTTTCGCAATCCCTCGGCCGTGCTCTCCGACTCAGCAGCACGCGCAGCGTCGATGCGTTCCGTCGACTCGATTTCGCGGCAAAGGACATCGACGAAATCCATGGCTTCAAGCAGATGGTCCGCCAGCTCCCGGGAATAGTCTGCGCGGCCGCTGCGGACCATCCCCAGCAGGTCTTCGCCGGCGTGCAGCACTCGCGTCATTTCGGGCCAGGTGAACAGGCCGCTGTTTCCCTTGAGGGTATGGACCGAACGGAACAGTTCGTTGAGAATGCCCTGGTCGTCCGGCGCCTCTTCCAGTTGCAGCAGCTGCTTGCCGATGCTTTCGAGCAGGTCGTGCGCTTCGGAGAGAAACTGTTCCAGCAACGGGTTCGAAGGGGATGGGTTCACTGTATTTCCTCCCCCAGCATGAGCCGGACATGCGCCAGCAGCTGCGCTGGGCGTACGGGCTTGATGAGATAGCTGTTGGCGCCGGCCTGGTATGCAACAATTTCATCGCGGGCAGCGGCTTCGGTCGAGATCATGATGGCTGGCTGCTGCGGACCGCCCTGCTGACGCAGTTCGCGCAGAAAGGCATAGCCATCGAGCTTCGGCATGTTGACGTCCACAATGTAGAGATCGAAGGGCAAATCCAGAGTCTTCTCCAGCGCTTCGATTCCGTTCCACGCCTCCTCCACCTTGTAACCGGCGGATTCCAGAATGCCGCGGTGATACATCCGCACGGTGGCCGCATCGTCGACGATCAGGATGCGTTTCATCGGGTTTCCAGACCTTTCTGATAAACAATTGCCTCAGGAAATTTGCGCACCTTGAAAAGGGAGGAGATGCGGCTCATCGACTCGGAATGTCCGAGGCAGATATAGCCACCCGGGCTCAGCGCTTCATAGAAGGTCTCCGCCGCCGTGGTGCGCGATACATCGTCAAAATAGATCAGCAGGTTGCGGCAGAAGATCACGTCGAAGTTGCGGTAGACAAAGGTGTCGGCCGGCTCGGAGAGATTGACGCGGGTAAACTCGACCGCCTGGCGCAGATCGTCGCAGAGCTGGTACTCTTCGCCGGTTTCCCTGAAGTATTTCTCCAGCCAGCGCGGCGGCACGTTGTGCACCGAGCGTGCGGAATATCGCCCGGCGCGGGCACGGCGCAGAATGCTGGTGTCGATGTCGGAGGAGACGATCTCCACATCCCAGTCAGAGATTCCGGCCCAGTGCTCGAGCAGGTACATGGCGATCGAATAGGGCTCCTCGCCCGAGGACGAGGGAATGCACCAGATGCGGATCGCACTTACCCCGGTTTTGTGGCGGACGATCTCCGGGAGAATGGAATCGACCAGACAGCGGAACTGGTACTCTTCGCGCAGAAAGTAAGTCTCGTTCACCGTCATCAGGTTGGTGAGTTGTTGTAACTCCTCACCTGACGCCTGAAATCGCAGGAAGGTAAAGTACCCGCGGAAATTTCCCGTGCCGGTAGCCTCAATGCGTTCCACCAGTCGCTTGTCGACAAAGTAGCGCTTGGACGGCTCGAAGCTGATGCCGGTTCTGCGATAGAAAAACTCCTTGAATTTAAGGAAGTCGTCAATGCTGATGTGCGGCGCGGGTTCTGAAAAGGATGGGGAGGTCGTCATGACGGCTTCAGGCTTCGCGAATGCGCTGGAGCGCCAGATCGGCGGCAAACTGGATGTAGGCTTCGGAGGCAAAGCGGGCCTTGAGCCGGAGCAACGGTTCGATGGCTGCCTCCGTACCCACTTCGCAGAGCTGATCCACGGCCGTGGCGCAGACATTCACGTGGTCATCGTGGTCGATCACCTGAATCAGCCAGCGTTCAACCTCGGGATGCCGCTCGGAGTCGAGAATATTGACAACGAAGATTCGGACATCGGGATCCGGATCGGCCAACAGGGATTCCAGAACCGGCGCCACTTCGGTTCCCATCTGCCTGATGGTCTCGATGACTTCATTGCGCAACGCAGCGTCTTCGCTGCGGAGACAACGGACCAGGCCCTCGACGGCCACAACATCGTTGAGGCGGGCCAGGCTATTCAGAATGACTTCGCGGACCGCGCCATCCTGCTCGCGCTCTAAACGGCTCACCAGAGCGCTGCTGTCATCGGTGCAGCCGGCAAGTTGGCGTGCCGCGTGACGGCGAACACCGGCATCGGCACTCTCCAGCGCATTGCGCAGCTCTTCGCAATTCGGCTCGGCCTTCGCCCCGGTGTTGGCCGCATTTGCGTCGGTTTTCCCTTTGACCAAGCCCATCGCGCATTCCTTACCGGCCAACCCAGGTTGTTAACTGGGCAGCGACCTTTTCCGCGGCCAGCACCACGCTTGCGCCGCCCTTGTTCACCAGCTCGGCGGGCATACCGTACACCACCGCCGAGTCTTCCGATTCGGCGATCGTGCGGCCGCCGCGCCTCCTGATTTCGGTGAATGCGTCCGACCCGTCATAGCCCATGCCGGTCAACAGCACCGCCATGATCCGCGCCGGGTCGCAGTGCTGCAGCGCCGATCGGCCCAGCAACTCGACCGAAGGGTGCCAAAGGTATTGCGAATTCTCGGGCGCGGGTAAAACGGTAAGTTTGCCCGCGCGATTGGCCAATAGCGTGTCAGCGCCGCCTTTGCCGATGTAGACTTGCCCGGCCGCAATCGGCACCGCGCTGCCTGCTTCGACGACGGAGAGCGCGCAGCATTGATCCAGCCGCTCGGCGAAAGCCCGGGTAAAGGCGGCTGGCATGTGCTGCGCCACTACCACCGGCCAGGGAAAATCTGCCGGTAATCCCGACAGAACGATTTCCAGAGCCCGCGGTCCGCCTGTGGACGCACCGATCACAACCAGCCCGTCGCCTCCTCCCCGGGCTGCGATCAACGCTGCCGATGCCGCCGTAACCTTCCTGCGCTCCTCCTGCATGCGGCGCACGACGGCCGCCGCATTCGACCCTGGTGAGCTTCTGCCCTTCGGCCGGACGCGTGCAGCGGTGCGCACCTTGGCCACCAGCTCCGCGGCGACCCTCTCGATGGACAGCGAGATAGTTCCACCGGGTTTGGCGATGTAGTCCACCGCGCCCAGGTTCAAAGCTTCGAAAGTGACGAGCGCTCCCTGCGCGGTGAGCGAGGAGACCATGACCACCGCGACCGGGCGCTCGGCCATGATGAGGGAAAGAGCGGTCAATCCATCCATCTCCGGCATGTTGATGTCCAACGTCACAACATCCGGCTGGAATTCCCGATTTTCCCTCACCGCTTCGTCGCCGTTCCTCGCCTGGCGAATGTCGAAGTCGCCCTCGGCCTGAAACACCGCCAGCAACTGGCGGCGCATCAGTGCCGAGTCATCGACAACCAGCAGCTTGATCACGGCGTCACCCGGTCACAGCGGCCAGGGCCACCAGTTCGTTTCTCTTCATGAGGTGGGGCGGATCGAGCAGCTGCACCATGCGCTTCTGCTTCTCGAGGTTCGCCATGCGCGACAGCAACATGCCCTGCTCGGCGGAAAGCTGCGGCGCCGGTTCGATGGCGGCCTTTGGAATCCTGAGGACTTCGGCGACCTGATCGACGATGAAACCGGTGCGCACATCGGAGATGAGAAAGACCATGATCCGCTGGCGATCGCTGCGTTCCACCTGTTCCAGACCGAGCCGCAGGCGCAGGTCGATGACCGGCAGCACCGTACCGCGCAGGTTGATCACCCCTTCCACAAAGGAGGGCGCTTGCGGGACCCGGATCAGTTCCTCCGGTATGCGTACGATCTCCTGCACGCTGGCGATGGGCGCGCCGAACTCCTCTTTATCGAGACGGAAAATGACCACCTGTTCGTCGTCGTCCAGGTTGTCGTCCACCTCTTTGGCCTGCTGCCGGGAATCCTCCGCTTCACCCTCATTCATGGCGCTCAGTGCCTCCTTGATGACGGAATGGCCAAACAGATTGCGCGCGGTCACGATCGACACCATGCGCTTTCCGTTGTCCAGCCGGCAGATTGAAGTAATCTCGGCCAGATTCCCCTCGCGCGCCAGCAGCGCGGGAAGAGGATCCACGCCGGATTTCGAGACCCGGAGCACCTCGCTGACCGCATCCACCACCACGCCCACCGAAACCCCGTTCAGCGTGAGCACGACAATGCGGCTCTTCTCATCGAGATCCCGATGCGAGAGTGCAAACATGCTGCGCAGATTGACCAGGGGCAGAAGGCGGCTGCGCAGGGTCATCACGCCGAGGACGTGTGAATCCGAGCGCGGTACATGAATCACTGCCTCAGGTACCTGCACAATCTCCTGCACGTCTTCGATGGCGATGGCGTACTCCTGACCGTCGACGTCGAAACTCACCAGTTGCAGCTCATCGTTGGAATCTTCCTCCTCGGCTTGCACGCTGGCCTGTGCCGCTCCGGCCACCGCGTTATTTTTTGAGATTGCGGCAATGTGCGAGAACTCGCGCTCGATGACCCTGGCAAAGTCCAACACCATAATCATCGCGTGGCCCCCTACATCCTTGATGAGGCCGGACAGCATCTCGGTATTGACGGTGGTGCGAATCGAGCCCACGTCTTCAAGGTGGTTGGCATCGACACCAACAACGCTGGAAACGCGGTCCACCACAAAGCCCAGCGGCTGACCGACGTCAACCACCAAAGCGCGGGTTGAGTCGTCATGGGCCAGCTCCGGAAAGCCAAACAGCCGGCGCAGACTGATGATCGGCAATACCTTGCCGCGCAGGTTCGCCAGCCCCTCCAGCGCGGCCGGCGCCAGAGGCACTCTCACCACATCAGGGACGCGGATGATTTCCTTCACCGGCACCATGTCGGCGGCGAAAACCTCGTCTCCGGCCATAAAGGTGACAAACTGCTGGGTCCCCGGTTGCGTACTCTGTTGAGATCGGGTGACGCGCTCGTCGGCAGGATTCCCCGCTCCGTTCTGCTCGCCCGTCGCCTCCTCCGGTTGTACGTCGAGGGCGCGTTCTTCCGGGAGGGTCTCCTCGAGAACCGCCGCCCCATTGTTGCGATGTTTCGCTGTCCTTGTCGTCATGGTGGCGTCCCCTTACGCTGCGCTCTGCAGTTCGTCGGCCAGCGAGGAGATCTCTTCGATCGCTGCGGACAGGTCTTCGGCGCCCTTCGCTTGCTGCTGCGCTGCGCTGGCTGCCTCAGTGGCTGCCTTATCTGCTTCCGTTGCGGCGGTCGAGATCTGGTCGATGCCTTTTTTCACCTGAGCAATCGCCGAGGCGATCTCATTCGACGCGGCAAGAATGTCCCGCGTGCCCTTCTCCACAACCAGGATGTCAGTCTCGATGGATACCAGGTCGGCGGTCGTGGTTTTGGCCTTCTCGACTTCCGTAGTGGCCGCTGCCACGATTTCACCGAGGTCGCGCCCTACCACCCCGATCTGATCCTGCACGGCCTTGACCAGGTCCTTGATTCTGTCGGCGTTCTCCGACGAATCATGCGCCAGGTTGCGGATGTCGGTGGCGACCACCACAAAGCCCTTGCCGAATTCGCCAGCCCGTGCAGCTTCGATGGCGCCGTTCACGGCCAGCATGTTGGTCTGGATCGACACCGTGCTGATCGCTTCGACGATCTTGTCGATGCGCCTCGACACCAGTTCGAGATCATTCATCTGCTTAATGCTGGCGCGGGAGGCCTCAGCAGAGGAGGACAGACCGGCAATCAGCGCATTGACAGCGATCTTGTTCTCACCCAGCATAGCTTTGATGGCCGCGACTTTCTCGGCGCTCACCGTCGCGCGTTTCTGGGCAACTTCCAAGCCCTTCTCGATCTGGTTCGTTGCCGTGGCAGACTCCTCGGAGGCCGAAGACTGCACTTCGGCGCCTTTGCGGATCTGGCCCAGAGCCGTCATGATCTGCGCGCTCGAACGGTTGATCTCCTGCACCGCCGACGACAGCTCTTCGGAGGAGGAAGCCACCTTCTCTGCGCTCTTGGCGACGTCGGTCGAATTCTTGAGATCCTCGGCCAGTTCGGACAAGGCCTGCGCGGTCTGTTCGCACTCGGCCAGCGCCTGCGCCTGCTCGGCTACGGTTTTCGAGGATTCTTCGGCGGCTGAGGATTGTTCCTCGGCTGCGGCCGCGATGTTTTGCGAACCCTTCAATGCCTGCTGTGCCGCCACGTTGGATTGTGTGGCATTGGCGCCGATCTCCACGAGGCCCGTCACGATTTCAATCGCGTCGACCCGGATCTGTTCCAGCTGCTCCGTAATTGTCTTGCCTTTTTCCACCTCGCCTTCCATGGTTTTGGCGGAAGTATTGATCCCGTCGGCGATGGTCTTTACGTCCTTCTGAATCTGTCCAACCAGCTCCTGGATCTGCTTAGCGCTCTTTTCCGAAGTCTCGGCCAGGGTCCGCACTTCGTCTGCCACTACCGCGAAACCTTTGCCGTGTTTGCCGGCGCGTGCCGCTTCAATGGCCGCATTCAAAGCCAGCAGATTGGTCTGGTCGGCGATGCGCGCAACCGCCTTGACGATGTCACCGATGGTCGCAGCCTGCTTTTCCAGCTCGACGACCATCCCCACCGAAGCGACCTGCCGTTGCGCCGCGACTCCGACGTTGTTGATCAGGCCTGCAACATCCGCGCTGGTGCGAACGATCAGCGTCTGGCAGACCTCGCCCTTACCGCGGCTGACGTCGGCGTTTTGCAGCTGCTTTGTGATGGATACGCCCACCTGCTGGAAGGCGGCCAGGGATTCCTGCGCTGCACTCGATGCTTCTTCCGCGCCGGCAGCGATCTGAGAGCTGGCGCGTTTCAGTTCCTCTGCGGCGGACGCTGCTTCGGCAATGCCGGAAGCCAGTTGTCCGGTGGCCGCGGCGATGCGCTCGGCCGCCTGCTGCTGCTTGGCGAGCGTTCTCGCCTTTTTGCGCTGCGCTTCCGCCTCGCGGGTGGTTATAGCAGAGGGCTTTCCGTCAGAAGCAGGCGTTGCCTGTTCCGCAGTCTTCTTCACGAGTGCCATGATTCTTTCCTTTCATGCAGTTTTCCCGAGTTAGCGGCCTGCGGTATCCTGGGCCTGAATGGGCGAATTAGCAGGTAACGCTTTGGAGCAGTTTCAGAGTCGACGTGGCTTTGGTTGCTGAGTCCATTAGCGGCTCAATGCAGGTTTACGTCGACGAAAATTTCAGTCGTTCCTGTTACCCGGGCGGCACAATTGCCCTTTTGGGAAATGTTCCTTTTTTGGGTGGCGATCCGACTGTTGGCTCCATGCATCAGCGGAGTGAATGGAGACGGGGCTGTGGCTTTCGCTCAAGGGCAAAGCCACTCTCGCCGATAGAGAAGATTGAGCAGCAATTCGTCACACGCGCTGGAGGAACCGGTGCCGATCCCATCCTCTTCGCCTTTCTGACGAAAGACGGGAGTCAGAAAACGCCAACATCAAATCAAAGCCCTCCACCGCGGGGCCACGTTGGGTGGGAAAGGACAGGATGAAGAGCCTGGTTGTCGAAGACGACGCTACCAACCGCAAATTACTGCATGCCTTCCTCTCACGCTACGGCGAATGCGACATCGCCGCCGATGGGATGGAAGCCGTCGATGCGGTCCGCCTGGCACATCAGAACCACCAGAACTACGATCTGGTCTGCATGGACATCCGAATGCCCAAAATGGACGGCCAACGGGCGATCCAGGAGATTCGCAAACTCGAATCCGCCGCAAGCATTACGAAGACTGCCTGCATCATTATGACAACCGCCGACAGCAACATGGACAGCATTGCATCTGCCCTTCTGGGACGCTGTAACGCCTACATGGTCAAGCCCATTGATATCGCAAAGCTGAGGAAGGAACTCAAGGCCTTTGGCCTGATTCAATAGACTCGGCTCGGCACAGCTTTGCGACGGACCTGCTCGACCGGACGGGAAAGATAAAGCTGGTGGCCGACGTGCTCGGACACGGGAGCAGAGCGATCACCGGCAAGTACCTGCACCCCGCCCTCAAGCAGGTGGCGCAAATTGTGAACCAGAGAAACGAAGCGTGGAGCAGTTGTGCGGGCAAAGCCTGATCTACGTCATACTTTACGTCATACTCGGGTATCAGAGGCTGACCCTGTATGCAGTAAGTTGCTGAAAGTATGGTGCGCCCTGAGAGATTCGAACTCCCGACCTACTGATTCGTAGTCAGTTTTTGGCATCTTTGCACCACGTCGCATTTTGTCGCATAGACTAGCAAATACTCAGTATCCATGCGTGTGTTAGGCACATTAGATGTTTGCAGTATGTAGCAGTATGCAGCACTAAATTCCACCCCCAACAGCCACCAAAACAGCCACCAGATTTTGGTGGCTTCACCGGCTGACTCATGTATAGTCCTTGTCAGTGGCAACAGCCACAGGAGGGAGCCATGAGGAAGCCGAGGCACCAGGAAGAGGAAAAGGCCAGGGGGATTTTCCAGCGGGTGGCCGGATCGGGCGTTTGGTGGATCGTGTACTACGCGGACGGCGTGCGCCACAGAGAGAAAGTGGGACGGCGCGGGGACGCGGTGAAGCTCTATCAGATTCGCAAGGCTGACGCGCTGCGCGGGCGCAAGCTGCCCGAACTTCAGCCGTCGAAGATCGTTCGCTTCGCCGACCTCAGCGCGTTGGCCGTCACACACGCCGAAACGCACCTGAAGACGACCCACGATTATCAATGGAAGGACAAAGTTCTGCGGGAACATTTCGGCGAACGTCCAGCGGACGCCGTGACGCCCCAGGAGATTGACCAGTTTTTGACCCGTCACTGCAAGACCCCGGCGACGGCGAATCGCTATCGCGCATATTTCAGTCTGTGCTATCGGCTGGGTGCTGAGAACGGCAAGACGGCCATGAATCCGGCGCGGATCGTGCGGGCGCGGCGTGAGAACAACGCACGGCTCAGGTACCTCACGCGGGAGGAGTACGAGGCGCTGCTCAAGATCATCCGCCGTGACAACCCCGACCAGGTGGCCGCGTTCATCGTTAGCGTGTACACCGGCATGAGATGGGGCGAACAGTTCTCCC
>Ga0187855_10001723_pt1 | contig 17074 bp, 16 predicted proteins | sample June2016WEW_8_10_2_FD_132969 | JGI IMG/M metagenome (GOLD analysis project Ga0187855, IMG submission 132969) | Peatland microbial communities from SPRUCE experiment site at the Marcell Experimental Forest, Minnesota, USA - June2016WEW_8_10 | ecosystem: Environmental > Terrestrial > Soil >...
ATCAGGACCGAGACCACCGCGACCCCGATCGGGAGCCGCGGGACGGCGGTCGAGGGCGACCAGGAGGGGGGCAGCCGGTCGAACGCGACGGCCGACGAACCGGAGTTAGCGTTCGCCGTCGACGACCCGCCCATGGCTCCCCGTGCCCCCGAGAACTCCGGCCGGGGCGGATGTAGCTTTCGATGGAGCGGAGGCTCAGAACCGCCGCTCGGCCGCCCCGCGGGCGAGACGCTCCAGGAGGAGGCGGTAGGGGCCGGGGGGCACGGGTTCGAGGCAGCGGGTGGCCTGCGCGGCCCAGTCGGACGCCTCGCGGGCGACCGCCGCGGGCGCGTCGGTCATGAGCGTGAGCTCGCGCAGCCGCAGGAGGTGCTTCGTCCGCTTGCGACGGAGCTGGAACAACCGTTCGAACTCCGCCTGGTGCTGGGGGTCGAGGCGGGCGAAGGTCTCCAGCGAGACGAGCGTCGGGTTCCCTTCCCGAAGGTCGGAGTAGAGGGGCTTTCCGAGGAGGTCCGCGTCGCCGACGACGTCGAGGAGGTCGTCCCGGATCTGGAAGGCGATGCCGAGCGCGCGCCCGTAGCCGGCGAGGGCGTCTACGTAGGAGGGGCTGGTCCCGGCGATCTCGGCGACAGAGGCGAGCGCCGCGGCGATGATCGCCGCGGTCTTGCGCTCGATGATGCGGAAGTAGTGGTCCCGGCCGGTCGAGAGGTCGAACCGGGACGACTCCTGAAGGACCTCCCCCTCGACCAGGTCCGCGCACGATTCGCCGCAGCGCATGATGATCGAACGGGGGTACTCCGCCGCGAGTTCGAACGCCCGGACGAACAGGTAGTCCCCGGAGACGATCGCGAGCGGCAGCCCGAAAGCGCGGGGCATCGACGGTCGGCCCCGCCGGGTCTCGGCGTGGTCGATGACGTCGTCGTGGACGAGGGTCGCCGTGTGGATCAGCTGGAAGGCGGCGGCGAGGGAGTGGATCGGCTGGGTCGACGTCGCCCCGAGGGCCCGATGGGCCGCGGCCATCAGCAGGGGCCGGACCCGCTTGCCGCCGGTGGAGCAGGCGTACCGTGCGGCCTCGGTGAGCTGGGCGTAGGTGGAGCTGAGCACCTCAGCGACGCGCCAGTCGATGTCCGCGAGGTCGCGGACGAGGACCGGCAGGAGCTCGGAGAACTGGCTGGTCGCCTCGACCCCGAAGGTGGACGTGACGATCGACTCGAGGGAGGGATCCACCGTCTCGCGGGCCGGCGCCGGGCTCGTCACGAACCCCTCCCCCGGTGCGTGGGCCACCGCAGCCGCATCATCGCATCGAGACCGGAGGACCCGATATAGCGCATCCCCAGCGCCAGGAGGGGGTCGTACCGGGCAAAATGGTCGCCCCACTCGTAGACCCGGGCCGCCCGGTCGAGGGGGTCGAACAGCGCCGCCCGCCAGGCGGTGTCGTAGGCGGTGAGCGGGGTGCCGGACCGGACGTGCTCGGCCGCCGTCCGGCCCGCGAGCCAGCCGCTCAGCATCGCCGTCGGGATCCCGCCCCCGTTCGTCGCCATGACCAGGTTGGCGGCATCCCCGCAGAGGAGCACGTTCTCGCGGACGAGCGAGGCGGGAGGCGGGCCGACCGGCACCCACCACCGCGTGCGCTCCCGGATCTCGCCGAGGTGCTGTCGCCCGACGAAGCGGGCGAGGAGCGAGCCCAGGGTCTGTCCGGGCGGGACCCGGGGCACGCCCAGGCCGACGTTGACGTCGTGGGCCCGGGGGAACGCCCAACCGTACCCCCGGGGGGCGTCCCGTCCGAAGTACAGGTCGATCCCGTCTCCGAGCGGTCCGTCCACGGTCGCCGTGATCATGCGGAACATCGTCCGCTCGGGGACCAGGTGGACCGAGCGTCCGACCGTCGAGAGCGGGCCGTCGGCCCCGACGACCACCGTCCCTTCGAGGGTCCCTCCGCCCGCGACCCGGACCTCGGTCCCGTGGACCCCGGTCACGCCGAGCGGGAACCGCAGCTCGGCCCCGGCCCCTTCGGCCCGGTACGCGAGCGCCTTGTCGAACGCCCGTCGGGAGACGGTCGCCCCGTGGAGGGGGAATCGGAACCGGTGGCCGTACGGCGAGACGCAGGTCATCCACTCCGTCTCCCGGAGGACCGTGGCGGCGGGGATGTCGAACGCACGGTGGATGAGCTCCGGGCAGTCGAACAGGTCCGCCAGTTCCGCCGGCGAGGGCACGAACTCTCCGCACTGGACCGGGTGGCCGAGCTCGGGCCGGTGGTCGAGCAGGAGCGTCCGGGCGCCCGTCTCGGCGGCGCTGCGGGCCGCGAGCGAGCCCGCGGGGCCGGCACCGACGACGATGACGTCGAAGCGGTCCATCCCTAGGCTCCGAGCGCCACGAAATGCTGGGCGGCCGACTGGATCGCGCCGAGCACCGGTTGCGGGTACACCCCGATCGCCACGATGAGGACCGCGATGAGGCCGATGGCGACCGCCCGCCCGTAGCCGAGGCCCCCCGCCGGCAGCGGGTCCGCGACCGGCAGGGTCGTACTACCGGCGGTGGCGAGTGCCGTCGGCGGACTCGGGTCGAAGTAGAGGACCTTCAGGACCCGGGCGTAGTAGAACACGGAGAGGGCGCTGTTGAGCAGACCGGCCACCGCGAGCCAGACGAAGTACCCCTGCGCCTGGACCGCCGCCGAGAAGAGGACGAACTTGGAGACGAACCCGATCGTGAGCGGAACCCCGGCGAGCGACAGGAGCATGAGGGCGAACGCCGCCCCGAGCAGGGGGCGCCGGGTCCCGAGCCCCTTCCAGTCGTCGATGAGGGGGCCGATACCGAGGGCCGCCACCCCGGCGACGACCAGGAAGGCGCCGCCCTTCATGAGGACGTGCGCGAAGATCTGCATCGTGGCCCCCGTGATGGCGGGGGCCGTGCCGATCGTAACCCCGATCAGCATGTAGCCGGCCTGGCTGATCGACGAGTAGGCCAGCATCCGTTTCATCTCCTTCTGCAGGAGCGCGAGCAGGTTGCCGACCGTCATCGTGACGACCGCGAGGACGGCGAGCGTTAGGGTCAGGATCGGGCTGAGGTCGAGGGGTCCGCCGGAGAAGGGTGAGCTCCCCGCCCCCGCGGCCTTGATGTAGAGGATCGGCCCGAGGAAGACGAGGAAGAAGGCGAAGAGGCCGATCTTCTTCGTTCCCCCCGCAAGGAAGGCGCTCACGTCGCTGGGCGCGCCGTCGTACACGTCGACGGCCCAGGCGTGGAACGGCACGAGCGTGACCTTGAACGCGAGGCCCGCGATCAGGAACCCGTACCCGAGCAGGACGAGGACGGGGAACCCGACCGAGCCGGTCGCTCGCCCGATCGCGTAGAGGTTCGTGGTGTCGTAGGCACCGAAGAGGAGCGACGCCCCGTAGAACGAGAGGACGGTGGAGAGGGCCCCGATGATGAAGAACTTCATCGCCGCCTCGAGCGACCGGCTCTCGCGCCGGTGGTAGGCGACCAGGAGGTACGTCGCGATGCTCGTCACCTCGATGGCGAGCAGCAAGAAGATGAGGTCGGTCGCGACCGCGACCAGCAGCATCCCCACGGTGGCGAGCAGCAGAAGCCCGTAGAAGATCGGGGCCCCCTTCTCGGTCGAGGGTCGGCTGGCCGAGGCGAGGCAGACCAGCAGCGCGGAGAGGAGAAAGATCGCCTGGAAGATGAGGCCGAGTGAGGTGAACGCGTACAGCGGAGCTCCCGTGGGCGCCGCGTCGATCAGGCTCGAGGGCAGCGTGGCGAACACGCTCAGCGGGGCGAATCCGAGGTCGCCGAGCACGGAGAGGAGCGCGAGGGTCGTCGCGGCCACCGCGACCGTGCTGAGCCACTCGTTGCGGCGAACCCCCATCACGTCCAGCAGGAACACGAGGAGCGCGCCCCCGAGGACGAGCAGCTCGGGGACGAATGGGCCGATGAACGACGTCACGTCCATGGCCTAGGTCCCCGGGAAGAGGCGGATGGGTGAGCTCGTGATCAAGTTCACCAGGAGGAACGGCAGCACCCCGAGCAGGATCGTGAACGCGACGAGGAAGCCCATCGCGGTGGACTCGTACCAGGGTAGGTCGTGCACGACCTCCGGGATGCCGCGCGGGGGACCGAACAGCATCCGCTGCATCATCCAGATGTAGAACGCCGCGGTCACGACCAGGATCCCGAGCGGGATCAGGACCCAGTAGGTCAGGCCGTCCCACGTGGCCAGGAGCGCCGCGAACTCGGCGGGGAAGCTGATGAGCCACGGCAGCCCGAGAGAGGCGAGAGAGCCGACCATCACCATCGTCGCGAGGATGGGGGTGCTCGGGGTGATCCCGCCGAGCGAGGGGATGTCGCGGGTCCCGTAGGTGTGGTGGACGCTCCCGGAGACCATGAACAGGAGGGCGCTCACGATCCCGTGGGCGAACATCAGCAGCACCGCGGCCAGGAGGCCGAGGGAGGATCCCAGGGCGATCGCCAGGAGGACGATCCCCATGTGGTTGATGGAGGAGAAGGCGACCATCCGCTTGAGGTCGCGTTGGGCGAGCGAGACGATCGACCCCCACGCGATGGTGGCGAACGCGATGACGAAGAGGAGCGGCTGGGCCTCGTGGAACCCGGACGGCAGAATGAACACCGCCCACCGGATCAGCCCATAGCCGCCGAGCTTCAGCAGGAGTCCGGCCAGGAGCACGGAGCCCCCGGTCGGCGCCTCGACGTGCGCGTCGGGCAACCAGGTGTGGAACGGGACGATCGGGAACTTGACCCCGAACCCGAAGAACAGGGCGAGGAAGAGGAAGGTCTGGGTCACGGTCATCAGGCCGTGGCCGGCGAGGTAGACGCTCGAATAGTCGAAACTGGTCGCCCCCGAGTAGAAGACGAGCGCCAGCAGGCCGACCAGCATGACGATTGACGCGACGTGGGTGTAGACGAAGAACTTCAGCGCGGCGTAGCGCCGACGGGGGCCTCCCCAGTACCCGATGAGGAAGAACATCGGGACCAGGACGGCCTCCCAGAAGAGGAAGAAGAGGAGGATGTCGAGCGCGATGAAGACGCCGAAGCACCCGAGGCAGGTCAGGAGGACCAGCCCGAACCAGGCGCCGGGACGTTTCGTCTCGTTCCACGAGTAGACGACGGTCGCGACCTGGAGGACCGCCGTCAGGAGGATCAGGACGAGCGAGATCCCGTCGACCCCGACCGTGTAGTTGACCTGGAGCCAGCCCAGGTGGATCCAGGCGTACGACTCCTGGTCGGCGAACCCGGGGAGGATCCCGTTCGCGTACCCCGGCCATCCCGGATATGCGAGGAGGAGGAAGGCGACCTCCGCCAGGAAGGCGAACGAGGTCGCGAGAGCCACCCATCGGGCGTACTTCCCCGCCACGAACGTGACGGCGGTGCCGAGCAAGAGCGTCGCGAGGACCGCCGAGAGGAGCGGGAAGGTCATCCTACCCGCCTCCCAGCTTCGCGATGAGGTACGGCGCGACGATCAGGAGGAGGACGAACACCCCGAGGAGGCCGGCGACGACGTACGCGGCGTAGTCGGAGACGACGCCCGACTGGGTCCTGCGGAGCTGGTTCGACAGGCCGGAGAAGACGCGCTCGAGCCCCCGGACCGTACCGTCGATGACGTACCGGTCGACGAAGTCGGCCCCCCGCGAGATCCCGTAAACGAGCTTGGTGCCGATCCAGTCGTATCCGACCTTCATGTAGTACCGGTTCAGGAGAAGCCGCCGGACCGACTGGACCGGGCTTGAGTCCGCGAGCACGAAGACGCGCCCGTTCCCCCAGAGGTAGTAGGCGAGGCCGATCCCGCACGCGCCGAGGCCGACGCTGGCGCCCGAGAGCAGGATGTCGGTCGTCCCGTAGACCGGCGGGATCCCGTTGGCGCCCGCTCCGTAGAGGAGGAGGGATTGGAAGTTGGGGAGGAAGATGAGGAGCCCCCCGGCGAGCGCGAAGCCGGAGAGGATCACGAGGGGGACCTGCATCGTCCACGGCCCCTCGTGCGCGTGCGGAAGCGTCGGGTCTCGGGCGTGGTCGCCCGAGAACGCGAGGAACCAGGCCCGGAAGATGTAGTAGGCCGTCAGGAACACGGCCGCGAACGCGAGGAGGAAGAACGGCCAGTAGAGCGGGTGCGCCCCGAGCTGGGAATAGACCGCCCCGAGGATGTCGTCCTTGCTCCAGAACCCGGAGAAGGGCGGGATCCCCGAGAGGGAGAGTCCCCCGATCGCGAACGCGATCGCAGTGACCCGCATGGGCTTCTTCAGCCCGCCCATCTTGAACAGGTCCTGGGTCCCGACCGCGTGGATGACCGAGCCGGCGGCGAGGAACAGGAGTGCTTTGAAGAACGCGTGGGTGAACAGGTGGTACAGGCCCACCATCGCGAAGCCGGCCCCGACGGCGAGCACCATGTACCCGAGCTGGCTGATCGTGGAGTAGGCGATCACCCGTTTGATGTCCGGGTGGACCACCGCCATCGTGGCGGCGAAGAACGCCGTGAACCCGCCGATGGCGACGATCGCGAGCTGGTCGTTCGCGGTGAACCCGATGAAGACGCTCGTGATCGCGAGCAGGTAGACCCCGGCCGCGACCATCGTGGCGGCGTGGATGAGCGCCGAGACGGTCGTCGGGCCCTCCATCGCGTCGGGGAGCCAGACGTGCAGGGGGAACTGCGCGCTCTTGCCCGCCGCACCCCCGAGGATCATGAGGCCGGCGATCGTCAGCAGCGGGGAGCCGCCGCCCGACACGACGGGCAGGAATGGCGTGGTGCCGTTCGTGAAGACGAAGCCGTTGGCGGCCCAGCCGCCGTTCGGCCCCGTCGTCGCGAAGTGGAAGAAATAGATGAAGATCCCGAGCAGGAACAGGACGTCGCCGACCCGGGTCACCAGGAACGCCTCCTTCGCGGCGCTCGCCGCGCTCGGCTTCTCGTAGTAGAATCCGATCAGGAAGTAGGAGCAGACGCCGACCAACTCCCAGAACAGGAAGAACTCGAGCAGGTTGTTCGAGAGCACGAGGCCGGTCATCGCGGCGAGGAACAGCGAGAGCTCGGCGTAGTAGCGCGGCAGCCCGTGGTCGTGGTGCATGTAGCCGATCGAGTAGAGCAGGACGAGGAAGCCGACGACCGTCACGACCAGCAGCATGAGCGAGGAGAGCGGGTCGACCAGGGTCCCGACCACGAGCGAGATGCCGTTCGGGAACGGACCGGGCACTCCCGCGAGGTGCAGCCAGGTGAACTGCGCGTTCACGTACTGGCCGGGGGAGAGCATCTCCCCGACCGCGATGAGGACCCCGAGGACCATGGCGGCGGCGGCGAAGGCGACCGCGATCCAGCCGCCCCATTCGAGCTTCCCGAGCCGGGTGCCCGTCAGCCCGACGATGGTGAACGCGGCGACGGAGAACAGGGGGATGAGGAAGGCCCATCCGTCCAGGGTCGTGAAGAAATTCGTGGTGCGCCCCCCCTAATCCCTCAGTTCGGTGGCCTGGGCGACGTTGATCGTGCCCTTGATGCGGTTCAGGGCGAGGACGATGGCGAGCCCCACCGCCACCTCGGTCGCGGCGAACCCGATGAGGACGACGGCGATCGCCTGGCCCGAGAGCCCGGCCGCGGTCGGCGCGAACGCGGCGAAGTAGACGAAGTTGAGGATCGTCGCGTTCATCGCGATCTCGACCGCGATCAGGATGAGGATGAAGTTGCGTCGCGTCAGCAGTCCGAACACCCCGACCGCCAGGAGCGCCCCCGAGAGGACGAGGAACCACTCCACCGGGAGCGACGTCATTCGCGGCCCTCCCGGACGAGGTAGATGGCGCCCGAGACGCCGCCGAGCATGACCAACCCGAGCAGGAGCAGCCAGGGCCCATCCGGGCCGAACAGCTGTGCCGAGAGCAGCGCGGGGGCGTAGATCTGGAGTGACGTGGGCGAGCTCGGGAACTCGCCGATCGAAGCGACCAGGAAGATGAACGTGACCGCCGCGAGGGCCATCGGCACCGGGCCGAGGCCGGTCGCCGCGTCCCGTGAGAAGATGCGCTTCCGTGTGACCATGATCCCGAACAGGAGGAGGATAGTGACGGCCCCGGCGTAGACCCCGAGCTGGAGGACCCCGAGGAACGGGGCCTGGAGGAGGAAGTAGATCGCCGAGAGGTCGACGAAGAAGACCGAGACCCACAGGATGGTGTGGACCAGCTCGCGGACGAGCAGGGCCGCCACGGCCGTCACGATGGCCACGACGGCGAGCGCGAGGAACGCGAGTTCCTCGAGGCTCACTTGCGCGTCCCCCAGAACAGGCACTCCTTCGGACAGACGCTGATGCAGGTGCCGCAGCGGACGCAGTCGGAGTCGTTCACGACCGGCTCCTTCCAGATCCGCTTGGTCGCCTTCTCCCCCGGCTTCGCCTCGGCCTTGGGGATGTCCAGCATCGTGATGCACTGCGTAGGGCAATCCCGGGCGCACGCGTTGCAGCCGATGCAGAGCGGGGGCTCGAGGAGGATCGCGTCCTCGTTCTCCGGCCGCTCCAGCCGGATCGGGTTCATCGGGAGCTTGGTCTGGAAGATGTCGAACATCTTCTGCGGCGAGAAGACCATCTCGGACCGCTTCGGGGTGGAGAGCTCGTAGCGGGTCGTCATCGTGAGGCACCCCTCGGGGCAGGCGTCCGAGCAGAAGCCGCAGTAGCTGCACTTGCCGTAGTCGATCTCGGGGCACTTCTTCGCGTGCTTCGGGTCGCCCCCCGGCACCGTGACCATCTCGATGCAGAGGTCCGGACAGGAGAAGGCGCACAGGTTGCAGCTGATGCAGGTCGCGATGTTCAGCGCGTGGACGCCCCGATAGTTGTCCCAGATCCCGGCGACCCCGATCGGTTTGCCCGTCTCGACCCGGAGCTCTTTCCGGAAGGTCGGGTCCTCGAGTCGCTCGAACGGGTAGACGATCGTCGAGGGACGCACGAGGCTCCGGGCGAACTGACGCGCCGCGGTGAGCATCGGCTTCGCGACGAAGAGGATCGGGTTGTCGGACGGCTTGCTCGTGGCGGTCGCTTCGTCGCTCATGAAACTGACCTCAGACCCCCGGCGCAGAGGGCAGGCAACCGAACACGGGCAGGCACCGCACCATCACCAGGACCGCCGCCAGGAACACGGAAGCCAGGCTGAGCGGGATCATGCGGTTCCATCCGATCCGCAGGAGCTGGTCGGTCCGGACGCGCGGGAGGGAGGCGCGGATCCAGACGAAGAGCCCGAAGACCGCGTAGGTCTTCACCATGAACCAGACGATCCCCGCGAGGGGGAACGAGGTCGCGGCGGACGGCACCCAGCTCGGCATGGTCCAGCCGCCGAGGAAGAGGAGGACGACGAGGATGCTCCCGACCAGGGCCCGGAGGTAGTCGGCCAGCATGAAGAACGCGAACAGCATGCCGCCGTACTCGGTGTTCCAGCCCTCGACGAGCTCGGCCTCCGCCTCGGGAAGGTCGAAGGGGATCCGCTCCATCTCGGCAAGCATACCGGCCACGAAGACGATCAGGGCCACGACGAGCGGCCCCCAGAACCAGTAGTTCTGCTGCTCGTAGACGATGGTGGAGAGGTCGAAGCTCCCCGAGACGACCACGACCGCGACGACCGCCAGGAGGAGCGGTACCTCGTAGGCGATCATCTGGGCCGCGGACCGCATGCCGCCCATCAGCGAGTACTTGTTGTTGCTCGACCAGGCGCTGACGAAGATGAACAGCGGGGCAAAGGAGAAGATCGCGAGGGCGAGCAGGAGGCTGAGCGGGAGGGCGCCCGAGTTCCAACCGGAGGAGATCGGGAGGATCCCGAAGATGATGAGGGACGTCACCATGTATGCGACGGGCCCGGAGTAGAATCCGAGCGAGTCGGCTTCCTTGGGCCGGAACGTGTTCTTGCGGAACAGCTTCAGCCCGTCGGCGAAGTTCTGGAGGATCCCCGCGTACCCGACGTGCATGGCCGCGCGGCGGTCCATGAAACGGCCGAGGAGCTTGCGCTCCCACCAGATGAGCACGATCGTGTTGATCATGCTCGCGCCGAGCAGGATGGCGCCGAAGATCAGGACCGCGAGACCGAGGATCAGGTCACCGTTCGTAACCCATGCCCGGAGGGGCTGGGGAAGGATCGAGCCGAGGCCGTCGAGCAGGCCGCTCGAGATCGCGAACGAAACGCTGTAGAGGGTTGCGCCGCCCATGGTCGCCTAGCGGTCGACCTCCCCGACACAGACGTCGACGCTGCCCATGATGGGCGGGATGTCGGCGACATGGTAGCCGACGAGGTAGTGGCGGGCGGCGCTCAGGTTCGCGAAGACCGGCGACCGGAACTTGACACGGTACGGGTGTTCGCTCCCCTCGTTCACGACGTACGCCTGGGCCTCGCCGTGAGGCTCCTCGACGGAGGAGAACCCGAGCCCCTTCGGGTAGTTTCGCTTGAGCAGGTAGCCCTCGCGTCCCTGCGGAGCGTACGGGGCGCCGAGCCAGCGGGGAAGCCGGTCCGCGAGCACGGGGCCCGGATGGTGGTCCAGCCAGTCGAGCACCTGGCGGAGGATACGGACGCTCTGGCGCATCTCCTCCATCCGGACGAGATAGCGTGCGGTCACGTCGGCGCCGTCGGCGACCGCGACGTCGAAGTCGAGTTGCTTGTAGACGGAATATGGGCGGTCCTTGCGGAGGTCGCGTTTCATCCCGGCCGACCGGAGCATCGGCCCGGTGACGCCGGTCGCGACGCAGTCGCGAGCGGAGAGGATCCCGAGTCCATCGCACCGTTCGCGGAAGATCGTGGACCCGAGGCAGAGCCGGTCGTACTCGACGAACTTCTTGTCGAGCCAGTCGAGGACCCCGCGCGCCCGGTCGGTGAACCCCTGGGGGAGGTCATTGCGGACGCCTCCGACCCGCATGTACTCGTAGGTCATGCGCGCGCCGGTGTAGCTCTGGAAGAGGTCGAGGATGAGGTCCCGGTCCCGCATCCCGTAGAGGAACGGGGTCATGAGACCGATATCCTGGACGAACGCCGCGTACCACATGAGGTGCGAGCCGATCCGCTGGAACTCGTCGCACATCGTTCGGATGTAGTCGGCGCGCTCCGGCGGGGAGATGTGCAGCGCCTGCTCGGCCGAGAGGATGTAGAGATGCTCCCAGGCGAGCCCGGCGACGTAGCAGCACCGGTCCATGAGCGTGATGACCTCGTTGTAATGCCGGTCCTCGCTGATCTTCTCGATCCCCCGGTGGAGGTAGCCCATCTCGGGGTCGCAGTCGAGGATCATCTCCCCGTCGATCTTCACCCGGAGGTTCCACAGGCCATGCGTCATGGGGTGCTGGGGCCCCATGTTCAACCACATCTCAGACACTGCGCTGCTTCACCTCCAGCTCCTCCGGCTCGTGCAGCTTGAACGAGCGCAGGAGCGGGTGGAACGCGTAGCCGTCCGGCATCAACAGGTGCCGCAGGTCCGGGTGGTGGTCGAACCCGATGTCGACCAGCTCCCAGGTCTCCCGCTCGTGCCAGTTGGCGCTCTCCCAAACCGGGGTGGCCGACTCGATGTGGGGCTGGTCCGCCGGAAGGTCCGCGGAGAGGATCGCGTACTGGTGGGCGTCGTCCGACCAGACGACGTAGAACACCTCGCGGTGGTCGACCCAGTCGATCCCGCCCACCATCGACAGGTGACGGAACCCCAGGTCATCCCGGATCGTGCGGAACAGGTCCAGGGCGGCCTCGGGCCGGAACCGCACCCGGCCGGCCGTCCCGACGAACGTCTCGACCCCGAGGAGGCGGTCGCCCAACCGGGGAGCGAGGGCCTTTGCCAAGTCGTCCGGTTGCATCCCCTTCCCCGACAGTTCCGGCGGCCGAGGCGCCTACTCCTTGCGCTCCCGGATGAGGGTTTCCAGCTTGAGGATCCCGTCGATCATGGCCTCGGGGCGGGGCGGGCAACCCGCGATGTAGATGTCGACGGGGACGAGCTTGTCCACGCCCGGGACGACCGAGTAGGCGGTCCGGAACGGACCCCCCCCGGTTGCGCAGTTGCCCATCGCGATGACCCACTTGGGTTCGGGCATCTGCTCGTAGAGCGTGATGAGCTTGTGCGCGACCTTCCAGGTCACGGTGCCGTTGACGATCATGAGGTCGCACTGGCGGGGGGAGGACCGGGGGACGATCCCGAACCGTTCGGCGTCGAACCGCGCCGAGAATGCCGCGGCGAACTCGATCGCGCAGCAGGCGAGACCCCAGTGGAGCGGGAACAGCGAGTTCCGGCCCGCCCAGTTGAACGTGGGACGGATGACCTTGGATTGACCCTGCTCGACAATGAGTGCCGAGAGCGCCTCCTTCGCGGCCGGGATGAACTCCTTCGCGCGGACGGTCTCGATCTCGATGAACGGGACGGCCGCTTCGCCGACCATCGGCAGCTCCCCGGTCAACCGGTAGCTCTCGGCCGGGGTCGATGCGACCTTGGGGGGAGCCGAGGCGTCCGTCACACGACCCACCTCTTCTCCCCGCTGAGGGCGTAGTAGATGCCCGTGATCGCGAGCGCGGTGAAGCCGACCGCGATGAAAATCGGGTACCAGCTCGAGTTCACGCCGCGGAAGGTCAATCCCCAGAGGGCAAGGATGAACCCCAGGACGTCCACTGCGACGAAGACGATCGCGAAGGTGTAGTGCTGGGTGGGAAAGTCGATCTGGGCCTCCCCCTCGGCTTCCTCCCCGCACTCGTACGTGGTTGTCTGCAGGTAGGAGCGTCGGCTGGGGGCCCCCAACTGGCGGTTCGCGACGATGGATCCGACGCCGAACGCGGCGGCGATCACGGCGAAGACCAGGAACGTCGTAATGCCCGCTTCCATCGTCCCCTCCTTAGGCTCGCCAGCTAGTATTCGCTCCGACCCTCAGTCGTTATTTAACTCCTACACGCCGAAGGCACCCGGGGGGGAATCTCCCTCGAAAGAACTCCACGTTGGGGTTATCTTCCGGAGGGCGTCGGACCGCCGTGTCCGACGCATCCTTTCCCTCCTCGCTCCGCCTCATCGGACGCCACGTCGAGCTGCATCCGTTGATGGAGGAGCACCTTCCAGGACTCGTTCCCGGGCTTCTGGATTGGCCGACCGTCCAGTTCCTTCGCGCACCCCCCGGCCCCACACCGGAGGAGGCCGCGGCGTGGATCCGCCGGTGGTTCCGAACGGGCGAAGTGGGGCCCGACCTCCCGTTCGCGACCGTCCTGCGCTCGACGGGGGCGCCGATCGGGATGACCTCGTTCCTTCGCCTCGACCGGGCCAGCCGGGGAGTCGAGATCGGCGGAACGTGGCTTCACCGCGCATTCTGGCGTACGGCGGTAAACACCGAGGCGAAGTTCCTCATGCTCCGGTACGCATTCGAGGAGGCGGGTATCCATCGGGTCCAGCTCCAGACCGACCTCCGCAACCTCCGATCCCAGCGCGCCATCGAGGGGTTGGGGGCGTTGCGAGAAGCCCGACTTCGCGAGGACGTCCTCCTGCCGGACGGTTCGTTCCGTACGTCCTGCTACTTCAGCATCCTCGAGGATGAATGGCCGGCGGTGCGGGCCCGCTTGACCGCTCGACTCGATCGACCTTGGTCGGCTCAATCGCCCGACGGCGGCCCGGCACCCGCGTTCTTGCCCGAACCGATCCCCGCCGCCCGCCCTCGGGTAGAACCTCCGCCGATTCGATTCCGGCCCCCCGTCCGCCTTATGGGGCAGACGATTCGGCTCGTGCCCCTCGAGCGATTCCACCTACCCGAGCTCACCCGGGTGGGGGCCGCCCCGGAGATCTGGACCTGGCTGAGGATCCGCCACGGGGATACCCCGGAGGGAATGGCAGGCCTGGTCGACGACCTGCTTTCGCTGCAAGACGCCGGCCATGTCCTTGCCTTCGTCGTCCAGCGGCAGGACGACGACCGGATCTGTGGTGTCGCCCGGTACCTGGACATCGACCGGGAGAACCGGTGGGTAGAGGTCGGGACGTGGCTGCATCCGGGCGTGTGGCGCACCCCCGTGAACACCGAGCTCAAACTGCTCCTCTTCCGCTACGCGTTTGAGACGGAACATGCGCACCGCGTCCAGCTCAAGACGGACCTGCGGAACGACCGCTCCCAACGCGCGATCGAGCGTCTGGGTGCGGTCTACGAAGGCGAACGGAGGGACCACTACCGATTCCCGAACGGCGATTATCGGACCTCGAAGTACTACAGTATCCTCGGCACCGAGTGGCCCACGGTGCGCGAACGGCTCGAAGGGTTCTTGCGGCGTCCGTGGACGACCGCGCCTGCGGGCGACCCGTAGGGGGTGCTCCGGCGCCCTATGGTGCCCCAGGTCCCGAGCCAGGCCCTCGCGGACTAGGTGGACCCGTCGGGAGCGGGGAACTTGGGGGAACGTTTCTCCCGGAACGCCCGGATCCCCTCGGGGAGCTCGGAGTGTTCCGCGGCGTCGACCATCCCACGGCGTTCGAGCGCGAGCTGGGTCTCGAGGCTGGCGCTGAATGCCGAGACCATCAGTCGCTTCATCCAGCCGTACGCCCGCGTCGGTCCGAGGGCAAGCTCCTCGGCCCGAGCCCACGCCCGGTTCATCAGTTGGTCCGCGGGAACGACCTCGTGGACCAGTCCGAGCTCCCGGGCGCGGTCGGCGGCTACCCGCGCGTTCGTGAACAGGAGTTCCTGGGCGAGGCCGATCCCGAGGAAGTGGGGGAGGAAGTAGGTGAGTCCCCCGTCGGGGACCGCACCCAGCGAGGGGAACGCCGGAACGAGGACCGCGGTCTCGGACGCGATCCGCCAGTCGGCCGCCAGGGCCAACGAGAGTCCGCCGCCGGCCGCCACCCCCGGAAGGGCGACCACGACCGGCTTTCGCATCGTCAGGATCTCTCGGACCGAGGTCTCCTGCTCTCCGGTGAGCTCATGGAACAGCTGGGGAAGATCACCGCGGACACGGTGTTCCTCCATCGTGGCCACGTCTCCGCCGGCGCAGAACGCCGTTCCGGCCCCGGTGAGTAGGACGCATCGTACCTTCAGGTCGACGGAAGCGGCCTGGAGCACTCGGCGGAGTTCCTGCATCGACGGCACGTCGAGTGCATTGAGGCGCCCGGGGCGATCAATCACGATGGCGAGGACGCTACCCTTCCGCTCCGTTCGGATTGAAACCACTTCTGAACCCCCTCGACCCACCACCGGTCCCCTACAAAGGTAGTTCTCCCGTTCCAAAGGGCGGAGGACGTCCTCTCACCCCGAAGACCCCTTCCAACAACGAACACCGATCGAGCAAAGACTAGACGGGTGATGGCGCGGCCGCGAGCAGGTAACGCGGGGCCAGTGGGGCTCGGCCCCAGGCGTTGGTCAAGCCCTGGAGGTACGGGAGCGGGAGGTTTCGCAGCACGGGGAGATCCTCCCACCCAGTCGCCCAAGTCGTCCGAACGACAAACCCAGCCTCGGACAAGATTTCCCGCAGCCGGGCGAGGGTCCAGAGGTATCCCGGTTGAGCGTGCGTTCGAACGACGGCGGGATTCTCCCGCATGAACGTAATCCGGCTTGCCAGGGCCGAGCCGTGCAATGAAGCCCCCACATCCCACGCGAGCGTACCGGCGCTGGGCCGGGTGACGGCCGAAAGGATCAGAGTCCCGTTCGGCCTAATCACCCGCCGCATCTCTCGAAACGCCCTCAACGGATCTACGAATCGGTGGACAATCCGGATTAGGACGACGGTCGAGAATGCGGCGTCCGCGAAGGGGAGCCGGTTCGCGTCAGCTCTGGCGAAGTGGATTGCAAGGCTGGCCGGTCCCATCGACGTGCGCACAGAACGGAGTCGACTCGCCTCCAGGTCAATCCCCACCGTGGTCGAGGAACGTGCCGCTAAGAGTGGAGTAAGCCGACCTTCTCCAGTGCCGACCTCGAGCGTCATGGTTAGGTCTGCGGCGTCCATGAGGAGTGAAAGGATGCGACGTTCGACCGCCGTTGCTCGCTCAGAAGATTCGGGGGGTACGTCCGCCACGCCCACCACCAGGAGGCCTTCGCAATTTAGGAACGCCGACGTCAGTGGTCCCGGGACGGCGCGTTAAAGCCCACCCGGGGATGCAGGCCCTTCGTGAAAAAAGGTCGGACCGAATGAAGACCCAAGCGAATCTCGAGCCCCTACGCCTTCGCACCTCGACCGGACTGGTGCCGCTCGCCTATGTCCGCGAGGGCCCGCGTGTGTGGCTCGTAGCCCAGTACGGCGCTGCGCGATGGGCAGTCGAGATCCTCCGAACCGGACGCGCAGAGTTGGAACTCCCCGAGGGTGCGCACGCCGGGGGCTGCCGGCTGGTCGCGGAGAGTCTCCACCGGGCGGCGGTGCTCGACCGGTTCACCGAAAAGTACGGTGCCGATCAAGTCGCTCGTTGGTTTCGTCCGGCCGGGCGGGTCGTCGAGGTTGTCTTGGGGTCTGTGGCTCAGGGCGGAACCGGCGCAACAGCCTACTTCGAATGGCTCGAGGCCGAGTTCGATTCCATCGCGGCAGACTACGACCGCCACATCCTGGGCAATCGAATCAACCGACTACTCAGGGACCGGTCCGTCGCGTTCATGCGCAGGTACCTGCCGCCGGCAGGCCGCCTCTTGGAGATCGGGTGTGGGTCCGGTACCGAAACGCTCGAGCTGCTCGCGGACGGCCACGAGATCGTGGCGGTCGATATCTCCCAAGCGATGCTGGATACCGTCGTGACTAAGGCTCGGGGTCGCGGACTGGAGGCGAGACTGCGGGTGGTGAAGCTGCGGGCGGGCGAACTCGACCGCCTGCTCGCGCAGGAAGGTCCTCGTGCCTTCGACGGGATCTACTCCACGTACGGTGCGCTCAACTGCGAACCCGACCTCACTCCCCTGCCCCCGACCGTTGCGGCCCTCTTGCGGCCGGGCGGCCTCTTCGTGGCCGGCGTGTTCAACCGATGGTGCGGGTTCGAGATGGGGGTCTACGGCCTACTGATGCGACCGCGCAGGGCCTTCGGACGTTGGGGTCGCCCCGTGGCGGTAGAAGCTTCGCGATTCTGTGTGGATGCGTTCGCCTACTCGGTGCCCGAGTTCTGTCGGATCTTTTCCCACCATTTCAGGGTGGTCGCGGTCGAGGGAGCCCCGGTACTACTTCCCCCGTCCGA
>Ga0187855_10001727_pt1 | contig 17038 bp, 10 predicted proteins | sample June2016WEW_8_10_2_FD_132969 | JGI IMG/M metagenome (GOLD analysis project Ga0187855, IMG submission 132969) | Peatland microbial communities from SPRUCE experiment site at the Marcell Experimental Forest, Minnesota, USA - June2016WEW_8_10 | ecosystem: Environmental > Terrestrial > Soil >...
ATTTTTCTACTAACGGAGTCACCGATCCCGAACCGCCGTATTATCCGTATCTGCATCGCGAAGCCAATTGCTCGCTGTCGCGGATCGTTTTCGACAGCACTGGCACACTTGTTTCGGATTCCCCCAATTATCAGGACTATCTGCACACGATCGCGGGGTTGACCACCACGGCGGACCAATTCCCCAATGGGTGCCCCGACACGACCATCGGTATAGCCTCGCAGGTGACCGCTGTCGTGGCCAAGACGTCCAATGGCAACACAGGGTTCGCCTTCATCTACCCGAGTGGCGTTGTTGTAGGAATTTATAGCAACACAGGGACGCTGATTTCCGCTAACACATACCAGACCGTTCCCTCCGGTAATGCCAACGCAACCCCCGCCAGCATCGGCACCGCGGATTTGAATGGCGATGGCATTCTCGACATGGTCGTGGTCACCTCCGGATTATCCGGTGCGAATCCAGCGAGCCTTTCGATCTTCCTCGGCAATGGCGACGGTACATTCCAGACGCCCACGACGATTCCGGTCGCGTTCTCCGCCAGTGACGTGACCATCGACGATGTGAATCATGACGGCAAGCTAGACCTGGTCGTCACGGGTCTGCCGCAGCTCCCCCTCGGCTCCAGTCCGGGATTGACCGTGCTGCTCGGCAACGGCGACGGTACGTTCCAGACCGGCAAAGTAGGCCCGCTCGGAGCCGGAGGAGTCGTGGCGGTCACCGGAAATTTCAACGGGGATGGCAATAAGGATATCGCCACCAGCAGTGGTCAGATTTTATTCGGAAACGGTGACGGCACGTTCACGCTGGCACCGCAAACCGTGTTTCCCGTCACGAACACCAGCTTCGAATTTGGGGTCGCTGCCGCCGACTTCAATAACGACGGAAAAACCGATCTCGCCTTCACCAATAAGAACGCCCTGACCATCGACGTGTATTACGGCAATGGTGATGGCACGTTCAACTACGGCGCATCCTATCCTTCTATGTATGGCTCGCAGTCGATTCAGGCTATGGACCTGGACGGCGATGGACACACGGATTTATTCGTGGGGACCGCGGGCGGCGGCCTGTTTGCCCCGGATATCAATACCAACAGCATGTTCATGACCCAATTGAATGACGGGAAGGGCTCCTTCGGGGCCAGCCGCGCCTACCTTCCCTCTTCCTTCACTGGGATCGGCACGTTTTATGCGGTCGCTGACTTTAATGGCGACAACAATCCGGATATCGTCATGAACGATGCCAACGCCAATGGTCCGGTACTCTCCGTGCTCCTCGGCAATGGCGACGGAACCTTCCAGACGCCAGGGATACAGACACAGATAGCTGGTATCTCCGGACCGCTGGCCGCCGCCGACGTAAATGGGGACGGAAAGGCTGACGTCATCTTCGCGCAGGGCGGAATCATTTCGGTCGCGTTCGGCAACGGCAACGGCACATTCCAGCTTGAGACCGACTACTCGGTTCCCGGCACGGTATCCAACATGGTCGTCGCGGATTTCAATGGCGACAACGAGCCCGATATCGCTTTCCTAGCCAACCCGGGCAATTCCGCGGAAACTGGGCTGTATGTGATGCTCAATAATGGAAACGGAACCTTCCAGCCCGCCGTGCAGGTGGACCTCGAAGCCAACCTGACCTATCTCGCCGCCGCTGACGTAAACAGCGATGGCAATCGCGATATTGTGGTCACCGCACCGCCGCAATTTGGAAGCACGACCGCGGGGGTAACCTTTCTATACCTCGGCAAGGGCAACGGTACGTTTCAACCCGCATCGCAACTCAATACCGGCGCATTTTATCCGGGTCCTGTGGCCATCGTCGATGTAAATAACGATGGCCATCCGGACGTCCTCATCGGCAGCACGGAATCCGACGAAGCTACAGGGAATCTTGTCGTTCTGCTCGGCAACGGAAACGGCACTTTTCAGGCTGCCATCACCGCGCCCAATAATCTCGACGCTTTCCCATCCGCCATCGTCGTGGGCGACGTGAATCAGGATGGCAAGCAGGACGTAATTCTGGGGGGCTGCTGCGGCAATACTCCCAGTTACCTGATGTTGGGGAATGGCGACGGCACGTTCCCGGCAGCAAACTCGAGCTCCGTTTTGAACGTCGTAAGCGTGCCAGCAATGACGCTGACGGACGTGAATGGGGACGGGTATCCCGATCTGGTCGTTTCTGCCACCGGCAATAGCGCAGGTCCTTACCTAATGGAAGTTTTTTTGAATGGCGGCGCGACGGCGGCGAACGTTTCGCTAGGCGCGGCGACTACTACGACGCTCGTTCCGTCAGCGAAAACCATCACCGCAGGCCAGTCGGTGACCTTCACGGCGACGGTAGCTCCCCAATCCAACAGTGGCGTGCCGACTGGCTCTGTGACCTTCTTCGATGGTACGACGAACCTCGGCAGCGGTGCGCTGAACGGCTCAGGCATGGCAACCCTAGCCACCACGGCGCTCACGACGAGCGGTGCCCATTCCATTGCCGCCACCTACAGTGGCGACACCAACTTTGCTTCGAGCACCTCGGCCGCTGTTACGGTCACCGTTTCGCAACCCGCGACTACGACGGCCCTCATCTCGTCTGTGAATCCGTCGACGCTGGGTCAATCGGTGACCTTCACGGTGGGGGTCACCTCGCAGACGGCGGGAACAATCACGGGGACAGTGACTTTCCTCGACGGGACCACGCAGATCGGTACGGGAACGCTAAACGCGGGGGCAGCGACGTTTGCGACGGCTGCGCTGACGGCGGGGACGCATTCGATCACGGCGCAGTACGGCGGGAGTACGAATTACGCGGCGAGCACGTCGACGGTGCTGACCCAGACGGTGAATGCGGCGGCGGGGGATTTCAGCGTATCGGTATCACCAACGACGGCGAGCGTGACAGCGGGGCAATCCGCGACGGCGACGTTGTCGGTTGCGCCCATCAACGGAGCGACGTACACGGTAAACCTGTCTTGCGGAGGTGTTCCGGCTACGATGTCGTGCGCGTTTAACCCGGCAACGGTGACGCTCGACGGAACGCACACGGCGTCTTCGACCGTGATGATCGGAACGACCGCGACTGGGAGCTTGCCTGTAGTGCGGCCCTGGCTGACGAGGCCGATGTTGCCGGTGGGATGGCTGGGAAGCTTAGCTCTGGTGGTCTCAGCAGTGCTGGCGCTATGGGCGCTACTGGCAGCGGCAGGCATGACGGGACGACGAGTGGCGCGGTGGGTCGTGCTGGCGTCGGCAGTGGTAGCGGTGTTGATGTTGGGGTCGTGCGGAGGTGGTGGTGGAGGCAGCGGGAGCACATCGACAGGGACCCCGGCAGGTACGTATCCGATCACACTGACAGCTGCATCGGCGACGGGGAACGTGTCCCACTCAGCTACGGAGGCGGTGACGGTAAATAACTAGTGTAGTGTCCAGGAATTAACTGGACTGCGATGAAGCGCCAACCGCTTCCAGTGCCGAACGTGTAGCCCCAAGCGCCGGTCACGCTTCACCAACGGAGAGTGCCCGCCCCCCATCTCAGGCTGAACCAACAAACGATTACCGCCGTTCCATTTGCCAGCGGCGAAGTCGCTAAGTCGTTGAAAACCGTGCCGGTCCAAAAGGGTCGTCACCGCAGAGGTTGTAAGTTGTTGAAACGGCGGTGCCGATTCTTGAGCCCATTGCTGGTCAGGAGACTAAAGTCTGTGGACCACCGCGCAGCGTTGATTGGCAAATTGCCCAAGAGGTCTACCAGACCCTCGGCTCTGGCTTCTCCGAAGACGTTTACGACCGCGCCATGCAGGTCGGCCTGCGTCTTGCGGGCGTCAAGTACGAAAGCCAGAAGGTCGTCGAACTCAAATACCTCGATCACTGCGTGGGCGAGGGTTACCCGTATCTGCTCGTGCACATTGAAGTGCAGAAGGTGGTGGTCGAATTGAAGGCTGTCAGTAGTGAGTTGGGCGAGTGTGAGGAGAAGCAGTTCCGGAATTACATGAAAATCCTCGGCGTCGAGCACGGATTGCTCATCAACTTCCAGACGCCGGAACGAAAGCAAGGAAAGACGCAGCTTGAAATACGCGACGTGGCGTCCGAATGACTCTGCCGTCTAACTTTGGCTTGCACTAGCTGGACATGGCTGTGAGGAAGAAGTTCGTCATCGGGCAGGTCAGCAATTGGGCCACTACGTATCCCGTCATTTTAGCGAGGCTCGGTAATCTTCACCTAAGGTGAGTTTGGTGGATTCGTGGAAGCTGCCCTTCTCGATTTGGAAAAGGAACTTCGTAGACACCCAACTTGACGATGATTCAAATCACGACACGATAGTAAGGAAGAAAGTCCGCGACGGTACTTTCTCTCTTTCCGGAAGGCAATCGTTCAAAAGAAAATCTTCAAGCCGAGGAATATCGTTCGGCCGGCGCTCGATTGGACGTGCGGGTCCGCAAACCCGGTGCCTTCAGCGAACAACCCGGCATCGTCGATGAACGGGTCAATAGACGAGTAGTTCGGATGATTGAGAGCATTCAGGAAGTCAACGTGGAACTGGACCTTCAGATTCTCTGAGATATTGGTAGTCTTGAACAAGGAAGCGTTAAGAAGATTGGTGTGATAGTCGCGCAGCGTATTTCGCCCAACAGTGCCAAAGGGGGTGCCAAAAACCACAGCTGCCGTAGCAGTATTGGCGATGAAATGCACCTGGTCTTGAGGCACGACACTGGCTGGGTGCTGGGGGTCGGGCACAGTGTTCCGCATGGCATCCGTTCTTGTTCCTGTAAATCCCTGATTAAACTGATTCAGACTGATTAACGTAGTTGGGTTGATGGTAGAGCTTCCACAAAGGTTCCCCTTGTCGTCGACAGCGCAAATATCATTTGCAAAGATTCCCACGGACTGTACGGGAGCAGAGGGAGACCCTAGGAAGGGGCGCAGGGCGCCATCTGCTCCAGCAAAAGCGGCGTTGAACTGCGAATCGTATGGATTGGCAGCGTTGGGGATTCCTCCGCACGCACCACCAGCACTGGCACAATTGAGTCCAGACTGCGCCGCAGTATAAGGTTGGCCGGAAGCCAGAGTGTACAGCGTGGAAACCTGCCATCCGCCCAGCACCCGCTCCAGAAACCCGTGCTGCTTGCGGTAAAAAGGCAGCTCTTCAAATACGCTCAGCACGAAGTTCTGCGGAAAATCGAGTCCTGATAGGCCATGCTCCTGAGTTGTGAAATTGACCTGACTCTGAGAGAACCCGAACGTTCCTCCCGCTGCTAACGTCGCGGCAATCTCACTTGTGTTGTCCGTTGTCTTGCTGAATGTATATGCGGCCTTGAGAGTTAGTTGGTTCCACAAATGGGTAGATCTCAGCTCGGTTTGGAGACCATGGTAGTCGGAGTAGCCCGTGTTTGTGCGCTCCCGCACGACCGCCCCGCGGTCACAGTATATTCGGCCGGTTGTTTGAGAGACGGCAGCTTGTGATGCTGGGCATGGAGTCAATCCAGCAGGCACCAAGTTCGGGTATCGGTTGACAAGACCTAGAATGTACGGATTTCCGTTGATGCTCTGAAACAGATTTTGCCCGTGATTGCCAACATAACGTGCCTCGAAGACGGCATTTTGGACAATCTGTTGCTGGATTCCGAAGGACCATTCATGGACACGGTCCGGGCCGAAGTTCGGTGCAATCGTATTTTCCGAAAATGTGCGCGGATCAAATATCCCTGTCTGCAGGCGGGGTGCGAGCAAAGCCCTGATGTTTGGTCCAGTAGGAACCGCAGGCAAGGGATTTGCTAAGGCATCCACGCCGGTCAAAGTAGTAAGCAAGACGCTCGGAGCGCCCGACGCAAGTTTGAGATAAATATTGTAATAAGGCGGGTCATATGCGAGCCGGTATCCTCCCCGAATCACCGTCTTCCCTCCGCCCGAACTTAACGGGCCTTTGTCCGGTGACCACGCGAACCCAACATTTGGATCCCAACTGTTCTTCGGCGCAGGAAGTTCTGGGAAAGTTGTCACATCCAAGGGAAGATTTGGATTCCAGAGGGGCATCCCGCCCGTCTGTGACTCGGTCGTTAGTTTGTGAAGGAGATTCGCGGGCTGTCCATAATAAGACCAAGTCAAGTCAAGGTTGAGAGTAAGGTTTTGTGCGAGTTTGAAATCGTCACCAAAATACGGAAACGTATCCTTCTCTCGAAAATCCAAGTACGGGTTCCCGGAAGCGATCTGGATCCGGTTGGGCTTATTAGCAGCTAGCGCTCCATAGTCATCGAATCGAAATGCTCCGTTGTAGTTCGAAAATACGATGTTCGCCGACTGCAGATAAGTGAAATCAAAACCTGCCTTCAAAGAGTGTCGTCCTGCAAGATGAACCCAGTTATCTTGAATCTGATAGGTGTTAGCAATGCGACCTTGTGGAAAAAACAAGGGCACTCCCCAACTGAGCAGAGATGGATCGTTGAACGTGATGGACGTTAGCGCGTTCCCAAGCTGATCGGACTGGGGAACCGTGTTGCCAATCGAATTACCGCCACTTTGGGCGTTGAGCCTCCCATAGGAAGCACGGAATTCGTTTACCGTATGAGTGCTGATAAATCTTCTCCAGCTGAAAGCATAGTCCTGGGAAAACGCCAAAGTGTCGGCCGGATATCCGGCTGCCGCGTTACCAGCGCTGTTGGAAACAATCGTCTTGCCGTAAATATACCGGCCATAGAAGTGATTCTTCTCCGTTTGATAATCGAGCTTTACGATGAAATTGTGTTGGCGGGAGTCTGCGGGCAGTGTCCTTTGTATTCCTGCCATTTCGACGCCCTTGCAGTCCACGAAGTCCACTGGCATTAACGCCCCCTGAGGTGTGGGGTTCCCGGCCTTCACGGCATAGGGGCCGTAGGTTTCAAGGGCCTTCACAGCGGTGCTTCCCGTAAAGCAGCCCGCCAAGGTAGCAATGCCTGCTGGCGTCGGCGTTAATTGTCCAGTGCCAAACACGCCAGCCTGGTTGAGGATTTCCGAGTTTACTCCACCGAAAAAGAACAACTTATTCTTGATGGCGGCTCCCCCAAGCGTCGCGCCCCCAAACGCGTTATTGGAAGACGGCGGCTGCGTCAGCCCGCCGAAAGTCTTCTGGTTTGTTGATAGCGCGTTGAGTCTCCAATTTCCTTCCGTTCCATACAAGGAGCCGTGGAAACTGTTTGTCCCCGATTTGGTCAGGATGTTAACGACAGAACCGGAATTCCGTCCATACTCCGCGCCAAAGTTACTTGTTGTGATCTGATATTCCTCAACGAATTCGGGATCCGACATCGCCAAGCTGGGTCCCGTCGCCGAATTATCATTATTGTTCTGTCCGTCGATCTGCTGGTCGTTGCTTCTTCCACGCAAGCCATTGACCGCGAATTGCGCTCCATTGGAGCTAGACACTCCCAGGTCGCGGCTGTTTACCACTCCGGGTACGGACAGTGCTAGGTTATCCAGCCCATTATTTTCAAGGATGCCGGAGAACGATGTCAGCGTTTCCCTTCCAAAAGAACTAGAAACCTGCGCTTCGGTACTCTCGATAAGACCTGTCGTCCAGGGCACTTCCACTGTCGTCGTGACCCCACCGACCTCCAGTTGCAAGGCACCGAGCCCCTGGTCCGATCCAGCACTGACGAGAACATGCGCGACAAGCAATGTCTTGAATCCACTGGTGAGAATCTCCACCCGGTAACTTCCGATAGGCAGCAGACTCGATCGAAAGAAGCCATCCGAGTTAGAAACTGTTCTGAACTCTTGGTTTGTCCCTTCGTTTGTTACTCTTACTTCTGCGTCGGCGACTATTGACTTCTGAGAGTCCACGACTGTCCCCGATATGGAGCCTTTGCTGACTTGAGCCACGCAGAGCTCGGCCCTCAACGCCCAAAACAGAAAAACCAACGCAGTTCCGAACGCCAGACTCCTGCTTGCTTTATGTATTCCATTGTTCCATCGCACTTTAAACCTGCGAACAGTTTGCTGCATCGTTAAAACCTAAGTGGCTACCGCGGCAGGCCAATGCGCCGAACAAGATTCTGAAAGCGGGGATCGGAATGCAAACCGTCGTAGGCTGGATTCACCTGTAGTCTGACCAATTCGGCAGTGTGCTCCCGGTATGCCGAGTTAAGGTACTGCATCGCCATGTCGGAGTTGCCCATGGCGGCATAGATTTCCGCAAAGGCGAAGGGAGAAACGGGTCCTTGTCCTGAGCGTTTCTTCAGGTCAAACAATCTTGCTTCTAGCCAGCCACGATAGCCGCCATTGGCGTAAGCCCGGGCAAGACGTTCAGCGCAAGGAATACAACCTCCTAGACGCAATTGTTGATCGGTTTCTTCCACCTCTCGCGCAAATTCTTTTCTTGCTTTGGCAACCAGAGCTCTTTCCTGATGAATTCTGGCCGGATCCTTCGCAAAGGTCTTGTCAACTTCTTGTAAAAAAAGATCAAAGCGCCGGCTAAACCCCAAGACTCGCTGCACGATCGTGTCCTGGCTCAACGGATCAAGCTCTTCGGCGCGGTGAGCCTCTGCAATACTTTCGTCGAAACGCCCGGTGTATGAGAGAAATAGGGAGTACACATGATGGAGCTCTGCATACTGCGGGTCAGACTCTAGCCCGCGATGGATTTCCCGTTCCGCTCCCGTCCAGTTCCAATCGTAAAGCATCAGCTTTGTGGCTAAGGCACAATGGGCTTCCGCCAAAGACTCATCCAGGAAGAGAGCTTTTCGTGAAGCTTCTTCCGAAAGCTTCCAACCATCAGCCGGCGGGATAATTCCATATCCAGCCTGGAGGCCGTAGTAATCGGCCATGCCAGCCAAGGCAAGCGCGTAGTTTGGGTCGTATTGTAGGGCCAGCCGAAACTTTTCGGCGCTCTTCGTTAAATCATTTCGCTGAGCGCCATGGGTGTTGCTGCGGAACCAATAGCCCCGTCCCTGAATATAGGCGTCATAGGCTCGGGGATCGACCTGATGAGGCTGGGAACGCTTGGAAAGCTCGGACGGTGCAATATTGGCCTGTACTCGTGTGGCAATAGCGGAGGCAATGTTGTTTTGCAAGAACAGAATGTCGCGCATCTCCCCCTGGTAGTCCTCGGCCCAAATATGCCGGTCAGTGGCGGCATCAATCAGCTGGGCCGTGATGCGCACCTTATCGCCCGAGCGTAAGACGCTGCCTTCAACCAAGGCGTCAACTTTGAGATCTCGTTCGATGTCAGAAACTCGCGCGTTTGCGTTCTTGTACCGCATGACCGACGCAGAGGAAACCACCCGCAGCGAACTGGTCTTCGCCAGTTGGGTAATCAGCTCGTCGGTCAGGCTATCGCTGAAATAGTCCTGTGCGGGATCCCCAGAAAGGTTACGCAGCGGCAGAACTGCAATCGACTTAACGTTGATTGGGGAGCGGCCGAAAAGCCTGCCCCTCTCACTGAAAGCGAGTAGGCTCGCCGTCAGGAGGCAAATCGCGGTGATGGCAAGGGCGGCAGGACGTAGTTTCCACCACTGGGTTCTTGAAGTTTCCGGTTCCTGGTGAGGGGGAATCGAGTTTTCAACCTCTAGGGAGGGAAGATGTCCGTTGAATGCGGGTGCAATGAAGCGGTAGCCGTTCGGCAGCGTCTCAATGAACCGGGGACTATTCGCAGAATCATTCAGGGCTTCGCGAATCTTATTTATCGCCGCATTCAGCCCGTGATCAAAGTCAACGAAGGTGTCCGGAGCCCACAGGGACTTCTTCAGCTCATCGCGGCTGACGGTCGTGCCTGCGTGCTCCAGCAAAATCATCAGAACCTGAAACGGCTTCGGTTGCAGTTTGATTCTGATGCCGCCCTTGCGCAGCTCCTGACCCACTAAGTCGACGTCGTAGGGGCCAAAGTGAACGGTCTTATCGGTGTGATTGACTTGATTCATATGTCAACGTCGGGCAGAGAATAGCATCAGGTGTCGCTTTTTTCAATCGATTCGCCAGAGGACTCAAGCATATAAATATCTTTAAATCAGTGACTTATCTGGTGACCCAAAAATGCTCCATCGTGCATCGGCCCGTGCGCGTGCGCCTCGATTGGGTTACCCAACTCCCATAATCCGGGTTCGGCCAACGTGATTACTCCTGGATATGACCTCGATATTCCACGCTAGATGTCGGGCTCGACTGCTGCACTACTGTTTCTCAGGGGCAAGTCCTTTTGAAATTCAGTTATTCATGCCTTTAAACCATTGTGGAATAAGAACGAAGTTCCGATACATCTGTGGGAGGGCACGTCGGTTGCCGAGCGACGCATTGCCCAAGCCGACCTCAACCAGGTCGGGCAGAACCATAGTACCCGTGCCGCCCTTTGCTCTTTTCGGCATCTAAATCCACCCCCGTAACTATTGTGGAGTCATCAGTTTGGCTGGCGAGCGAGAGATGCGCCGCTGCTCATTGACGCGCGGCGCGTGCGCCTCCATAGTCCGCCACGCCAACTCTGACGGTGGAATTCGGAGGGCTAGATGTCGGGCTCGACTGCTGCACTACTGGGTTGTAATTCTCAAATGAAGAGGACACCATGAACTTCAAGCGGCTCCCCAGGCTTGAGAACCTTGTCGAAGAAGGTACCCTCGTTGATTTGATCAAGACACAAAAGCGCCTTCGCCGGATTCTGCCGCAAGTTCTAGTACTCGCGATGCTAACCGCTAGCCTGACGGTCTTAACGAGACCAGCTATGGCACAACAAGAAGGTATGTTCATACCTACGGGCAGCATGAACAACCCGCGCGGCGGTCCTACCGCGACGTTACTAAACAACGGAAAGGTGCTTGTCACGGGGCCCACAAGCAACGGCAGTTCCCTAGAGCTGTACGATCCTGCGACGGGAACCTTCACCCCAACAGCCAACGTAAACACCGCCGGCGGCTACGGGTCCACCGCGACGTTACTGAACAACGGGACGGTGCTTGTAACGGGAGTACTCAACAACAGCAACGGCACCCGCGCAACAACTGCTGGGTTGTACGATCCAGTAACTAGTACTGTCACCCCGACGGGAAGCATGACCACCACTCGCCTCTATGCATTCACGGCAACATTACTCAACAACGGGAAGGTGCTCGTTACGGGAGGTGTCGGAGGTAACAGCGCACCCTATGACATCCTGGCGAGTGCTGAGTTGTATGACCCCGCAACGGGGCTCTTCACAGCTACAGGCAGCATGAGCGCTGCCCGTGAATATTGCACCGCGACATTGCTGAATAACGGAAAGGTGCTTGTTGCAGGAGGCTACAATGACCAAAACACTGACTTTTATGACCCTGACTCTCTTGCCGGAGCTGAGTTGTATGACCCGGCAACGGGACTCTTCACAGCTACGGGCAGCATGAACAACCCGCGCGGCGGTCATACTGCGACGTTGCTAAGCAACGGGAAGGTACTTGTCGCTGGGGGTTCCGACAGCAACAGCCTCCCGCTTGCTAGTGCTGAGTTATATGATCCCGCAGCGGGGACCTTCGCGGCTACGGGCAGCATGAACACCAACCGCGTCAATCAGTCCGCGACGCTGCTGAACAACGGAACGGTGCTCGTTGCTGGGGGCCTCAGCGGTCTGGTTGGGAACCCCGTGGCGGGGGCTGAGTTGTATGACCCGGCAACGGGGCTCTTCACAACTACGGGCAGCATGAACGCTGCCCGTGAATATTGCACCGCGACATTGCTTAACAACGGAACGGTGCTTGTTGCGGGGGGGGAAGGCGGCAACAACTTTGCTTCCTTGGCTAGTTCTGAGTTGTACATCCCCGTCGGCATCTTCCCCACGAGCCTGTCGTTCCCCGACCCGCCCGCGGGCACGACGAGCGAGTCTGAGACCGTCACACTAACAAATAGCGCCTCCACGGCACTCAGCATCCCGAGCATCGCGATCAGCGGCACGAACGCCTCCGACTTTGCAGAAACTGACAATTGCCTTGGGAGCGTGGCGGCAGGAGCGAGCTGTTCCCTCTTTGTGACCTTCACGCCCGCCGTAACAGGGAGCCGAGCAGGAATCCTGGCCATTGCAAACAATCTCACTGGCGCCCCGCTGACAGTTCCTCTTTCCGGTACGGGGATCGCGGCTACTCGGATTGCCCTTTCAGCGAACAGCTTGAGTTTCACCAGTCAGCCGGTTGGGGTTGTCGCTTCGCAGGCGCTCACGTTTAGCAACGCCGGCAATGCGCCGCTAATCATTTCCCAGCTGGCGATCAGCGGCAGCTCCGACTTTACGGAGTACGATAATTGCGGTGGGAGCATATCCGCAGGCGCAACTTGCACCATCAACGTTGGTTTTGTGCCCAGTGTATCAGGAACGCGGACGGGAACCCTAATTGTTACCGACAACGCGACCAGCCCGCAGAGCCCACAGACGATAGCGCTGTCCGGCATAGGGACTGATTTTTCGTTGGGTGGAATAGGCACCACGACCGCGGCTGTCACGGCAGGCCAGACCGCTACGTACAATCTGCAACTGAGTCCTATGGGAGGATTCACCGGTTCGGTCGCGCTGGCTTGCAGCAGTAGTTCCCAGCTTCTTACACTGCAGCTAGGGAAGTGCGTGGTCACACCGGCGACATTGACTGTAGTGGGGACCTCTCCCGTCTCGTTCCAAGTAAGCATGATTACGCATTCTTCCCTCCCGCCAGGCGCTTTTCGAGGCCCGTGGCCACATTTACCACAAGGATCAATTTCCTTCGAGGCTTTCTTACTTCTGCTTCTGCTGGCAGCCGGCGGCATCGTCACGGGCCGCCGATCAAGACACGCCCATGCCTGGATCGGGGCAGCGATTCTTCTGGCATGCGTGGCAACCCTACTGACCGCATGTGGTGGGGGCGGAAGCGGCAGCACAATGACGTCGGGGACACCGATGTCGGGGACACCGACGGGCACCTATAATTTTACGATTACAGGCACCACTCAAGCAGGGGTAAGCCGATCTGTTTACCTGACGTTGATGGTGCAATAGAGAAGGCTTGGAGGAAAGTTCCAGGCTGCCGCCAGGTTCGCCCTCGTGAGTGCTGGCCTCGACGCCTACTGCAGACTCAGTTCTTCGTTGTTCCTTGCTAACGCTGAGATCGGACAAGTGCAGTACTAGGGGGGGGGCAGGACACTGGCGCTGGGGCGATCGAGCACGAATTTCGATAAACAAGGCTGCACGAGCACGACGTAAATTTCAAATGACGTGGACGTCCATGACTTTTAAGCGGCTCTCCAAGCTTGCGCACCTTGTCGAAGAAGGTACTCTCATTGATTTGTGCACGACACAAAAGCGCCTTCGCCAAGCCGCAGGAGTCGTCTCATTTCATCCTGCCATCTTTTACCGTGGCCGCCATTTGTGGCTGCGTGAGCCATTTCGTGAAGCAAGGTACGCGAGAGGCCCATCGGGGAGTTGGGATGAATGTAAAATGACTCGCCGCCGCCGGTCGCACCGCCCGCCAGTGTACTTGTCCGTGACAAGTACGCTGTAGTGTGGCAGGCGACCTTTCCAAAATCGTCGGTTGTAGCGGTCAAAAAGAGCCTGTGACTTCATCTGGACGTTCCTTCATGCGAAGAATCCAGTCTCCAATCTCTCGGTTTTCTGATTCTATCCCCACTCAGCTTCTCCGACTTGTGCTCATGCGATTTTACAGAACTCCGAGAATCCAACCCCCAATTTTGGCCTTCTCGCGATCCTGCGGTTCAATCTCGGGATGGAAGAACTTTTCGAGGCTGCCATCAGAGTCCGCCCGTTGCATCCATTTGGCGATGGCAAAGGCGTCTTGCTGGTCGGGCGTTCGCCCTGCGGTTGGGAATGTCCTGCTCCAAAGCGCGGGATAAACTTCCGCGACCACGGAGCGATTTGGCGGTACGTCCCAACCGTCGAAGGGCCAGAAATGCACGGGGTCTTCAGCATGTTGCCGGATGTAGCGCAGCCACGGGATACCTGCGTGCGTGGACTTCGCCACCGACCCCTGCACGTCGAAATGGAACACCGATTTGGCTGTACGTGCACGCAATTCGGTCACCCGCCGCCAGCGAGGATTGCCTGAGCGGGCCGCACCGTTTCCGATGCCGCCGTCTCGCACGAAATCGACATAGATGTCTTCATCGGTCGGCCAATGGCGCTGAAAATCGTCAAGAAAAGACGCCCAGTCAAGCGACAATCCGTGCTGCTCGAAGTATTGCAGCGGAAAGGAGAAACCGTGGTCGATGCCGACGAGAGTCGGCTTCCCTTCGGAGAGCCTTTCAACCAGCCACTCAGCAATGCCCCTGCGGGTCCAATATTTGCGTGGACTGGGTGGCGGGAACACTTCCTGCGGGGCGGTCAAGGGGTCGGCCGCGTAAACGCGCAGACCTTTGAGACTAGACTTGGGTGTCTCGGCACCGGAGTAGTCGATGCCGATATAACGTTCGAAGGCGTGGTTCATGCGAGAGCGCCCACGGTGCGGAGGTACCCTACGAAAAAAGCAACTCGCTACTTAGCTTTCTTCGCCTTCGCCGCCCTAATCTTCGCCCATCGTGCCCTCGCCGACCGGGCTATTTTCGCTCGAACCGCTGCGGACATCGTTCTCTTGCCGCTCGTTCCATTCGTGCTGCTCACGTGCCCCGACGACACCGCCGCCACGCTACCACCGTTCAGAGCAGCGATGGCGCTCTTAACCGCCGCCAACTGTCTCTCCAGCTTCGACTCTTCGTTGTGCAATGCTCCTACGATGTTCATAGCACCTCCGCGACAATATTAGACACGGGCGTCTGTCTAAGTACAAGACGGTGGCGACACGTATAATCCCAAATCGTGGACAACCTGGCAGAAATCCGACTCGGCACTTCCTCTTTCACCGCTGCTGGGTGGGAGGGCTCGTTTTACCCGAAGGGCATCAAATCCGCCGATCGCCTGAGCTTTTATGCAGAACGTTTTGACACGGTTGAAATCGACAGCACATTCTATGCCTGTCCTTCTCCCCGCACTGTGGAGGGATGGGCGGGTAAGACTCCAGAGGGCTTCATCTTCTCGTTCAAGGTTCCTCAGATCGTTACCCACGAAAAGGTGCTGGTCGGTTGCGATCCCGAGTTAAAGCAGTTCGTGGAGACGATGGGCATCCTCGGGGAAAAATTGGGACCGCTGGTGCTCCAGTTCCCGTTCTTCAACAGGGCGGAATTCAAATCGCAATCCGATTTCCTGGACCGCCTCATCCCGTTTCTGAAGAAACTCCCGCAGGGTCGCATGTTCGCCGTAGAAATTAGGAACCGGGAATGGCTCGACGCCCAATTCGCCGGAGTGCTGCGGGATTTCCACGTTGCTCTCGTTCTGCAAGACCAGTCTAGGATGCCCCTTCCAAACGAGCTGTCACAAACGTTCGATCCGATCACGACGGATTGGACGTATATCCGCTGGCTCGGTGATCGGAAAGGCATCGAACGGATCACAGCGACGTGGAACAAGACCGTCGTTGACCGCACCAACGAAATCAAGTCGTGGGTCGATGTCTGCTACGAAACGGTGCGTCGGGGCGTCAAGGTGTTCGGCTATGCCAATAATCACTACGGTGGGCACGCGCCAGCGACGGTCAGGCAGTTCCGCGATTTGTGGTGCGCGAAAGGTTTACCTGAGATTGGGAAGCCGCAGCGCAAACGAGACGAAGGGACACTATTCGATCTATAGACGGGCGCAAGGTCCGGCTGCGTTGTTCGCGGTACGTTGCGCTGTCATAATGCGCCTCACCATATCGAAGGTTTAGCTATCTCGGGGCCGAGACTACAGAAAGAAACGGCGGCACATGCGCCATTGGTGGGTCAACCAGAACCAAACGTACCGCCACGAGGTTCCCGGCGGTTATCTTTGGTCGCCCAAGCGTAACGCTAACGGCGCTCGAAATCCCTTTTATGAGTCAATGCGTGAAGTCGCTCCGGGTGATCTGATCTTTTCCTTTATGGACACCCGAATCCTTGCTGTTGGGATTGCACAATCCTATTGCTGGGAAAGCCCGAAGCCACCGGAGTTCGGAAATGCTGGCCAGAACTGGGAAAACATTGGCTGGAAAGTGAAGGTGGGCTTCGGGGAGCTTGCCAACAAGGTGCGGCCCAAGGATCACATAGACATCCTCAGGCCGCTACTTCCTAATCGGTATTCGCCTCTTCAGTCGAACGGCAATGGCCTTCAATCCGTGTACCTCACCGAAGTGCCCAGAAAGCTTGCCGAAGTGCTCATGGGACTGATCGGCCAGGAGGTGGCATCCATCGCCAGACCCTTGACGCCGCTCCCGGCTCGCCACAATCGCGCCCGGACGAAGCAGAGCTTCGTCCTTAACCAGGATTCTTTTGCGGGCCTGCAGTCACGCCTCTTGTTTCGGCTGATGACGCTCGTCGGGTTTTCTTCTCTGTCCTAACCCTACCGCTGCTCGTCCCGTGTCACTTCATCCACTCGGTGTTGCCCACCAAACATCTCTTCGGTCACTGTGGACCATGATGATTTATTCGAACTCCCCGCGGTTCGGGGAGGCAGGTAGCCTATTCAGCACTCCGGTCACTGCACTGCAGGACCATTTATCGGACCAGGCATCCCCGCACGGGCATCACCGCTTTTCTGCCGCATCCGTCCGCGGCGGCAGAACTCTTCGTAATCAATCTGGTCGCGCAACATGATCCAGAGACGGATTCCGAGTTTGCGAGCGGCGGCAACTCTCGCTTTCCCCAGTCCTTTCTGTATCAGTTTGCGTCCGTAGAAGCGTTTCAACTCCGGATCTCGCCGGACCGCGTGCATCGCTGCCTCGCCCCAGAGATAGCGCACCAGAGCGTTGCCTTGCTTGCTCAACGCACCAAGCCGCTGCCGGCGTCCGCCGCTGGAGTGCTCCCTCGGGATTATCCCGATGTAGCTGGCCACCGCTTTCCCATCCGTGAACCGCAAGGGATCACCCAAGAACACTTCGGTGGCCAAGGCGGTGACCGGACCGACTCCCGGGTGCGTCATCAAGCGTCGCGCCTGAGGACGCAGCAGGGCCTGTTCGCTAACCTGGTGGTCCAGGTCGTCGATCGGTTTCTGCAAGGCTGGGTACAACGTCAGCAGGGTGGCCCGCCGTTCGCTGGCATGGGGA
>Ga0187855_10001729_pt1 | contig 17033 bp, 20 predicted proteins | sample June2016WEW_8_10_2_FD_132969 | JGI IMG/M metagenome (GOLD analysis project Ga0187855, IMG submission 132969) | Peatland microbial communities from SPRUCE experiment site at the Marcell Experimental Forest, Minnesota, USA - June2016WEW_8_10 | ecosystem: Environmental > Terrestrial > Soil >...
GGATAGGATGAGCAAGGCGCGCTTGCCGTTCTTGGCACCCCTCATCTGGCTAAGACCTAGATAAATGGCATCCAGCAGCGCGGTCCGCCCCTTGGGCGCCGTCAGCATCATGCGGCTCTGCAGATCTTCGACGCTGTTGGTAAACGCGCTCGTCAGTTCGGCGCGCTCGTTAAAGCTCACCAGGAAAAACTCATCCTGCGGATTGGCGGTCTTAAAAAACTGCACGGCGGCTTCCCGCGCTTTGCCGATCTTGTTGGCCATGCTGCCGCTGAAATCGAAGATCACGCCGATGGATATGGGCACATCCTCGGAAGAGAACGTTACGACTTCCTGCTCGATATTGTCTTCGTAGACGCGAAAATTGTCGGGATCCAGGCCAGTAACCAGGCGATTATAGGGATCGGTGACCGTGACATTGACCAGTGCCAGATCGACGTCGAGATGCAGCCCTTGTGACGGCTTGAAGCCCGCCCCGGCAGTATTTTTCTTTACGTCGTCCTTTGCCGCGGCAGGCTTGGCGGCATCAGCAGGCTTCGCATCGTCTTTGGCTTTAGGATTCGCATCGTCGGAGGCGGAGCCGGTGGACTGTGCTGCGGCGGGAACAGAGAAAACCGGCAGGGCAACAAAAACGAGCGAAAAGATAACCAGCAAACAAGGCAAAACGCGAAAAGTATGTACCTCGCGCTTCACGGCTCTCTCCCAAAAGATTCCTGGCCTGCCGGGAACGGCCGCGCGGTTCAGGACTGAAATGGATTGTAGCACCGCAGTGGAAGAAGACAAGTCCAATTGCGTTCGTCCCCCGGCGATCTTTGTCATACCTTTGTCAACGCGAGTGCCCAATGTCCGTGCAACCCAGTCGCCACGGTTATCGACGGTCAGCCGCGGTTGTCAGATGACGGCACCCACTGTGGTAGCATCCCGCGAAGACGGTAGGACGCCGGATCAAGCCGTGGGAGTCTATGCCAACATTGTGGTTGGAAGAGTGGTTGGAAGAAAGGTCGGGCTATGAGTCCCGGTAAAGTCGTAGTGGTAATACCAGCGCGTTACGGCTCAACGCGCTTGCCCGGTAAGCCGCTGGTGTCACTGAACGGGCAGCCCATGATTCAAAGAGTGTACGCCCGCGCCAAATCGGCACGCCGCGTCGATCAAGTGATCGTGGCCACCGACGACGACCGCATCGTCAAGGCGGTGGTCGCATTCGGCGGCGAGGCTCGCATGACCCGGCCGGACCATCGCACTGGCACCGAGCGAGTTGCGGAGGTGGCCGCCCATGTCGAGGGCGATATCTTCGTCAACGTGCAAGGCGACGAACCTCTCCTCGATCCTGCCGCCGTCGACACCGCCGTGGCGGCGCTACTGGAAGACCCACAGGCAGCGGTGGCGACGGTCGCCACGCCCATTAAAATCCCTGGCGATATCATGGACCCCAACGTAGTCAAAGTCGTCTTGGACTTCGACGACAATGCGCTTTACTTCTCCCGGGCGCCCATTCCCTGGGTACGAGACACCGGCAGCACAATTCAAGTGCGCCACCTGAAGCACTTGGGTCTCTACGCGTTCCAGCGAGAGGCCTTATTGGAGTACCCCACGTTGCCGCAGGGCGAACTGGAGCGCATCGAACAGCTCGAACAGCTGCGCTGGATTGAAAACGGCACCAAGATTCGCGTAGCGGAAGTCGAGCACGACGCCGTCAGCGTGGATGTGCCCGAAGATGTCGCCCGCGTCGAAAAGCTCTTAAAAAAGTGAAATGACTTCAGCCGTTCGAATTGCTCCGATTCGTAATCCAAATGCGGCCCGGAACCCAAGCCTGCTACATTCCGATGTGGCAACGTTAGACAAATGCTAGCGCAATTGGACGAGGTGAAGGGGTGCAAGCATCACGACGACGCGTAGAGGAGCTACTTTGGGTCCTCGGACTAAACAAGGTAACCAGTCCAATATGGGAACGGCTGCGGGGCGGCCGCGCGATGCAGCAATCGCGCCTCATGCGCGCGTTTTACTCTTCCCTTTTGCCCAAGGCCGCACTCGTCTTTGATATAGGCGCCAATGTTGGCACCATGACCACGATTTTCGCTTCCTTGGATGCCAAAGTCGTGGCTGTCGAGCCCAATCCTGATTGTGCTAGACACATTGAACTCACCACATCGCGAGACGCGGTCGAAGTCGTGCAAGCCGCTGTTGGCGAAAGGAACGGACTTGCCGAATTGGAAGTATCGGACCGCAAGGACAAGATGAGCTCTCTCTCCGTGGAGTGGTGTGAGGCTGTCTCGCGAGGCAATCGAGACTATGTCGGGATGTGGAACCGGAAACTGACTGTCCCGATGATCACTCTGGATTCTCTAATCCAGCGCTACGGGCTCCCTTTTTACATAAAGATCGATGTCGAAGGATATGAAGAACAGGTCCTCAAGGCATTGTCGAGATGCCCGCCATTGCTGTCGTTCGAATTCAATAGGACGTTCCTCGAGCCCGCTCTGCGGGCTCTCGATAGCCGCATTTTTAACGAGGCGACTTTCAACTACACGTTGGTCGACCCAGTTAAATTCGAGCTTGAAAACTGGGTGGACCGAGGTGAACTAAAGAAAAGCATGCTTGGCTCAAAATGCGCTCCCGGATTGGGGGATATTTTTGTGCGCAATCCAAATCGAACTCACGTGTCGCAGGGTGACCGCCAGAAGTAATGGCGGCCCTTCTCATCTGGCTGTCTCGCGCTTCCCGACTATCACTTGCGACTGCCTTCGCGACCACTATAGTTAAATCAAGAGACTCTGAGTGGCATCGAAAAACTCTTACAAAGCTAGACCGCCCGGCCTGTTTTGGCCGGGCGATCTCACTTTCTAAAGACAGAATCAAGGGCTAGAAATTACGCAGAATCGATCCCGTAATCGTCCTATGCGTGTCGACGCCCACGACGAAGATGGTGTTGGCATCCACCAGGTAGGCGGCGAAGTTGAGCGTCGCCGCCGGAGATGTCGCCAACGTAATCGAGTACGTGTTGCGCAAGGTCCCGTCTCCGGCGACGGTCATCGTTCCGCTGAACGCTCCTCCGGTGACCACGCTATTCGCCGACAACTCCGTGAAGTCTACGCCTCCGGAAATACTCCCGGCGCTGGTCTGCGTGTACTGTCCGACGAAATCCTCCTCGCCGAACGCCTCGGTGCTATTGTTCACGCTCTCTCCACTCCAGTTGAAGCCCCAATTCCCGGCCTCCCCGGCAGTGGTGAAGGGGTTACCCGTCTGCATCTGCATCGACCCGTCCGACGTGACAATCGGCCCCGTCGTATTGCCGGTGCTAACGTCTTGAATTACGGCCTGGGTAGGAGAGATCAGATAAAAGATAAACGAGAAAACTCCGGCACTGGAATCGGTAAAGGTTAGAGTTCCGCGTCCGTCGCCGCTGGGATCGACGGTGTAGCTTGCGGCGCTGATCGTACCTTCTGGAATCGCCGTATGATTGCTGTTACCGGAGCCGCTGGCACTGTCATTGTCGTCGTCCAGTTCCACATTACTTGCGGTGCCACCGCTCAAGCTCACGCGGCCGGCACGAACGTCCTCGCCGACCAGGTTGGACCCAGCCAGGATAAAGGCGAACCCGCCACTCAAGCCGCTCGTGGCGGTCGGAATCGTCCCGGTCTGGGCGACCGCATCGCCGAGGCTGGTGGCAGGGTAGTTGGTCCTAAGCATCCGAATACGGCCGACGCCAACCGTGTAGAAACTGAAATTGACTGTAGTTCCGTTAATGATAAAAGCCGCCGTCCCCCGGCCGTACGAAGGACCGTAGGTGGCGTCTGCCGTAAACGTACCTGTCACCGGTAGCTGACCCGAGGCCGTGAAGTCGTCATTGACGTCCACCACTCCGGCTGTAACGCCGCCAGCTCCATTTGCCGTGAATTGGCCGACGAACGATTCCGCGGCTCCGTTCGGATCCAGGCCCGAGACATCAAAAACGTAGGGGCCGGTCAGATTGTTGGGTAGACCAGCAAAGGTAGTCGTGTCCTGCACAGTGAAATTACCGCTGGCCGTGGCATTGCCGTCCGTTTCGGTGATCAGGCCGGCGGTGGTTGAGGTCATTACAATGCTGAGGCCGACGGTTTCACCTGCCGAGTCTATTAGGCTTACCGTTCCTAAGCCGTTCGTTCCGATGCTGTAGGTGCCGCTGGTGATTGTTACGGTCGCAACGCCGGGAACAATTCCGCTGCTGAGATCCAGGACTCCGCCCGTGATCCCGCCCGCGCCGTTCGCCGCAAAGCTGCCAATGCGCGCAAAAAATCCGCCCGCATCTTGGCCGCTCATCACAAAAGCGTAGTTACCGCTCAGGGTCGACGCGGAATAGGGTCCGGACGTGGGCGGCGGCGCCGGAGCAGAGCTAATCGTCCCCCCTCCCCCGCAGGCACTCGTGAAGCAAGCCAGTACGATCGCCGCGAATAGGGCCATGTACTTCATGATCGAGCCGTTCACAGGGCACCTCCCTGCGATTGCGTCTTTGTGGCCGATTGCAGGCGCGTTCCGTTGCGCCAAAGCGGCATACCTTTCGGCGAGCGCACTGCCACCGCGGTGGTACCTTTTTGCACGATGCGCGCCACGAAAACGGTGTTGGAACCTGAGGTGAAGTTCTCACCAATGATGCGCACGCTGTCCCCCGCGGCCAATTCAAGGTGATTCGATTTCAGGTAACTTGCGCTGCCAACGTGAACGTCAACTAGACCAGAACCTGTTTGCACCATTACGTTGGTTCCCAGCGGTCCGGTTTTCGAGTCCTCGACAATGCTCGAAACCGTTCCCACCAGGTTTACTTCGCGCGCCAAGCTATATCCCGAGCGAATCGAGGGTGCTTGCTGCGCGTGGGCGGCCATCGTCAATAGAAGGGCCCCACCGAGCCAGGCAGCGCCGATGCTCATTCGAATGATTCGTCTCATTTTCTTCTTCCCCAGATGGAAAGCTCGCTAGCCGAGCCTTTCGAGTACGCGGACCGAATCGGCTCCCCAAAACCGCATTCCGCGCTACTACTTACGTATTCCCTAGTTTGATGAACTTAGTGCCCGCGGCGTTTCCCTTGCCCTCCATGTATTTGCTTAAAGACAAACTATTTACACGAGCGGCAAAATCACACCAAACTTCCTACATGGTTACCAACACCGATTGTGGAAAAAGGTTTCGGTCCACGATCAAGATGGCGATGGAGTGAAGAGAATTTTTGATTGCAGCAATGCGCGGAGTCGCATTGACAGTTTCCCGGCTTCCGACCATAATTGTGTGTACGTCACTCCTGTGGAGGGTTAACAGGCCCGGTAAGCTGGACAACCCAAGCGAACCTAGGGCTGCAAGGATGGCGCCAAAATATATTTTTGTAACCGGCGGTGTTGTTTCCTCACTCGGAAAAGGCGTAGCTGCCTCCTCCATCGGCTGTCTCCTCGAAAGTCGCGGCTTCAAAGTCACCCTCCAAAAGTGCGACCCATACCTCAACGTTGATCCAGGCACCATGAGCCCGTTTCAACACGGCGAAGTCTTCGTCACCGAGGACGGCGCGGAGACCGATCTCGATCTCGGCCACTACGAGCGCTTCACCCACGCCAAACTCAGCCGCGACAATAACTGGACTACCGGCCGCATCTACGAAACCATTCTCGGCAAAGAGCGCCGCGGCGATTATCTCGGCAAAACCGTGCAAGTCATTCCACATGTCACCGACGAGATCAAAGCCACCATCAAAAAAGTCTCCGAAGGCGTCGACGTCGTCATCGTCGAAATTGGCGGCACCGTCGGCGACATCGAGTCGCTTCCTTTTCTCGAAGCCATCCGCCAGATGCGCCTCGAACTCGGCAGCGAGAACACCCTGTTCGTCCACGTGACCCTCGTTCCGTATATCGCCGCCGCCGGCGAACTGAAGACCAAACCCACGCAGCACAGCGTGAAAGAATTGCTGGGCATCGGAATTCAGCCCGACATCCTTCTCTGCCGCAGCGATCGCCATATTTCGTCCGACCTGAAGAAAAAAATTGCTCTCTTCTGCAACGTCGCCGATTCCTGCGTGATCTCCATGGAAGACGTGGACACCATTTACGCCGTGCCCGTGGAACTCGGCCGCGAAGGTTTAGACGCTCAGATTTTGCGATTGCTGAAGCTCGAACATCATCCGCAGGATCTGAAGCCCTGGATCGATCTGGTTCACCGCCTGCATCATCCCGCCGGCGAAATCCGGATCGCCATCGTCGGCAAGTACGTGCAACTCGAAGACGCGTACAAAAGCCTGCGCGAAGCCCTGCTCCACGGCGGCCTGGCCCACAGTCACAAGACCGTCCTCGAATGGATCGAAGCTGAAGATATCGATTCCGTCGAAACCGCTGCTGCGCGGTTGCGCGGCTACGACGGCATCCTGGTTCCTGGTGGCTTCGGCAAGCGTGGCATGCAGGGAATGATCTATACCATTCAGTACGCGCGCGAGAATAAGGTGCCCTTCTTTGGAATTTGCCTGGGCATGCAGTGCGCCACGGTGGAATACGCTCGCGACGTTGCCGGACTAGAACGCGCCGACACCACAGAGTGCGATCCGCAATCCCCGCATCGCGTCATCTACAAACTGCGCGAACTTCTCGGCGTGGACGAAATGGGCGGCACCATGCGCCTCGGTGCCTGGCCCTGCAAACTCGAACCCGGCTCGTTCGCCGCCAAAGCCTACGGAAAGCTGGAAATCAGCGAACGCCACCGCCACCGCTATGAATTCAATCGCGACTTCGAGAAAATCCTAACCAACGCAGGCCTGCGCATCACCGGCCGCACTCCCGACGAAAATTACGTCGAGATCGTGGAAGCCCCCGACCACCCCTGGTTCCTCGGCTGCCAGTTCCATCCGGAATTTAAGTCCAAGCCGCTCGAGCCGCATCCACTTTTCGCGGACTTCATAGGCGCGGCCCTCGAACATAAAAAAAACAAATCGCGCCCGGCGGCTGAGGCGCATCACGCTCAGGCCGTTGCTGTAGCGCCGCACCTCACCGCGTAATCATTGCAAATGCAGTCCGGACTGGTAGCCTGCTATTCTTGCTTCCTTAGGTTCAGCCTCTAGATGACGCTTACTCGAGAAATTGTGCTCGGCTCCCTGCGCCTCGGTGGCGGCAATCCGCTTTTCTTGATCGCCGGACCCTGCGTGATCGAAAGCGAAGCCCACGCGCGAAAAATGGCGGAGCAAATTGCGCGAATAGCTGCAGATGCCGGCGTCCCCTACATCTTCAAAGCTTCCTACGACAAAGCCAATCGATCCTCCGTGAAATCCTTCCGCGGCCCCGGCCTGAAAGAAGGCCTCCGCATCCTCAGCAAAATCAAGCACGACCTCGACCTGCCCATCCTCTCTGACATTCACGAGCCGTCCCAAGCCGCTCCCGCAGCCGTAGTCTGCGACATCCTGCAAATCCCGGCCTTCCTCTCGCGCCAAACCGATCTCCTCGAAGCCGCCGCAAAAACCAACCGCATCGTCAACGTGAAGAAGGCTCAGTTCCTCTCCCCGTGGGACATGACCAACGTGGTCGAGAAAATCGCCGCCTCCGGCAACGAAAAAATAATCCTAACGGAGCGCGGCGCCTCCTTCGGCTACCAAAACCTCGTGGTCGACATGCGCAGCTTCCCGGTCCTCCAAGAGCTAGGCTACCCGGTAGTCTTCGACGCCACCCATTCCATCCAACTCCCCGGCGGTCAAGGCCACGCTAGCGGTGGCCAACCCGAATTCATCGAGCCGCTAGCCCTCGCCGCAGTAGCCGCAGGCGTAAACGGCCTCTTCCTCGAGACTCACGACAATCCCGAAGCCGCCCTCTCCGACGGTCCCAATGCCCTACCCCTTTCGCAACTCCCCGCCCTACTAACCCGCCTCAAAGAACTCTCCACCATCGTTCGCAGCTGGAGCCAGTCATGATCCAGTCCCTCGTCTCGACGAAATCTCAGCCTCGGCAACCTGTGGCCGTCCGCTTAAGAGAGCGGGGATTAGATGAAAACGTCACTCAAGCCCTTACCCAGCCGCCGCCTTTTGTAAGTGTGCAGCAAGCCGCGCCCCAGCTCGGCAACCAGCCCATGAGTTATGCAAGCAACCGCCTTTCACCAGTCACCAGTCACCAGTCACGAGTCACCTCCACATGAGCCTCAACACCGCCCGCCGCGTCCTGCAAATCGAAGCCCAAGCCATCCAGGATGTCCTCGCTCGTCTTGACGCCACCTTCGAAAAAGCCGTTGATCTCCTCTTCGCCTGCAAAGGCCGCGTAGTTGTGACCGGCATGGGCAAATCCGGCCTGGTCGCCCGAAAAATCTCTGCGACATTCTCCAGCACCGGCACCCCATCCTTTTTCCTGCATCCCGCCGAAGCCCTGCACGGCGATCTCGGCATGCTCGCGCGTGGCGACGCACTCGTAGCGGTCTCCTACGGCGGCGAAACCGAAGAAATCATCCGCCTGCTCGAAGCGCTGAAGCGCCTGGAGATTCCGCTGGTAACGCTCACCGGCAAGATCCATTCCACACTAGCCGGAGCCAGCGACATCATCCTCGACGTCAGCGTGCAAGAAGAAGCCTGCTCGCTGAATCTCGCCCCCACGGCGAGCACCACCGTGGCCATGGCGGTCGGCGACGCGCTCGCCGTTTCCTTGCTCGAGCATCGCGGCTTTCGCCCCGACGATTTCGCCGCGCTTCATCCCGCCGGCCGCCTCGGCAGAAAACTTCTTCGCGTCGAGCACAAGATGCACGCCGGCAACGCCCTGCCGCGCGTCTCACCCGACACGCTCATGCCCGAGGTCATCCACGAGATGAGCCGCAAAGGCCTGGGCATGACCACGGTCCTCCATCCCGACGGCCGCCTCGCTGGCATCCTCACCGACGGCGACCTCCGCCGCCTGATGGAAAAACAAGGCGGCGCCACGCTGGAAATGACCGCCGGCGCCAGCATGACCCGCAACGCCCAAACCATCGGCCCGCACGTCCTGGCCAGCGAAGCCCTGAATTTAATGGAGAAACGCAAAATCACATCGATCGTGGTAGTAGACGAAGCCCAAGGAGTCCTGGGCGTGGTCCACCTCCACGATCTATGGACCCTGGAACTAATCTAAATCATCGAATGTACCGTTAGTGGACGCGCTTTTGAGTCTGTAGCGGCGAGCTCGACTCGCCATCTTGCTTTGTAGCCGCGCCCGAAGTGGGGCGCTTTTGTTAGGCCGAATAAACGCGCCATCGTGAATCGCCGAAATCAGGAGCATCCTTTGCCAAAGCCATCATTGAAAATCCCTCAAGCCGTAGCCAAGCGCGCCAAACAAATCAAAGTCTTCCTGATGGACGTAGACGGCACCATAACCACCGGCGCCGTGACCCTGGCCTCCCAACCCGACGGCTCCGCCCTCGAAATCAAAACCTTCGACGCCCACGACGGCCAAGGTCTCTCCCTAGCCCACACGGCAGGCCTCCGCACCGGCGTGATCACCGGCCGTGAAAGCGCCGCAATGCGCCGACGCGCCCGCGAACTCAACATCGAATTCGTTTACGAAAAACAACCCCAAAAAATCGCTGCGTACGAAGAAATCCTGAAGAAAACGGGCGCAGCCGAATCCGAAGTAGCCTACTTGGGCGACGACCTCCCGGATCTGACGGTAATGCGCCGCGTAGGCTTAGCGGTAGCCGTAGGCAACGCCGCCATCGAAGTAAAACAAGCCGCCCACTACACAACCAAAACCAACGGCGGCAAAGGCGCAGCCCGCGAAGTAGTCGAAATCATCCTCAAGAGCAAAGGCATCTGGGAACAAATGATCGACAAAGCCCGCGCCTAACCACTCTATGCATTCCGAAACTCGAACCTCCGCGTTTGCGCCACCCAGAGCGCAAGCTAAAGCTCCCGTGTCACGTTGATCAGGACTTAGTGCCAGTCCTGCGGCTGAAAAATTCTAACCATGACCATCAAGCTCTTGCCTAGCAACAAGCCGCTTCGTCGATCGATCACTTCAATAACTTGCCGGCGAGCCAGTAATCGACACTGAACTTTCCCGGACCAGAGCAGATCAGCCAGATAAAGAAGAGCACGTACAGGACTTCCGGGAGGTAGAGGAAATCGTCGAGCCAGCTAAGAGGCGAAAGTCCTTTAGGCAGGGTGGAAATCGCGTCGGTCAGGGTGGCCACAATCATATCGATCAATAAAGCCACGCAGGCCAGGCTCGACACAAACCCCACGGTCACCAAGGATCCGCAAACGAACTCGACACCCGCGACGAAATAAGCGGTCTGGCGGGGAAACGGGACTTTGGCCTTAACCAGCGATTCGTAAACAGGTTTCGTGCCGCCGGCGACAAACAATTTGTTTGCCCCGGAGATGGCGAAGAACAGCCCGATCGAAACGCGGATCAGCAGGATGGCATATTGTTCCAAATCACCGCTACCCTGCAGCGCAAACTGGACCAACCGTTTCCAATCCATCTCTTGTCTCTCCGTCGGACGATGTGCTTAACGATCCTTCAAATCATACAGTTCGACTTCTCTGGTAACCACGTTTCGACGAGGTCGTTGACGAATTCTCGCGCCTCGAAGATTAGGTGTCCATCCGTTCGACCCATTGAGCGCGCGATGCAGGAGCCACGAATGGATCCGCAAAGTACTGCGTCTCCCGCCAAACCTTGTCGCCCCTGAACTCCATGATGCTCACGGTGTAGGACGGCTTGCCGTCATACGTCAGAATGAATTCGGTGACCCAAAGATCACCGCCGCCAATGATTCGCCGGATTGAAAACCGCTTTTTGTTCGGCTGACTCGCGCGTTGGCCCTGTATGTTGCGTCGACCGCGGGTTCGCTCGCCCGACTGCGGGTATTCCAGCACCGCGTCTTCGTGATAGATGAGGTGTTCCGTTTCAAAATCGTTGGCATCGGACGCCGCCCAATGCTGATCCAGCGCCGCACGGATTTCTTGATCTCGCACTCCAGGATCCTGCTCTTTCTTTTGTTGACCGTTCATCTTGAGCCTCCAATTTGACAAGAAGCCGAATGCTTTAGCGGAATCGGAATGCACGACTCGTCAAGTCGCGGTGTTTCTTCCATCGCCCAGAGTCTACACTGCGTCGAAGCGTCTGACTCCTGATTAGTCGCACAATCGAAAACTGGACTCATCACCCTTTGGGACCAGTCACTTTGCGTTGAGACCACCGTGAGGCGATAATGGCGAGCTACCTTACACTGCGAGGATCGCGAAATGATGCATGCATGGCACGACGTATCCCCAGGCAACGATCTACCCCGCGATTTTCAGGCGGTGATCGAAATTCCCCTGGGCTCCAACGTGAAATACGAGCTCGACAAGCCCACAGGCCTGCTCAAAGTCGATCGCATCATCCATTCGGCCGTCTTCTACCCGGCCAACTACGGCTTCATCCCGCAAACCTACGCCGAAGACAACGATCCCCTCGACGTCCTGGTTCTCTGCCAGGAAGCGGTCCAGCCGCTGGCCCTAATCAAAGCCCGCGCCATCGGCCTGATGACGATGATCGATTCCGGCGCCAGCGACGACAAAGTGATCGCCGTAGCCACCAACGACCCCGAATTCAGCGATTACGTCGAAGCCCGCGACCTGCCGCCCCACCGCCTGCTGGTCCTGAAGCGCTTCTTCTCCGACTACAAACAATTGGAAGGCAAAAAGGTGGAAGTGGAAGACATCCGCCCAGCTTATGCCGCGCTGACCGTAATCGAGCGAGCCCTGGCCCGCTACCAACTGGAGCGCGAGAAACTCCTCAACAAAGTCAGCCGCACGTGACCCGCAGCTTCCGAAGGGCATTCCCAAATGACCTTTCAGCGGACGCCCACCCTGTTTTGGGTGCTTGCCACGAACGCCGGCCGTCGCCAATCCGTCGGATTCGGGCTCAAAATAAAGTGCCTGCGCCATCGACCGTAACTTCTTTAGAATGAACACTTGTAAAGGCAATAATATAGTTGACGAATCAGAGGGTTCCAGCGATGATCCCGATAGTGCGGGTGTGCAATGAATGCTCGCGCTTGGAGTCTGCTTGATATGTTGCGTTTTTATGCCGACAAGTTTGTGGGTATATGTGGCTACCTAACCCAGATGGAATTAATCGTAGGGGCAGAATCTGCTCCTGGTACGGTTCGATCTTCGAATGCATGGGATGGAATAAAGTCCGATCTCGCAAGAGCAAAAGACCTTTGCAATGACATCGGCCTTCCGTGGACAGTACGCCAATTAGAAAAAACCGTGCAGCACCTGTCTCCGAACTGGCCAGCTGAGTCTAGAGGTTTGATCGCGGAATGCCGTGACAGGCTTCAAGAGGAACTTGAAGAGCAAGTATTTCTCAAGTTGGACCACGGCAAAGTTTCCTACGCTGACCAGAAATGGTTGTTGGATACCGATATAGAAACCGCATTCCCCTCGACTATTACAGAATTCCAACATGCCGGTCGATGCTACGCTTACGACGAGAGTACTGCATGTATGTTCCACTTAATGCGCGTAGTGGATTTTGGTCTTCGTTCAGTGGCGCTCTCATTGGGTATCATTTACAACAACCGCGCATGGGATGGGCTCGGTAAGGCAATAACCGCAAAAATGGACGATAAGTACCAGAACAAAGCGGAAGACTGGCGGAAGGTTGAGCCTATGTATGCCGAAATTCTGACCGATATCCAAGCGATTTCTCGCGGCCATCGTAATCCTGTACTTCATGAACTAGAGAAAAAATACGAACCAAAAGAAGCACAGTATATGCTTACGGTCGTGGAAGGATTCATCTCGCATTTGGCAAAGAACGGATTCAAGGAATGACGAGAAACAAAAAAGCTTCTGAATTTGAAAACTTCGATGCGACCTTGCGAGAACTGATGAAAGTCCCGCATAGCGCTATCAAGGCGAAATTAGACGAAGAAAAAGCTGCCAAGAAAAAGAAACGCAGCAATAGAGGTAAAAATGGAAGGTCGAATTGAGAATTTGGATTGGGTTGCAGAACGAGCGGCATGTTCGCTCGCCCTCATATTTGAGAAGTTGAAAGACCAAATCAAGGTTGATGTGGAAGAGCGTAACAAACTACGTCCAGAAGGCGTGGCGTATAAGTTTGTTGCGGCCGTGCAAGGTGACAGCATTACCGTAGCAGGTGAGAGCAATAGGCCGTATATAGCCGTCAAATTCGAGATTTCAGGCAACGAGATCATTGTTAAAGACAAGCGAGATGAGATCACGTTGCGAGCTACCCTGACCTTGAACGATCAAGGAGAATGTAAATTAAAATCCAACGGGCAAGAGCGCGAGTTGTGGCAGTTTCGGAGAGAAGCGCTGGAGTATTTGTTTTTTAATCACTTTTAGAGCGCTTCCCGCGAAGCAAGTGGCCCGGTTTAATCATTCTTCGTTTCTCCCACCTTGCCAGTGACCTCGGCATAGGTGAGACGCTTTCCTAGGATGTGCGAAGCGACGTGCTCGAAACGAGCGCCGTCATGGGGCAGTTTGCGGAAGTTGTAACGGAAAACTTGCTCGTCAAGGTAACGAAAGAGATGGAACGGTTCGACGGAAATATAGGTGCCCTTCAGTTGGCGCTTGAACAAACTCCAGAAGTTTTCGAGGCCATTGGTGTGAACTTGTCCGTCAACGTAGGACTCCGCATGGTCTACAACTTGATGCTCGAATCCATGCCCTTTGAGTCCCTGATAGGACATGAGCGCATCGGTGTAGATCGCGCTGCCTGCTTTGACGTGAGCGCGAATGTTGGTCTGAAGCGCGTGCTTTTTGCGATTGCCGACGACAGCGGCGCGAACTTCGCCACCACGTTCCAAGATTCCCATAACGGCGGTTTTGTCTTTAGTGCCAGTCTCGGTGATCCGGCGCTTGCGCTTGTCGGCGTGCATGAAGCGAGCCGCGCCACCAACGAAAGTTTCATCTACTTCGATCTGGCTACCGTGTCCGCCAAGTTTGAGGAACGAGCGAACCTGCATTGCCAACCGGATGCGATGGAGCATGAACCATGCGGACTTCTGAGTAACGCCAAGAGCGCGAGCAATCTCGTAAGAGCTAACGCCGTTTTTGCAATTGGAGATCATCCAAATTGCGATAAGCCACTTGTCCAACCCAATCGGAGAATCCTCAAAGATGGTCCCGATCTTGACCGAAAACTGCCGTTTGGGATGGACGCTCTTGCATTGCCACTTACCCTGATTCTTGAGGAACACGGCATCTTCGCGCTCGCAGGTAGGGCAGGTAACGACACCATCCGGCCAGCGAACCTTGACCATGAATTTGAGGCAGTTCTCAGGATTGGCAAAGTGGATGACCGCTTCTTGGAGGGTTTTGGGGGTTTTCATAATGTCTCTCACTAACCCCAAGTCTACCGGAAACGGTTTGATTTGTCAAGTATATTATCGCCCTTGTAAAAGTGCGGCATAACAAAGGACTTAAAGCCTCGTAGAATGAACACTTACAAGAAATGGGGGGGAGGGGGGAGTAACCAGAGAGTTACGATCTCCGGCGGTCGGCGCTGACCGCGAAGAGTAGTATATCTCTACTATTTTTGAGCTATCCTCTCGCATGTTAACGTATCGCACGATCTGCCCGAAAGTAGCTGAATGAAAACAATCAGTTTATGGCTGGCCGGAATCCTCGCTGTCCTGCTCATCGCGGGATTCGCAATGTTGTCTCGCATGGCCGGTAGTCCCAAAGACGCCTTTTACATGCTCCGCTACGCCCTGCCACATATGCACCGCGGCAAGCTGCATCCCGGCGACAGCGCTCCCGACGCGCGACTGCTTGCGCTAAACGGTAAAGAATACTTTCACTTGCGGGAGCGCAGCGTCAGTGGACGCCCACTGATGGTTGTCTTCGGCAGTTATACCTGACCGCCGTTTCGTCGCCAGGTCGGCGACATCGTCCAAATCTACGAGGACTATAAGGACCACGCCGATTTCCTGACCGTCTACGTCCGCGAGGCGCACCCCACCGACGAGTGGCAGATGAAATCAAACGTGAAAGAAGATGTTTGCTATGCCCAGCCGAAGACTCTGGAGCAGCGCGTCGCCATCGCCAACGATTTCGTACAGCGACTGAAGTACCCGGTTCCCTTTGGGATCGACGACATGACCAACGCCGCGAACGACGCCTATTCCGCGTGGCCGGAACGTATTTACATCATCGACGAGAATGGCCATATCGCCTATGCCGGCGGCATGGGTCCCTTCAACTATCACCCTGACGAAGCCCGCGCCTGGCTGGCGGCAAAGTTTGGAGAAGTCACGCCGCCGATTCCACCAACGCCAGCCTATCGGCAAAACGACGGCTAGTTCACCGCTGCGGTTTGACCCATGTCGCGGCTGCATCGGCATTCGCCAATCCGCGTCAGAAACCGCCTCTACACTGAAAGCGCTGCCCACACTGTCATCCTGAGCCTATCCGACAAGGATAGGCGAAGGATCTCAACGTCAGCGCCGGCTGACTCGTATTGCGGGTAGGCGAGTTGAACGCTAGGCCGAAGCAGGCAGACTAAGCCGCTCGCAAATCTCGTCGACAATCCGCTCCGGGTCGGGGCGAATATCGACCACCAGCGCATCCGTGGGCTCTTGCAGGTCCGCAAACTGGGCGGCAAGAATCTTGTCATCCGCGAAGTGCCCTTTACGGGCGCGCAGCCGCTCATCGATAAATTCGTAGCTGCCTTTCAAATAAACGAGCCGCACTTGCAGATCGCGAAAAAGCAGGTCGCGGTAGCTTTGCTTCAGCGCGGAACAAGCCAGCACGAGGTTTCGGCCTGCGGCGGTGGATTGCGCTAGTTTCTCGTGAATGGCCGCAAGCCACGGCAAGCGGTCCGCGTCGGTTAGCGGAATGCCGCGATGCATCTTGTCCTTGTTTGCGGCGGAATGAAAATCGTCGGCGTCGGCGTACTCCCAGCCCAAACGCTTGGCGAGCGACTCGCCAATGGTGGTCTTGCCCGATCCGGTCACGCCCATCACCGCGACGATCATGACTTGAGCACCCCTCACTTGTTTCCGCGCAGCAGCAGAATCACGTCCAGGAAAACCAGAACGGCTACGACCACTTCCAGGACGAACATGCGCCGCTCGTTGAATTGCGCGACCATGAATTCGTACAGCTCGCCCGCGGTCTTCAGCTTTTCGGCCACCAGCGTTTTGTAATCATCGACGCCGATCCTTGCGGAGCTGACGCGATAGACGCGCGCGTAATAGGTATCGCTGATGAATTTCACGGCGTATTCGGTTCGTTCGGCGAGATCCATGATGTCTAGGCGCAGCCCGTTCAAGCGGCCCGCGCGCCGCGGCAGCCGCCACAGCGACCGTAGACTCTCATGCCCTTCCAGGGAGCTGTACACGTTGGAAAGCAGATTGGTAAGCACTTCGTCGTAGTAGCGGAATTCCAGCAACTGCGTGTTGGCGTATTCCAGAAGATCGATGACCGCCGAGGTGGCCTCCGGCTTGTCGTAGACCAATGCAGCCGCCCAGCCCACGACCACAAGATCATTCGGATAGTAGGAGAGCGCGGCCCGCACGACTTCGTCGCGCTCCGCGGCGGAAAGTGAAACGAGTTCGCCGCGAACGACTCGCGTGATTTGGTCGCCGCAGGATTGCAGCATCTCCGAACCCAGCACAGCGCGGCCATCGTCATGTTTCGCGGACTGCACATCGATGATCAGATAGTCTTCGTCGAGCCATCTCTGAGAAGGCTTGATCATTGCCGGACGAAAGTGCTCGAGGCGCGTCCGCAGCAGGTCTTCCGCGGCCTTCTCCACTTCCGGCGCATTCATCCAGCGGTAGGAATGCTGCGGTAAAGAATCAAGATGGCACTCAAACGGGGTAATCAGCTCGACGCAAGCAACTCCAAACCAGTAATACTTGATGCGGCTGTCCAGGTTCTCGCCGGTCGGTAGGACGATCGATCCGGTTGCTTCCACGATCGGCGGCGTCTGCGCTTGTGCATATTCCGGGGTGCGACGAACGAATCCGGGCGAACGCGGTCCGGCTTCCGGACCCAATAGCGCGTTCAGTCGCTCCAGTTCAAAGGCTTCGCTGACATCGAAGAAACTAAGGATGCGGAA
>Ga0187855_10001730_pt1 | contig 17032 bp, 18 predicted proteins | sample June2016WEW_8_10_2_FD_132969 | JGI IMG/M metagenome (GOLD analysis project Ga0187855, IMG submission 132969) | Peatland microbial communities from SPRUCE experiment site at the Marcell Experimental Forest, Minnesota, USA - June2016WEW_8_10 | ecosystem: Environmental > Terrestrial > Soil >...
CCGAAATCCTGGCCAAGCTCAAACCCGCCTTCGCCAAGGACGGCACGGTGACCGCGGGCAACGCCTCGGGCATCAATGACGGCGCCGCCGCGGTGGTGGTGATGAGCGCCGGTGAAGCGCAGAAGCGCGGCATCAAGCCGTTGGCGCGCATCGCCTCCTGGGCCACGGCCGGCGTCGATCCGGCGGTGATGGGTTCCGGGCCGATCCCGGCGACCAAGCTCGCGCTCGCCCGCGCGGGGTGGAAAGTGAGCGATCTCGACCTGATCGAGGCCAACGAGGCCTTCGCCGCCCAGGCCTGCGCGGTCATCAAGGAGCTGGGCTTCGATCCCGCCAAGGTCAACGTCAATGGCGGCGCGATCGCGCTCGGCCATCCGATCGGCGCCTCGGGCACGCGGATTCTGATCACGCTGCTGTTCGAGATGGAGAAGCGCAACGCCAAGAAGGGCCTGGCCACCTTGTGCATCGGCGGCGGCATGGGAATAGCCATGTGTGTTGAACGGGCGTAGCAGCGTAGCAAAGCCGAGGGCCCGCGTAGCACCTGACGTGCGAAGCGAAGAGGGATCAAGGCCCGAGGCGTTTTGCGAAGCGAAGAAGGAAAAAAGGGAGGTTCGGGCATGTCCAGAGTAGCCATCGTAACCGGAGGAACCCGCGGCATCGGCCGGGCGATCGCGGTGGCGCTCCACCAGGCGGGCCACAAGGTGGCGGCGATCTACGCCAGTGACGCGCAGGCGGCCGCGAAATTCACCACGGAAACCGGCATCGAATCCTTCCGCTTCGACGTGTCCAACTTCAAGGCCTGCGAGACGGGGGTGAAGGCGGTCGAAGCCAAGCTCGGCGGCCCGGCGGATATCCTGGTCAACAACGCCGGCATCACCCGCGACGCGGTGCTGCACCGCATGACGCCCGAGCAATGGGGCGAGGTCATCGCCACCAATCTGACCTCGTGCTTCAACATGTGCCGCCTCGTCATCGACGGCATGCGCCATCGGGGTTTCGGGCGCATCGTCAATATCGGCTCGATCAACGGCCAGGCCGGGCAATACGGCCAGGTCAACTACGCCGCCGCCAAATCGGGCATCCACGGCTTCACCAAGGCGCTGGCGCAGGAAGGCGCGGGCAAGGGTGTGACCGTCAACGCCATCGCGCCCGGCTACATCGATACCGACATGGTGCGCGCCGTGCCCGAGGACGTGCTGAAGAAGATCGTGGCGCGGATTCCCACCGGCCGGCTCGGCCACGCCGAGGAGATCGCGCGCGGCGTGATGTTCCTGGTCGACGACGCGGCCGGCTTCATCACCGGCTCGACGCTGTCGATCAACGGCGGGCAGCATATGTACTAATTTCCGCTTCGCAAGACGGCCGCGCAGGGGGCGCGGCCTTTGCGACGATCTGGCGTCATAGCCGATGCCCTGGGTCCCCGCTTTCGCGGGGACGACGAAAAAAGAAGGAGCGGCCTTTGGCTAAGCGCCCGGTTGCCAGCCGGGCGGCGCCAGCTCGAAGTCCTTGAAGTCGAAAGGCGGCGCGACGGTGCAGCCCAGCAGCGTCCAGTCGCCGAGGCAGCGCGCGCTTTGCCAGGCTCCGGGAGCCACGATCACTTGAGGCCGCTGGCTTGCCGCCAGATCGGGCCCGAGGCGATACATATCGCGCCGCTTGCCGTCGGGCGAGAGCGACAGCTCAAGCACCGAGCCGGCATACCAATGCCAGATCTCGGCCTTGTTGACGCGGTGCCAGCGCGACGCCTCGCCCGCCTTGAGCAGAAAATAAATCGCGGTCGAAGCGGCGTCGCGGAAGGTTTCGCGGTACCAGCCGCCTTCGGGATGCGGCTGAAGGTTGAGCGCCTTGATGATTTCGTCCGCGGTCATGGACTCTCTTTGCTTCGCAAGACGCCTCGTTCTTCGCTTCGCAAGACGGCTCGTTCTACGCTTCGCACGACGGCCGCGCCCCTGCGCGGCCTGTGCTACGCCGGGCCGCGCCCTCGCTCATGCAGAGGGCGGAACGGTCACGACCATCGACGGGCGCTTGGCGAAGTCGGCGTACCATTTCGCCAGGCCGGGATGGCGGTCGCGCCAGCCCTCGGTGGGATAGCGGAAATCGAGATAGCCCAGCGCGCAACCGACGGTGATCTGGCCGATGGTGAGCGGGCCCGCCAGCGCGCCTTCCTTGACCTTGCCGTCGAGCGCGGTGAGGGCGCCGCGCACCCGGCGCATCTGCGACTCGACCCAGTCGTTCCACAGGAATTGCTTGGGCCGCAGGAAGGTTTCGTAGCGGGTGAGGATGGCGGCGTCGAGGATGCCGTCGCCCAGCGCCTGCTGGCGCAGCGCCACCCAACGCGCCTTGCCGGCAGGCGGAAAAATCTTCGGCCCCTGGTGCAGCGTGTCGAGGTATTCGCAGATCACGCGCGAATCGAACAGCACCTCGCCCTCGTCGGTGACCAGCGTCGGCACCTTGATCAGCGGGTTCTCGCGCTGCACATCGAGATTGGGCTTGTCGGGCACGACCGTGGTGGGCAGGCGTTCGAGCCTGGGCTCGAGCCCGGTCTCGTAGGCGAGCACCATCACTTTCCGGACATAGGGCGAGGTGGGCGAGTAGCGGAGTTTCATAAGCGGTCTCCCTAAAAATTATCTTTGGCGTGACGTATGGCAGCGAATGTAGCCACATCGTCGCCCGGGGCGTTCTGCGATTTCTGCAGGGAAGGGTTGTCGGCGCGCAGGAACGGGTTGGTGGCGAGTTCCTCGGCCATCGTGCCCGGCACGGTGGATTTGCCTTGGGCGCGTTGCTCGTCGACGCGCTTGGACCGGGCGATCAGCGCCTGATTGCCCGGCTCGACGGTGAGCGCGAAGCGCGCATTGGCCTGGGTGTATTCGTGGCCGCAATAGATGCGCGTGTCGCCCGGCAATTTCTTGAGCTTCGAGAGCGAGTTCCACATCTGCGCGGGCGTGCCTTCGAACAGCCGGCCGCAGCCCATCAGGAACAGCGTGTCGCCGCAGAAGAGCGCGCGCGATTTGGGAAACCAGAAGGCGATATGGCCGCGCGTGTGGCCCGGCACGTCGAACACCTGGGCCTCCTGCTTGCCGAATTTGAATTTGTCGCCTTCGGCGAGCGCCACGTCGATGCCGGGGATGCGGGCGCGGTCGGCCAAGGGCCCGACGATGATGGCGCCGTAACGCGCCTTCAATTCGAGATTGCCGCCGGTATGGTCGTTGTGGTGATGGGTGTTGAGGATATGGGTGAGCTTCAAGCCGAGGCTGTCGAGCGCGGCCGCCACCGGCGCCGCCACCGAGGGATCGACCGCGGCCACGGCCCCGCTTTCGGGCTCGCGCAACAGGTAGACGTAATTGTCCCGCAGCACCGGGACTTGGCGGATTTCCAGCTCGGCCATGGCGGGAGAGACTAACCCGAATCGCCCGCGCAAATCATCCGCTGTGCTAAACTCTGATTATGTCCATCGACGTGGTCGATTTGCGCGATTTCTATCACGGCCGGCTGGGCCAGGTGGCGCGGCACATGATCGGCCGGCGCGTGCGCGCGCTGTGGCCGGATGTGCGGGGATTGCGGCTGTTGGGCCTGGGCTATGCCACGCCTTACCTGGGCCCGTATCTGGCCGAGGCCGAGCGGGTGGCGGCGGTGATGCCGGCGCAGCAGGGCGTGCTGCCCTGGCCGGTGGAAGGCCCCAACCGCGCGGCGTTGGCCGAGGAGGGCGAGCTGCCGCTGCCCGATTTCTCGGTCGACCGCGTGATCCTGGTCCACGGCCTCGAATTCAGCGAGCAGGTGCGGCCCTTGCTCAAGGAGATCTGGCGGGTGCTGGCGGGGGGCGGGCGGCTGATCGTGGCCGTGCCCAATCGGCGCGGCATCTGGACGCGGTTCGACAACACGCCGTTCGGCCAGGGCTCACCCTATACGACGGGCCAGTTGTCACACCTTTTGCGCGAGGAAGGCTTCACGCCCGAGCGCAACGCGGCGGCGCTGTTCGTGCCGCCGACATATTCGCGCTTCATGCTGCGCCTGGCGCCGCTGTTGGAAAGCCTCGGCACGCGCTGGTTCGGCGCCTTCGGCGGCGTGGCGATGGTCGAGGCGACCAAGCAGATCTACGCCAAGCCGCATGCTGAACGCGCGAAGAAGAAGCGCCGCGCCGTGCTGCTGCCGATGCCGGGCACGCCCAGCCCCGCCGGGCCGTAGGCCGGCAAAACCAAGAGGGAGGCCGTAAAGGGCCGCGGCAAAGCCATTGGCGAAGGACTGCCTTTTAAAAGGGCAGTGGCGGGGGACTTGATCTGAGTAGTTTCCGAATCTTGATCCGATTCGGGTTATGTCTCTGAAACTTCTCGACCATGTGGCGCATTCATTACAAAACCGGGACCGTGGCGGGCCTGCGCCTGGTGAATTCGCTGCCATTTGCGATCAGCCAGGCTTGCGATCTTCTCAGCAATGGCGCGGATGTCAGCCAGATCGAGAGCCGCGACGGACTGAAAATTCTCCACGCCGACGAAATCAGGCTCGCCTATGCCGGGTGGAAGGCCAGGTAGGCGCTGGTTCGGCGCCTTCGGCGGCGTGGCGATGGTCGAGGCGACCAAGCAGACTTACGCCAAGCCCGCCGGTGAACGTGCGAAGAAAAAGCGCCGCGCCGTGCTGCTGCCGATGCCGGGAACTCCCAGTCCGGCGGGGCCCTACCGCCGTGCCAGCAAGAACAGCCCCTGCTCGGCCAGGAGATTGGCGAGGGCGCCGACCGGGTTGAGGCGGTAGGGCCGGCCCCAGCGGTCGAGCGAGACGCTGCGTTCGATGCGGATGCCTTCGTCGGCGCAGAGCGTGACGAAATCCTGGATGGTGCAGAGATGGATGTTGGGCGTCTCGTACCAGGCTGATGGCAAGAGGCCGGTGCGCGGCATATGGCCCCCGATCAGCAAATTCACCCGCACGCGCCAATGGCCGAAATTCGGGATCGAGACGATGGCGCGCTTGCCGATGCGCGCCAGATGCAGCAACACCGCGCGCGGGTTGCGCGTCGCCTGGAGCGTCTGGCTCAACACCACGTAATCGAAGGCGTCGGAAGGATAATCCGCCAGGTCGTTGTCGGCGTCGCCCTGGATCACGCTGAGGCCGTGGCGCACGCAGGCGTTCACGCCCGATTGCGACAGCTCCATGCCGCGCCCGTCCACGTCCTTTTCGCGGGAGAGATAGGAGAGCAATTCGCCGTCGCCGCAGCCGATGTCGAGCACGCGCGAGCCCGGCTCGATCATCTCGGCGGCCAGACGCAAATCGCCGCGCAGCTCGGGCGGCGCCGCGAAGTTTCTGGCGTCCATGCTCATCCCGCCTTCAATCCGCGATGCTGGGCGCAGCCGTCGAGGAACCCGCGCAGCGTGGCGTGGAATTCCGGCTCGTCCAGGAGGAAGGCGTCGTGGCCCTTGTCGGTCGCCACCTCGACGAAGCTGACATTGGCGGCCGCCGCGTTCAAGGCGTGCACGATCTCGCGGTTCTCGGCCGTCGGGTAAAGCCAGTCGCTGGTGAAGGAGATGACGCAGAAGCGCGTGCGCGTTCCCTTGAAGGCGTTGGCCAGCACGCCGCCATGCTCGGCCGCGAGATCGAAATAATCGCAGGCGCGGGTCATGTAGAGATAGGAATTGGCGTCGAAGCGCTCGACGAAGCTGATCCCCTGGTGGCGTAGGTAATTCTCCACCTGGAAATCGGCGTCGAAGCCGAATGTCAAGGCGTTGCGGTCCTGGAGATTGCGGCCGAATTTACGGTGCAGCGCCTGCTCCGAGAGGTAGGTGATATGCGCGGCCATGCGCGCCACCGCCAGGCCGCGCGCCGGGTTGCGCCCCTGCTGCTGGTAATTGCCGCCGCACCAATCGGGATCGGCCATGATCGCCTGGCGGCCGACCTCGTGGAAGGCGATGTTCTGCGCCGAATGCCGAGCGGCCGAGGCGATCGGCACCGCGGCGAAGACGCGTTCGGGATAGGCCGAGGCCCATTCCAGCACCTGCATGCCCCCCATCGAGCCGCCGGTGACGCAGAACAGTTGTTCGATGCCGAGATGGTCGATCAGCTTCACCTGCGCGCGCACCATGTCGGCGATGGTGTAGACCGGAAATGTGAGGCCCCAGGGCTTAGCCGTCGCCGGGTCGATTTCGCCCGGCCCGGTCGAGCCCATGCAGCCGCCCAGCACGTTGGGGCAGATCAGGAAATAGCGGTCGGTGTCGAGCACCTTCCCCGGCCCGACCAGGATGTCCCACCAGCCCGGCTTGCCGGTGATGGGATGCGGCTCGGCCACGTATTGGTCGCCGGTAAGCGCGTGGCAGATGAGGATGGCGTTGGACCGATCCGCGTTAAGCGACCCATAGGTGCTGTAGGCGATGGTGAAAGGGCCGAGATCGACGCCGGAATCGAGACGCAGCTTTTCCGGCACCTCCAGGCGCAGGCCCGGGCGTTGGGCGGCCGATCCGGGCCGGGTGGTCGAAGGCGTCGAAAGGTTCATGCCCTGAATGCTCGCTGTGCCGAAAAATGCTGTTGCGCTAGGTAGATAGCGCGTGAACCCGCTGTCAATGTTTTCTTTGCTTTCGGGCGCTTGCGGAACTATCTCTATCGCCTTCCACTTACCGGCAACCCCTTGGAAAGCCATGGCTGATCGTCCCCGTTCGCTCAAAACCCTGCGCCAGGAGATCGACCGCATCGATTCGCAGCTGCATGATCTGGTCATGCAGCGGGCGGCGACGGTGGGCGAAGTGGCCGCGGTGAAGCGCGCCGACGGCCTGCCGGCCGAGGTGCCGACGCGCGAGGCCGAGATCTTGCGCAATCTGCTCAAGCGCCACAGCGGGCGCTTTCCGGCCACGTCGCTGGTGCGGCTTTGGCGCGAGATGGTGGGCGCGGCCATCACCATGCAGACCGAATTCTCGGTGGCGGTGGCGGCGACCGAGGCCGATCCCGGCATCTGGGATCTGGCGCGCGATCATTACGGCGCTTCCGTGCCGATGACCGCCTATCACAGCTCGACCGAGGTGATGCGCGCGCTAGGCGAGAACCGCGCCAGCGCCGGCGTGGTGCCGGTGCCGGGCGACGGCGTCGAGGATGCCTGGTGGCGCACGCTCGCCTCCGCCGGCCCGGGGCCGCGCGTCACCGCGCGCCTGCCTTTCGGCGGGCGCGGCAACGCGCGCGGCTCGCGCGACGCCTTCGTGCTGAGTCAGGCGCCGGCCGAGCCGGCCAAGGCCGAGCGCAGCCTTTATGCCATCGAGGTGGCGGGCGAGGTGAGCCGCGGCGGCCTGGCCACCATGCTGTCGAATGCAAAGCTGCCGGCGACGTTGTTGGCGATGGCGCGGGTGGGCGGCGGCGCCACCGCTGGGCTGGTCGAGATCGACGAAGGGGTGGCGCCCGAGGATGCGCGGCTGCAAAACCTGACCCCGCCCGGCGGCGAGACGCGCGCCCGGACCTCGGCGCTGGGGTTCTATGCGCGGCCGTTTTCGGCGCAGGAGCTGGGGCCGAAAGAGCCGGCGCGGCCCGGGTCGTCGCCATGACCGGCAAAACCCGCAAGCAGGAGGGCCCGACCCCGCGCCCGGGCATTCTCGAGATAGCGCCTTACATCGGCGGCGAAGCGAAAATCCCCGGCAACCGGAACCCGATCAAGCTCTCCTCGAACGAAAGCGCGCTCGGGCCGAGCCCCAAGGCGGTCGCCGCCTATAAGGCGCTGGCGGGCGAAATCCACCGCTATCCCGATGGCGGTTGCGCCGAGTTGCGCGATGCCTTGGGCAAGATGCACGGCCTCGATTCTTCGCGCATCGTCTGCGGCGCGGGCTCCGACGAGTTGATCGGCTTGCTGGCGCGCGCCTATGCCGGGCCGGGCGACGAGGTGCTGTACGGCCGCCACGGATTTCTGATGTACCCGATCGCGGCCTTGTCGGCCGGGGCGACGCCCATCGCGGTGCCGGAGAAGGATTTGACCTTCGACGTCGACGCGACGCTGAAACGCGTCGGCGCGAAAACCAAGATCGTGTTCATCGCCAATCCCAACAACCCGACCGGGACCTATATCCCGCGGGACGCGATGAAACGGCTCCAGGCCGGGCTGCCGCCCCATGTGCTGCTGGTGATCGACGCGGCCTATGCCGAATTCGTCAGCCGCAACGATTACGACCCGGGGATCGAGCTGGCAAGCGCCGCGCCCAACGTGGTGATGACGCGGACGTTTTCGAAAATTTACGCGCTCGCGGCGTTGCGCCTGGGCTGGTCCTATAGCAGCGTGGAAATCGCCGACGTGCTGAACCGCGTGCGGAATCCCTTCAACGTCAATACCCCGGCCCAGGCGGCGGGCCTGGCGGCGCTCGAAGACAAGGCCGCGTTCGCGCGCGCGCGCGCGCATAACGACACCTGGCGCCCCTGGCTCGAACAGGCGCTGAAATCTTCCGGGGTCGAAGTTTCGCCGGGCGTCGCCAATTTCGTGCTGGTGCGTTTCGGCGCGGATGCGAAGGCCGCCGACGCGGCGCTGGCCTTCTTCAAGACGCGCGGCATCATCGCGCGGCGCATGGCGGCCTATAACCTGCCGGATTGGGTCCGCATCACCGTGGGCACCGAAAGCGAGATGAAAGAAGTGGCCGATGCCGCCAAGGAATGGGCGCAAGCCAAAAGGCGCGCCTCGTGAGTCAACCCATGTTCCAAAAGGTGGCGTTCATCGGCATCGGCCTGATCGGCTCGTCGCTCGCCCGGGTGATGATTCGCGACAAGCTCGCCGGGAAAATCTCGGCTTGCGCGCGGCGGAAAGAAACCCTCGACGCGGTGAAGCGGCTGAAGCTCGCCGATAGCGTCACCGACGACCCGGCGATTGCCGTGAAGGATGCGGATTTGGTCGTGCTGGCGGTGCCGCTTTCGGCCAATGCCGAGATCGGAAAGCGCATCGCGCCCGCGCTCAAGCCCGGCGCCATCGTCACCGATGTCGGCTCGGTCAAGCAGGCGGTGATCCGGGATTTGCAGCCCGTGTTGCCCAAGGGCGTGCATCTGGTGCCCGGGCATCCGGTGGCGGGCACCGAGTTTTCCGGCCCGGAGAAGGGCTTCGCCGAGCTGTTCCAGGACCGCTGGTGCGTCTTGACGCCCATTCCCGGCGGCGATGCCGGGGCGGTGTCGACGGTGAAAAAGCTGTGGGAAGCGGCTGGGATGAAAGTGGTGGCGATGGACGCCGAGCATCACGACAAGGTGCTGGCGATCACCTCGCATCTGCCGCATCTCATCGCCTACACCATCGTCGGCACGGCGAGCGGGCTCGAGGAATCGCTCCGCTCCGAGGTCATCAAATTCTCGGCCGGCGGCTTCCGCGATTTCACGCGCATCGCCGCCAGCGATCCGATCATGTGGCGCGACGTGTTCCTGAACAACCGCGAGGCGGTGCTGGAGATGCTGCAGCGTTTCAGCGAGGATTTGACCGCGTTGCAGCGCGCCATCCGCCACGGCGAGGGCAAGAAGCTCGAAGAGGTGTTCACCCGCACCCGCGCCATCCGCAAGTCGATCGTGGATGCGAAACAGGCGTAATTATTTCGCTTCGCAAGACGGCCTCGGGCCTTAAGATTCGGTCCTCGGCCTTTGCTACGCAGGGCGTCTTGCGAAGCCAAGGAGAAAAACATGCATGCCGTCATTTTCGAGGTCGAACCGAAAGACGGGCGCGAGGCGGATTATCTCGATCTGGCCGCCGCGCTCAAAGCCGATCTGGAAAAGATCGACGGGTTCGTTTCGGTCGAGCGCTTCCGCAGCCTCAATAAGCCGGGCAAGCTGTTGTCGCTGTCCTTCTGGCGCGACGCCGAGGCGGTGAAACGCTGGCGCGAACACGCCAGGCACAAGCTCGCCCAGGCGAAAGGCCGCAACGATGTGTTCGCCGATTACCGCATCTCGGTTGCCGAGATCGAGCGGCAATACGGCATGTTCGCCAGGGATCAGGCGCCGAAAGCTTAATTTAGCTTCGCACGACGGCCGCGCCCCTGCGCGGCCTGTGCTACGCGGGCTGATTCTTCTTCGCTTCGCACGACGGCCGCGCCCCTGCGCGGCCTGTGCTACGCCGTTATTCCCAATTAATCACCGGCACGCGCGCCACCCGGGCGGGGCCGAGATAGAGCCGGTTGTCCTGCACCGTCAACGGCGCGGTGATCTGCTTCTGCCCGTCCGGGCCGGGCTTGGCGAGCAATCCCAGCACCATCTTGGCCAGATCGCCGTCCTGCGGGCGCATGACGCTAGCGCCCACGGCGGCGTCGACGATCGCATCCTGGCCCTCGATCGTCGCGGTGAGCGCGGCGATGGGCTGGAGCCTTGCGTCGAGCGCGCCGGTGCCGTTGGCCGTAACGTCGAGCGCGTCCCAGCGCAGATGCACCGACTGCAATTCAACGATGCCGCCCCGGTCGCGCCAGGCGGTGAGGGCCGGGGCGAGCGCCCCGGGGAAAAACGCGCCGTCGACCGAGGCGATGGCCGAAATCTCCTGGATGGTGTCGCTCAAGGGGGCCACGCCCTGCGGCAAGACGACATGCGACAATGTCACGGAGAGATCGAGGAAGGGATCGGTGTCGCTGACCGGCGGCTTGGCCGGCTGGGACAAGCCCAGACGCAGCTCGCCGATTTTCCAGCCCTCGGCGATCCCGCGCCCGGAGAGGTTGAGCGCGTCGATGTCGAGCGCGCCTTCCGGATCGAGCGGCAGGGTCACGTCGCCCGAAAGACTCTCGGCGTCGAACCCCGCCGAAGCCAGCAGCAGATCGAGCTTGGCGCCGCCGGGCGCGGCAAAGCGCCAGGCTTGCAAATTCCACGGGCCCGAATCGAACACCATGGCATCGGCGCTCGCCTGGTAAGGCAGCGGCTTGGGCGAAGCGATGAAGAAATTGTCGAAGCGGAGGCGGAAGCCCCACGGGAAGCCGCCGACCGAAACGCCGTCCCAATGCAGATCATAGCCCTCGGCCCGGCGCGCCTCGGCCCAGGGATCGATGCCGGCGCGAATCTTTCCCGCCATGTAATACCAGTAGCCGCAATAAGCGGCGGCGGCGGCGATGACGATGAGGGCAAGCAACCAGAGGATGATGCGGCGCATGGGCGGACTATAGGTCGGCCGGTCCCGCCCGGTCGACAGGCTTGACGGCAAAACGCGCGCCTATCGCAACAGCCGCTTGGCCGCGCGCGCCGCGATTTTGGCGTAATTGCGGTCGTCCTGAATCAGCATCATGACCTGGCAGCCTTCGAGCAGGATCATGGTCTGCCGGGCGCGCTCCGCCGGCCCGGCCACCTGGCGGCGCGCGAATTCGCCGGCGAGCCAGGCCTCGATCGCCGCCTTGTGCCGCCGGGCGATGGCGCGCGCCGGATGTCCCGGCAGATCGGCCAGTTCCATCACCAGGCGGGTGAAGCCCGCGCCGGTCCAGCGCGGCTGCGCCGCCCAGCCGGCCAGATCGCCGAACAACCGGTCGAGCATGGCGCGCGGATCGCGGGGCAGACGCCGCCCCCACTGGGCGATGCGGTCGAGCGCCATGGCGTGCTGGCGGTCGAGCACCGCCGCCAGCAGCGCATCCTTGCTGGTGAAATGGTTGTAGAGCGTGCGTTTGGTGATGCCGGCCTGGGCGGCGACGGCATCGACGCCGACGCGCGAATAGCCCCGCCGGTAGAACAAGCCGTAGGCGGTGTCGAGGATACGCTGGCGCGTCAGTCGGCGGTCCGGCCTCGGCATGGGCGATCAGGATGGTATACCGACTAGTGAATTTACGCCAAGGCTCCGGCCCTTCTACAAGGGCGGCCATGGACGAGAACGCCCTGACCATCCGGAAAGTGACCGCGCGCGCGGTGGCGGCGCCGCTGCCGCGCCCGATCCGCACCGCCGTCGGCACCATCCCCAACGCGCCCCTGGTGCTGATCGATATCGCGACCGAGCAGGGCGTCACGGGAAGCGCTTATATTTTCGGCTACACCCCGGTGACGCTGGTGCCCCTCGTCCGGCTCATCGAATCAATCGGCGAAAGCCTGGTCGGCAAGCCGGTTGCGCCGGTGTCCTTGCAGCAGGAATTCAACATCCGTTTCCGGCTCCTGGGCTGGGAAGGGCTGGTCGGCATGGCGGTGTCCGGCCTCGACATGGCGTTCTGGGACGCGCTCGCCAAGGCGGCGGGCTGGCCGCTGGCGCGGCTTTTGGGCGGCGCGGTTGTCCCGCTCAAGGCCTATGACAGCTATGGGATCGTCGATCCCCGCGAGGACGAGCACGATATCCGCCAATCGGTCGATCGCGGCTTCCGCGGCATCAAGATCAAGCTCGGCGGCGGCCCGCTCGCGCGCGACGAGGAAGCAGTCAAGGCGGTGCGCGCCATGATCGGGCCCGAGATCGCGCTGATGGTGGATTTCAACCAGTCGCTCGACCCGCCCGAGGCCTGCCGGCGCATCGACCGGCTTTCGCGTTACGATCTCCATTGGGTCGAGGAGCCAGTGGCGCATGAGGATTTCACCGGCCATGCGCGGGTGCGAACCGCCACCGGCGCGCGCATCCAGACCGGCGAGAACTGGTGGTTTCCGCGCGACCTGGCCAAGGCGGCGGCGGCCGGCGCCAGCGACTTCGCCATGCTCGACGTGATGAAAATCGGCGGCGTCACCGGCTGGTTGCGCGCCGCCGGCCTGGCCGAGGCCGCGAGCCTGCCGGTCTCGAGCCACATTTTCGTCGAGGCGAGCGCGCATCTGCTGGCGGTGACGCCGACCGCGCATTGGCTCGAATATCTCGATACCGCCGGGGCGATCCTGGCCGAGCCGATGCTGCCCGAGAACGGCATGGTTTCGGCGCGCGGGCCGGGGCTGGGTATCGCCTGGGACGAGAAGAAGGTCGCGCTTTACGCGCTGTAGCGGCTCAGCCGCACTTCGAATAGCCGCAGGAGGTGCACTGGTCGCAATTCTCGACCCGCATCAGCCCGGCCTCGCCGCATTTGGGACACTGACCCATGCCGAACGCGGCATTGGGCCCGCTTTCGGGCAGATTGACCACCTGGCGCAACGCCTCGACCGGTGCCGGGGCGGTGCGCGGCTGGATGAACCCGATCTCGATCATGTGCTGCTCGATCACGTCGCCCAACGCCGCCAGCAGCGAGGGCACGTAACGCCCGCCCATCCAGGCGCCGCCGCGCGGATCGAACACCGCCTTCAATTCCTCGACCACGAAGGAGACGTCGCCGCCGCGGCGGAACACCGCGCTGATCATGCGCGTCAGCGCCACGGTCCAGGCGTAATGCTCCATGTTCTTGGAATTGACGAAGATTTCGAACGGCCGCACGCGGCCGTCCTGGACGATGTCGTTGATGGTGATGTAAAGCGCGTGCTCGCTTTGCGGCCAGGAAATCTTGTAGGTCTTGCCGGTCAGCTCGCCGGGCCGGTTCAAGGGCTGGGTCATGTAAACGACGCCGCCCGCCTCGTAGACGTCGGCGGGCTTGGCCGCCGGCTTGGGCGCCAGCAGCGGCAATTCGGCCTGGTGCGCCGGCCGCGATTCCTTCCTCACCTCCAGCACCGCGCCGGTGACCTCGTTCGGGCGGTAGGTGGTGCAGCCCTTGCAGCCCAGCTCGTAGGCCTGGAGATAGACGTCCTTGAAGCGCTCGAACGGGAAATCCGCCGGCACGTTGATGGTCTTGGAGATCGAGCTGTCGACGTATTTCTGCGCCGCCGCCTGCATCACCACGTGGTCCGAGGGCGCCAAGGATTGCGCGTCGACGAAATAGCCGGGCAGGGGGGCGGCATCGCCCTTCAAGCGGCGGTAGAGGCGGTAGGCGTGGTCGCTCACCTCTTCCTCGCGCCTTGAGCCGTCGGGCATGAGCACGTTGCGGCTGTACTTGAAGCTGAACACCGGCTCGATGCCCGAGGAGACGTTGTCGGCGAAGATCGAGATGGTGCCGGTGGGCGCAATGGAGGTCAGCAGCGCGTTGCGGATGCCGTGCTTGGCTATGGCGTCGCGCACGTCCTTATCGAGGCGCTTGATCTTCTCGCCCGCGAGATATTTCTCCTTGTCGTAAAGCGGGAAGGCGCCTTTCTCGGCCGCGAGCTGGGCCGAGGCGAGATAGGCCGCGCGTTCGACCGCCTTGAGCCAGGTTTCGGTCAAACCCACCGCCTTGGCCGAGCCGTAACGCTGGCCGCACATGATCAATGCATCGGCCAGGCCGGTGACGCCCAGGCCGATGCGCCGCTTGGCCTTGGCCTCTTCCGCTTGTGCCTTCAGCGGGAAGCGCGAGGCATCGACCACGTTGTCCATCATGCGCACGGCCAGCGGCACCAGCTTTTCGAGCTCGGCCAAATCGAGCCGCGCCTTATCGGTGAACGGCTCCAACACCAGCGCCGCCAGATTGATCGAGCCCAACAGGCACGCGCCGTAAGGCGGCAGCGGCTGCTCGCCGCAGGGGTTGGTGGCGTTGATGGTTTCGCAGTAATGGAGGTTGTTGAGACGGTTGATGCGGTCGATGAAGATCACGCCCGGCTCGGCGTAAGCATATGTGGCGCGCATGATTGCGTCCCACAGCTCGCGCGCCTTCAGCACCTTGAAAGTCTCGCCGGCGAAGGACAGCTCCCAAGGCGCGTCTTCCTTGACCGCCAACATGAAGGCGTCGGTGACGAGCACGGAAAGATTGAACATGCGCAAGCGGCCGGGCGCGCGCTTGGCTTCGATGAATTCCTCGATGTCGGGATGGTCGCAGCGGAGCGTCGCCATCATCGCGCCGCGGCGGTAACCCGCGCTCATGATGGTGCGACACATCGCATCCCACACGTCCATGAAGGAAAGCGGGCCCGAGGCGTCGGCGCCGACGCCCTTCACCGGCGCGCCCTTGGGTCTAAGCGTCGAGAAATCGTAACCGATGCCGCCGCCCTGCTGCATGGTGAGCGCGGCCTCGCGCAGATTCTCGAAGATGCCGGACATGTCGTCCGGGATCGTACCCATGACGAAGCAGTTGAAGAGGGTGACGCTGCGCCCGCTGCCCGCGCCGGCAAGCACGCGGCCGGCCGGCAGGAACTTGAAATCGGCCAGCGCCTGGTAGAAACGCCCGGCCCAAAGGGCTTGGTCGCGTTCGGGTTCGGCCAAGGCCTTGGCGACGCGCCGCCAGCTGTCCTCGATGGTCTTATCCACAGCGGCGCCATCGGGGCCCTTGAGGCGGTATTTCATGTCCCAGATCTGCTGCGAGATCGAGGCGATGGCGGGCATGGGCGTACGAGTCCTGGTTTTATGGGGCGACAAAAGCGCCGCGCGTTAAAGGCGCGCGGCTTCAAGGCCTAATATAGTCCGTTCCCTATCCGTTTTCCACCGGGACCGGAAAGCTCTTGTCCCCGCTATCCACCTGGGGCCGGGGCTTCGGTCAAATGTGACAATCCCCAGGGTTATGCACAGGGGATGAAAGAGTGGCTGCCGCAGGGAAAAGCGTCGCAAGGACAATCCCTGTTGTCATTGCGAGCCGGAGGCGAAGCAATCCAGAAATGCCCCGGTGGAAGCTGGATTGCTTCGGCCGCCCCGTATTTGGAAACTGGGCGGCCTCGCAATGACGGCTAGGAAGCGCGCGCCTCGGCCACCAGCCGCGCCGTCGCGGTTTCGATCTCGGTCCGCAGCTTTTCCATCATGGCGTGGCGCTCAAGACCGGGCGCTATCGCGGGCAGGATTTCGATCAGCACGGTGCCGGGCCGGCGCAGGAATCCGCGCCGCTTATAGAAGAGGCCGGAATTGAGCGCCACCGGCACCAAAGGCAAATCGAGAAACTGGTACAGCGCGGCCACGCCCGGGAGATAAGGCTTGGTCTCGCCCACGGCGCCGCGCGTGCCTTCGGGAAAGATCGTGATCTTCCTTCCCTGGGCCTTGACCCGGGAAGCCGCCGCAACCATGCGCTTCAGCGCGCGCGCCCCGGCGCCGCGGTCGATCGCGATCGAGCCCGCCTTCATCGTGTACCAGCCGTAGAACGGCACCCAGGCGAGTTCGCGCTTGATCACCGACGCCGCATCCTCGAACAGCACCGGGGTCGCGAAGGTTTCCCAGGCCGATTGATGCTTCATCGCGACGATGGCGGATCCTTCGGGTAAATTTTCACGCCCGCGCAGCTCGTAGCCGAGCCCGCAGATGGTGCGCAGCAAAACCAGAACGCCGCGCGACCAGAAGGTGCCGAAAACCATCACGCCGCGGCGCGGGCCCAGCAACAGCGGCAGCCCGGCGATCCCGAGCGAAACCGTCCAAATCAGGAAAGCGATGTGATAGACCGCCGAGCGCAGCAAGAGCAAAGGCGCGCCCCTTATTTCGCCGGGGCGGGCAGGCTTTGCCGCAACAGCACCACCAGATATTTGACGTATTCCTCGGCGAGCAGGCTCGCCGTGCCGGGCCAGGCCCACCATTCGCCCTGCTTGACGTTGTCGGCGAAGACCGGATTCGGCGTGATGGTTATGTCCGGCATGGCGGCGGAGAATTCCAGCAGGCTGCGCGGCATGTGATAGGCCGAGGTCACCAGCCGCAGCGAATGGAAATCCCGTTCGCGCATCCAGCCGGCGGTTTCGAGCGCGTTGCCGCGGGTGTCGGCGGCCTCGTGGCCCAGCACGATCTTGTCGGCCAGGGTCTCGTCCGCGCCCGCATTCCGCAGCAGCTTCGGCACGTCGACGCCGATATTGACGCCGGAGATGAACAGCATCTTGGCCTTGCCCGCCGCCAGCAGCTGAAGCCCGGTTTCGATCCGCTGGCTGCCGCCGGTCAAGACGACGATGGCGTCGGTCTGGCTGTCGGGATCGGCGACGCTGTCGGGAATCTGCCCCGCGAAATAGACCAGGCCGCCGAGCCAGAGCGCCGCGAGCACGAGCAAAAGCTGGAACAGGCGTTTCATGGTTTCCTCACGGCAGGCGCAACAGCGTGGCCAGCACGGTGAGCCGCGCCGTCAGCCCGGCGACCAGCCCCGCCGCCAGCGGCAAGGCCGCAAGCGCCAGCCAGTTCCAGCCCTTCAAATGAAGCGCGGGAATGAGATTGACGGCGTCGCCCAGGAAGGCGGACGCCTCGGCGGCGTGGCCCAGCGCCAGCAGCGCCAATCCCGCCAACAACAATCCGGCGGCGCCGCCGGCCAATCCC
>Ga0187855_10001731_pt1 | contig 17020 bp, 17 predicted proteins | sample June2016WEW_8_10_2_FD_132969 | JGI IMG/M metagenome (GOLD analysis project Ga0187855, IMG submission 132969) | Peatland microbial communities from SPRUCE experiment site at the Marcell Experimental Forest, Minnesota, USA - June2016WEW_8_10 | ecosystem: Environmental > Terrestrial > Soil >...
AGTTCGAAGTAGTAATCATGATCGAAAGTGTGACCGAAGAGATGGATGGGTCGGACCGAGTTTTCCTGACCTGAATCGACTACGAGCGAGCCTTGGTTGGTAGAGCAAAAGCAAGAGCTTCAAACGAGAGCGGAATGGCGCGCTCTTCAGAGTGCACGGAGCAGTATGCTCAAAAAGTGTTTGACAGCGCCGACATTGTTAGAGACGGGATTTACCGCCAATTGACCTTGAGAGCCCCGCTAGTTTCCCGAGTAATCAACCAGCCGCCCAGCATAGACAAGTAGTCAGCAGTCTTGCCCGACACGCGACAAAAGTTTACCCTTCCCCACAGCCATGGAAGCTCAGAAGGTCGGGCCGCTGATCCAAATCCGAAATGTCACCTGCGTCCTATGCTTGACCGTGTTTGCAATCTTTGAAACGTACTCAGCTCTTGCAACGGCGCTCGATAATTCCCGCAGGTTCCCAGCTTGGGAAGCGAAGGTAGGGTGGGGCTTATTTGTCCTCCCATCTCTCCTGATGATTGGACTCGTCCTCCTGCTCTTTGGCAAGCGATTGACACTTGGCTTCTCTCTCGTTGCATCAAGTGTTCTGCTTTATATGGGCTTTGTGTTCCTTGAATTAGCTCTTGATGGCAAAATCGATCGGACGGACTGGCTCGTCGTTGGCATCTGGGCCACGCTTTGTGCAATCGCGACTGCGGCGGCTTGGCTTCTGAGGCAACGATCAACGCAGCCCTGAGCGATCTGTTTTTACTAAGGTGACGTTATCAGTTAGCACGAGCTTACGCCGTCTGTTGGCCCTTCAGCCATTACGCTCAAAAAACCTTGTTACAGCCTGACAGTAGCGACCCCATCCGACAGGGTGGCGTGCAAGGTCAAGTCTTGGCTATCACGCATAAGTCCTTGCCGCCGTCGTTTTTTCGTTCTCGTGTAATTTGTTTTCTGTTTACAATACCTGCCCATGGACTACCTTCTGAAAACTGAGCCGACTGTATACTCCTTCGCGGATCTGGAGCGGGAGAAGACGACGATTTGGGATGGGGTGACGAATCCGGCGGCGGTGAAGCATTTGCGCGAGATGAAGCCGGGAGAGCGGCTGGTGATCTACCACACCGGAGACGAAAAGAGCGCAGTGGGGACGGCGTCGGTGGTGTCGGTGGATGCGAGCGATGCCAGGAATCCGCAGGTGAAGATCAAGGCTGGGAAGGCGATCGCGAAGCCGAGGACGCTCGCGGAAATCAAGGCGCGGGCCGGGTTTGCGGAGTCTCCGCTGGTGAGGCAGGGACGATTGAGCGTGGTGCCGCTGACGGCGGCGCAGTATGCGTGGCTGGTGGGGGAGTAAGCAGTCCCGGGAATGGCGGTCACGTGGTACTAGCGAAACCCTGCCGAGCTTTGCTCGGCTTGGACGGGCGAGGGCGCCCGTCCCCACACAAACACCACTGCTTACGTCCGGACCACCCGCTCGGGGCAATCGGATTCGGGGCAGGCGTAGGTTACGTGATTGCGCTGGCGGTCTAGGCTGACGATAAACATGGGGCGTCCGTGGCGCTCGCAGGTGGGCTGGTTGGGAGTGAGCGCGGGCGGGTTTCCGCGCTTGGGCGTGGTGTAGCCGAGGCGCTCGCCGAAGCAGCGGTGGCAGAACTTGTCGGTGCAGCGAAAGAATTCAATGGAAAAGTCGGCGTTGTAGGGAGCGATTGCGGGCTCCATGGTGCGGTAGTGCTGGTCGCAAAGGGGCAGGATGTCCGTCCGCATGCGAAGCGAGTTTAGCACTTTGAAGGGGGCCAAACGGAATGACGCAGTTGGCGGCGCAGGATCTTGCTCAAGCGCTTAATTTGCGCAGGAACTCCTGCTCGTCCATGTGATACTTGAACTCTTTGCGGCCGTTGATGAAGACTACGGGGACCTCGTCGGTATAGCGGCGACGGATTTCGGCGTCGGAGTCAACGTCGACTTCCCGCCAGGTGAAGCCGCCATGCTTGTGCAGCTTGTCGAGGCTCTCCTTGACGATTTCGCAGAGATGACATCCCTTGCGGGAATAAACCACGACTTCGCGAGGCTTCGTCATTCGAGGAGTTTACCAGTCCCGGTGGGAGGGTTCCAAGACACGGAGGGGCGTAGAATTTCCAGATGACGAAGCGCGTGACGACGATTAAACGAAAGCCGCTTTCTGGAAAAACCGTCCTGGTAACGGGAGCGGCGAAACGACTGGGGCGGGCGATTGCTTTGGCCGCGGCTGAAAACGGCGCGGACGTGGCGATTACTTTTCGCGAGTCGGCGCGCGAGGCGCATGCGGTGGTGGGACAGCTGGCGCAGCATGGCGTGGAGGCGCTGGCGGTGCGCTGCGATGTCACGGATGAGAAGAGCGTCCGGGAAATGGTGAAGGAAGTAGCGAGCGAACTGGGCGGGATCGACGTGCTGGTGAATAACGCCGCGAATTACGAAACCGTAGAGTTTGAGAAGATCACGGTAGCGCAGTGGGATGCGATTTTTGCTTCCAACACGCGCGGACCGTTTCTGGTGTCACGAGAGGCGCTGCCGTATTTGAGAAAGCGCCGAGGTCGGATCGTCAATATGGGTTCTCTGGGCGGGCTGCGGCCCTGGGCGACGCATGCCCACTATTGCTCGTCGAAAGCGGCGGTACACATGCTGACCAAAGTGATGGCGCTGGCGCTGGCGCCGGAGATCGCGGTGAATGCGGTGGCTCCGGGGATGATTGATTTGGGGGAGAAATCAGCGGCGGCGTTCATGAGGAAGATGGTGAAGCAGACGCCCATGCGGCGGAACGGGACGGCGGCGGACATTGTCGCGGCAGTAATGTTTTTTGCCGCGGCCCCGCAGTTTATTACCGGGCAGGTGTTGGCGGTGGATGGCGGGTTGGGACTGTAGGGCGGGATTTGTTTCCTGGCACGGGTTCGCGCATCTCGTATTCACGTATCGTTCGTTTTTGCGAATGGGCCGCTTCGCGTATCTTGCGTTTTCGGGTATCGTTCTGTTTCGACCTTGACCATACTTTATGACACGATCCATTCGGGGTGCGGGCTCCCTTTTCCTGACACTCCTGCTGACTCTCTTCCTGACAATGTTTCTGACGGTTACTCGGGCAGTCGCGCAAGATCGCCCGGAGGATGGCGGTCATGAGCTCCAGGTCTGGACTGGCGGCGGGCGCTCGGTTCCGGGCGGGACCAAGGATACGAGCGTGTGGAACGCGGGAGTTAGCTATGGGTGGATCCTGACGGCCCCGCACGGGCCGGGATTTCTCAGCGGACGATTCGAGCTTGCGGTGGACGCGGTGCCGGCGTTTGTTATATTCCAGCCGGCAAACACCGTGTACGGGGGAGGAGTGAATCCGGTGGGCTTGAAATGGATTTTCGCCACGCGCGGACACCTTGCTCCCTACCTCGAGTTGAGCGGAGGCACGCTGTTTACGACGCGTGAAGTGCCGGCGGGAACTTCGACGATAAACTTCACGTCGGGCGCGGTGTTGGGGCTGTATTTCTTTGGGAAGCATGCGTGGTCGGTGGACGTCCGGTACATGCACATTTCGAATGCCGGGCTGACCGTGCCGAATCCGGGAATCAATACGGTGCAGGTACGATTGGGGTTTGGGAAGTTCTTTGGGAAGAAGTAGCGGGTGCGGGCAGAGGTGTATTTTCACGATGCTCTCGGCGGGCCGGACAGAATTCCTGGACTCGTCCCTGCTGATCGGAAGGTGGTAGGGGTCCTTCGACTTCGTGGGAACCTCACTTCGTGAAGTTCCCACTGCGCTCAGGATGACAATCCTAAGAAGATGACAATCTTAATCAAGATGAAAATCCTAAGAACGAGTTACTGCTGACGAGAAAGCACTGACGACGCGCGCCTGGGTTCGGCCCGTCGTCCGCAGCAGGGGCCGGGCGGAATGGCGGCGCCGTGGGGGCAGGTGCGCGGGTGGTTGAGGAAAGTGCAGATCTTGTCGGTCGCTTCGGGCGAGAGTATGTGCTCGAACTTGCAGGCCTGTTGTTCGATTTCAGTTTCGCTGTCCATGGCGAGGGAATCGGTGAAGAGGCGCTCGGCCAGGCGATGGCGGCGGATGATGTCGGCGGCGCGCTGGTGTCCTCGCGGCGTGAGTTCGACGATTAAGGATCCGTCGCCGATGGAAAAGCCGGCAGGCTTCAGTGCGTCGTGGCAGGGATTGACGAAGGGCTTGTGATCGTGTGCTTCAGGTGGGTGCGGGCGCGTGGTCACCAGATCTATGGCGGCCATTTTTTCCACGGCGAGGGATACGGGCAGAGCGCCGTGGACTTCCATCCGGCCAATCTCGGCGATTTGGCCGTTCTCTTCCAGGGCAAATAATTCTTCCAGCACTTCGTCGAACTGCTCCTCGTCGGCCATGGCAAAAACTTCCTGGGCGGCGATTTTTCCGTGATGCAATTCGATACGGCGATCAGCTAAACGCGCGACCACGGGATCGTGCGTCACCATGACGATGGTGCGTCCCTGCTGGTGGAGCTCGCGGAGCAGGCGCAGAACGATTTCTTCGTTGACCGCGTCGAGGTTGCCGGTGGGCTCGTCGGCGAGCACGATCTTGGGATCGTTGATGAGGGCGCGGGCGATGCAGACGCGCTGCTGCTCGCCTCCGGAAAGCTGCGAGGGCAGGTGGCCGGCGCGGTCCCCCAGGCCGACGCGTTCAAGGGCTTCGAGCGCTTCCTTTTCGTCGGTCATGCTGTGGAAGTACTGGGCGAGCATGACGTTCTCGATCGCGGTGAGATACGGAATCATGTGGAATTGCTGGAAGACGAAGCCGATGGTCTCCGCTCGGACATGGTTGAGGTCGGAGGCGCTGAGGTTGGCGACGTTTTGTCCGTCAAGCCAGATTTCGCCGCTGGTGGGGCGGTCGAGGCATCCGATGAGATTGACCATGGTGCTCTTGCCGGAGCCGGAGGGGCCCATCATGGCGACCCACTCGCCGGGCTCGATCGAGAGAGAGATGTTGTCGAGCGCTTTAATGAGGCTGAGGCCGCCATTATTTTCTTCCGCTCTGGCGGGATAACTCTTGGTTACGTTCTTGAGTTGGATCATGCTATTTTCTCCAGCTTCTACTCTCCCCTCAAAATAATAGCGGGTTGCACGCGACGCAGCAGTTCGATGGGCAGGATCGCCGAGATAAGGGCTACGGCAACGCTGCCGGCGAGCACGTACGGGAAAACGCTGAAACGCGGCACGACGGGCGCGTGGAAATTGACGCGTCCGATCCAGGCGGCTACGCCGATGCCGATGAAGAAGCCGAGAATCGCGCCGACTACGCCCAGGGCCGCGGCTTCAGCGGCGAAGAATCCGTTGATCAAACGTTCGGAAGCGCCCAGGGCTTTCATGATGGCGAAGTCGCGGCGGCGGTCGAAGACCCATCCAATCAGAGTGGCGAGGACGCAGAGCGCGGAAGTAAGCACGACCAGGGTGGCGGAAGCGTAGAGCGTGGCGCGCGTTTTGTTCAGCACGTTGGCTTCGCCTTCCATGATCTGGCGGACGGGGCGAATGTCGGCGGTGGGCAGAAGCTGCGTGAGCTGGCGAATCGACGCTTCAACTTCGGAGGCGGTTCCGGTGGCGGCGACTTCGATGGTGGAGGGCGTGACGCCGGTCCAGCTCTGAAATTCGGATTGATCGAGATAGATGCGGCTGTCTTCGCCGGCGCCGGTCTGAAGCATTCCGGCGGGAGCGAGTTGGATCGCTTTGCCCTGAAAAGTGAGTTCGAAGGGCTGGCGATTGGGGCCGATCTTAGGGCTAAGTACGGTGGCGGCACGCATGCCGACGAGGGCTTCGTTTGGCGCGTTGGGCCAATGGCTCACCTTCCACCAGTGGTTCAACTGGCGGGCGCGGGCAAAGTCGGTGCCGACGACGACTACGGATTGTCCGGCGGTGGTGCGGGCGACGGCATACGCGAAAGGAACCGCCAGCGTTTTTGGGCCAAGAACAGATTCGACTTTGGCCAGTGCGTCGGCGGGCAGGGACGACTGACCATCTTTCGCAACATCTTTAGCAACTATGACTACATTGGCGCCATAATTTCGGAACTCGGTGCGGAGCTTGGCTTGCACGTCGACGTAGAGGTTCATCATCGCGGTGGCCACGGCGGCGGCCACGATCATCGCCAGTAGCGCGGAGGCGGCGCGTCTGCGACGGAGGACGGCGGCGCGGAGAAGCATGCGCGCGAACATGGAGGTATGCGGCGCGTGCGCACGGCGATCGGCGACTTGCTGAGGAGTCAGGAGCGTGCCGGGAGTGTTGCTCGTCGTCATCTTTATCCTTCACCTCGCATCTTTATCCTTCACCTCGCAGGGCGAACACGGGATCGAACTTGACGGCGCGGCGGATGGCGGCGGCGCTGCCGGCGAAGGTCACAAAGACGGCGATAGTCATGATGATCGGGAAGAGCACGGGCTCAATAGAAATCTGCGAGTTGAAAATCGACCGGCCGATCTGGCGGGCGAGCAGCGCCCCGGCAGAAAATCCTGCAATGCCGCCGCCGAGCGCGAGCAGCAGCGCTTCCGCAAAGAAGATCGCAGAGACGGCGAGATTGCCCGCGCCGAGGGCTTTCATCAGGCCGACTTCGACGCGGCGCTCGTAGATGGCGGTGGCCATGGCAGCAGAAACAGCGAGCGCGGATGCGAAAAGAGCGGCGAGCGTAATCAGCAGCATGAGTCCTTTGATGCGCGAGAGCACCGTGCCTTCGTTTTGCGCAACCTGGCGGATCTGCTCCGCGTGTGAATGCGGAATGACTTCCTGTAACTGGTAGGCAATCGACTCCACGTAAGGCGAGCAATACCAGCGGTCGTAGACCTCGGGAGTCATCGTCTTGGGGTCGCGCGCGGAGAGCGCATCCGGGGGCTTGGTCAGAGCGCTGACGTAGACGCGGCGCACGGCGCCGGGTTTGCCGAGAATTTGCTGCGCCAGGGCGAGCGGCGCGACGATCTGGTCGTCTTCGGCGCCGCCGGTCGAGAGGATGCCGGAGATGGTGAGTGGGCGGCCGTCGACTTCCAGTGTGTCGCCGGGTTTCTTGGCGAGCTTTGCTGCCAGGCGTTCGCCTACCAGGATGTCTTGAGAGTTGTCATCCGGCCAGCCGCAAGCCGCTGGCGAGTCTTCGACTCGCCCTGGACGGGCGAGGCGCCCGTCCCCACACTTGCTTTCGCCTTCTACTTTCCACCAGGGGTTCGTGATCTTCACGCCGGTGGTGAAGTCGTCTTTCCCGAAGCGGAGCGCCTTGTTGAAGTAGGTGCCGACCAGGGTGACATCCTGAGAGCTGCGAGCTGAGAGCTGAGAGCTTCCGACTTTCACGGTGACAGGCAACATGGGTGAGAAGCCGACAATGTTGTGGTGCCAGAAGGTGCCGCGAATTTTCGGGAGGTCCGCTTCGTTAAGGAATGCGCCGTCGCTTGGGGGTTTCAGGTTGACGCCGCCGACTTCCACGTCGAGTGTGTCTTCCTGCGGAGTCACGACTAAGTTCGCGCCGTAGCTGCGCAGTTCGCGGTTGATTTTGTCGCCGATGTCGGTGGCTACGGCGATCATCGCGGTCGCCACCGCTACGCCGAGCGTGATCGCGATGCCCGCGAGCAGCTTGCGTCGCGCTTGACGGCGAAACGATTCGTAGACGATACGAGGGAACATTATTTCGGCTCGAAGTAGTGTCTGCCCGCCGCGACGTCGGCTTCCGAGACAATGACCGCGTCGTCGGTGACCTGCGCCTTCAACGGAATCGGATTGCAGCCGCCGGGCAGGCCAATCGACTGCGGGTTCATTTGGGCGGCGCAGTTCTTGCAGATCACTCCCTGTTTGTTCTTGTAGAAGCCGACCGGGCCGCAGATTTCGCAGGCGTCGAAAAGCGTGGCGACTTTTCCATCGGGCTTCTGGTAAAGCCAGAAACGGACTTCGACGCCGCCTTCCTTCGCTTCGAAGCGGTGCAGTTCGCCGTCGGAAACCTCCTTCACCGGAATGGACACTTTGCCGTTGACAAAGGTCACTTCAGCGGCGGGCGAGAGCGCGCTGGCGCTCTTCTCGTAGATGAAGCTGGCGGTGACCATCACGATGAAGGCGAACGAGAAGACGTAAACCGAGGCCATCCAGAGACGTTCGCGGCGCACGGTCCACAGGGCTTTGCGGCGGGCGGCGCCGGGCGGCGGCAACTCCACCGTTTGGCGGCTCTTCATTTCAAACAGCACCATCAGCGCGGCCAGCGCCAGAATGGTGATGAAGAAGAAGAAATCGTTGCGAACGATGGGGCCGATGATGGCCATTTCCTGGCGGGAAGAGGGAAGTACTCCGTTCTCGGAAAGCTCGTGCAGGCCGGAGATCACCAGTTGCCCGGCCACCAGGAAAAGAATCGCGGTGGTGACCTTGAAGAATTTCTGCAGATTGATCTTGACGCTGCCTTTGACGAACATCACGCCGAACAGAATGGCGACGACAATTCCCAGGACGGTGCCGATGAAGCTCATCAGCTCGCTTGAGTTCAGGGTGACAGCGGAGAGGATCAGAACGGTTTCGACGCCCTCGCGCATGACCATGAGAAAGACGAAGAGGAAAAGGCCGATCCATGCGTCGCCACGGGCGAACAAGCCGACCTTCGTTTCGATCTGGCCTTTGAGCCTGCGACCGGTCTTCATCATGAACACGATCATGGTGACGACGAAGACGGCAGCGACCAGCATGACCCAGCCTTCGAAGATGTCCTCATTCAGCTTGAAGTGGGAAACCACGATAGCCACGCCGATCGATCCGGCAAAGGCGGCGGCGAGGGCGGCATAGACCGATTTGCGCAGATCATTGCGGCCGATCTTGGCCAGATAGGCCAGGGTAATGCCCACGATGAGAGCGGCTTCGACGCCTTCGCGGAGGGTGATGATGAATGCCTGGAGCATAGTTTAGGGACCGTTCCTAGTTGAAAATGAATTTCAATTTCAATATCAATAGGATACGGTGTCGCGCGGGAGTCGGTCAACGCAGTGAATCACCTATTGCTGTGATTTGCGTCACAGGGGAAACAAGCTCTCAGCTCTCGGCTCTCAGCTCTCAGGAGGCGACTTTAGCTCCCTCTAGAACGCTCTTTGTCAGGCCATTCAGGATTCGCCCCAGCTCTTTCGTTCTCTCTTCCATTCTTCGGAATACGATGGGTTCGAGATAGTGCAGTTCTTGTGCTATGAACAATTGGGTTTCGAGTTCTAGCAGGGAACCCCGAGCGCGATAAAGAAACTGTGCAAATTCTTTGCGCGAGTAGCGTCCTTTGCCTTCGGCGATGTTGCTGGCGACCGATACGGCTGCTCGTCGCATTTGAGAGGTCAGGCCATAAATCTCATCCTTTGGAAACTTATGGGTAGCTCTATAGATCTCAAGTGCCAGATCCGTCGCTTTACGCCACGCGATCAGGTCTCTGTAACCGTCTGCCATGCCATTCCTCAGCGACGACTGTGATCCCTTTGGAGTAGTTCCTGCAGTGACACTTGTCACCCAGAGTTTTGGTCGGTTTTCCTCTCTTGAGAGCTGAGAGCTGAGAGCTGAGAGCTGAGAGCTGAGAGCTGAGAGCCGAGAGCCGAGAGCTGAGAGCTCAAATAATGCGCAGAAACTTGCGTGCCTGCTCCAGTTCCGGAAACAATTTCTCCTCCGCCAGAAATTCCCGCGAGTGCACGCATCTCCGGCTGCCGCGCAGTTTGACCGGGTGCTTCAGGTGCAGCATCTCGTGGAACAGGATGTATTCGACGGCGTAGCGGGGCACGCGTGGGTGGTCGAAGACGCGGCTGATGACTATGGCGTTGTGCGCCGGGTCGTAGTGGCCGAGGCTGCTGCGGGCGTGGTTCCGGCTCCAGGTGAGTTGCGGGCGTCCCATGAGTCCGTGGAAGAAGCGGCGGTTGAGATCGTCGAAGATTTCTTCCAGATGATAGCAATGGCCACGGGCCGAGTGGATGTGCTTGCGTCCGCGCATCTGGCGGACGAGCCGCGCTTTGGCGGCAACATCGTGGCCGGCGACATAGCGGCGATAACGGGAGCTGTGGATGCGATCGACCGGCTGGCGATAGAGCTTGGCCAGCAGGATGTGGGCGATCGAATGCAGCACGGCTTCGGGAGCGCCTTCGAGCAGGTCGGAGAGGCGGATATAAAGCCTTCCCTGGCGGAGTCGAATGGTGTTGTTGATGGCGACGAAAGGATAGAAACGAACATCCATAGGCGGCATGGGCGGCGCGGGCGTGCGGGGCCGGAGTTCGCAATAGGCCTCATGAAAAATTTCGGCGAGCTTTGGGGACACGTTGAGGGAAGAGTAGCAGAGGCAGCCGTCAGCCGTCAGCTATCAGCCATCAGCCGTCAGCCATCAGCCGTCAGTAAACAACAGGGTGGCGCTTTTCGCGGTCCACATGGAGTTTCGTCCTATTTCTTCTTTTTGTGCTTCATGTATTCCTCAACTTCGGCAACGGTTTTGCGATGGTCGTCGGTGCTGGAGTCTACGGTATCGAGGGCGTCGGTCAGCAGGAATTCGTACTGTTTTGCTTCGGCGGCATCGGTGTTCGCGGTGTTCTTGAGGGCACGTAACTTAGACTGAAATTCGGTGTCGGCTTCGATGATGACTTTCAGTGGCCTGCGTATGTCATCCTTGCGGCCGACGTACATGTCGATGTTGTCGTTGAGTTCGTCGTAGACGGCGAGGAAATCTTCGAGCATGTCGTGGGTTTTGCGGGCGCGCTCGGTGGTCTTAGGATCGCTGCGCATTTGCTCAAGCTTGGTCATGCGATCCCGGGAAAACGTCACGTAAAGCTTTAAGCGCTCTTCGGGGTAGAGCATGGTGTCGCGGAGTTGGTCGATCTCCAGCGGATTGAGCGGGTCGCGACGGCGCTGGGCCCAAAGCGGCGAGCCGACGAGCGAGCCGAGCGCGAACAGCAGCGCCAGGCTGAGTGCGGTGCGCCGGCGCCACTGCCCGTGCGAATGCGAATGGAAGCCCGGCCTCATTTCTTCTGTTCCTCCTTCTCTTCTTTGGCGAACATTTCCTTGAGCAGGGTGGTGCGGATGTCTTCGAGGCGATCGATGGCCTGTTGGACCGGGGGCTGGTCTTCGAAGGCGAGAGTGCGTTTGATGTCACGCAGCTTAGCCGCCATTTTTCGAACATTGATCTCGACATCCTTGAGGCGCTTCCTGGTTTGCGTGACGGTGTCGCGAGCTTTCTCGGAGTAGGTCACGATGTCGTCAACGGCGGCGCGGGCCTGGTCGGCCCGGCCATCGCTGTAGAGCTTGTCGGCAATGCGGAGCTGATACTGTGCGATGCGGATGGCGAGATCGGCGCGGTCCGCGGGCCGCGCGCTTGCGAAGCGTGCTTTGAGTTCGTCGGCGGTTTCGTCCTTGGCCGCGCCGTAGGAGCAGGCGAGGGCAAGAATGGCGATAACGGCAAGCACATAAAAGGCAGCGCGGCGCATGGCGGTCAACGCTTCTTCGGTTCAATAGCGATCAGGCGATGGGTGGCCTGCCACTCCTGATCAGGATACTTCCCGTTGGCAACATCCAGAAAGTGATGATAATCGACGGCGGCGTGTTTGTAGTCGCGCAAGTGGTCATACGCGGAGGCCCGAAGAAAAAAACAGAGTGGCGGCATCTCCGCATTTAACATGTTGCGACCATTGAGAGCTCGGATCGTGAGGTCGTAGTTCTTGTTCTCGTTGGCGGCGAAGGCCAGGTCGACATAGACCTCGGGCCAATCGCGCTTCAGCCGGACCGCTGCCAGAAACTCCTGTTGCGCTTCCGGGAATTTCTTCTGAAGGAGCAGAGCCCTTCCCAGCCCGCGATGCAATTCCGCGTCTTTCGGCTGGGCCGCGACCAGAGCGCGATAGGCGCTTTCCGCGAGATCGTTCTTTCCGGCACTTGCATAAAGGTCGGCGAGATCATGCTGCGCGTCGGAGTCCGCCGGGGCGAGTTTCAGCGCGGTCTGGATTTCCGCGATGGCGTCGTCTTTCTTGCCCTGCGCGGCGAGTACGCGCCCCAGTTGGAGATGAATGCCGGCGTCATCGGGGCGCTCGGCGGCCAGCCGGCGCAGCAGGGGCTCGGCTTCGCCGAGCCGGCCCGACTTCATATAGATGTTGGTGAGGCCGATGGCGGCTTCCGTGGTCTGTGGATCATGGTTGTGCGGAGCGTGGTTGTGAGGATCCGTGGAGCGCGCATCGAGCGCCAGCACTTGTTTGTATTCGGCTTCGGCGTCCGAAAATTCTTTTTGCCGCTCGTGCAGCAGACCGGCAGAGAGATGGGGTTCGGGATCTTTCGGCGTGAGCTCGGAAGCTTTGTGGTAAGCCTGGAGAGCGTCGTCCGGCTTCTTATTCTCCTGCAGATGGGCGAGCGCGAGCCAGGCGCGGGCTTGGCCTTCTTCCGTGTGGTCTCCTGCAGAATGATCGGTGGGTTTGAGCGTTGTGGCGGCGCGCAGGAATTGCTCGGCCTCGGGATTATTGGCGCGCGCGAGCATCAGGCCAAGGTTCAGATTGGATTCAAAAACGTCGGGCTTGGCGGCGACCGACTTGCGATACGCGGCAATGGATTCGTCGGCGCGACCAAGGCGGTTGAGAACGAATCCGAGATCAAACCATGCCTGATAATTATTGGGATCTTTGTCGAGCGCCTTTTTCAGCAGTGTTTCCGCGCCCGCAAAATCGTTTTTCTGGATGGCATCTTCGGCCTGCGCGATTTCCGGGGGTGTGTCATCGATGCGCTCTTTGTAATGGCGGACGGTGGTGTGGGTCTGGGCGAGCGCGACGGCGGTTAGGACGATGAACAGAATCGCGTTGGTGAGCATGCGGCTCATGTGTGGTCAGGCCGGCTTTCCGCAATTGATCATCCACGGCGTGCCGAACTGGTCAACGAGCATGCCGAAACGCCGCGCCCAGAAGGTTTCCTGGACCGGCATTCGCACTGCACCGTTCTCTGCCAGAGCCTTGAAAATGCGATCCGCTTCCGCCTCAGCGCCGATGTGGAGCAACACGTAGAAGCCCTGCGGTTTCAGATAACTCTCCGGTGGCACATCGGCGCCCGTCAATTGGTGGTCGCTCAGGGCGAACGCAGCATGAATGATCTTCCCGCGCCAGGCGGGCGGCATTTGTTCTGCCATTGGCGAATCCCCGTACGTCATCATCGTGACGATTTTGCCGCCCAGGCAGTTCTCGTAGAACTTAAAGGCCGCCTCGCATTCCCCGTTGAATGCCAGATGCGGATTCAATTGCATCGTTCCCTCCTTGGCGCGCGCCGTTGCCGTTCAAGATTTGCTTCAGGTACTGTCCGGTGTAAGAGTTCTCGAGCTCAGCGATCGCTTCGGGCGGGCCCGACCCGACTAGCTTCCCACCGCGATCTCCGCCTTCGGGACCGAGATCGATGACCCAGTCGGCGGTTTTGATGACTTCGAGATTGTGCTCGATTACGACAATGGAGCCTCCCGCATCGATCAGACGGCGAAAAGCGGAGAGTAGTTTGCTGACGTCGTCGAAGTGCAGGCCGGTGGTGGGCTCGTCGAAAATGTAAAGCATACGGCGCTTGCGTTTGCGCCCGTCACCGCCCTCCGCGAGGCGGCTTACCGGGCGAGTTCCGGGTTGAAGGTGCGCGGCCAGTTTCATCCGCTGCGCTTCGCCTCCGGAGAGCGTGGTGGCCGACTGCCCGAGACGAAGGTAGCCGAGGCCGACTTCGTCGAGCACGCGCAATTTTTCCGTAAGCCGGGGAACGTCGGCGAAAAACTTGAGAGCTTCGCGAATGGTCAGGTTCAAAACTTCGTGAATGTTCTTGCCTTTGTAGTGAATTTCGAGCACCTGCGGCTTGTAGCGCGTGCCCTTACATTCGTCGCAGATCAGCTCGACGTCAGCCAGAAACTGCATCTCGACAGTGACGGTGCCGTCACCCTGGCAGTTTTCGCAGCGGCCGCCGGGCACATTAAAAGAAAAATTCCCGGCAGGGAAGCCGCGCTTCCTGGCTTCCGGCAGCGAAGCGAATAGTTCGCGGATGATGTCGAAAGCCTTGATATAAGTGACCGGGTTCGAGCGCGGAGTGCGGCCGATGGGCGATTGATCGACCAGGACGACCTCGTCGAGAAACTCGTCACCTTCAATGCTGTCGCACAAAATGGCGCCGCTGCCATTGCTCTGCCGCTTGGCCACGGCCAACGCCTGATAGAGAACGTCATGGAGCAACGAAGACTTTCCCGAGCCTGAGACACCGGTAATCGCCACCAGCATGCCAAGCGGAATTTCAAGATCAATGTGTTTCAGGTTGTGCGCGCGGGCGCCGGTGATGCGGAGTTTATGCGACCCCGGTTGGCGTCGTCGCGGCGGAATCTGGATGCGAAGTTCGTTGGCGAGGTAACGGCCGGTGAGCGAGTGCGGCACCTTGATGATCTCGCTGTAAGTGCCCGCACCGACGACTTTCCCGCCATTTTCTCCGGCGCCCGGGCCGAGGTCGAGAATGCGGTCGGCGGCGCGCATGATGTCGGGGTCGTGCTCGACCACGAGAATCGTGTTTCCCAGGTCGCGCAGGTCATGCAGGATCTTGATGAGCCGGTGCGTATCGCGGCTGTGCAGGCCGATGGAAGGCTCGTCGAGCACGTACAGAGTGCCGACCAGACGCGAACCGAGAGAAGTCGCGAGCTGAATGCGCTGCGCCTCACCGCCCGACAGCGTGGACGCGAGACGGTCAAGCGTCAGGTATTCGAGGCCGACTTCGTTGAGAAAACGCAGGCGTTCCCGAAGTTCGATCAGCAGCTTGTCGGCAATCGCAGCTTGCTGAGTGGAGAGCGCAAGTTGACCGAAGAAGCGGGCTGCTTCTTCAACCGTCATACTGCACACCTGGCAGATATTCTTGCCATCGATTTTTACCTGGCGCGCTTCCGCGCGCAGGCGAGTGCCGCCGCAAGCGGAGCAAAGCGAGTATCCGCGATAGCGACTGAGAAAAACGCGGACGTGCAGCTTGTACTTCTTGCGCTCGAGATGCTGAAAGAAGCCACGGACGCCGGCAAAACCGCGGCCACCTTCAACCACCAGTTTCTGGTGCTCGGCGTCGAGTTCATGCCAGGGCACGTCCAGCGGAATTTCTGCCTGGCGCGCGAAGCGTTTGAACTCGGTGAACAGCGGCCTGTACTTAGGTTTCGTCCAGGGCTCGATTGCACCCTCGTTCAAGGTCTTGCTCTTGTCGGGGATGACAAGGTCGAGATCGATGTCGATGGTGTTGCCGAAGCCCTGACAACGTGGACAGGCGCCATAAGGGTTGTTGAAGGAAAACAGGCGCGGCTCAGGCTCTTCGTAGCGGCTGCCGTCGCTCTTGCACTCGAAGCGCTGAGAAAAGCGCAGCCGCTGAGGAGTTTCGCCTTCACCGTCGCCATCCCCACTCCCACTGCCATTCCCACTCCGACGCGCGGTTTCGAAGATAACCTCGCCCGCTTCGCGATAACCGATCTCGATGGCATCGACAATGCGGGAGCGCTGGTCGGCGGAGACGACGAGACGATCCACTAAGCCAAAGACGGGTTCGGAAAAGTCAACGTCGAGCAGCGATTCCGGGGTCGAGAACTCGAAGACGTGGCCGTTTTGAAAAAGCCGGTTGAAGCCGCGTTTGCGCAGATCGAAAAGGCGCGTCTTGATCGCGTCGGAAATTGCGTCGGAGGGCAGATTCGACCCGTCCGGCTTTTTCTTCCCGCGAGACTTCCTGGAGCCCTTGTCTTCCGCAGTCGGCGCCGCAGGCCCCCCAGGCCGCTCAGGAATGTAGGGCTGAATCGGAAAGAACACATTCAACCGCGTGCCCTCGCCCAGAGCGAGCAGGCGGTCCGCGACTTCGTCCACCGTATCTTTTTTCACTTCCTGGCCGCATTGCAGGCAGTACGTGCGTCCGATGCGGGCGAAGAGCAGGCGCAGGTAATCGAAGATCTCGGTGGCAGTGGCGACGGTGGAGCGCGGATTGCGAGTGGAATTCTTCTGCTTGATGGCCACCGCGGGCGCGATACCGTCGATCAGATCGACGTCGGGCTTCTCAATCCGCTCCAGAAACTGGCGAGCGTATGCGGACAGCGACTCGACATAACGGCGCTGGCCCTCGGCGTAGATGGTATCGAAGGCAAGCGACGATTTGCCGGAACCGGAGACGCCGGTAACGACAGTCAGAGTGTTGTGCTCAATCTCAAAATCAATGTTCTTGAGGTTATGAACCCGGGCCCCGCGAACCACAATGCTATCTGTCGACATCTTCCCCTGGCACTACAGACGGATCAAAACGCGCAACCGAATCTTTCTATTATAACGTCTGACGCCAAAGCGAATTCAGTAACTTGCTGATTCCACGAATTGCCAGAAACGCGAAATTCGTAACTTTCCACCATTTTAGGTATGGCTTAGAGAGGGGCTCGAAAACGGCCTTCTCGCCTGGCCGAAAAAGGGCCGCTATGCGGTTCTTTTCTCGCCATCGGCAACCTTGTTGTCCATCCGACGTTTTTCGAGTTTTACGACGAACGATGACGCGTACTCGGGCCGCTGGCCGTGGGTCACCAGCCCGAAACTTATCATCGAAACTTACCCTGCACCTGTTCTTTGTAAAATGCGCGGTTTACACTGAGGATCTGATCCGCAATGGAGAAGTATCGTTCCGCTTCGGCATCGTTTCCCATTTGGTGGTAGCAACGGCCCAAATTGTAGTATCCGTGTCCGTAAATCGGGAGCATCGCAACTACCTGCCTTAGCAGAGGCAATGCGTCGGCTGGACGACCTTGATTCAGATAAGCAGTAGCAAGGTTGTCCTTCATAATGGGATTCTCGGGAGCCGTTTCAACTGCGCGGCGAAACAGCGAAATATCGTCCTGCCAAATGCGCAGATTCGATTCGGTTCCTGCCCAAAGAGCTAATGCAAGCGCTGGAACTGCAATGACAACAGGGAGAGTAAATTCGACTCTAGCAGGTTGCGGAAAAACTCGATGTGAAGCGGACGCAGTACCACGAAACTCTCTTGTTTCCACAGCACAACCTGATAAGAAGAAGGCATGCGCGGAAAAGACGAGCAACAGTTGGACG
>Ga0187855_10001734_pt1 | contig 16986 bp, 15 predicted proteins | sample June2016WEW_8_10_2_FD_132969 | JGI IMG/M metagenome (GOLD analysis project Ga0187855, IMG submission 132969) | Peatland microbial communities from SPRUCE experiment site at the Marcell Experimental Forest, Minnesota, USA - June2016WEW_8_10 | ecosystem: Environmental > Terrestrial > Soil >...
CCCGGCCACGATGATGAAAGCGATCAGCAGTACTTTAACGATCGTTACCGTGATCTGAACTTCGCCCCCGAGTTTGACGCCAAAATAATTCACGCCCGCCAGAAACATGATCAGCGCCATGGCCAGCAGTTGTCCATAACGCAGGTCGAGAGGCGCGCCGTGTGCGCCCAGCGGCAGCGGAACTGTGTAGAAAACGCCATCGAGTGAAGGGAAGAAATTCGTCAAATAGTAAAAGAAGCCCGTAGCCAGAGTGGCGATGGACCCGCTCTTGGCCACCCACATCTGCGTCCACCCGTAGAGAAAGCCCCAGAGCGGACCGTAGGCTTCGCGCAGATACACGTATTCTCCGCCGGCTTCCGGCATCGCCGCGGCCAATTCGGCGTAGCTGAGCGCGCCGCAAAGCGAGAGCAGCCCGCCAAAAACCCACACCGCGAAAACCATGGACGGCGAGCCTACGCGCTGCACCATGGCACGCGGCACCAGAAATATACCGCTGCCGATCACCGTCCCAACCACGATGGCGACCGCGCCCCAGAGGCCCAGGTCCCTGCGCAATTCGATTACGGGTCGATCTTTTTTCATGCGGAAGTCTCCGGCGTGCGGGACGGAAAAAACGACGCGCCATATCCGGCGGCGAAAGTCGCGGCCGAGCCAATCAACACCCACCAAGTCCAGGCGATCGGCGTGGCGAAGCGCACATAGAGTATCGTGGCTAGTCCTGCCAGTACACCCACAATCGCTGCGCGCTCGCCTACGCGCTTCGTGAGCACTCCGAGCAGAAAGACGCCCAGCAGCAAACCTAGGGTCACGGATGCGATGGACAAACCCGATTCCAGCACGGAGCCCCAATGGCGCGCAAGCATCCCGATCGCCACCAGCACCACGCCCCAGATCACCGTCATGCTCCGCGCCAGCATCAGGTCGCTTCCGGTATCGGCACGGCGGCGCAGCGGCCGCACGATATCCATCACCGTCGTCGACGCCAGCGAATTCAGCGCGGCGCTCAAATTCGCCATGGCGGCCGCGAGGATCGCCGCGGTCACCAGCCCGGCCACGCCGATGGGAAGATGGCGCCAAACGAATTCCGGATAAATGCGGTCCTTGAGCGCCGGCACGACCAGCCGCGTGTCCTGATAGTACACGAACAGCAGCACTCCGATCAGCAAGAAGAGGCTGAACTGGACGAAGACGACCAGCCAGCTCGACAGCAGCGCGGCGCGGCTTTGGGCCTCGTTGCGGGCGCTTAGTAGCCGCTGCACCATGAGCTGGTCCGTGCCGTGGCTGGCCGTGGTCAGAAAACAGCCGCCTACCAAGCCTGCCCAGAAGGTATAGGTGCGCGAAAAGAACTGCATGCTTGGGGAAAAGCTGAAATCGAAAACCTGGAACTTGCCGGCCTGCCCGGCAACGGCGGCGACATGCGCCCATCCGCCGGGAATCTTGGCCAGAATCACGAACAGGCTCACGACCGCTCCCACGACATACAAACACATCTGCACCACATCGGTCCAGATCACCGCGGTCATGCCGCCTTCAAACGTGTAAAACAGGGTCAGGCAGACGATCAGGATGATGGAGGCCGCTTCGCCGGTTCCGAGCACGATGGAAATGACCAGCGAAATGGCAAAGACCCGCACGCCTTCCGCCAGGGCGCGTGTGACCAGAAAGATCGAAGCGGTCAGCCGCCGTACGCGGTCGCCGAAGCGCCGGCGCATGAGCTCGTAAGCGGTAAACATTTCGCCGCGGAAGTATTGGGGCAAGAAGACCAGCGAGATGACCACACGCGCGAGCAGATATCCGAAGACGATCTGCAGGAAGCCCAGGTTCCCGGCGAAGGAAAGGCCGGGCGTCCCCACGATGGTGAGGGTGCTGGTCTCCGCGGAAACAATCGACAGGCTGATGGCCCACCAGGGTGCGTGCCGGCCCCCCAGAAAGTAATCGCGCAGGCTGGCCTGGCTCTTCCGAAAGCGCGCGCCGAACCAAGTGATGGCGATCAGGTATGCGAGGATGATCGCCAAGTCTACGAAGCGCATGTCATTGGGCAATGATGACGACTGTTCGGATGACGCCGCCGGCCCCTACGCCAGCATAGAAAACGTCGTCCCAGTTTACCGCGAGCGCGCTTCGGTGACCCTGGGCTTGTAGTGTAGTGTCCCGTCTAACTCTTGACAATCGACGTTTCGGAGCCGCGCGCGTCAGCAAGCGGTCGTGGCGCACTCTTCAGCGTGCCGCCGCGAAAGTTCGCCGCGCATCATTGTCGGCGCCACGGCTACTCTCCAGCGCCCCGCCGGTTCGCCCCGCCGAGCGACTACAATGATCTCTGTACCGGAGCAAACCCCATGATGATCCCCAGTCTCGTCCTCAAGAAGCTCTACACGTTGGGCAGCTTAAAGAACACCGCCACGGGCGTCCAGTTCGCCATCAAGAACCGCCTGAGCGATGCCGAGCTCGTCGGCGTCGGCCGCATTGCCATCAACGGCGCTCCGCTCGCCATTGAAAGCGTCCGGCTCGCTCTCGTGGATGGCACCGTGCTCCCCGCCGCCCAGGTGGATGCCACACATCCGCTCCCATTCCCGCTCCGCGCCATCGTCAGCATCCAAACCGATGCGCCGGAGTTGCCCAAGGGCAAGCATCAGATCGAGCTTGCCTTCGAAACCCGCCCGTTTGGCAAGCTGCAATTTAAGGTAGAGGACACCATTGCAGATGCGGTCCGCCCGGCATTACAAGTGCCGCGCGACGAACGCGACGACTATTCCCCGGAGATCATCGCGCAACGCCAGGCCGTCATGCAGCGGTTTAGTGGCGTCGATCTGCACCACATCACCCGCTATTCCTTCGACCCGCATATCGCCAAAGGTAACTGCGAGAATTTCGTAGGAGTGGCCCAGGTGCCTATCGGCCTGGCCGGTCCTCTGCGCATACGCGGGGAGCACGCCGATGGCGAGTTTCTGATTCCGCTGGCCACTTCCGAAGGCACCCTCATCGCCTCGCACAACCGCGGCATAAAGGCGCTGAATGCATGCGGCGGAGTGAAAGTCACCGTGATGGCGGATGCCATGCAGCGCGCACCTGTGTTTGTGTTCCCCGACGCGCGCGGCGCCCGTGAGTTCATCAAGTGGGTGAATGCCAATGTCGAGCAGATTAGCGAGGAAGCCGAATCCACTTCCTCGGTAGCCAAGCTGCTCTACATCGACCCCTACGTCTCGAACAAGTTCGTTTATCTCCGCTTCAACTTCTCGACCGGCGACGCGGCCGGTCAGAACATGGTCGGACGCGCCACCTTCGAGGCTTGCAGTTGGATTCTGGACCAGTACAAAGGCGTCACCAACTTTTATCTGGAGTCCAACTTCGCCACCGATAAGAAGGCTTCCCAGATCAACATCATGCGCACGCGCGGCAAACGGGTGACGGCGGAAGCCACGATCGCCCGCGACGTCTTGATCCAGCAGCTACGGGTCGAGCCGGAGAAGCTCGCCTATCACTGGGGAGTCGCCAACATCGGCGCATTCCTCTCGGGCGCCAACAACAATGGTGCGCAGTCGGCCAATGGCATCACGGCCCTGTTCATCGCCACGGGGCAGGACGTGGCCAATGTTGCCGAATCGTCGGCCGGGATTCTCTATACCGAGATGACACCCGAAGGGGACCTGTATATCTCGCTGACCATTCCGTCGCTTATCGTGGCTACTTATGGCGGCGGAACAGCACTGGCCACGCAGCATGAGTGCCTCGAACTTCTGGGCTGCTCCGGCAAGGGCAAGGTCAACCGTTTAGCCGAGATCGTGGCCGGCGTCTGCCTGGCCGGTGAGATTTCGTTGGGCGCGGCTATCTCATCGTCGGATTGGGTGTCGAGTCACGAAAAATACGGTCGCAACCGGTAGGTGGCGCAACCTTCAGCGTGCCGTGGCGAGCAGATTACCAGGGTGGGAAGGACGACTTGGCAGGCGTGGCTGAAGCCAATGATGCGCCACCCGCTCAGCGGTAAGCTTCCTTGCGGTTGCGGACTGCGTGGATGCGGAGGATACCCTCGCTCGGTTTGCCCTGGCCGCCTTCCTTGACCTCACCGCTCTCTTCCGTAAAGCGGACGGAAAATCACCCACGCGGAGGCGCTTTTCGCCGCCCTGGCCTTGGAGCGTTTTGACCCGGCCCGCTCCGGTTTCGGCGAGGCGGTGAAGCGCGGTGAGAATCTGCATGGCGATCTGTTGCGGGACGGCGCGAATGTCGGCTTTGGCCTGTTCGGAGAATACGATCCGCTTCACGCGGGTCCCTTAGGACCGCGGACCTGTTCCATCGTGAAGCCCAGATCGGCGACCACTTCCTCGAACGGGATGCCTCGGTTATCTTGGAACCATTTTTTGGAAGCGGCGACGGCGCGATCCTCTTCTTCCGTGACTGGTTCGTCATCGATGGGGGCATTATGGATCGAGCCGGTCGCGGGATCGGTCATGACTTCGAGCAGCCGGACTACGGCGTCGAACTGGCCTGGATCGAGCTGGTCGAGCAAGTGATGGGCATGCTGTTTGTCCATGTGCTTTTCCATTAGCGGCTGAGTGCCTCAGGCGCGGCGCGCGGCGCGCGCGGCGGCTCCTTCCAGAAACGTATCTATGGTGCGCAGCAGCGCGGCCTGCTGCGCCGGCGGCAGCGCTTCGATCCGCTCCAGGCGGCGCAGCACCTTGCGGCTGGGCTTCTTGGATTCGACCGGCCCGGCGGGCTGCAACAAGGCGTCGGTCGATACTTTGAGAGCCGTGGCGAACCGCAGAATCACGTCGGCGTTGAGGCGCAGTTTGCCGCGCTCATAGTCGGAGACCAGCGTCTGGACCAGGCCTGTCTTCGCGGCCAGCTCGATCTGGGTGAAGCCACGCTCGCGGCGGATACGCGCCAGTCGCTGGCCGGGATTCTCGTCGGTGGGGGGCAATGGCATCACCTTCAGTTTCGAAACCTCGGGCATGACGAAGGCTGTGCAGCCCGCGGGACGAAAACGGAGTGTCTCCATATACGGTATGTTACCGTATTTGCCAGTCCCGTGGCATACCCCCGCCGGGAACTACTTCGCAGGCTTCGAAGGAGGCCGTTTCATCGAGCGCACTCCGGACGACGAGGTCCAGCGGCTAAAGAGAGAAATCCCTATCGAGCGGCTGCTGACAAGTTGGTCGCGGATCAGTACCGCGCCGAAGGCCCGGTCACGACGCTCCTCACCACCACCGCCACCGATATCGACGAGGACTTGCTGAACCGGCGCCTGGTGCTGTCGATCAACGAGGACCGCGAGCGTACGCGCGCGATCCACCGGCCACAGCGGGAACAGCGGACGCTCGAAGGCCTACTGAAGCGCAACAGCGCTAGCGGCTCATCCGGCTGCACAGTACAGGTCAGTTACTGCCGGCTGCACTGAAACGTGTCGCGTATGGCGTCTATCCGCTTCCAGATCGCGGCATCGCCAGATTCCAGGGACTGGCCGAAAAACACCGCAGTGTGGTTTGACTCCGGACATGCGGCCGCCACCACCTCGGATTGCAACGTGATGACCTTTCCGTGCGTGTCATAGAACCTCACCACTCCGCGAAAGCTCTGCGCCGGAGATCCTCCGAAGCTGCCAGGGCCGTGCGGGTCCGCGTGGTAACTCACCGACACTTGGGAAAGATCGGGCGTGAAGTGGTAGTTTCGTCCGCGCTGTTCGCACAGGCCCCGGAAATACACGCTCAAGTCGGACTGCAACTGGCTGGGCGTGACGGCCACCGTCCCCTCCAGCCACCAAAAGAACAAGTAGCTGTGATAGTACGGTGAAGACGTGTCGTCGAATTCCGGCGCGAAGGCCAAATCTTCCAGACCGCGATACGAAATCTGCGGTGACCAGGGCAGGGGGAAACTAACGCGCTCCACGCGCCAACTCCCCTTAAGCGAATAATGGAAGGGATCGGAAGCCGGGTTCTCCTGCATCGGAAAAGCCACGCGGGTCAGGTCGACGTCCATTTCCTTTCCGTTCGCCGGACGCACCAGCGACAACTTCAGCGTGGTTCCCACGGCGCCCTGAATGTCCTTACGCGTAATCTCCTGCAGCTCCCGCCCTCCGACCGGTGAACCGTTTGCTTTGAGCACCACATCCCCCAGTTGTATGCCGGCCTTTGCGGCGGGAAATCCATCGGCCACCCCCAGCACTACCAGTTCGCCGCGCTTGTTGGCATGGTCGTCGTCGTATAACTGAGCGAATGCGGCCCCGATCGTGCCCGGCTCGTCACCGGCGGCCGTTTGCGCCGCAACATTCCCGAGCAATGGCCCCAGAACCGCCATTGTCATTCCGATAATCCGAATCGCGCGAAACTTGTTCTTCATGTTGCGCGAGTGCCGTGCAACTCGTCGGCCATTTTGGGAGCGGCGGAATCCACACGCTGTGCAAACACTTGAGCAGCGGCCCGTCCGAATCAAGAATGGCCGCTCGCGCGAGGTTGGGAAACTGCGTGCCAGAATCGAACAGCCGCCGGCCGGTCACGGCTTGGGTAACAAATGTTTCGCGCCCCCAGCAGCGCCTGGCAGGCGAAACCGCCTGCCCCACCAGCGCAAAATCTACAGCTCGCGATTTTGGTGGGGCAAGCGTTCAGCCTGCCTGCACTTTTACCGCGGGCTGCTGGTCCAGCCCCGTCACTGCAGTCGCCCGATCCGTCCACCAGGCCCCACAGCCCACACCGCATCGCCCTCCGCCGCGCCGATCGCATTGTATCCGCCCGGCTGAATCGGTTTCCAGGTCTGGCCTCCATCGCTGGATACGTCGGAACCGTTGGTTCCCACCGCGATCCACATCCCGCGGCCGGCGAGAAAAGCCACCGCGGATCGATACCCGTTGGGATGCGCGCCTGACGGAGTGACCCACGTGCGCCCGCCATCCACGGTCACCGCCACGTTCTCTTGCGCCTCCGCGGGTTTTGTGTAATCTCCGCCAACAGCCACGCCGTGGAGCGCGTCTTCAAACGCCAGCGAGAAGACTCCAGCGGCCGCGCCGTGCCGCAGCGGCGTCGTGGCTACGTCCCACTTTCGCCCGCCGTCTTTCGAATGAAACACGCGCGCGCCCCCAGGTCCGCCAGTGCCGAACCAGACCTCGCGCTTGCCGCGAATCACCAGGCAGGAATTGCTGGCGGCGAACGCGCCTTCGTCCGGAAGTGCTGGCGGTGTCTTTCGCCGCTGCCAAGTCCGGCCTGCGTCGTCCGTCGTCAGGACCACAAACTGCCCGTTCACCTGGTCGCCCAGCACGATGCCATGAGTCTTGTCCCAAAACGAGAGTGCATCGAAGAAGCCGCTGGCATCGGGATTCGTGAGGAGCAGCGACCAGTGGGCGCCGCCGTCAACGGTCTTATAGATCCGGGACTTGTCGCCCGGCCCGCTGCTCAACAACCAGGCGGTGTCGCCATCGAGCGCGTGTACCGCGCGAAAGTCCAGATCCGCGCCGTCAGGCACAACCGAGGCGTGCCACGTCGCGCCGCCATCCAGCGTGCGCAGATACGTGCCGAGCGTGCCGCTGGCCCAGACGACGGCCGGGCTTACGGCGCTCACGCCGCGCAGGGAAGCAGTTGTACCGCTTGATTGCGCGATCCAGGTTTGCGCGCGCGCTGGCGCATCTGTTGCAAGCGCCAACAGCACGGCCAATCCGATCTTCACCTTTGGAGACACCACTCTCCGATAGCATACTCCGCGGCCTCACGCGATAGAATGAGATCCGGCTCTGTAGCCGCTCTCTCAACATGAAACGACTCTGCCTGCTTCTGTGCTTCCTTCCGCTCGCCCACGGCGAGCACGTCACAATATTGCGCGACGAATACGGGGTGCCGCACATCTTCGCCCAAGACGCCGCCGGCGCGGCCTTCGGCTCGGGCTATGCGCAGGCCGAAGATCGCCTCGAAGAAATGCTGAAGAACTACCGCCGCGCCGAGGGCACCATGGCGGAGGCCTTCGGTCCGGAGTTTTACCGCGACGATTGGCGCCAGCGCCTCTGGCGGCACCGCCTGGTGGCCGAGCAGCATTACAACGACCTGAGCCCGCGCAGCCGCGAGACCATCGAGGCCTTCCTGGCCGGCGTGCGGCAGTATATGCAGGAGCATCCCGCGGAGGTGCCCGCGTGGGCGCCCAAGCTGGAGCCGTGGCGCGTGGTGGCGTTGGGCCGCTTCATCATCTGGGGCTGGCCGGAGGGTGAAGCCGCCGAAAAGCTGATGCATGCCGGTATTCAGCCCGATCCGGCCGCGTATCACGGCTCCAACGAAATGCTGCTGGCGCCCGCGCGCACCGCCATGCACGCGCCCATCGCCATAGTGGACCCGCATCTGAGCTGGTACGGCCCTTTCCGTTTTTATGAAATGCGGGTGTACGGTGGCGAACTGGCATTCTCGGGCGCCTCCATTGTAGGCCTGCCGTTTCCCGTGCTAGGGCACAGCCGCTATGCTTCCATCGCCATGACCACCGGGGGGCCAGACACCTCCGATGTCTACGAAGAAGAGGTGCAGGATGGCAAGTACAAGTTTCGCGGCGAGTGGCGGCCGCTCGAAAAGCGCACCGAAAAGATCGGCGTGAAGGCTGGAGACAAAATCGATTGGAAGGAGCTGACGATCGAATCCACCGTGCATGGACCGATCGTGGCGCACAAGGACGGGAAGTCGTATTCGGTGGCGATCCCTTATGCCGACCAAGTTCGCTTGATGGATGAGAGTTGGGGCATGGTGACGGCGCACAACTTGGGCGAGATGAAGAAGGCCCTGGGGATGCTGCAGTTCATGGCGCAGAACATCATGGTGGGCACGGTGGATGGCGATATCTATTACGTGCGTAACGGCCGCGTGCCGGTGCGGCCGAAAGGCTGCGATCCCGCAAAGCCAATGCCGGGTGCTTCGGGCGACTGCGAATGGCAGGGCCTGCATCCGTTTGAAGATCTCGTGCAGATCACCAATCCGCCGCAGGGATACATGCAGAATTGCAACATCTCGCCGTTCGCCATGATGAAGGACTCGCCGCTCGTGCCCGAGAAATACGCGGAGCATTCCTATATCTACAATGCCGGGCGCACCCCGCCGCATCAGCGTGCGGCCATGATGCTCGACCTGTTGGATGCCGCGCACGACGTGACCGCGGAGCAGGCCATCGACCTGGCGTTTTCGCCGCAGGTCTGGCATGCCGAGCTGTGGCAGGCGCGCATTCACGCGGCAGCGCCCGACAGCGAATTCGGCAAGATGCTGGTCGCCTGGAACCGGCGCAGCGACGCGGATTCGCGGCCGGCCCTGGCGTTCTACCTGTTCAAGACTTCGCTCGAAAAGGTCCAACGCGCCGTCGACCCGCCGGAGTCCGTCACCGACGACCAGATCCGCGCGGCGCTGGCCAAGGCCGAGGCGCGATTGAAGTCGGACTTCCCGGCGGATGCGGTCTTCGGCACGCTGTTCCGCGTGGGGCGGCAGGGCGGGGCACACACCTGGCCCGTGAGCGGCGGCTCGTTGAGCGAGGCGGGCATGGCTACACCGCGCGCCGTCGGCTTCGACAAAGCCGGCAACCAGATGTTGGGGCGCAGCGGGCAAACCTCGACGCAGATCGTGATCCTGACCAAGCCGCCGCAATCGTACATGGTGATCCCGCTGGGCGAAAGCGACCATCCGGACTCGCCGCACTTCGACGATCAGGCGGAAAAGCTGTTCAGCAAGAGCCGCGTGAAGTCGACCTATTTCTTGGACCGCAAAGAACTGGAGAAGCACGTGACGAAGCGCGAGGAATTGGAATTTGCGGAGCGCTGATGATTGATCCCGGACTGCGCGGGCGAGTCGCGCTGGTCACCGGCGCCAACCAGGGGATCGGCGCGGCGGCAGCGCGGGCGCTGGCGGCCGAAGGCGTGGCTGTTTTCCTCACTTATTTCCGAGTGGAAGCGGCTGGGCACGGCGATCCGGCGCTGCCGGCGGCATATGACGAGATGCGCGCGCGCTCGGCGGATGCGGTGGTCGCGGCGATCCGCGAGGCTGGCGGCAGCGCGGCGGCCTGGGAGGCGGACTTGGCCGATCCTGCGATTGCCCCCGAGCTGTTCGACCGCGCCGAGGCGGCTTTCGGTCCGGTCGAGATTCTCGTAAACAACGCGGCCTTCTGGCACGGCGACACCTATCTGCCGGATCGCGCGGAGCTTTTCGACTGGCGCCTGATGCCGGTCTCCGCGGCTACCTTCGACCGGCACTTCGCGGTGAACAGCCGTGCGCCGGCGCTGCTGATCGCGGAGTTCGCGCGGCGGCACGTCGCGCGCGGCGCCAACTGGGGACGAATCATCGGGCTGACCACGGGCGGCGCGCCGGGGTTCCCGGGCCAGGTGTCGTATGGCGCGAGCAAGAACGCGCTGGAGAGCTATACGATGGCCGCCTCCGCGGAGCTGGCGCCGCTGGGCATCACGGCCAACGTGCTGTCTCCGCCGCCCACCGATACAGGCTGGATCTCGCCGCGCGTGGCCGCCGACCTTGCACAGGCCACCCCGCCGTTTCGCATCGCGCAACCCGAGGAGGTGGCGGAATTGATTGTGTTCCTCGCCTCGGAGCAAGCGCGGTCCATCAGCGGCCAGCGTATCCAGATGCGATAGTCGTGGCGCAGGTTCTCAGCCTGCCGCGCCGGCACTCTTGCCGGCGCAGGGTCACTTATCTTTCCGCGCTCTGCAGATCCAGGTTGACGCGCTCGCCGTTGATCAGCACAAACCCGGAGTCGATGAGTTGCTGGCCGGTGCAGTCGAACTGGTCGTAGCAGCGCAGTTTTGGAATATCGAAAACATATTCCACGGCCTGTCCAGCAGGCTTCACTGTGGTGCTGAAGTCGATACCCGCGAACTTCGGAGCGTCCTTGAAGTACGCGAGCACGGGCCGGATGAGGTGTGCGATGTGCTCGTCAAACGCGATGGCGGCCGCGCGGTAACGGGACACCGGCTCAGCCGACTGGATTGCCGTGGCGATCGACAGTTGCAAGTAGACGCCTCTGTGAAAATTCACGAAGGTGGGCGGAGCGTAGCTGACGAAATGCGCCGTCTGGTCCAGGTCGCGGACCATTTTGTCCAGCGTTTCCTGATAGGAAGTTTGCAGGGCATGCAGGGCATCGGGTGTAGGCTCAGGTGTTGCGACGACAGGCGCTGGTGCGGGAACTGGCGCTACTGGAGTTGGCGGCGCTGGCGCCACCGGCGCCACTGGCGCCGCAGCAGGCGCCTGAGCGGCGGGCGTCTCCGCGGGTGGATCCGCCGCCCGGTCAGACCACAGCGAGGCTGCTTCCCCATTGATGAAGAACGAACCTTCATCGATAGCCGCGGCTAGCGCGTCATCGTCGCGGGCGGCGATGAGGCGCAGGGCAGCGGCCTTGGGGAGTACCAGAACCACGTTTTCCGCGTGCTCCGTGCCGACTCCCATCATCTTCTTGCGCACGTGATGCGAGATTTCCAGAGCGAATCCTTGAATGCTCGGCTCATCGCGCAACTGCGGGACTTCCAACTGAAGGATCGGCAGCATCACGTCGGTGAACGTGCGCCGGGCGCGCTCCTCTTTTTTCATCAGCTCCGCGGAGTATGAAGCGTAGTAGTTGCCGGTGATTTGGATCACGGTCTGATGGCCGTACTTGGCGAACTGAATGGAACGCTGGTCCCTGGTTTTCTGTTGCTCCTCGTTGAGGTCCAGAGTCCGGCTGAAATAGAAACGGTAGGGGAACTGGTGGGCTGTGATGGAAACGGCTACGGCCTTCAATTCCGCCAGGTGCTTCTGCTGCAATTCGCGCAGATCGGGATTGCGAATCTCGGGCGGGGAGACGACTTGGGCGGATACCGACAGCGCGAATAGAGCCGCGAGCGTGAGAACGTGTGAAAAGAACGGTTGGCAGGCGGAAGCGCCTGCCCCACATGTCCGCAAAGACAGCGAGATGGGACAGACGCTTTCGTCTGTCAACTCAGTTCTTCGCATAGGTCAGCCCCTTCAAGCGATACGGGGGATCGGCAACCGCGCGTATATAGGCGATGAGCGCATCCACATCGGCCTTGCTCAAAGTATATCCGTAGGGCGGCATCTCCGGCGACTTGTTCAAAGCCGGTCCGCCGTGGCCGATGATAGAGGCCAGGTCCGCATCGCTCATGGCGTTCAGCACCGCACCTTCCGTGAACGCGTGGGCCTTGGCCGTCAGGTTGTCGTGGTTCGACACCCGCTCCGGCGTGGATTCCGGATCGTGGCATCGCGCGCAGTATCGATCGTTCAACACGCGGCCCTGCGTCTGCTGATAACCGAGAGCGATCTCGTCGAGCCGGAGTTCCGCGGTCTTGCCGGACTTGTCCCGCGTGGCTGCCACGATCTGATACCGCCCAGCGCTGCCGCCGAGAGTCACTGTCGAGCTGAGCTGTCCGTCGGCGCCCGTCAAGCCCATCTCAGGTGTTGCCACTGCTCCGCCGGCAACGTGAAATTCAACCAGAGCTCCGGCCACCGCCGCGCCCTGCGCGTCGTTCACTTGTACCATGATCGGCTGATCCAAAGCCGCGCCGATTCCAGCGACCTGCTTGCTTCCGCCGACTTCCGTGATCGCTGTTCCGAAAGATTTGGCGACCGGCGCCGGCGCGTTCGCCGAACGGTGGCAGCCGGCCAGCAGACTCAGCGCCAATACAACAGGTACCAGGCGCCTCATTTCTTGGCCACCTCCTTGTTCTGTCTCATCAGGAAGGCCGTGAGAGCGCGCGCGTCGTCATCGCTCATATCCCAGTTGGGCTCGATCGTTCCCGGCCGCAGCCCCCGCGGGTCTTTCAGCCAATGAAAGATCCAGGCCGCGTTGAGCCGCGTTCCCACTTGCGTCAGCGTGGGGCCTATGTAACCCTTATCGTTCTGCGGGTCGAAGATATGGCACGCCTGGCATGCATACTTCGAATAGAACAACTGCTTGCCGAGTTCCACGTCCGCCGCGCTGAACCTCGCCGGATCCAAAGCGTCGCGGTCGAACGCCGGTGTATGATAAACCGTCATGATGTAATCCGCAATGGTTTCGGCTTCCGCATCGGTCACATTAAAGCGCGGCATTCTGCGTATGAGCGCGGGACGCAGCGTGTTGGGGTTCTTCATGAAGCTCACCAGCCAGCGGCGCTGGACGGAGCTGCCTTCCCAAGTCAGGTCCGGCGCCATATCGCCGCCGCGGCCGTCGATCGCGTGACAACTGAAGCAATTCATGTCGGCCATCAATTGACCGGCTTTGCCGGCGGGCCGGTAATCGGATTCGCGTTTGCCCGCCACGCGAAGGGCCGCGGGCAAGGTCTGTGCGCGTTCGGTCTGCGCGAGTAGTGCCGTGACTAACGCATCCACCTGCGGCTGCGTGAAGGTGTACTGCGGCATCTTGGCGCCGGGGAAAGTATGCGGCTGCCGGATCTTGGCTTGCAGATAGTCCGGTAGAGTGTGCTCCACTCCGGGAGCAAACACGATTTTCGTGAGCGACTCGCTGCCCACCACGGTCAGCTCCGGAGCGAAATTGTCGGGTTTTTTAATGCCGTTGATTTCGTGGCAGGAGGCGCATCCGCGCTCCGTCACGAGCGTTTTGCCATGCGCGATTTGTTCCGGCGTGGCGGGTTCGAGATGCACATTCGCCAGCAGGTCGGAATCGGTCTTGGCTTCGAGGAAGCCACTCAACGGGCCGAGCTGCTTCTGGTCGAAGCGGTAGTGCGGCATGGCGGTCGCGGGATCGTAGGTTTTGGGATTGCGCAGCCACTCGGTGAGCCATTCCGGTTTCACTTTGGAGCCGATGCGCGTCAGTTCGGGCCCCACGTCGCCGCCCACCAGCATGCCGGCCGCGTTCACCGTGGCGTGGCACGAGGCGCAGAACGACTCGCCGTAGACGCTGGCGCCGGCCTGGGCATCGGCGGGCGGCGCCGGTTGGCTGGCAGCGGCAAGATACGGCGTGCTCTGCGACATCAGAAAAACGGTAATGTCCCGCGCATCCGCGTCTGTAAGCTCGAAGTTGGGCATGGTCGCGGTGACCGCGTAAGCCTGCGGATTCTTGAGCCAGGCGAACATCCATTCCCGCGGAGTTTTTTCGGCAATATGCGAGAGAGGCGGAGCGGCAGTGGTGGATGCTAGGCGGCGCCCTTCCGGCGTCTTCAGCACATGGCACGATACGCACCCGTAGCGCGTCAGCAGCTTGCGTCCCTGGTTCAACTGCGGCGTACCGGTGAGCGTGTTCCAATGGCACTGCCCACACGAGGATTCCAGGTAGCGCGCGGGCAGAATAGGCTGCTCCCAGGCCAGCGTGCTGCGATGCGCTTCTTCGACTCCGGTGGCGACGCCTTGCCCGCGATGGCACATGACGCATCCAAACTCGGTCAGCGAGTGCGGAATCGGCGGATGCGGCCGGAACGGCTGCGCGCCGACATCCCAGAGGCTGGCTTCCTTCAAGCCCAGGTGACAGGAGCCGCAGCGATCCGTCACGCCCAACTCCGGCATCCAGATCTGCTGCAAGCCCCCTTGAAAACGACGCTGCAAACTGGCCGCTTCTCCACGCGTGCGAATCAGGCGCAGGTACCGGCTCTGATAGCGGGTCCACTCGCGGAAGCGATCCTTGGCAGGCGCAATCGCCAAGCAGATCAGCAGGATCACGCTCAAAGAGCCGAATGCGCGCGCGCTATCGCCGAAGAGGAACTGCCACAGCGTTTTTATCTTCTGTCGCATGCGTCAAATCCTCCAGGGCCAGACCCAGGACCAGCCCGCGCCGCGGAAAAAGGTCCCGATGACCGTCAGGATGCTGGCCTGCACCAGGAACCACGTCATGATCCAGAAAGAGAGCGGTTTGGAGACCAGCCATCGCCGGAAACGCGCCGGCGACTCGGGCGAACTCCTTGCGGCGAGCAGCATGCAGCCGGCAATCAGCAGTGTGGGAATTAGCACCGCGTAAACATGGAAGACCAGCATGACGGCCGTGAAGCCCGCCAGGACAGCCGTGAATATTCTCAGCCGCCGATCGCGGTTGCGCAGCCACACGCCCTCGGATTCGATGTTGATGTCGAAGTACGGAATTACAATCAGCGCCAGCACCACCAGAGTAGGAATGAGCACGCCCGCCACAAACGGAGGAAAGTAGTGCAGCAGCTCCTGAAGGCCCAGAAAGTACCAGGGCGCCTTCGCCGGATTTGGGGTGTGCATGGCGTCGGCCAGTTCTTCGAGCGGCGCATCCCAGATCAGCGAGATCGCTACCAATGCGATTGCCAGAATCTCGATGGCCACCGCGGCCCGAAAGAGCCCTTCCGGATACGTCATCACCATGGAGTCGTCGGCGGCCTTGACCTGCGGCGATGTGCGGCGCGTGACGAACGCCACCCGCACCGGCGTGCGCTTGGCATCGGAATCGAATTGCGCGGCAAATTTCGGATCGGGCGGCTCACTCATGGGATTCCTTGTGGGCCGTATACAGGCCTCCGTCTTTGCGAATGCGCCAGAAATGCACGGCGATCAACAGAAAGGCCGCCAGCGGCAGGATCACGCAGTGCAGCACATAAAAGCGCAGCAGGGCATTGGCGTTCACGCTGTGGCCGCCCAACATGAGGAAGCGGATCTTCTGGCCCAGCACGGGCACGGCGGACATGATGTTCGAGCCCACCGTGATGGCCCAGAAGGCCAACTGGTCCCAGGGCAACAGGTAGCCCGTGTAGCTGAGCAGCAGCGTAACGATCAGCAGGATCACCCCGATGACCCAGTTGAACTCGCGCGGCTTCCGGTATGCGCCGCGATAGAAAACCTTAAACATGTGGGCGAACACCAGCAGCACCATGGTGTGCGCCGACCAGCGGTGTAGATTGCGCAGGAACACGCCGGCCGAGACCACGAACTGCAGGTCTTTCATATCCGCGTAAGCTTGTGGCACGGACGGATGGTAGTAGAGCATCAGCAGAATGCCGGTCACCACCAGGATCAGGAACGTGCCGAAGCTGAGCGTTCCCAGGTACCAGGTGACGCTGAATTCGAGGGCGCGTTTGCGAGCTTTGACCGACGCCAGGTGCAGAAAGACGTTCTGCTGGATGGCCATCGAGCGGCGCAGATTGGTGGCTCCGCTGCCGCCGCGAAAGACCGAGCGCCACACGCGCGTATCGCGCAAGTCCTGGATAGTCATGTCAGCCCTCGTGGCGCACGCTTCAGCGGAGGCGGAAGCTCGCTCCAGCACGCTAAAGCGTGCGTCAGGCTAAATATGCGGTTGTTGCGCATCTATGTCCTCAAATATTGCTTCTGCGGAATGACGGTTGCCCGATCCACCAGCAGTTCGCCCTCATCGCTGAGCCAGACCTTGAGCCACGGCAAGCCGCGCGGCGCGGGTCCCTCGAGCTTGGCTCCCAGTTCGCTGAACTTGCTGCCGTGGCACGGGCACGCGATGATCCCCCGATCGGCGTTCCAAACGGTGAGGCACCCGAGATGCGTGCAAATAGCCGACAGGGCATAAAAGCCTTCCGGCCCGTGAACGATGTAGATGCCGGCTTGCAGATCTTGCGTAACAGAGCCGCGCGGATAGTTTTCCGGTTTGCCCGCGTTGGCGATGGGCGATGGCTCGTAGAGCACGTTGGGAGACAGGTAGGAATATCCGAACACTGCCGCTCCGGCGCAGGCCACCGCCGCCGAGCCTACGCCCAGCTTGATGAAAATCTCGCGCCGGCTGACCTGCATCTTGTCGTCGTCTGCCATCCGTTTCTCCTCGTAGCGCACGCTTCAGCGTGCCGTGGCGAGCTTCAGCTCGCCATCTTGGGGCGCGGCTTGGGGCACGGCCACACCAATGCTGTACGCCTCCATCGTGATCACGTTGACAGGGCAACGCTCGGCGCACAGCCCGCACCGTATACAGCGCGTTTCGTCCTTGAGCATGGCCGAGCCAGTGATCACGCCCAACTCCTCGGCCGCCACGTCATCCAGTTCGACCTTGTAGAGCTGCTCGTTCTGCCGGATCTGGTCGAGCACCTCCGGCGGAAAATCGATCTGCTCCAGCGGCACCAGCCGTAAGCACTCCTCGGGGCATACA
>Ga0187855_10001737_pt1 | contig 16968 bp, 13 predicted proteins | sample June2016WEW_8_10_2_FD_132969 | JGI IMG/M metagenome (GOLD analysis project Ga0187855, IMG submission 132969) | Peatland microbial communities from SPRUCE experiment site at the Marcell Experimental Forest, Minnesota, USA - June2016WEW_8_10 | ecosystem: Environmental > Terrestrial > Soil >...
CATCGGCCGATCGGTCGGCGCGGTTTTGATCCACGGATCGGTGAAGCGCTCGAAATACCACGACGAGTCGACGAAGGTGTCCATGGTATCGGTCTCGCGCGTCGCCGGCGCGCCGCATTGCGGGCATTTGACGTGCTTCCAGGTCGGATGGCGGTCGAGCGGATTGCCGGGCCGGTCGAACGTTACGTCCTCCGGCAGCGTCACCGGCAAATCCTTTTCCGGCACCGGCACCACGCCGCAGCTTTCGCAATGAATGATCGGGATCGGGCAGCCCCAATAGCGCTGGCGCGAGATGCCCCAGTCGCGCAGGCGATAGTTCACCTGGCGCTGCGCGACCGGGCGGTTGCCGCGCGTTTCGCGTTCGAGCCGGCGTGCCACTTCCTCCTTCGCCTGCTCGATGGTCATGCCGTCGAGAAAGCGCGAATTGATCATGCGGCCGTCGCCGTCATAGGCAGTGTCGGTGATGACGAAGGTGTTCGGGTCCTGGCCGGGCGGGCAGACGACCGGCGTGTTGCCGAGGCCGTATTTGTTGACGAAGTCGAGGTCGCGCTGATCGTGCGCCGGGCAGCCAAAGATGGCGCCGGTGCCGTACTCCATCAGAATGAAATTGGCGACATAGACCGGCAGCTTCCAGTTCGGATCGAACGGGTGCAGCGCCCTGATGCCGGTGTCGAACCCCATTTTCTCGGCGGTGTCGATCTCGGCCTGCGAGGTGCCGCGGCGCCGGCACTCCTCGATGAAGGCGGCGAGTTCGGGATTTTTCTTCGCCGCCGCCGCGGCGAGCGGATGGTCCGGCGCGATCGCCATGAATTTCGCGCCGAACAACGTGTCCGGCCGCGTGGTGAAGACTTCCAGTTCGCTTTCGCGGTTCGGCGCGGTTGCCGAATCGAGCGCGAAGCGCACTAGCAGACCCTCGGAACGGCCGATCCAGTTCTTCTGCATCAGCCGGACTTTTTCCGGCCAGCGGTCGAGCCCGTCGAGCGCGTCGAGCAGTTCCTGGGCAAACGCCGTGATCTTGAAAAACCACTGCGTCAGCTCGCGCTGCTCGACCAGCGCGCCGGAGCGCCAGCCGCGGCCTTCGATCACCTGCTCGTTGGCGAGCACCGTCTGATCGACCGGATCCCAGTTCACCTTCGATTTTCTGCGCTCGACCAGGCCGGCGCGCAGGAAATCGAGGAACATCTTCTGCTGGTGCTGGTAATAGGCCGGGTCGCAGGTCGCGATCTCGCGGCGCCAGTCGAGCGACAGCCCCATCGACTTCAATTGCGCCTTCATCGCCGCGATGTTCTGGTAGGTCCAGGCCTTGGGATGGACCTTGCGCTCGATTGCCGCGTTCTCGGCCGGCATGCCGAAGGCGTCCCAGCCCATCGGATGCAGCACGGCAAAGCCCATCGCCCGCTTCACCCGCGCCACGACGTCGCCCATCGTGTAGTTGCGCACGTGGCCCATATGGATGCGCCCCGACGGATAGGGGAACATCTCCAGCACGTAGTATTTCGGCTTGTCCGTCGGAGCGTCCTTGCGCGCAGTCGGATTGGGCGTGGCGAAGATGCCGCGCTGTTCCCAGATTTTCTGCCAGCGGGCCTCGGCCTCGGCGGCGTTGTAGCGGTCGGTAGCCATAGTAAATCGCAGGTATTCCGGCTGGTGCAAAACTCGCGGGACGTGACACGAAAGCGCGCGGCCGGTCAACGGCGGGCGGAGCATGAATTCAGAGTACGTCGGCTCACTCGTTCACCGCCGGGCATAGCCGTCTGAAGAACGGCGTCGCTTCGCTCGGCTATGACGCAAAACGAAACGTTCGTACGGCGCATCCTTAGGGACAAGTGTCAAGAGAGAATGTCACCGTGTAGATGACGAATCCGAACGACACCCTTACACCCCGCCTTATTGGCCCCGCAAAGCAAGAAAGAAATGTGCAAACAGGTGCGGAGAAATCGGGAGGAACCGTCCATTAATACGGGATCAGCCCCCTCCGCCCACGCTTATTGTCGGAGTTAGCGGCGGCGTCGTGCCGGGAACAGCCATAATCGTAAGGAATAGGGAAACCAGCTCAAAATTCTTCTGCGATATCGTGTCCTTGTGGTCGATATAGTACCAATGCCCTCGATCAAAATAAGAGACATAGGCGTCCGCCGGCGCCTGATCATCAACTATGATGAGGATATAGCGTCGGAGCTCGGCCAGCCTTTGGTTCCCGTTGATGAAATCCACGGTCGACGCGATGTTTTGTTGTTTGGGTGCAAGTGTTGGGCAGCGTGCACTCAACTCGGCGTCCCATCGATCTAGAGACCGAGGGCTGGGCCAGTACACTAAAGTAGCATGCTGGCCTACGAGGGCATCTGCGTCTCGACATGAGCCGCCAAGCCTAATCGTATCCCTATATCGCAGAATCCATGCGCCAACGTTCCAGTCCTCGGTACGGTGATCTGGGTTAATCGTACGATCAAGTTGTTAGTCATCACAGGGAAGCAAAGTGTAAAAGTCGAAGGTTTTTGCAATCTTAGAGTAATTCCATTCATAAGATCGAATTTTGCGATATTCATCAGGGTTGATGAATGCGAATTTGGGGCTGTTTTGTCCCCCTGCGTGCTTGAGAATTCCAAGTCCGGAATAGGTTTTCAGCAAAGGCGCTACGCTAACAAGATCTTTGCCTTTCCCAGGCGATACCGATGCGGTTCGCAACTCGATGGAGTCGGGCAGACATTTTCGAACGCTAATTAGGTATCTTCGATCACTTGCTACGTGCCGAGCATTTTGTCGAAGGTTTTCTAGCAAACGCTGCAGTCCCTGTTTGTTGAGTTGGTAGCTATTCGGAGTGGTCGTCACCTTGGACGTCGGAATGCTTGTCTCCCTTGTGGTTTCGACGATCGTCTCAGGCCGCGCTTCATGGGACCTTATGGTCGTGGTGTTAGTTGTTGTGGTGGTTTGCAGGGTTGGTTGTTCGTCCGTCTTGGCGGTCGTTTGTTTTGTTATCTGAAACAGGTTGTGACTTTGGCAAAACGCGAGATCCTCATGCTTGGAGTGCGGTAACATGAAGTCCGATTGGGTTCCGCTGTAAATTACAAGGAGCTCAATCCAAAAATACAACCTCCCAAGGCTTAGCTTTGAATCAATGGTCTGATCCCAGGGCCGCAGGAAGACCGTTAGAGAATCGCTCGTCTCGTTGCCAGCGTCCGTGCCACTTTGCTTGCTCGTCACCTCGACGGTGACAACCTGTCCCGATTTGCTTTGATTTTGCATTCCCGGCGGGCTTTGCGATCCAGCACCCGCTGCATCTTGAGTCTTCGTCAATTCGGATTTTGTGGCAATCAACGAAATCCAATTCTCCGCTGAAAGAACGGCAATGATATTCGCTGCTGCTGCGTCATAGTCGGTGTCAAATGTTGCGTAAACCGTCGCCAAATCGAAGAGAGGGCCGGCTTTCCAACTCGAATTGTATAGGGACTCGAGCGCATCCGTGCTGAGCGGGTTGATCAGTTGTTCGACGAGACCTTGACCAGTCAGAGGAAGATAGCGAATGGTGGGTGCCTCGGAATATGACACGCCGGGGCTCACGCTCCCTATCTGGCCGGCTAGTGTACCGCCCGTCGTGCCGGGCTTGGCGCCGATGCCGGTGACAGCGCCGCTGATTGTGCCACTGAACGAGGTGCCCGTGTCCACCTCGGTCACATCCATGAATGAAGTCGGTTCGTTGTTGTGGGCGCGAACGATGTTCGACAGTGTTTGCGTCTTCGCTGTCGCCTGGATGGTGCTGTTATAGCGATCGCGACCTTGATCGATGGCGATCGGACCAACATTCTGACACCCGCCGAGAAGGCTCAATATCCCGGTAACAAGAACCCACCTGCCAACCCACGCGCCCAACACGACGGCTCTCCCCCAAAATCGCCGTTTGAGAACGAAGCAATCAAGTATGGGCGGTTATGCAGTTTTCTTGTTTGATGGCACTTCTGCCACAGTACTCAGGCAACCCAACTCAGCGCGCAACTCCTCACGATGAGCCCCTAAATTAACGATAAAACAGTGGCGCAGAGAACGTGTAAAGGGAAGGTATCCATGCAAATAATGAAATGAAATACGAGGTCACGTTGGTATTCTGCCTGACGACCGTAGGACCGCCGTCGCAAAAAGCGGCATCACTAACGCAGCAGCAAGGAGAATTTTCATGAATTTGCCTTGCCTCATCTGCCTCCTCGGGCCGAGTATCACGCTTACGAGTGTGCAAAACATACTACATTCCGTCCAGTCCTGTGGCGCATCTGGAGGGACCTGACAATTCGAGCAAGATCCTTGTATTGAAGCTCACCAGCTACGGCCGTCGATAGCTTGGCTCCGCGGAGAATGGGGGACAATCATGGAGGTCGTCATGAACGCAATCACGGCAGCCGTCATGGCCACGCCGTGCCGTGCGGCAGGAGTGGCCGTTGCGGCCGAATCGCGCCGGTATTCCTCCGGCGCGGCCGTCGTCGTGGCGGTGGTTTTTGCCGTGGCAATCCCCGCGCAGGCGCAGCAGTCGCAATCGCCGCCGGAGCGGGGCGTGGTCGTGATCGGAGAAGGCAGCGTCAGCGTGCCGCCGGACTATGCGCGGGTCAGGGGCGGCGTGACCACCAGGGCCAAGACCGCCAAAGAGGCAACCGAGGCGAATACCAAGGCGATGGCCGCCATCACCGCGATGCTGTCGAGCGCGGGAATCGCGCAAAAGGACATTCAGACCGCCCGGTTCTCCGTGCAGCCGATTTACGAATCGCGTCAGTTCAACAGCGAACAGAAATTGTCCGGGTTCAGCGTCTCCAACCAAATCAATGTGACGATCCGGCAGATCGACAAGGTCGGCGAGATTCTCGATCGGCTGGTGACAACGGGAGCGACGGACGTCGGCAACGTGGAATTTCTGCATTCCGAGCCGTCCACAGCGCTCGATGAGGCGCGGGAGGCCGCGGTCGCCGATGCGCGGCGCAAGGCGGAATTATATGCGCACGCTTCCGGCCTGGTCCTCGGCCACGTCAACTGGATCACGGAAGATTCCCGCTACGGCGCGCCTATGCCGATGACGGCGCTGCGCGCTGCGGCCGCGATGGCGTCGGTGCCGATCGCCACTGGCGAAGACACCTTGCATGTGCGCATCACGGTCGGCTTCGACATGACGCACTGAGCGGCTCGAACCTCGTCAGCACGGCAAAGCAACACCGAACCCGGGATTTCGCCGCCGCTCGATCCGCGCTACGCTCACCGAAGACAACGAAGTCACGGCGGGGAGGAACACATGCAACAAGTGATATGGCGCGCGCTTTGCCTGGCGGCATTGACGCTGTTCGCATTCGGCTCCGTATTTGGTTCTGTCGCCTATGCGCAGGACACCGTCCGCGTCCGCGGCACGATCGATCGGGTGAAAGGACCGATCTACGTCGTCAAATCGCGAGACGGCGCGGAGCTGAAGGTCGCCCTTGCCGAAAACGGGATCGTGGTCGCGATCGTCAAGGCCTCGCTCTCGGACATCAAGCCGGGCTTGTTCGTCGGATCAACAGCAATGCCGCAGCCTAACGGCAGCCAGAAGGCAATCGAGGTCCACATCTTCCCGGAAGCGATGCGCGGCACCGGGGAAGGCCACTATCCTTGGGATCTGCAAGCCAACTCAACGATGACAAATGCCAACGTCGAAGAGACTGTCGCGGGCGTTGACGGACAGACGTTGACGCTGAAATACAAAACCGGAGAGAAGAAGATTGTCGTCACGCCGCAAACTGCGATCGTGACCTATAATCTGGGCGACAAGAACGACCTCCAGCCGGGAACAAAAATCTTCATCGCTGCGGCGAAAAAGCAGGCGGACGGCACTTTGCAGGCGGCGCGGATCAATTACGGAAAGGACGGGCTGACGCCGCCGATGTAAGGGAAAAAACCGGATGTCCAAAGCATCCGATCCACGGTTTTTTCACGCGCATGTGGCGCGCAACCGCGAGCCGATCCTCGATGTGCTGCGCCGCGTGTTGCCGCCGCAGGGGCTCGTACTTGAAGTGGCCAGCGGCAGCGGCGAGCATGCCGCCACCTTTGCCAAAGGGCTGCCTGCGCTGTCCTGGCAGCCGACCGATATCGATCCGCGGGCGCTGGCGAGTATCGCCGCGCACCGCGCGGCCGCCGGCGACGCAAACCTGCTGGCGCCGCTTTCTCTCGATGTAATGGCGGCGGAATGGCCGGTCGCGCGCGCCGACGCGCTCGTCTGCATCAACATGATCCACATAACGCCGTGGGCGGCGAGCGAAGGCCTCCTTGCCGGCGCCGCGCGCCTGTTGCGGGCCGGCGGCGTTCTCTATCTCTATGGCCCTTACCGGATCGACGGCCGTCATACCGCGCCGAGCAACCTCGAGTTCGACGCTTGGCTGCGCGGGCAAAACGCGCAATGGGGCGTGCGCGACCTCACCGACGTGACGGCTTTGGCGAGGCGTCACGGTTTGGCGCTGGCGGAGACCGTGCCGATGCCGGCCAATAATCTCAGCGTCATTTTCCGGCGGGGTGAGTGACGACTTTCGTCATGGCCGCGCTTCTTGCGGCCATCCACAGTGGATAGCCTCAGCCGTCCGCTTTACGGCGCGTCAAATCAATGGCAAGTTTTGACCATTGCAACAGGGAGGAATCGACATGCGTCATCTGGTGCTTGCCATCGTCATGGTGGCGGGCGTGAGCTTGATCGGGGTCGCGGGCGCTTCGGCGGCTCCGGCCAATGGCCAGGCGATTGCCCAGGCTGCCGATCATGCGAGCAATACCATCGAAGTGAGAGACGGATGCGGACGCGGCTGGCATCGTGGGCCGCACGGACATTGCCGCCGCAACTGGTAGGTTCATCCGCTTGAACAAATCGGCCGATCGTCGGCAGCGCCGGCGATCGGTCGAGCTTTAGCATCTTAGGGGAGCATGATCTTTTCGGAAAACCGGTTTCCACTTTTCCGGATCATGCTCTAAGCCACCTTCGCCGCCGGCGTCGCGCCCTGGCCGAGGAGGCCCATCAGGCGCACGCGGATCAGCCGCTCGGCATCGGACATGATCCGGTCGATCAATTCGGCGACGGTCGGGATGTCGTGAATGAGGCCGGCGACCATGCCGCAGCTCCACGCGCCGGCGTCGACGTCGCCCTCGCCCATGATGCGTGGATAGAGTCCGCCGACCCGCTCGCGGATGTCGTCGATCGTCAGCGCCGCGCCCTTTTCCCGCTCGATCTGCACGATCTCCTCGACCCCCTTGTTGTTGAGGACGCGCTCGGTGTTGCGCAAGCCGCGCATGATCAGCCGCGTGTCGAGCTCGGAAGCGGCTAGGATCGCCTGCTTGACATTGGCGTGGACCGGCGCCTCCTCGGTGGCGATAAAGCGTGTGCCCATGTTCATGCCGGCGGCACCGAGCGCCAAAGCCGCTACCAGGCTGCGCGCATCCGCCATGCCGCCCGACGCCACGAACGGAATCTTCAATTCGTCGGCAGCGCGCGGCAACAGGATCATGTCGGGGACGTCGTCCTCGCCGGGATGGCCGCCGCATTCGAAGCCGTCGACGCTGACCGCGTCGCAGCCGATCCGCTCGGCCTTGAGCGAATGCCGCACCGACGTGCATTTGTGGATGACCTTGATGCCGGCGGCTTTCAGCGCCGGCATGTATTGCTCGGGGCTGCGTCCCGCGGTCTCGACGATCTTGACGCCGCCTTCGATGATGGCGCGGATGTATTCCGGATAGGGCGGCGCGATGAACGCCGGCAGGAAGGTGAGGTTGACGCCGAACGGCTGGTCGGTCGCGTCGCGGCAGCGCGCGATTTCCCGCGCCAGCAATTCCGGCGTCTTTTGCGTCAGGCCAGTGATGATGCCGAGACCGCCGGCGTTCGACACCGCCGAGGCGAGTTGCGCCAAGCCGACATAATGCATGCCGCCCTGGATGATGGGATGGCGGATGCCGAACATTTCCGTAATCGCAGTTTTCACCTGAACCTCCAGTCCCTTGGCCATGTTCTGGCCAGTCATATTTCAGTCAGTCGGCTGTATCTAATATGCAGCCATGAGCAACCGCGAGGACCGTAACATACCGGCAGCGGAGGATTTAGCCATGAAGACTTTCGGCGATAGTTTCTCTCGGGATGATCTTAAGCCGTCGCGCCGCGCGGTCATGAAATACGGGGCGGCTGGCGTTATTTCGGCTGCCGTCAATCCGGTCAGCCCCATCCTTGCCGCCGTGAGTTCCGGCACCGTCTCGGGCACTGTTTATGAGGACCGCTCAGGCGGCGTCCGCCGCCAGCCAAGCGACCCGGGCATTGCCGGCGTTCTGGTGTCGAACGGCCGCGACGTCGTCAAGACCGATGCCGCCGGACGCTATTCTCTTCCGGTCGATGACGAGAGCATCATTTTCGTCATCAAGCCGACCGGCTACGCCCTCCCGGTCGACGACGAGATGCTGCCGCGCTTCTATTACATCCATCAACCGGCGGGCTCGCCGCAAAGCCTCAATTTGCGCTATCGCGGCATCGATCCCACCGGCCCGCTGCCCGACTCCGTCGATTTCGCGCTGAAGAAGGCCGATGAGCCGCAAAAATTCGACGTCATCGTGTTCACCGATCCGCAGCCGGAAAGCGAGGTCGAGGTCAACTTCATCCGTGACGACGTGGTCAATTCCCTGATCGGCAACGCCACGGCGGCGTTCGGCATGACCACCGGCGACATCATGTTCGACGATTTGTCGCTCTATCCGCGATTGAACCGCATCGTCGGGCAGATCGGGCTGCCGTGGTACAACATCGGCGGCAACCACGATCTCAATTACGAGGCGCCGAGCGCCAAATATTCGCGCGAGACATTCAAGCGGACTTATGGCCCGCCCTATTATGCGTTCGAATACGGCGGCACGCTGTTTCTGATGCTCGATAATATCAATTATTTGGGCTTCGATGCGGCCAAGCCGCGCGGCGGCGGCAAGTTCGAAGGCCGCATCGGCGAACGGCAGCTCGCCTTCATCGCCAACGTGCTCAAGGAGTTCCCGGCCGACAAATTGGTCGTGACCTGCATGCACATTCCGTTGCAGACCTATCTCGACCCAACCAATCCGATAATGAACACCGTCGATCGCGGCGCGTTCCTGGAACTGCTCGCAGGGCGTCCGCATGCGGTCAGCCTGTCGGGACACACCCACACGACCGAGCATCATTATTTCGGCGCCGACGACGGCTTTGCGGGAACGATGCCGCACCACCACCATGTGATGACCGCGGTGTCGGGCTCGTGGTGGAGCGGCCCTTACGATCACCGCGGCATTGCCGTCGCCGACAGCCGGGACGGCAGCCCGAACGGTTTTCATATTCTGTCGATCGACGGACAACACTATTCGACGCGCTTTCAGCCGGCCAACGAGCCGCATTCGCGACAGATGCGCATCATGCTCGACTCTGAATTCCACCGCGACCGCAAGGAGCTTTATGCCGAATTCCGCATGGGCCAATTGCTCGGCTCGCCGCTGCCGCAGGACAGCGCATTTGCGACCAGCGTCATCGTCAATTTCTTCGACGGCGGCCCGCGCACGTCGGTCGAATATCGCATCGGCCGGCGCGAGCCCATCAAGATGGAGCGCCTCGTCAGCCCGGATCCCTTCGTCGAGGAGGTTTTCGCCCGCAACGAGGCGACCAAGAAACCTTGGGTCAAGGCCGAACCCTCGTCGCATATCTGGACGGCGCGGCTACCGGGCGACCTCGAAGCCGCCACGCATTGCATCGCGGTGCGGGCGATCGACGAATATGGCCGCGAGCATCGCGACCATTTGGTGGTGGAATTAACCGCAAGCGCCGGAACGGCGAAGCCGCGGGCGGAATAAATCGTCAGCGGCCTTCACGCCGCGATGAGGCCGCCGCCTTCGGCGACGATGCCGAGATGGTGGTCGGCGTCGCCGAACAGCGTGTCGATGGTGGTGAGGCGTTTGAAGTAATGGCCGACCTTGGTCTCCATAGTCATGCCGATGCCGCCGTGAATCTGGACCGCGCCCTGGCCGACGATACGGCCAGAGCGGCCGATCTGCACTTTTGCCGCCGAGACGGCTTGGCGCCGCTCGCGGACATTGTCCTCCGCCGCCATCATGGTCGCCAGCATCGCCATGCTGTGCGCCTGTTCGAGCGCGATCAGCATCTCGGCAGCGCGGTGCTGCAACGCCTGGAAGCTGCCGATGGTGACGCCGAACTGCTTGCGCGTCTTCATATAGTCGACGGTGGTCTCGTGCATCGCCGCCATGGCGCCGACCGCCTCGGCGGCAAGCGCAGCGATCGCCAGGTCGGCGATGCGCTCGATCAGCGGGAAGGCGGCGCCGAGCTCGCCGATCACGGCGGCGGCAGGAACGCGCACGCCGGAGAACGTCACCTCGGCGGCGCGCTGGCCGTCGACCGTCGGATAGCCGCGCGTTGAGACGCCGTCCGCCGCGGCATCGACCAGGAAAAGGCCGATGCCGGCGCGGTCGTTTTGACCGCCGGCAAGCCGCCCCGAGACGATGAATTTTTGTGCGCTGTCGCCGTGCAGCACCAGGCTCTTGGCGCCGTCGATGACGAAACCCGCGCCGTCGTGCCGCGCCCGCGCGGCGATGTCGGCGAGGTCGTAGCGCGATTGCCGCTCGGCGTGCGCGAAGGCGAGCATGAGATCGCCGCTGGCGATCTGCGGGATCAATTCGGCGCGCATCGCCTCGCTGCCGCCGAGCCGCAAAAGTCCGCCGCCGAGCACCACGGTCGCCAGATACGGCTCAAGCGCCAGCGCCCGGCCGATCTGTTCCATGACGATCATGGTCTCGACCGGACCGCCGGCCGATCCGCCGTCGGCTTCGTCGAACGGCAGTCCGAGCAGGCCGAGTTCGGCATAACGCGCCCACAGCGCGCGGCTGAAGCCGCCCGGTTCCTGGCCGTAGCGCTTGCGCGCCTCGAACGCGTAGTGATCGGCAAACAATCGCTCGACGCTATGCTGCAGAAGCCGCTGCTCGTCGGTCAGCGCAAAGTCCATTTCACAGCCCCCAACTCTACTTTCTCGTCATTGCAAGGAGCGGAGCCGGTCATCGGGCCAGCCACTTCGGGCCGGACCCGTTGGCTTGCAATGACGAAAGCTCATAGCCCCAGGATCGCCTTGGCGATGATGTTCTTCTGGATTTCGTTCGACCCGCCGTAGATCGACGTCTTGCGATAGTTGAAATATTGCGGGGCAAGCGGGCCGGCCCAGTCCGGGCCGATCGGCGGCTCGTTCCAGCGCTCGCTGTCGTCATGCGGCACCTGGTCGGGCAGCGCGTAGGGGCCGACGACCTCGAGCAGCAGCTCGGTGATGGTCTGCTGGATCTCCGAGCCCTTGATTTTCAGAATCGACGAGGCGGGATCGGGCTTGTTGCTGCCGCTGCGATTGCGCTCGGCGGCGACGACGCGCAACTGCGTCATTTCCAGCGCCTTGAGCTCGATCTCGACGGCGGCGATCTTGGCGCGGAAGCGCGGGTCGGCAAGAAGCGGCTTGCCGGCCGATCGCTCGAGCGCCGCCAGCTCCTTCAGGCGGCGGATGCGCGACTTGGAGATGCCGACGCGGGCGATGCCGCTGCGCTCGTTGCCGAGCAGGAACTTGGCGTAGTTCCAGCCCTTGTTCTCCTCGCCGACCAGATTCTCGGCCGGGACCTTGACGTCGTCGAAGAACACTTCGTTGACCTCGTAGCCGCCGTCGATGGTTTGGATCGGGCGCACGGTGATGCCCGGCGTTTTCATGTCGATCAGCAGGAACGAAATGCCTTCCTGCTTCTTGGCGGCCGGATCGGTGCGCACCAGGCAGAAAATCCAATCGGCGTATTGCGCCAGCGTGGTCCAGGTCTTCTGGCCGTTGACGATGTAGTGGTTGCCGTCGCGCCGCGCCGTGGTGCGCAGCGAGGCGAGATCGGAGCCGGCGCCGGGCTCGGAGAAGCCTTGCGCCCACCAATCGTCGAGATTGGCGATGCGCGGCAGATAGCGCTTCTTCTGCGCCTCGTTGCCGAAGGCGATGATGACCGGCCCAACCATGTTGGCGCCGAACGGCAGCGGCTCGGGCGCCGGCGCCTGCTGCATCTCGTCGCGGAACAGATAGATCTCGACCGGGCCCCAGCCGGTGCCGCCCCATTGCTTCGGCCAGTGCGGCACCGCCCAGCCCTTGGCGTTGAGGATGCGTTGCCAGGCGACGAGGTCTTCCTTGCCGAGGCGCTGGCCCTCGATCATCTTGGTGCGGATCGATTTCGGCAGCGCGCTTTGCATGAATGCGCGCACCTCGTCGCGGAACGCGATCTCTTCCGGCGTGAAGCGAAGGTCCATGACGCGCTCCTTGCTCTCTCACCCGCTGGTCTAATTGATCTCGAACAGGCCGGCGGCGCCCATGCCGCCGCCGATGCACATGGTGACGATGGCGAGCTTGGCGCCGCGCCGCTTGCCCTCGATCAGCGCGTGACCGGTCATACGCGAGCCGCTCATGCCGTAGGGGTGGCCGATCGAGATGGCGCCGCCGTCGACATTGAGCCGCTCCTGCGGAATGCCGAGCCGGTCGCGGCAATACAGCACCTGGCTGGCGAACGCCTCGTTGAGCTCCCACAGATCGATGTCGCCGATTTTTAGCCCCTGCCGGGCGAGCAGTTTCGGTACAGCGAAGACCGGGCCGATGCCCATCTCGTCGGGCTCGCAGCCGGCGACGGCGAAGCCGCGGAAGGTGCCGAGCGCCCTAAGGCCGCGCTTCTCGGCGGCTTTGGCGTCCATCACCACGCAGGCCGAGGCGCCATCCGAAAGCTGGCTGGCGTTGCCGGCGGTGATCCACTTGCCTTCGCGTACCGGCTTGAGCGAGGCGAGCCCTTCGAGCGTGGTGTCGGGGCGGTTGCCTTCGTCGCTCTTGAGCGTCACCTGCTCGAAGCTCTCGGCCTTGGTGTCCTTGTCGACGACCTTCTTGGTGGTGGTCATCGGCACGATCTCGTCGTCGAATTTTCTGGCCTGCTGCGCCGCCGCGGTGCGGCGCTGGCTTTCCAGCGCAAAGCCGTCCTGCGCCTCGCGGCTCACCTTGTAACGCGCGGCGACATTGTCGGCGGTATCGATCATCGGCATGTAGAGCGCGGGCTTATGCTCCAGCATCCATTCGCTGGGCGCCGGCAAGCTCTTGCCGTCCTGCACCAGGCTGATGCTTTCGAGCCCGCCCGCGGCGATGACCGAAGCCTCGCCGGCGATGATGCGCTGCGCGGCGAGCGCGATCGCCTGCAAGCCCGAACTGCAAAAGCGGTTTACCGTCATGCCCGAAACGGTGACCGGAAGCCCGGCGCGGATCGCCGCCTGGCGGGCGATGTTGCTGCCGGTGGCACGCTCCGGCAGCGCGCAACCGAGAATGACGTCCTCGATTTCGGCCGGCTCGACGCCCGAGCGCTCGATGGCGCGGCCGACGACATGGCCGCCGAGGTCGGCGCCGTGGGTCATGTTGAAGGCGCCGCGATAGGCTCTGCCGATCGGGGTGCGGGCGGTGGAAACAATAACGGCGTCGGGCATTTGAGCCTCCCGGGCAGCGGTTTTTTGGCCGACCGGCGCTGCCGTGTCCCGGCCTTGTTGGCGAGGATATCATCTTTGCCGGAGGACGGATTGCCCGGTCAAGCCCGCCCACCGCGATACGCGCGGCTGCTATGCTGTCGCCTATTGCCTCGTTTTGGCTTCCCGGCGCACCATCATTCATGGACACGCGCGCCGCCCTGTTCCGGAACGTCGGCGCGCCGGTATCGATCGAGCGCATCACGCTTGATCCGCCGGCGCCCACCGAGGTCTTGGTGCGCATCGCTGCCGTCGGCCTGTGCCGGACCGACTATCACGTGATGCGCGGCGAGCGGCGCGTGGCGATGCGGCCGATGGTTTTGGGCCACGAGGCGGCCGGCGTGGTCGAAGCCGTCGGCGCTGCGGTCATCGGCATCGAGCCGGGCGACCACGTGGTGCTGACTTTCATTCCCGGCTGCGGCATTTGTCGCTGGTGCCGCCAGGGCCTGCATCATTTCTGCGCCGAGGGCCCGCGTATCACCCAAGGGCCGCAGCTCGACGGCACTTACCGCCGACGCGATCAGGCGGGCATTGCCACCGGCGCATTCTGCATGATCGGCGGCTTTGCCGAACGCACCGTGGTCGATCAGGCCTCGGTGGTCGTCATCGACCGCGATATCCCGCTCGATCTCGCGAGCCTTGTAGCCTGCGGCGTGCCGGCCGGCGTTGGTGCGGCGCGCTATCGGGCGCGGGTCAAGCCGGGCGACAGCGTGCTGGTGGTGGGCTGCGGCGGCGACGGCATGAACGTGGTGCAAGGCGCGCGGCTGTGCGGCGCCGCAAAGATCATCGCCGCCGATATCGTGCCGGCCAAGCTCGATTGGGCGCGCGCGTTCGGCGCCACCGACGGCGTCAACGCTCGGGGCGAGAACCTTACGCGTGCCGTGCTGGAGCTGACCGGCGGCATCGGCGTCGATCACGCCTTCGTCTGCATCAATCCGCCGGAGACCCTGCTGCCCGCCTTCCGCGCGACGGCGAAGGGCGGCAACGTCGTGGTGACCGCGCTCACCTCGGACGCCGTGACCGAGATCAAAATCCCGCCGCTCGAGCTTTTGCTCACGCAGAAGGCGATCATGGGCGCCGTCTACGGTTTTGCCAGTCCGCGGCTGCAGATCCCCGAGTTGCTCACGCTCTATCGCAACGGCGCGCTGAAGCTGCGCGAACTGATGACGCGAACCTATCGGCTCGACGACATCAACAGCGGCTATGCGGACCTCGAGGCCGGCAAGAATCTCCGCGGCGTCGTGGTGTTCGACCATTGAATGGCGCCGCCGTCGGAGTGGGCGGCGAGCGCGCCGGCCCTTCTTGACCGCGCCGGCGCTTGCGCCTATTGCGCCCCCGTCAATCTTGTCACAGGTTAGTCATGGAAATTCGCGATGCCACTCACGATATTTTTCGCAGAGACCGCTCGGTCGGTGGCGATGGCGAGCGGTAATTTGGCGGCTGGCGGCGAATGTTTCCCATTCCAAAGTGCGTATTCCTGACCCGCGGCATCGGCGTTCACCGCCACCTGCTCACCGCCTTCGAGTACGCGCTGCGCGCCGCGGATATCGAGCAGCAGAACCTCGTCACCGTCTCCTCGATCTTGCCGGCCCAATGCGAACTGATCACGCCCGCCGCCGGGATTGCCACATTGGCGCCCGGCGAGGTCACCTTCTGCGTCATGGCGCGCGCCGAAACCAACGAGCCCGGCCGCCACATCGCCGCGGGAATAGGCCTCGCCCGGCCGAAAGATCCGGCGCATTATGGCTACATCTCGGAGCACCATGGTTTCGGCATGACCGAGACGGAGATTCGCGACTATGTCGAGGATCTCGCGGCCACCATGCTGGCCTCCACGCTGGGTATCGAGTTCGATCCAAGCGCCGCCTGGGATGAGCGCAAGCGCGTCTATCAAATGAGCGATCTCATCGTCGACAGTCTGTCGGTGACGGCGGCGGCCGAAGGCGCCGCCAATGGCGCCTGGACCTGCGCTATTGCCGCGGCGGTGTTCCGTTTTGCGCTTCCGGCGCCGGGGCAACCATGACCGGGGTGGCGACCTACGCGATTCCGCCGACATTCCTCGGCACCGCGCGCCGCGATCCCGCCTCGCCGATCTGCGTTGCCGGAATTCCGCTCGACCTCGGCACGACAAATCGGAGCGGCGCCCGGTTCGGGCCGGGGGCGATCCGGCAGGCGAGCCGCATGTTGGTGGATGGCGAGCATCCGCAGCACGGCGTCGATGCAACAAAGCTGCCTCTGGCCGACATCGGCGACTTCACCATCGCGCTTGGCGACCTTGTGGGCAGCATGGCGCTGATCGAGGAGCAGGCGGGTAAGATCGAGCATCTCGTCGCCTTGGGCGGCGATCACAGCATCACGCTTCCTCTCCTGCGCGCGCTGGCGAAAAGGCGCGGCCCGCCCGCGCTCATTCACCTCGACGCTCATGTCGATACCTGGCCCGACAGTTTCGGTCAGACTTTCGGCCACGCCTCGGTCTTCTACCATGCGATCGAGGAGGGTGTCGTCGATCCGCGCCGCATGGTGCAGATCGGCATCCGCTCTCCCCTGGCCCGGGAGGTGCGCGATTGGACTGCGGCGCGCGGCGTGGCGACGATCCCGGCGCAAGACGTTCACGAAGCCGGCCCCGCCGCCGTCGCCGATCGCATTCGCGAGGTCGTCGGCGATGCGCCGGTCTATCTCAGCGTCGATATCGACGTGCTCGATCCGGCCTTTGCGCCCGGCACCGGAACGCCGGAGATCGGCGGGCTGGCGAGCTGGCAGGTGCAGGGGATCTTGCGCCGGCTGCAGGGACTTCGCTTCGTCGGCATGGACTTGGTCGAGGTCGCGCCGGCTTACGATGTCGCCGAGATCACCGCGTTAGCCGGCGCCACCATGGTCTGGGAATATCTCTGTCTGCTCGCCCTCCGCCGCTAACGCGGCGCCCGCGTGCGGCCCTTGGCGCCGCTCACTCCTTTCCCAGCACACTCACATCGTCGCCGTCGCGATAGGCCGGGTGCCGCCAGCCGTTCTCGTCGTAATCGGCCATGCATTGCTCGGCGAGCGCCGTCATCTCCTTGAGCGCGCCAGAACCTTGCGCCTGTTGCAGCGGGAAAATGCGAATGAGTTCGTGGCTGCCGGAATAGTTCATCTCGTAAAGCTCGTGACGGGCGCCGAACTCGGTGCCGATGGCGTCCCACAGAAGCTTCATGGTCTTGATGCGCTCCTTGTAGTCGATGCCGTTCGAGCCGCGCACGTATTTGGCCAGATATTTGTCGATGTCCGGGTTCTTGAAGTCGCGGGCATGCGACGGAAGATAAATAAGGCCCGAGGCGATCACCTTCTCGACGATCGAGCGCACCGCCGGATAAGCCTCGGTCATGAACAGCCGATAGGCGCTGGAGGCGCGGCCGTTCGGCAACACCGCGCCGTTGACCCAGGGCTGC
>Ga0187855_10001738_pt1 | contig 16964 bp, 12 predicted proteins | sample June2016WEW_8_10_2_FD_132969 | JGI IMG/M metagenome (GOLD analysis project Ga0187855, IMG submission 132969) | Peatland microbial communities from SPRUCE experiment site at the Marcell Experimental Forest, Minnesota, USA - June2016WEW_8_10 | ecosystem: Environmental > Terrestrial > Soil >...
CGTCCAACTGTTGCTCGTCTTTTCCGCGCATGCCTTCTTCTTATCAGGTTGTGCTGTGGAAACAAGAGAGTTTCGTGGTACTGCGTCCGCTTCACATCGAGTTTTTCCGCAACCTGCTAGAGGTACCCTTTGACGAGGGTGAGGTTCAGGCGGGAAATCCGCTGCCTGCACCTCAATACGGCGACGGAATTAATTTCGATAACGCAGCGCTTATCCCTGCCTGCGCTTCATGGGGCTGATCACCGTGGACAAAGGACAAAACACGGGAGGGCAGAGGAGGGGTTTGTGGACAAAAATGAAAAGGTTTGTCGTGCGGATTCTCACCGCGACAGCGGGTTTTGAGCCGCACTCAAGAGGGAACGGAAATTGAGCTTCGTATCCCCAGTGGTACTGCTTTCGAATCTTATTCTTCAACTACAGCATCCAGTGGTTTAGACGGCTGTACCGGCGAAAACAGAACGAGCCGAGCCAGCGGCTAAGAGGCGAGGTGGATAAATGAGCACACTCCCTGTGATTCTGGCTTTCAGCGTTGATGATCATCCTCTGCTGCATGCAGATCGCCCGTGGCAACCGGAATCGCGATATAGCCGACACGGTTTTCATTACAGAAGAGACCGTTAAAGTGCACATCAAGCACATCATGTAGCTCAGAACCACAAGGATCGCCCAATGAGTACAAAAAGTGCGGCTCGCCCAAACTCCGCCAACGTCGTTCCGATGACGACAAACTCAGCCATTGTTTCCAAACTTCTCCAACAGTACGGGAGCGGTTCGATTCCTTTTTCCGGGACGGATAGCGCGCTCTACGGACGGCATCTGGTTTTTGACCGGGCGATCGATCCGAAGGTGGCCAGTGCGCGGGAGCGCTTTGAGGCGTTCTCCCATTCCATCCGGGATATCCTCGCGCAGCGCTGGGTGCAGACCAAAAGGACGTACGAGCAACAGAATGCCAAGCGCGTTTACTACCTTTCCATGGAATTTCTCATCGGCCGTTCCTTGGCCAACAATGTTTCCAACCTCTTGCTCGATCCGGTTGCGCAACAGATAGTTCAAGAAACGGGCATCGACTGGCTCGAGTTGATCGAGCAGGAACCCGACGCGGGCCTCGGTAACGGCGGCTTGGGCCGTCTCGCGGCGTGCTTTCTCGACTCGATGGCCACGATGCAGCTCCCGGCCACGGGTTATGGATTGCGCTATGAGTACGGCATGTTCGAGCAATCGATCGTAGATGGCTGGCAAAAGGAGAGCGCCGATAATTGGCTCCGCGACAGTGATCCATGGGAGATCGCGCGGCTCCATGAGAAGGTGGAAGTCAAGCTGAACTGCTCCTTTCAGGTGCGAGCGGGTATTCTCAAAGCCATCCTCGGGCGGCCTTCGAGCCTCATCGGCATCCCCTTTGATCGCCCGGTTGTGGGCTATGGCGGAAAGACGATCAATACGCTTCGCCTCTGGGCCGCGGCTGCACCGGACTACTTCGATTTTCAGGAATTCGGCACTGGCGATTTCGTCGGCGCGGTGGGTGAAAGTCTCGAAGCGGAATCGTTGACCCGCGTCTTGTATCCTGACGATACCACAGCGGCGGGGCGGGGCCTGCGCTTCATGCAGGAGTACTTCCTGGTCGCGTGTTCACTGGCTGATCTGGTGCGCCGCTTTCTGCGATACAACACGGATTGGAATAAGCTGCCCGAGAAGGTCGCAATTCAACTCAATGACACGCACCCTTCCATGGCGGTCGCGGAACTCATGCGCATCTTGCTGGACGATGTGCACCTGGGCTGGGACCAAGCTTGGGAACTCACCAAGAAGACGCTCGCCTACACAAATCACACGTTACTGCCCGAAGCTTTAGAAAAATGGCCGGTCGCGTGGTTCGAGACACTTCTTCCCCGGCATCTGGAGATCATCTATGAGATCAACCGGCGCCTTCTCGACGAAGTTCGTCTTCGCTTCCCCGGCGACGAGGGGCGCGTGCAGCGCGTAAGCCTGGTGGAGGAGGGCAGCCAGCGGAAGATTCGCATGGCCAACCTCGCGATCGTCGGCTCGCACAGCACCAATGGAGTAGCGGCCGTTCACTCGAAGCTCTTGCGGACCACAACGGTCAAGGATCTGGCTGATATGTTTCCCAACCGGTTCAACAATAAAACCAACGGCGTGACCCCGCGGCGCTGGTTGCACGGAGCTAATCCCGAACTGGCCGGCGCCATCACGCAGGTCATCGGCGATCGGTGGATAACCGACTTGAGCCGGCTCAAGGAACTCAAGTCGTTCGCCGATGACCCCAGCCATCGCGAACGGTTTCTCAGGTCAAAGCGCGACGCCAAGGTGCGCTTTGCCAATTGGCTCAAAGCAACGTCAGGGCGGATTGTTGACCCGGACACAATTTTTGACTGCCAGATCAAGCGCATTCATGAATACAAACGGCAACTGCTGAACGCGCTGCGGATCGTGATCGTTTACAACCGGCTGCGGGAAAATCCCAACAAGGAAATGGTGCCGCGCACATTTTTCTTTGCCGGGAAAGCGGCGCCAGCGTATCACTTGGCCAAGTTGATCATAAAGTTCATTAATAACCTGGCGGGCACGATTGATGGTGACCCCGCCGTGCGCGGACGGCTCAACGTCGTTTTTCTCCCTGAGTACAATGTTTCGCTGGCAGAGCGGCTGATTCCAGCCAGCGATGTCTCCAACCAGATTTCGACGGCCGGCTATGAAGCCAGCGGAACGAGCAATATGAAGTTCATGATGAATGGAGCCCTAACCGTCGGAACACGCGACGGGGCGACCATCGAGATGGCGGAGGAGGCCGGCGAGGAAAACATGTTCCTTTTTGGACTCACCGTCGAACAGGTCGAGAACAGCCGCGCCTGGTACAGCCCCTACTGGCATTACGATCATGAGCCGGAAACTCGAGCCGCACTGGACCTCATTTTCTCCGACTACTTCAGCCGCAACGAACCGGGAGTATTCAATCCATTGCGCGACACGCTTCTGACCCAAGGCGATCACTACATGCACCTGGCGGACCTGACCTCCTACTGCCAGGCGCAGGAACGGCTCGGCGCACTCTACGCCAATCCCGGTGCATGGGCGCATAAAGCAATTCTCAACGTAGCCAGCTCCGGAAAGTTTTCAAGCGACCGCGCCATTGCCGAATACGCATCTGACATTTGGAAGGTGGAACCATGCCCGGTGCTCTAGAACAGCCCGTGACAAACGCAGCTAGCGCAACAACGATTTCTCCGCTCGCCGGTAAGCCGGCTCCGAAGGAGATGCTGATCGACGTCGCTCGCTTGGAGAAGGACTACTTTGAGCGCCGTCCCGATGTGCACGACCCCAACCAGTTAGTCAGCTTCGGCACCAGCGGACACCGCGGCTCGCCCCTGCACGGCACCTTCACCGAAGCGCACATTCTCGCCATTACGCAGGCAATCTGCGACTACCGGCGAGAGCAGGGAACGGATGGCCCACTCTACATGGGAAAAGACACCCATGCGGTGTCCGAGCCGGCGCAGCGCACAGCGCTCGAGGTGCTGGCGGCGAACAACGTGGAGACCATCATTCAGGAAAACGACGGCGTGACTCCCACCCCCGTGATCTCGCGAGCCATTCTCGTGTACAACCGTGGCCGCAAGAACAAAGACCGTCTGGCGGATGGCATCGTCGTCACACCATCGCACGACCCGCCCGAAGATGGAGGCTTCAAGTACAACCCGACCAACGGCGGCCCCGCCGATACCGACGTGACGCGCTGGGTCGAGGACCGGGCAAACGATTTGTTGCGAGCAGGAAATGTGGGGGTCAAGCGTATTCCGTTTGCCAAAGCCATCCGGGCCGCGAGTACGCACCAGGAAGACTTCGTCCTACCATACGTTCGCGATCTCAAGAACGTCGTTGACATCGACGCAATTCGCGGCGCCCACCTCAAACTTGGCGTGGACCCGCTGGGCGGGGCTTCGCAGCCGTATTGGGAGCCGATCAACTCCATTTACGGACTCGACATCACCGTGGTCAATCCAATCATCGATCCAACGTTTTCGTTCATGACCGTCGATCACGACGGGAAGATTCGCATGGATTGTTCGAGCCCGTATGCCATGGCCAGGCTGGTCGGGCTAAAGGATCAATACCAGGTGGCTTTTGCCAACGATACGGACGCCGACCGGCACGGGATTGTAACTCCCGTAGCCGGCCTTATGAACCCAAACCATTACCTCGCAGTGGCCATTCAATACTTACTAACTAACCGTCCCCTATGGCGTCATGAAGTTACTGTTGGAAAGACATTGGTAAGTAGCAGCATGATCGATAGGGTCGTGAAGAAGCTGGGCCGCGAACTGTGCGAGGTGCCGGTTGGTTTCAAGTGGTTTGTGCCCGGCCTGGTCGACGGTTCGTGCTGTTTCGGCGGTGAAGAGAGCGCTGGGGCGAGTTTTCTGCGCCGCGACGGTACCGTGTGGACGACGGACAAAGATGGGCCAATCATGGACCTGCTGGCGGCGGAGATTACAGCGCGCACCGGCAAGGATCCCGGCGAGCACTATCGCGAATTGACGGCCGAGTTCGGTTCTCCTTGCTACACGCGGATCGATGCGCCGGCTACTCCCGAACAGAAAGCACAATTGCAGAGGCTCACACCGGACGCAGTAAAAGAGTCGGATCTGGCGGGCGAGCCGATCACTGCCAAGCTAACCAACGCTCCCGGTAATGGCGCCCCTATCGGGGGCCTGAAAGTAGTATCAGCCAGCGGATGGTTTGCGGCCCGCCCCTCCGGCACCGAGAACATCTACAAGATCTACGCTGAAAGTTTTAAAGGCCAGACTCATCTAACTGCAATCGTAAGCGAAGCCCAGGAGATGGTGAACAACGCGCTGAGTGCGGGAGCGCGGCAATGAAAATGAGCGGTGCGTTCCGCGAGACCGGGGCGGACGCTCGCGACTGACGATTGGTTCGGCGCGGATCATTTGCCGCTCGGATCCCCCAGAGGCAACGTGGACAATTCAACCTATGTGACGCTTTCGGCTGGGGATTTTGCGGTCGACGAAGCCCAGTTGTCGGCCGCGGCGCCTGCTAAACGGCCAACGTGGGCGCAGGCTGAGGGCAGTCCATTGCCGCTGGGCGTCACGAGGATCGATGAAGAGCAGGCTCTTAACTTCGCCATTCATTCTGAACATGCGGAGAGTGTCACGCTCTTGCTCTATTCCTCTACCGATTTGGTGAATCCCCTTTTAACGTACCGCTTCGACTTCTTGCACAACAAGTCAGGACGTATTTGGCACTGCCGGATCCCAATCAGAGCGATTCGCGAAGCGCGTTATTACGCATACTCCGTATCGGGCCAGACCGTTCCTCAACTGCATAGTTTTGACCCGCAAAAGGTCCTCCTCGACCCGTATGCGAAATGCGTTTTCTTCCCTCCCGGTTTCGATCGCGAACTGGCGATGCGCGAGGGTTCAAACGCGGGCCGGGCGCCTTTGGGAGTGCTAAGCGGTTGTCACTCGATGTTTGACTGGTCTGGAGACCGGTCACCGCTTCACGAGTCGGATGCAATCATCTACGAACTTCACGTGAAGGGCTTCACGAAGAACCCCAACTCGGGCGTGGATCCATCTCGTGCCGGCACGTATGCCGGTCTGGTGGAAAAGATCCCGTATCTGAAAGAACTCGGGATCACGATTGTAGAACTGATGCCGATTTTTCAGCGCGATCCGCAAGAAGGCGACTACTGGGGTTATATGCCTTTGAATTTCTTTGCGCCCCACGCACAGTATGCGAGCTCTCGCGACGACGATGAGCAGCATATTGAATTTAGAAACATGGTGAAGGCTTTTCATCAGGCTGGTATTCGTGTGGTGCTCGACGTGGTCTACAACCACACCTGCGAAGGCGACCACCGGGGACCAATCTACAGCTACAAGGGAATCGACAGCGCAGGGTATTACATGCTGTCCTCCGACCCGGCGAATCCCTACGTCAACTACTCCGGCACCGGCAATACCCTGAATTTCAGCCATGGACACGTGCGCAAAATGGTGCTGGACAGCCTACGTTTTTGGAACCAGGAAATGCACATCGACGGATTCCGCTTTGATCTGGCATCGATATTCAGCCGCAACGCGGATGGATCTCTCAACTGGGGACACGCTCCCATTTTCAGTGAAATTGCGGCAGATCCGGAACTGAGCCGCCTGTATCTGATTGCAGAGCCCTGGGACGCGGGCGCTTATCAGCTCGGTCGTGGGTTCCCGGGAATAACCTGGCGGCAAGCACAATGGGCGAACGGTCATAACAACCAGGACGGTACGGACGACAACTACAGTTGGAACTGTGGGCACGAGGGAGAAGAAGGAGCTCCATCGGCGGTGCTCGGGCTGCGCCGGAAGCAGGTTAAGAATTTTTGCTGTTTGCTGATGCTGTCGAACGGAACACCGATGTTTCGAGCGGGGGATGAATTTCTGAACACACAGTTCGGCAACAACAATCCTTACAACCAGGACAACGAAACGGGATGGCTGGACTGGAGCCAACTGCGGGCTAATGAGGATATCTTCCGTTTCTTCAAGTGCATGATTGCATTCCGAAAAAATCATCCTAGCCTGGGCCGCAGCAGGTTCTGGCGAGAGGATATCTCCTGGTATGGAACTGGTTCGACAGTCGATTTGTCAAACGACTCTCACAGCCTGGCATTCTGCCTGCACGGCGCCTCTCAAGACGATGATGATGTCTACGTGATGATCAACGGGTACTGGGAGGATCTGGAGTTCCATGTCCAGGAGGGCACTGCAGAGGAGTGGAAAAGAATCGTGGATACTGCCTTGCCCGGTCCCAACGATTTTTTGGGCGATTTGCCGGACCAGGGCGTGACTCTGGAGAGGACGAGTTACTTAGTGGCTCCGAGATCGATTGTTATGTTACTTCGGACGAGGAGGAGATAAACGCGAGAATCAACCTGCCCCGATGCTCACTTGCAAGTGATGCTGGGATTGTCTTTCGCCAATTCCAGACAAGCCGCGTGTTGCTTCGCGTCCTGCTGCTGTTTCGTGACCGAAGTTGGAGTAGAAGCGGGAGCAACCGATTGCGAAGCTGCCGCAGCAGTCGGAGCTGGAGCCTGCGCACTCGAAGTGGGAGCCTTGTCTAGCATTGCTTGAAATGCCGCAATCTCCTCTGGCCGACTCCATATAAACCCCTGAGTTTGCGTTTGGCAGTAATCGTCCGGATATTCCCAGACCGGCTGAACGGTTACCCTTGTCGTGCCATCGAGTTCCGCCAGCGTGTACGACCATACCTTTTTTGTGGGCATGCCATTACACACACTTGAGGCCATGAAAATCGCATCTACGGTGGGCATCTGCGCTGGCTTCGAAAAGCGGAACTGGAGCTGATTGTCGTAATCGAGTGTGTAGCCTTCTCTTAGATTCTCCTGGACGATTAGCACCTTGAGCGTTTGAGCGGATGATTTGCTGCTGAATACATACGGCCCCGGCTGAGGCTTTGCTTTCTTATCCCGCGCCGCAGTCAAGGTGGATATCGCCAGAATTAGAATCAGTACTCGTTTCATACGTATGCCTCATTGTGAACTTTACCGAAATAACCCTGCGAGCCGCTAATTACCGGAGTCATCTCAGAATTTGTTTACAAGACAGTGCTCTGCTGCGAGATGTGCTCCCCGACAGCGGGAATCGACATTGGCACCTGCAGCGAGAGTAGTTCTAAAGTGGTGGAACGCCAGTTCGCGGCGACGCGAGGAGAGACGGCAGTATCAAGAAAATTCACGCCGCTGACTTTCGCCAGTTGCCCCAGGGGGGACTGCGATGAAAAGCGGTTGGGCGAAATTCTTCAGTCCGGCTACGCTGAACTGCTGCCCATTCTCAACGGAGTCTATTTAGCCTGGTCTGGTTCTTCGACTCACTGGATTCAGCAGATGACATCAATTGGCTCTGGGCTGCCCTATTTGCAGTACGCCCGCTGCTCCGTTGGGCGCGGCACTTAGGTAGTCCTAAACTGCATCTAGGCAGCCTTGACTTTGAGCTTCGCTGCTTGTTCGAGTTGCCTCACAGCCGCCATGGTTCGTGCGGTGTAGTCTACACGCTTCGCCGACTTCGGGCGCCGGTTGCGTTTGGTTACAGAGTCATGCTTTGACATTGGCTCCTCCTGTTGCCGCTTCAGTACCGCGAAGGTCTCGGTGGCAATACATTTCAGAGCCACCCTCTCGACACGTAATAATGGCACTCTAGACGCCGAACTACTCTCAAGACTGGTCAATTTTGCACAGGTCGCTGATGCTGCGCAGGAAGCTGTCCAGAGAGAAGGCAACATGACCGCCATCAGCCGTTGCCGCGACGATCCGAAGTGCATGTGGCTATCAGCAGAGGATGTGAGAGCGCACGGTCGCAGCAAAAGACGTCTGCCCCATCACGGCTCGGAAAAACGAAAGCGCCCCAGACTCCGTTTAGAGTCATGGGACGCTCGTAAGTAGCCCTCCCCCGAAAGCTGCTCAATTCCAACTTAAACTCTGTCCAGAGCTTCGTGAATGGCTCCTGCGTGCCATATGGCAGTACGAAAGTAACTTGAGAACATCCCGGTCATCTTCTGGCAGGGCATCCAACTCCGAATCGATGCGGCGGTTGCGGAGGGTCACACTACGCTGATTTCTTTTTCAGTGGGCAAAACTCGATCACCTTTCCGGGTTGCGACTGCGGAACCGACGCTACTTTTCTTCGGAAACTCGTCGGTATGTAGAATTCAATCACTCGGGCCATAACAGCTTTCCCTTCATCTGTAAAATCTCTGCGTCTTGGTCGCCTGCGATATCGTCAATTTGGATCGCCCCTACCACTTCCACTCCCACCCACACCGACAGCGGACGGAATCGCGCAATCGGAGCTTCATCATGAGTGCCTTACACACAGCGCATGGCCTCATCCACATGGCTTCTTCTCCGAATACCGAAATGTTCCACTCATCACGAATAAGCAACGGCGCTGCCAAAGTGTGCGCCTGAATTAGGATCCAGCAGGGGGATTCTGCGACTCGAAACGTCCGCTTATGAATTCAGCCTACATTGTGATCTGCCCTGTGGGAATAGCTCCAGCGTGCCGTGAAGCGGCACCGCTGGGCTAATCTGAGAACTCGGAGCTGATTTCTCAAGTCGATGCTAGCGGTCTAGCAATGGTTCCTCTGCGACACGCCACTAGGAAGAGCTAAGAGCCTTTTCTCTCCATCAAATACGACTTCTTGTAGCCCAGATAATTATCGGCGTAGCGGAGTATTGTCTCCTGGTCTTTTTCATCCAGGCGGCGGCGGAATTTTCCTGGAGAGCCCATCCAGAGCGAATTCGGCTCTACGATTGTTTTCTCGGGGATCAGGGAGCCGGCGGCGATGATGGAGCCGGATCCGATGACGGCGCCGTTGAGGATGATGGAGCCCATGCCGATAAGGCAGCGGTCTTCGATTTTGCAACCGTGCAGGATGGCGCTGTGGCCTACGCTGACGTACTCGCCGAGATAGACACCGTATTGTTCCTTCATTCCGTGGAGGACGCAGTTGTCCTGAATATTGGAGTAGTGGCCAACACGGATCTGATGGACGTCGCCGCGGAGGACGGAGTTCATCCAGACGCTGGAATGCTCGCCGAGAATGACGTCGCCGATGAGCTGGGCGGAGTCGTCGATGTAGCAGGTGTCGGGGAACTGGGGAGTGACGCCTTTGTAGGAGCGGATCATGGGCTTGCCGGACGACGAGACAACATACCATGAATCAGGCACGATGATTTATTCTCTTGGCTGAGAACTCCCCATGAAAACTGGCATCATCGGTCTGCCGCAGGTCGGCAAGACATCCCTATTTCGCATTCTGACGAAGACGAATCTTTCCGAGCATGCGTTTGCGAATCCGCGCGAGGCGCACATCGGCGTCGCCAAAGTGCCCGACGAGCGTCTCGACAAACTGGCTGCGCTCTACCATCCGAAGAAGCTGACGCACGCCTCGGTCGAGTATGTGGACGTTGGCGCCATCGGCCAGGACGCACTGAAAGAGACCGCATACATCGGCCATCTGCGGCAGGTGGACGCGCTGATTCACGTTCTCCGGGCGTTTGAAAACGATGCGATTCCGCACGTCGGTCCCATCGACCCTCTGCGCGACATCAAGAACGTCGAGTTCGACTTGATGGTGAGCGATCTGGGCCAGATCGAAAAGCGGCTGGAGCGGCTGGAAAAAGATTTGAAGAAGATGAAGACGCCGGAACTTGAAAAAGAAAACGAGTTGCTGATCAAGGCCAAAGCCTTTCTCGAAACCGAGAAGCCTCTGCGCGAAATGGAGATGACATCCGAGGACAAGAAGCGCATTCGGGGTTTCATGTTTCTGAGCGAGAAGCCAATGCTCTACGTGCTCAACATCGGCGAGAGCACCGAACTCGGCAAAGACCTGGAAGCAGCGGTGGCGAAATTCAAGTTGAGCGAAGTGGCCGCGCGTCCGAATGCCGGAGCGAGCGCGATCTGCGGCAAAGTGGAAGCGGAACTGGCGGAGATGAGTGACGAAGACGCAGCGGAATTTCTCGGCAGCTACGGACTGACGGAAAGCGGGCTCTCGCGGCTGATCCGCAAGAGCTATCACCTGCTGGGACTGATTTCGTTTTTCACGGCCGGCGAAGACGAATGCCGCGCCTGGACGATTCCGCTGAATACGCGGGCGCAGAACGGCGCTGGCGCCATTCATTCCGATCTGGAAAAACACTTCATCCGCGCCGAGACTATTCGCTGGGATCAGTTGCTCGAAGCGGGATCAGAGGCAAACGCGCGCGCGAAAGGCACGCTGCGCCTGGAAGGGAAAGACTACATTGTGCAGGATGGGGATGTTATGCATATACGGCACAGCGGGTAAAAAAGTTTTCAGTTCCCAGTTCTCAGTAAGAGCCACTAGGATTTGTTCTGGGAACTGAGAACCGGGAGCTGAGAGCTGAGAGCTGAGAGCTGAGAACTCCTCTCAATGCACATGAAAGAACCGATCCAGCAAAAACATGCAAGCCGCTCCGACGAAGACCAGTAGCGCCATCTTCGCTCCGGGTTCTTTGTTTACTTCCGGGATCAGATCCGACGCGGCTACGTAAATCGTAACGCCCGCCGACAAGGGCAGGCCAAAGCTTACCTCGTGGCGAAAGATCGCCATCGTCATCACTCCAGCCACGGTGGCTACGCCCAGCATCACGGACGATCCCCAGGCGAAGGCGCGGCTTCGGCCACTGGCCAACATCACCGATGAGACGGTGAAGCCTTCCGGAATCTTGTGGAGAAAAACTGCCAGGAAAATAATCCAGCCGAGCGCAGGGGAAACCAGGAACCCCGAGGTGATCGCGATGCCATCAAAAAAGGTGTGGATCAGCAATCCGATCAGAACCGAGTATCCCTTGTGAGAATGCACGAACTGTTCGGCGTGGGTTTCTTCTCCAAAGTGGAAGTGCGGGGTGACGGTGTGCTCGAAGAAATGGACGAGCAGGTATCCGCCGAGAATGAGAAACCCAGCGTACGGGCCGCGCAGATGGATGCTCTCTGGCACCATCTCGACCAGCGCCGTCGCCAGCATGAACCCTGCGCCCAGCGCGACGAAGTAGCGGAGGTAGGAGCGCTCCCAATGCTTCTGAACGATGATGGCGCCGCCGAACACGTTCGCGCCCGCCGCGGTCAGCCCCAGCAACACACTGGTCAGGATGGGAGACATGAGGGAGAAGGATAGCAGGAACGAGCCTTCAGCCGTCAGGAGAGAGCCGTCAGCCATCAGCCGTCAGCCGTCAGGAAAACCATCGAGAATAACGCCAGCTATAATCTGGGTTACCTGAAGGCTGACGGCTGAAAGCTGACGGCTTCTTTCTCATGCGCTTCGAACTCTTTGTTGCAACCCGCTATCTTCGCGCCAAACGCCGCCAGGCATTTATCGGCGTCATCACGGGTATTTCTATCCTGGGAGTGGCGGCGGGAGTGGCTTCGCTGATCGTTGCTTTGGCGATCAACAACGGCTTTCGGCAGGACCTGCAGGCGCGGCTGCTGGGGTCGACGGCGCACATCAGTCTGCTGCGGGCGGAGAGTGACGGCATCCACGATTGGCGTCCTCTGCTTGAAAAGCTGTCGAAGGAGCCGCACGTGGTGGCGGCGGCGCCGGCGATTTACGAGCAGGTGCTGATTTCGCGCGGGCCGCGGGCGCGCGGCGCGGTGCTGAAGGGGATGCTGCCGCAGTATGAGCGGAAGGTCAGCGATCTGCTGAACTCCGTGACGCTGGGATCGGCGGCGGCGCTGGCGGAGGAGCCTGCGGCGACGAGTGGGGCTGAGGAGACAAGGTCAAAAGCAAATTCAAGTGCAACGGCGGCGGACAAGAGTGTCCGCCCCACACAGGCGGAATCTCCTGACGACCTTGCCGGCGTGCAGCAGCGGGTTGCGGCTATGCCTCCGATTATTCTTGGCAAGGATATGGCGGAGGAGCTGGGCGCGACTGTGGGGTCGGTGGTGCTGGTGACTTCTCCTCAGGGCGAGCTGACTCCGTTTGGCATGGTGCCGAAGTACATTCGCTTTCATGTCGCGGGAATCTTCAACTCCGGGTTTTTCGACTACGACTCTTCGTGGGCATTCATACGGCTGGCTGACGCCCAGCAGTTGTTTGGATTGGGCGACGTGATCTCGGTCATCCAATTCAAGATCGACGATATCTACCAGGCGGGCGAGGTGGCGCGCTCGCTCGAACAGGCCGCCGATAGTATTTCAGGAAGCCACGGCTTCATGGCCACCAGTTGGATGGAACAGAACAAGCCGTTGTTCCGCGCGCTGCGACTGGAGCGCGTGGTGACGTTTATTACGATCGGGCTGATCGTGTTCGTGGCCGCGCTCAACATTTTGATCTCACTGATCATGATGGTCATGGAGAAGACGAAAGATATTGCCGTGCTTATGTCCCTAGGGACGAAGAAGCGGCAGATCCGGCGCGTGTTCATCGCGCAGGGCGTCTTGATCGGCGTGATTGGGACCGTGATCGGGTTGGTGCTCGGCTACGCGATCTCGTGGGCAGGCGGACACTACCACTTTATTTCGCTCTCTCCCGAGGTCTATTCGATTGACTATGTGCCGTTCGCGCCGCGTCTGATAGACGGAATAATCGTGGCGCTGGTCTCTATCGGGATTTCGTTTGTGGCCACGATTTACCCGTCGTGGTCGGCGGCGCGGATCTTGCCGGCGGAGGCGTTGAGGTACGAATAGGGGCCTGAAGGCGTTCCCGCTTCGCCCATCTGTGACCACCGTCACATTGCAATTGTTTTCCAGAGGTATACAGTCTTTCGCATGGATCGTTTCCGCCTCGGAAATCGCGGGAACGAGTGGTTCCTTCTCATGGTCTAATGGAGCGGGGAGCCATTTCCGCTGGGTTGCAGCGGAAAGCGTCCGGCGACCTTGGTACTTGGGAGGGGACGTTTGCATCTAACAACTCAAGATCCTCTGTTGAGGGTCGAAGGGTTAAGTAAGGTGTTTCGCTCAGGCGAAACCCGTCTCGTGCTCTTTGAGAACCTGTCTTTTGAGGTCGCGAAGGGAACGATGCTCGCCATCGTGGGGCAATCGGGTGCGGGAAAGAGTACTTTGTTGCACATCCTGGGGGCGCTGGATCGTCCTTCCGCGGGTGCGGTATATTGCGCCAACTTCTGCGTGAATTCGCTCTCCGAGGATGCCGCCGCCGAGTTTCGTAACCGCGAAATCGGCTATGTGTGGCAGTTCCACTACCTGCTGCCGGAATTCACCGCTTTGGAGAATGTCGCGATGCCGCTGCTGACGCGCGGGCAAGCGCTGTCTTTAGCCGAAAAGGAGGCTTCGCGGTGGCTACGCGAAGTGGGACTGGAAGAGCGCGGGCATCATCGTTCAGGCGAGCTTTCCGGGGGCGAGCAGCAAAGGCTGGCGCTGGCGCGGGCGCTCATCACCCGGCCGCAAGTGCTGTTGGCCGATGAGCCTACGGGCGATCTCGACGGGCGCACCGGCGAATTGGTTTTTGAACTGGTCGCCCGATTGCATCGTGACCACCAACTGACCTCGGTAATCGCCACCCACAACCTGGCGTTTGCACGTCGGTGCCATAGGGTTTTGCGGTTGGATAAGGGCAAAATGGAGGAAGTCGCGCCCGAGTCGCTTTCGGCGTAGCGAAAAGGCAGATCAGAAGCACGGGGTTACTAGAAAGTGAATATCGCTTGGGAGATCAAGCGATAGAAATGCATAATTAAGGTGGTAAAGTCAGGGGTTGGGCGGAGGGCGGGCGCTCCGCAGGATTTTTGGGGGAATTGACATATGTTCGAACGCTACACGGAGAAAGCCAGGCGCGTAATCTTCTTCGCGCGGTACGAGGCCAGCCAGTTCGGATCTCCTTACATCGAGACCGAGCACCTGCTGCTCGGACTGCTGCGCGAAGACAAGGCCCTGACCAATCGTTTTCTGCGCTCGCATGCGTCGGTGGAATCGATCCGGAAGCAGATCGAGGGTCACACCACCATCCGGGAAAAGGTTTCCACTTCGGTCGATCTTCCCTTGAGCAACGAATGCAAGCGTGTGCTGGCGTATGCCTCGGAAGAGGCGGAGCGGCTTTCGCATAAGCATATTGGAACCGAGCACCTGCTGCTGGGATTGTTGCGCGAGGAAAAGTGTTTTGCGGCTGAGATTTTGCACGAGCGGGGATTGCGGCTTTCGACCATCCGCGAAGAACTGGCGCGCACCAGCCAGGAAAAAGCCGCGCCGCAACGCGGACAGCGCGAGTCTTCATTACTGAGTGAGTTTTCCCGCGACCTGACGCAGTCTGCCATGGATAGCCAACTCGATCCGCTGGTGGGCCGCGAAAACGAAGTGGAGCGAGTGGTGCAGATTCTGTGCCGCCGCACGAAGAATAATCCCGTGCTGATCGGTGAGCCGGGCGTAGGCAAGACCGCCATCGTAGAAGGACTGGCGCAGCGCATCGCCGACGGCGAAGTTCCTTCCTTCCTCGCCGACAAACGCATTCTGGCGCTCGATCTTTCTCTGATCGTAGCCGGCACCAAGTACCGCGGACAGTTCGAAGAGCGGCTCAAGACCATCATGAAAGAGCTGATGGAGTCGCAGAATTCGATCATCTTCATCGATGAGCTGCACACCCTGGTGGGCGCGGGATCGGCGGAAGGCTCGCTCGACGCCGCCAACATTCTGAAGCCGGCCCTTTCGCGCGGCGAAATTCAGTGCATCGGCGCAACCACGCCCGCTGAATACCGCAAGTCGATAGAAAAAGACCGGTCGCTCGAACGCCGCTTCCAGGCGGTAAAAGTTCCGCCGCCAAACGAAGTTGACGCGGTCAAGATTCTTTTCGGAATCAAGGAACGCTACGAAAAATTTCACGCCGTCACCTACACCGACGATGCCATCAATTTTTCGGTGTCGCATTCCAATCGCTATATTCCCGACCGTTTTCTGCCGGACAAGGCCATCGACCTGATCGACGAGGCGGGAGCGCGTGTGAAACTGCGCCAGACCTCGCTGCCGGAAGAATTGACGGAAGTCCAGAAGCGGATCAAGTTCATCGTCCATCGCATGGAGAACGCTATCGCGAACCACGAGTTCGAGAAGGCGCGCTTCTACTCGGACGAAGAACGCAAGGAGCGCGAGAACCTGCGCGCCCTTCGCGAAAAATACCACCTCGATGAATCCTCCACCGGCGTAGTCGGTCGGGAGGACATCGAGGATGTGGTATCGCGCTGGACCGGCGTTCCCATCACTTCGATCAAGGAAGAAGAAACGCAGAAGCTGCTGCGCATTGAAGAAGAGCTGCACAAGCGCATCATCTCGCAAGACAAGGCCATCAGCGCGCTGGCTCGCGCCATCCGCCGTTCGCGCGCCGGTTTGAAGAGCCCGAATCGCCCCATCGGCTCCTTCTTGTTCCTGGGGCCGACTGGCGTCGGCAAGACTGAAGTCGCTCGCACTCTGGCGCATTTCATGTTCGGCAGCGACAAGGCTCTTGTACGTTTCGATATGTCGGAGTTCATGGAGAAGCACTCCGTTTCGAAGCTGATCGGCTCGCCTCCGGGATACGTCGGCTACGAAGAGGGTGGCCAGTTGACGGAACGCGTCAAGCGCGCTCCATATTCTGTCGTTCTGCTCGACGAAATCGAGAAGGCGCACCCGGATGTGTTCAACATCCTGCTGCAGGTTTTTGAAGACGGCCAGTTAACCGACGGCTTGGGCAACACCGTCGATTTCAAGAACACCATCATCATCATGACGTCGAACATCGGGGCACGGCATCTGATGAAGCGCGAGGGCCTGGGTTTCCAGTCGTCGAAAGACGAGATGGTTTCCGAGAAGGTCGAAGACCTGGTGAGGAGCGAGGTCAAGCGCACCTTCAATCCCGAATTCCTGAACCGCGTGGATGAAATCATCCTGTTCATGGCGCTCAGCGAATCCGATCTGATCCAGATTCTCGAACTCATGGTCAGCCAACTGAACCAGAACCTCGCCCAGCGTTCGATCACCGTCACCGTCGCCGACGAGGCGAAGAAGTGGATTCTGAACCAGACGCTGACCGACCGCAGCTACGGAGCGCGCCCGCTGCGCCGCGCCTTGCAGAAGTACATCGAAGATCCGCTGTCGGAAGCGCTGATCCAGGGCACGATCACCACGCGGCCGGCATTCATCGAGGTCTTCCTCGAATCCAACAAACTGTACTATCGTCCAGTAGATGCCGAGAAAGCCGAAGGCGTGCTGCTGTACGAAAGCTAGAATCAGCCATCAGCATTCAGCCATCAGCCGTCAGTGAAAGCTGGCGGCTTTTGCTTTTGAACGTGGAGGGTGAGTGTAAGCGCCTCAATGAGCGAAATTGATTCCATAACAATGTCGGCTCCCACGCCCGGGTAGACTTTGGTAGTACCAACCAACCAAGGCCCGGGAGAAAGGAGCCGAACGATGATCATTATAGGATGCGATTATCACCCGGGC
>Ga0187855_10001739_pt1 | contig 16948 bp, 16 predicted proteins | sample June2016WEW_8_10_2_FD_132969 | JGI IMG/M metagenome (GOLD analysis project Ga0187855, IMG submission 132969) | Peatland microbial communities from SPRUCE experiment site at the Marcell Experimental Forest, Minnesota, USA - June2016WEW_8_10 | ecosystem: Environmental > Terrestrial > Soil >...
CGACGACTCCTCGTGCCCGGCGGAAAGTTCATTGTGAGCGCCTCCCTCCGCCCTTCGCTCGCCACGATCGAGCTCGATCTCAAGTCCGGACTCGCGCGTCGTTCGGGGGTGGCGTTCCACGGTATCACCTTCGGAAAGGAGGCCATCGTCACGTACCGATTTGGACAAATGGTCCTATTCTACCCTACTGAGGCCCAGTTCGAAACGACCGTGGCGAGTACCGGTGCGACCATTTTAGCAGAGTATGGTGCGGGGATTACCGACCTCTATCTCCTACGGGCGATGCCGATCCCATCGACCTTCCTCGTCAAGGCGGGACAGCGCCGACCGCACAGCCGATTGTTCCCGATGCGATGGCTAGTCGGACAATGGGGAAGACCGGACCGAAGCTCGATCCCACCGGTCGCGGACATTCTGGCGTGCCCGCGGTGCCGCACGCCACTAGGTCACGTCGACCTCGCTCGGGAATGGGCCATGGACTGTACGAAATGCCAATTCCCGCTGCGGTTCGAGGGGTCGATCCTCAGAGCCAACTGGGGAGGCGACAGATCGACCTAGAACCGAAGTTGGGCGAACTTCACTCAAAGAGTCCGATTGGAACTCACCCGCTTCGCAGTATGCGCGGAATCGGATTCATGCAGCCGTACCGAAACTGCCCATGACCGATCCTGGCGGCCTCGACCGGTCAAATCCTCACCAACATCTCGGTCGGAACCTACGGCTGGGCTCTGACGTATGCCCCGAGCCTTGGTGAGGTATTCGCTATGAACACGGCCTCGGACAGCATCAGCGTCATCAACGATACCAACAACACGGTCGTCGAGACGGTGCCGCTGGACTATACCTTCCCCCAGGGGCTCGTGTACGATCCTGCGACCGGGGACCTCTTTGTCACAAACTCGGGTACGCAACCGGTCGAGGTGATATCGGTGGCGACCAACCCCATCATCGACACGGTGGTAGTCGGAATCAGCGCCGCCGGCCCAGTGTACGTTCCCAGCCTGGGGGAGATCTTCACCGCAGACGGTTATTCGAACAACGTCTGTGTGAGCTCGGACGGCACTTAGTAGGCTGGATTAACGCAATACCGTGGAGCACGGCAGGGCGATAGCACGCTGGGGGCTCACCGCCCCGGTAGGCCCCGCCCTGCCGCCAAGCGCGCCTTCCGGTCCGGCGGAGCGTCCGACCTCCCTCGACAACGAGCGGCGGGTCCGGCCAAGGAACCTGGGCCGTCCACGAGAAGCGATGGGTGCAATTCTGCGTGCACCCATACACCGCCGGAGCGGGACGGATTTCCGTTGCACCCCCTACTTTAGGAATCCGAGCCGGTCGGGGGGGTGGAACAGAGGATGAGGCCAACCCCACGACCCAAACCACCCGCAGGCGCCGTCCCGCTGGCCGACTACCCCAACGTGTACGACGCGGCGTTCTCTTGGGACCGGTCGGCGGAAGCGCGCGCCTTCCTGCGCGTGGCCCGAACCCGAAGGGGCAGCCCTCCACGCTCCGCCGTCGAACTTGCGTGCGGCACTGGACCTTTGGCCCGCCTTTGGGCCGGTTGGGGGATTGACGCCTACGGGGTCGACCGGTCTCGGACCGCGATGGGCCGTGCGCGTCAGCTCTCAAGAGGAATCATCCCACCCGAACATTGGGTCACCGCGGACGTCACGAACTTTCGACTGCCCCGTCGGGTGGATCTGGCGACGATGCCGCTGGACGGCTTGGGCTATCTTGTCGAGTACGAAAGCCTGCGGAACTTCTTCCGAGCGGTTTGGCGAAGCCTGACCCCCGGTGGGATCCTAGCGATCGACCTCACCCTCCACCCGGCGGGGTGCGTTCCGCTGACGATCCGAAACTCCTGGAAGGTCGCGCTGCGTCCGCTCGGCAATCTGCGCGCGAGCTGGAACAGCCAGGGCAGGCCGTGGGGAGCTCCTCCGCGTCAATGGGAAGTGGGTCGCATCGCGGTGAGCGTCCCGGGCAGGCCGGTGCAGGTATTTTGGGAGGCCTCCCCCCACGCGGCGCTGACCCTCCAAGACCTGCGGGTGCTTTCGAACGAGGCCGGTTGGAAGGGGGAGATGTGGCTCTTCTCGGACGCCGCCCACCGAGCGCGGGGGGCTCGGTTACGTCGAGTCTCTCTGAGCCAACGGGTCCACGGATCTCGCCTCGTGTGTTGGCAGCGAACATGAGGCGGTTCCCCGAGGCGGACCTCGGCCGGTGAGTACTCGCGGTGGGGGTCGGTGCGATTCGGCTCGCGCCGATGCGGCCTGAAAAATCTGGCTCGCCCCTCCGCTGGGCAGCATCCGTTGGTCCCCGGCCCTTGGGAGCCACCACAGGCTATCCGAACCAATTCCAGAAATCGTCCCGCCAGAAGTCTACTTCTTCGTGGAGATGCCGTAGGACCACGGGCTTCAAGCCCTCGCGTTCGGCCCGGCTGAATTGCTCTCGGAGCTCCTCGACGGTCTCGTCGGAGAGGCGGTCGAGAATCGCTTTTACCGAGGAACCGATCCCGACGTCCAACACCCGCTCCGGATGGCGGATCACCAGGCGGTAGTGGTGGCTGTTCGTCCGTTCGATCCGAAGGACTTGCCATTCCAGGGCCTCCCCCCGCTCCTTCTGGAGTCGGTACGCCGCCAAGTTTCCTATGGCCATCCCGACGAAATTCTCGTCCGTCAGCCCTGGCCTCAGATGTAGCCCGATCTCGATACCGCGGTGCGTTTCGGACTACTATCGTGAAGGCGGAAACCCTCTTCGGTGGGTTGACCACCGATACCTCGACCGGAGGCGACTTCCTCGGGTAGGACAGCCGTCACACCATGCCTACGGGAGGCCAAGATGAACCCGGCCTCGAAATGCCGCGACTCTCGGGGGGCGTTCCGGCGGTATAAGAGGGCCATCCGCCTGCTTGGACTCGGTGACTCCCCCCGATGGGACGCCTCCATCATTCGAACCCTACCGTACCAAGGTCATCGAGCGAATCCCCAATCCTTCCCCCGCCGAGCGGGAGGCGGCCCTCCAGCGCGCCCACTTCAACTTATTCCAGCTGCGGTCGGATGAGATCCGGGTCGATCTGCTGACCGATTCCGGTACCGGAGCGATGAGCGACCGCCAATGGGCGGCACTCATGCTCGGCGACGAGTCGTACGCAGGCAGTCGAAACTACGCCCACTTCGAAACCGTCGTGCGGGAGCTCACCGGTTTCCCCCACATCCTGCCGACCCATCAGGGCCGTGCGGCCGAGAACCTGCTCTTCTCGACCTTGTGCCGCCCGGGGTGCATCGTCCCGAACAACATGCATTTTGACACGACCCAGGCCCACGTCCTCCACAGCGGCGGCCGGCCCGTGAACCTCGCCGTCCCCGAAGCCTACGACCCGGAGAGCGAGGCCCCGTTCAAGGGCGACGTCGACCTCTCGGCCCTCAAGACCCTCTTGGACGTGGAAGGGGCCGAGCGGATTCCGCTCATGATGGTGACCATCACGAACAACACGGGAGGAGGGCAACCGGTCTCCCTCGCGAACCTCCGGGAGGTCTCGCGCCTCCTCCGCGCCGAAGGCGTTCCCCTCTACCTCGACATGTGCCGGTGGGCCGAGAACTCCTACTTCGTCCGAGAGCGGGAGCCCGGTATGCAGGACCGGACCATCGCACAGATCGGCCGTGAGTTCTTCGACCTGGCCGACGGAGCCACGATGAGTGCCAAGAAGGACGGGCTCGTGAACATCGGCGGCTTCGTCGCGACCCGGGACCCGGCAGTGGCCGAACGACTGAACGAGGCCCAGATCCTCTTTGAGGGGTTCACGACCTACGGGGGGTTGGCCCGTCGCGATCTCGAGGCGATGGCGGAGGGGCTGGTCGAGGCGACCGACCTCGAGTACCTCACCCACCGGATCGCCCAGGTTCGCTACCTGGCCGATCGACTCACCGCCCACGGGGTGCCCCTGCTGCGTCCGATCGGCGGGCACGCGGTCTACCTCGACGTGCGCCGGTTCATGGCCCACCTCGCCCCCGAAGACCTGCCCGGCCAGGCTCTCGTGGTCGAGATATATCGCGAGGGCGCCGTACGGTCCGTGGAAGTGGGCTCCCTCATGTTCGGAACTTCGGAAGGAGGCGGGCGTTCCCTCGAACTGGTCCGCCTCGCGGTTCCCCGCCGGGTCTACTCCGGTGCCCAACTGGCCTACGTCGCCGACGCGATCGGACGCGTGTATGCGCGCCGTCGGGAGATCCGTGGGATGCGGTATACCCACCGTCCCGAACGCCTGCCGCACTTCACCGCGCGGTTCGCCCCGGCCCTCGAGGCCACCCCGCGCACCGGGTAGAAATCTCTGAGCCGAACGCCCCCGTCCGGGGGTTCCCGCTGTATCATCCCATCGTCCGAAGCGCGATTTTGCGAACCTGCTATAACCACGGGGTCTTAGGCCCACCCCTCGCGGGTTATACGATATGAGCTTCCAGTCCCCTACCTCGGACGGTCCTCGCCCGGCCAGCCGGCGGGAACCGAACCAGGTCCTCCGTCCTGATATGAACGCGCCGGGCCCCGCTCCCCCGCAGTGGATTCCGGCCACCCAGCTCGATGCATTCCGGGGCGCATTCGCTGCGGTTATACTTCCCACCCTGAACGAGGAGAAAGGTCTGGCCCGAACCCTTTCCGAACTGCCTCTCGACCGTTTCAACGAGTCCGGGCACCGGGTCATGCCCGTCATCATCGACGGGGGATCGACCGACGGCACGCTCGAAGTGGCGCGCCAATGGGGCATCCCGGTGCTCCGCCAGACCAGCAAGGGCAAGGGCGGAGCCATGCTCGAGGCGATCGCCTGGGTCTACCGGCAGAGTATCCCGTTCGCCGTCGTCCTCGACGCGGACGCCACGTACCCTCCGGACCGCATTCTCCCGACCCTCGACCTGCTTCGCGGGGGAACGGACCTGGTCATCGGGGTTCGTCGACCCGTGTGGGGCCCTCCCTCCGACCTCAAGGACCTGGTCCACCGGGTCGGGAACCTGGTCATGAGCTACGCGTCCAGCTTGCTCGCTCGCCGGACCATCCTCGACCTGTGCAGCGGGTTCTGGGGCGTCTCCACCCAACGATTCATGGAACTGGGGCTCGACGATACGACCTTCGCCATCGAGGCCGAGCTGGTCCTCAAATCGATCCGCCGGGGCTTGAACGTCCAGCAGATCCCGATCCGATACCGGGAGCGGCTGGGAGAGGCCAAGCTCCACGCCATCCGAGACGGCGGACAGATCCTCCTGGCGATCTTCCAGTATGCCCGTCCGAGCCCTGTCCCCGAAACCGCCGATTCCGCCCCCGCGCCCTGGGGCCGGGACCTGCTCTCGATCGGGCTTTCCCTTGGCATCTCGGGAGCCGTCGTCGAGTGCGCCCCCCGGGATGTGCTCGAAGCGGCGGACATCGCTCAATTCCTCCGACGGAACCTCCCCGAGACCCGGGTGCAGGTCGGGTCGATTACGGCCGCGCTCGCACTCGACCGGAGCGCCCCGTCGCTGGACGTGGGCCCCGGCACATCGTCGGTCGCTCCGACCCCGCTGGTCGTCTCCTTACCGTCCGCGGGGTTCGACCCCTCCGACCCCCGGTCGATGACCGTGTCGATCCGCAACCGGCGCCGCCAGCTCACGATCGAGCTCCCCTCGACGGAGACCGAGCGCGATCCCGAGACTGCCGGGTCGAGTGCCTGGTCCCGGGCGGGGGGATGGATGGGGTCGACCCGACCCCACCGGGAGAAGTTCCCCTCGCTTCTGGTCGTGACGTCTCGACTCAATTTCCAACCGGAACGTCAGCAGGAGACCCTCCTGTCGGCGAACGGGTTCCGAATGCTCGCGCGCTCCAAGGTCAAGGAGCCCGACACCGCGAGCCGAGCTCTCGACGTCGTCGCGGGCTCCGCCCACTCCCCCCGCTAGACAAATCTCCGCGAGAACCCGTCGCCGGGTTCACTCTCCTCCGTTCAACGGAACGGGCCAGTTGGCGACCGGGAATATCCCGCGGCACGGTGAATGGGGTCCTCCACCTGTACGTGCGGGGCAGATCAGGCGCACCCATCGGGGCCCCCGCATCGGAACCCCCCGCGCGCCCTCCAACAGCCGGGCGCCTTTGGGCTCCCGTTGGTCGAACTACCCGGGCTTTGACGGCTTTCGACGACGGCCCGAAGCCGGGGCCGCGTGCACCGAAGTTGCCGGAGCGACGGCCGGGGGGTGGGATTCGAGGCGGTGGGCGTCCAGCGCTTCCTCGGAGCGGAACGTGCGCCCACAGTCGGAACAGATCGCCTCGACCTCGTCGTATTCGACGTAGGGCATGCGGTGGGAAGGGGGACCTACCTCAATTGGGTTTCGTTGCCCGACTACGGTCCTTTGGCCTCCGATTGTCGCGTCACCGGCACCCCGGGTTGATTGGGAACCGTGACGAGCCCACGGGCCACGGCCACGTGCGCCTCGATGTAGGCGGCGAGCAGCAGGAAGTAGGAGACGAACAGGTACGAGACGATGAAGTCGACCGGGGTGACGAACGCCGGAACGGAGAGGGTCCGGTTGGCGATGATCGAAAGGATCGTCGACAGGTCCGCGGCGACGGCGACCGCGACGAGCACGGAGATGGCCAGCGCCCAGACCAGGGCGGCGACCACGACGGCGCGGCCGGGATACGACACGAGGTGGAAGACGAGGTAGGCATACGTCACGAAGGTCCCGAAGACGAGGCTCCCCACGGCCGCCCCGAACAGCGCGGCCGCCCAGGTCGGAGTTCCGAGCGACGGCATCGCAACGAGCAGCGCGAGCACCGCGCCCGCGACGACGGCTCCCAGAAGACTGAGCGCGAAGACCCGGTTGGCCGTCCGGACCCGGACGAGATGGACCTTGTCCCATTCCTCCCGTCCCACCCAGACGAACAGCAGACCGATCGCGGTGAGGACTAGGGGAAGCACGTAGAGGAGGCTCGCCCCGGGAACGTCCGAGCCGGAGACGAACCGGGTGTACAACTCCCCGACCCCCTCGATCGCAAACCCTAGGGACAGGATGGTGAGGCTGATCCGAAGGTTTCGCGTCACGGTCCGATCCTCCGCCGGACACCAGTCCGAGGGGGGTGATACGCGTTACCGCCGGAGCTGGAGCACGGTCGACGCCGGGGAACCTCGCACCGACGCCTAGTGTGAAATCGTGTGCGAATGGGGCGCGGCAGAATCCACCGGTTCCAGGACCGCTGCGCTGACCAGCTTTGCCGCCACCGCGACGGCGCTGATCGCCTCGTTGGCGCCCGCCCGGCGGAGTTTCGCGAGGGATGCGGGCGACGTAGCTACCGCGACGATGCGCAGGCCGGCGAGGATCCCCCGCGCCGTGATGACCGTAAGGAGATTCTCCGCATCCGAGTCGTCGGCCGCGACGAGCGCCCGCGCACGATCGATCCCGACGGCCCGAAGGTCGTCCTCGTTCGACGGCTCCCCGAGGTGGGCGGCCTCGCCTTCCCCGCGTAGCAGGTCGACCGCCTCGCTGTTCGGCGATAGGATGATGGAGCGGACCCCGTCCTCGCGCAGGCTCGCGGCCGTCGCACGGGCCGCCGCCGACGCTCCACAGATCACGACGTGGTCGCTGAGGTCCTCCATCTGAGCTCGTTCCAGTCGCTGCGCGATCCGTTGGAGCCGGCGCTCCAGGAACGGCAGGAAAAGGACGACCACGGCGGATAAGAACGTTCCCACGCCGAGGAGGATCAGCACGACCACGAACGCCGCCGCGGTATCGCTTTGGGGCGCGTACTCGGATCCGTTGGTCGAGATCGTGGTGACGGTGAAATAGAGCGCCTGAGTCCAACCGTGGATCGGCGGCTTGAATTGGTCGCCCAGCCATCGGGCCCCAGCCATCCCGGAGAGAAGGGAGAGCAGGGCCGCGACCACGACGAGCAGCTGGGTCGACTCCGGACCCGACGTGGCTCCGCGGAAGAACCCTACCGAGTAGGGGAAGATCAGCGCGACGAGACCGCAGGCGGCCACGGCGGAGGCGAGGGAGAACGGGTTCGGGCTGACGATCGCCGCAAAGACGGTGAGCGCCGGGGCGAGCAGGGAAAACAACCAGGCCACGACGCTCCGGTCGGCGATTCGGAAGGAGATCGCGATCAGGAGCGTGCCGGCGATCGCGTCGAAGGGCGGGTCGTAGCCGGTGAACGCGTCGTTGTAGAAGTTCGGGAGGGCAATGAGCGACGAGAGGAATCCCATCGCGAGCAGGAACGCTCCGATCCCCGCCGTGGCAAAGGCGACGTCTCTCGTGCGCGGCGCCAGGAACCGGCGGCCGGCGGGAGCCCGGTCGGAGCGGATGGGCCGGGCAAGAATCCCGGCTCCGGCTCCCGTCATCCAGTACCGCACACCGCCCGTCTAGAAATATGCACGGCTCGTTTGGCGGTGAGCCCGCCGGTCGGGGCCCCTCGGGCCGACGTTGCGCCTCTCGCGCCGGTCAGTCCACAGCGAGGTCGTGGAGGAGCCCGGGAATCGATTCAAACGGCAGTACCTGCCCGGACGCCACCGCGAGGCCCGGCGGTGCGCGTTCGCAGACGAGGGATCCCCGCCGCCGATCTCCGCCGGGGTCCGGGCGGACCTCGAAAACGAAATCGAACGCCCAACGACCGAGGCCGGGCTGACCGGTGGAGGCGAAGATCGGGATCACCCCCGCGCGCAGCATCGTATCGATGATCGGTCGGACGTCCGTGGCGACCTTGGGATAGTACGGGCGGACCCGGTCCGTGTTGGCGATCACGAACACCGGGCGCCGGCCGTTGCTCTTCGAGCGGCTGACCGCCTCCTGCACCGTGGGAGGGAGCCGAAGGAAATCGGTGAACTCGGCGACCACCGACTTCGGCTCGTCCGACCGGACCATCGTCCATAGGGCCATGTTCGCCTCGGCGTCCTGGGGCCGGGCGTCCGGCTCCAGGACGATGTAGAGGTGATCCTCGGGGATCCGACCGAGCCCGACCGGCCCTTGGGTCTCCCCCTCCATCCCCGCTTCCCGGATATCGACCCAGTACGGGTTGGGGTCGTTCAATCGGGCGAGGGTCCACGTTACCTGGAGGAGGGTCGCGCGCTCCGGACCGTACAAGAAGGTCCCGAGGCCCTCCCCGCCGAGTGCGCTGAGCTCGGGGGGCGGGTCGGCCGGCCTGGAGGCCCGCATCATGTATGGAATTGTCGAGGTTAGTTTAAACCCCGCAGGTCAGCCGGAGTCGGGCCCCCGAACTCCCGGCCGGATGCGAACGGAACTCGGAGCGACCCGGACCTGCGCGGTTGGATGGCCGGAAGAGCAACGGCGGGTGGTCGGGCGAATGTACTGGCGCGTGGAATCGTGTGAGACTCCGATGTTGCTTGACGAAGCGAGCGAGCCACAACGGAATGTCCGTGGAATGGGAGGCCTCGCGCACGCGCCATTGTAGAGGGAGGCACCGGGAGTTCGATCTTCGGCCCACTGAAGGAGATCCATTCCAACGAGGGGGGATCCCCGGGCGTCCCTCGGTCGTTGGACCGAGGTGAGAGGCCCGTGCACGCAATCCCCCCGAGAGTTCGGGGCAGCAGCGGAGGCGTTACCGCTTCTTCTTCGCCTTCGCCTTGCTGGTCTTCTTCGCCATAGCAATTTGGATAAGGCGTCGTCCTACTTCAACGAACCCACTCCGGCCCCGCCACGGCTTCCGACGACATTTTGGGATTTTCTTGGTGGGAATGAGATGCCATTCTCCGTGATCTCTCCTCGAGAATTCGTGGTTTCACGGAATCCATGGAAAGCGATCCATCGTGGTCCACGTAGGGTGGACGCCCACCGGGGACGTCACGGCTCTCTCGCGACGCGCGACTCTGAGGTAGGCGAGGGGCCGACCCTACCGACCGAAGCCGGCGATGCGGTGAACCCAGGTTCGGGTTCGGAGGCGCGATCGAGTTCCGGCTACCAGCGGTTCGTCCGACCGCGGGAGTGACCGCCGGGGCGCCCAGATTCGGAGGTGTGGCTCTCGCTTCGCCGATCGCGACCACCGCGCGGAGGACCGCGTCCGCCGCGCCCCTGGTACCGGTCGCGTCCCTGGGAGCTGCGGCCCCGTCCCTGCGGGTGTGGCGCGGAGGGCGGCGGCGCCGCCGAATAATCCCATCCGGGCAATGTGGCGCGCGGGATCGTCTCCCCGAGCAGGCGCTCGATACGCGAGAAGTCTTGGGCCTCTTCGGGTGCGATGAGCGTAATGGCTTCGCCGCGGCGCTGCGCGCGGGCGGTACGGCCGACTCGGTGGACGTACGTCTCGGGCTCGTGCGGGACGTCAAAGTTGATGACGTGCGATACTCCTTCCACATCGACCCCCCGCGCCGCGATATCGGTCGCGACGAGGACGCGGTGATTGCCGCTCCGGAAGCTCTCGAGCGCGTGGACCCGCTGGCTTTGACTTCGGTTGCCGTGGATGACGCCCGCCGAGACCTTGGCATGCTGGAGGTCGCGGACGAGTCGGTCGGCTCGGCGCTTGGTCCGGACAAATACGAGGACGCTGGACATGGTGGCGTCCTCGAGCAGCTGCACCAGGATCCCGGTCTTGTGGGTCGAGGGCGCGGCGACGGCGAGGTGGGTCACGCCCACGGCGGCGACGGTCTTCGCGGCGACGTGGACCATGCGGGGATCCTTGAGGAAATCTCGGGAGAGCCGGACCACCTCGGGGGGCATCGTGGCCGAGAACAACATCGTTTGCCGATTGCGGGGCAGACGATCGTGGATCCGACGGACGTCGGGGAGGAATCCCATGTCGAGCATTCGGTCGGCCTCGTCTAGGACGAGGATCTCGAGGGAGCGGAAGTCGACGTACCCCCGGCTCATGTGGTCGAGAAGTCGTCCGGGGGTTGCGATGATGATCTCGGCCCCTCCGCGGAGCGCTTGCTCCTGGGGTCGCATTCCGACCCCGCCGTACACGGCGCCGCCGCGCAGGCCGGTGTGTCGGCCCAGTTGTTCTAGGAACCCCTCGGCCTGGATGGCCAGTTCGCGGGTTGGGGTAAGCACAAGAGCATAGATCCGCCCGCGGGGTCGGTTCATCAGGCGTTCGAGGATCGGAAGCAGGAAAGCAGCCGTCTTTCCCGTTCCCGTTTGGGCGGTCCCGATGAGGTCGCGGCCGTGGACCGCGTCCGGGATCGTGCCTTCCTGGATAGGAGTGGGCTCCGAGTACCCCATCTCACGAATGCCCGCACGAAGGCGGGGGTTCAGTGGGAGGTCGTCGAAGGTCGTTCGGGGCTTGGCGCTCACGCTCGCGGTGCTCTGGGGGTCGCTCATTTTCGCTTCGGGCGCCCCGATCTGGGTAGGTCGATGGCGGGTCCGGCTGGCCCTATCATGCGGGCAACGCCTTAAGAGTCCTCCCATAGGGATGACTTGGATTCGCACGGAGGCCCGGTAGGGCCATTGGCGGGCTCCCTTGCCGTGCGCGTTGGACGACGCCGCAGCGGGGGTATTCTCAGCCCGCGGCGCGGGATACTCCGGAGGACCCGGTAGCTCCACGGGGGAGTTACACCCTCCATCGCTCGAAGAGACCCAGCACGTCGCACTCGCCCCCGGTGGAGATGCCCTCCGGCACCCGGCCAGCTGGCTTGGGTTCAGCGCAGACGCATACGGAAGCGGGGGTCAGGGCGACCTCGTCGGTTGGGCCAACCTCCCGGGGGGCGAGGGGGAAGGGAAGCCGGGGTCACCGCGCCCTTTAATCAGGCTCCCGGTTGGCTGCGGTGATGGGAATCCCGAAGCCGATCGTGGACCTCCTCCTGAAGGAGGGCGAGCACCACGAATGCCCCGACTCGCCCGAGATCTGCGTCCGCATCACCGCCATCGCGGAATTGCCCACCCGGTTCGGCGACTATCAAGTGATCGCGTTCCAGAACAACTCGGATCACAAGGAGCACGCGGCGTTCGTCCACGGGAACGTCTTCGAGAAGGAAGCAGTTCCTGTGCGGATCCATTCCGAGTGCCTTACGGGGGATGCGATCGGGTCGATCCGGTGCGACTGCCGCGACCAGTTGATCGACACCCTGGAGAAGATCGGGAAGATGGATGCCGGGATCATCCTCTACCTGCGGCAAGAGGGTCGGGGGATCGGGTTCGCCAACAAGATCCGAGCCTACCAGCTCCAGGATGCCGGGGCCGACACGGTGCAGGCGAACGAGATGCTGGGATTCCGCCCCGACGAGCGCGACTACGGGATCGCCGCGCACATGCTCGGGTCGCTGCACGTGGAATCGATCAAGATCCTCACGAACAATCCGGACAAGGTGCGGGACCTCCAGAACCATGGCGTCACGATCGTCGAACGGATTCCGGTCACCGTGACCCCCACCGAGCGGAACTTGGGATATCTCGAGACCAAGCGCCGAAAGATGGGCCACCTCATCGACCTCGAACAGAATGACGAGGCCGAGAGCCCGGCGGAGGCCCCGATGGGTGAGGGCGCCGAGTCCGGGAACGGCCGCGCCTAGTCGGGGCGCCCGACGTCCCCTCCGGATTACAAGTCCCGCAACGCCTTTTCGATCTCTTCCCGTGCAGCATCGAGGTCACGCGCGACTCGGCGAGCGGCGCGGCTGGCGGCCCCTTTCGGGTCGTCGGCCGCGGCGCCCATCTTGGCCGACAAGCGCTCGGTGAACCTCGCGGCCGCGGCGGAGAGATCCCGTGCCGCCCGGGTGGCGTCCGCGACGACCCGGTCGACCGAGTCGCGCGAGGTGTGCTCCGCATCGGACGGGAGGTCCGCCGCTTTACCACACTTCGGACATTTCTCGGCGTTCTCGGGAAGCTGGGTCCCGCACCATCGACAGAACATCCTTCCACGCTCGGCCCCCGTAGGCCGACACCCTAGTTAGCTGTTCGATGGGCCGACCGGGCGTGGTTCCGCCCTACCGGCGGTCTTGACCGCCGCGCGGGAAGATCTCCCGGAGGACGACGGGCACGCCGTCTCGGTAGGTCGGGTACCGGGGAGCCCAACCAAGCCCCCGCAGCCGCTGGTTCGACACGGGTCGGTCGGCGGCCAGGTGGTGCGCGACCACCTCCCCCATCTGCTCGTCGGCGGCCTCGGGGGAGACCGAAGGAGGGGAGTTTGCCCCGATCTGGGCGGCCACGTAATCGACGAACTCCCGCCACGGGGCCGGGCGGTCGTCCACCACGTTGTACACCTCGCCCCCAGCTCCGGAGGTCAGGACCCGGACGAACGCGGTGGCCGTATCGCGCAGAGAGACGAACGACCAGCGATTTTGGCCCTCGCCGATCACCGAGTACTCGCCCGAACGGATCGCAAGGGTGAGGCTGCGGAACCACGAGCCGTCACCGTAAACCATTCCGGGACGTACGACGTTGACGTCCAAGGTACCCGGCACGTGCGCTTCCAGACCCACCCGCTCGGCGTCGTAGTTCACCTTCGACTCCCCTCGCGGGTCGACGGGGGAAACCTCCGTGATCGGATCGGGCTGGCCCCGGTAGACCCAGTAACCGGACCCGACGATCAGCCGCCGCATCCCCTCCGACCAGGCGGTCTCGACCAGGTTCTGGGTCCCTTCGACGCGGACACGGGAGGGGTCCTCGTCTCGGGAGGGGTTGGCGGCCAGGTGGATGGCGGCGTAACATCCCGTCGCCGCGGCGCGCAGGGTTGAAGGGTCGAGGACGTCCCCGAGGTACGGGATCCCGCCGTTCGTGCGGACGATCTCGCCCTTCGCCATGTCGCGTACGAGCCCGTGGACCTCGAAGCCTTCCTCGGACAAGGCTCGGACCACCGACCGGCCCAAGAATCCACTGGCACCGACGACCAAAACGCGGCGCGGTCCAGCACCGTTGGGGGAGCTTTCAGCAGCCATCGTGAGCCTCGAATCGGCAGCCGAGGACGGGCGGCCCGATAACGGCTCGTTCGACCCTGCCCTGGGTGGCCACAATGTGCGAAGCCGACTCCGGCTTCGGGCGGGAGGAGCTCCCCCGGACCACTACGCAGCTTGGCCCGCGGACACCGGGGTGGTGGTGCTCGAGGACTGGGGCATACTGACGAGCCCGAAGAAGAGCAGAACGATCCCGAGGAACTCCGCGTAGTACAGCGCCACGGGGAACGACGCGATGTACAGGGTACCGCCGGCGCCCAGGATGAGGGCCCCGGCGATCATGAGGAGGGTCTGCCACTTCCAGCTCCGGCGGAGCGAGAGGTAGGAGGCCGTGAGGAGGAGAACGGTGGCGGGGAATGTCACCAGGGACGAGAGCACGAGCAGGAGGAGCGGGGGGTCGCCCGTGATGATCCCAGAAGTCACCATCGAGCCGGGCGGGAGGGGGGTCAGGAAACTGAAGACGCCGACGAGGGCTGTCGTGGCAACGATGTAGTAGGTGTACGCGCGCTCGACCTTGGGCCGGCGGAGGATTCGCGTCGCCCCGAGGGACAGCACCCCGACGATCGCCGCCGAGAAGAATACGTAGACCTGAAGGACGAGGCTGGAGACCGAGCCGAGGTACACGACGGACTCGACCATCATCGCGCCCGTGGCGAAGACGAGGCCCAGTCCCCACATCATCTGGGCACGAGTGGGGGACTGACGGTACTTGATGAACGCCCGGGCCGAGAGGGCGAGGAGCATCGCAGAGAGGGCGACGAGCGAGGCGGCGATCCCAACTTCCGTGGCGTTCATGCGGGACCGTCCGAACGGCCTTCGCGCTTGCTCGTCCGTGATGCCGTCATCCGTGCGCCCTGTCGTCATGGCGCCGGAGCCTTCATCCCCCTCGCGTACGAACAAACGAACTTTGTACCCTCAGTCGGACCGGCGGTGCCGGACGATCGGCACGGTCGTCGCGGGGGGCCGGCCCGGGCCGCCGGGGGTTCGGGATAAGTAAGGGAGTTCGCTCGGGCGCTCCGTATGGCGGCGCAGGTATGCCCGAGCTGTGGGGGCGGCAACCCTCCCGGCGCCGCATTCTGCCAGTACTGCGGGAGTGCCTTCCCTGGGACCGCATCCGCACCCCTCCCCTCCGGTCCCACTTTCGCTCCCGCTCCGGGCATGACCGGCCCGTCGGGTTGGATGGGGGCTCCTCCCTCACCCCCGCCGCCTCGCCGACGTTCAAGGCTCCTCGTGATCGTCGCGGTAATCGTCGCGGTCATCCTCATTCTCGGGGTCGTGTCGTTCCTGATTCTCCCACCGGCCCCCTCGATCCAGGTGACGGTCATCACCGTCGAGTCGGTCGACAATGTCTGCGGGCTGGCCGGGGCAAACGCCACCGGCTTCAACGCGAGCACCGGCGACCAGGTCGACCTCTCGTTCAACATCGTCGGGCCGAACGGAACGGGCAATTCCACGCAGGCCTGCACTATCGAGACGGTCAGCACTACGACGCCCGGATTCAGCATCTCCAACCAGACGGTCCCGCTGTTCGTTCCGGCGAACGAAACGGTGATCCTCTCGTTCACCGTGAACTGCCCCAACTCGGACTACACGGGGGCGCTAACCCTCGTCATGACCTGAGGCGCAGGGCACTGCCGCCGAAGGGACCGACCGGGTCGGACCGGAACAGGGGCAGCCCCGGCGGTCGGTGGGAGCGACCAAGCCCAGAGGAGACCCTCGGGGAACTTGGTTCCCCGGACCCACGCCCTAGCTGAGCGTAGGCAGGTCCGAAGGGGACGGAGCCCCGGCGTCGGCCACATCGGTAGCGGGTTCGTCGGAGGAGCGAAGCCGGGTGCGGTCGACCACGAGCCATCGCCACCCGTCCTCGACCTCGACCGGTGCGACCACGAGATGGTTCTGCGTGAGTTGCGAGTGATACTTCAACAGGGAACCGAAGACGGCGTCCGGGTCCTCCCGGGTCAGGCGACCCAGTTCTCCGAGCGTACCGAGCCAACCTCCGCCGGAGGCGAGGCCCCGAAGGACGCGAAGATACCGGGGAAGGGAATCCTCGGAGAGCGAGGTAGTCCGTCGGCCACCCGAAATCGATGGGTCGAGGGTGGCCATTGCGGGAAGAGCGGGGGCCTCGTCCTCGGCAGTCTCCCGCCAGGGTGGGTCTACGGGGGCGGCCGGGACGGGCGGCGAGGGTCCAACGCGCACCGCATCGACCTCCTCGATCACGCGTGCGAGTTCCGCCTCGAGAGGACTGACCGCCGGTTCCGGATCAACTCCGGCACCCGGGAGGGCCTCAGGAGGTGTGACGCGGCTCGGTTCCGGAACCGCGGGGGCGCGAATGCTGGAGGCCCCGTCGAACAGCGGAAGGCGGACGTCGGGGTCCGACACGCGGGCCGCCACGACGCGCGCGAAATCCTCGAGGTCCGACTCGGGCGCCGGGCGCAGGTTCCGTCGCATGCGGAACCGGTCCAGGGCCCCGCGGAGGGCGACCCCAGGGACGCGGAAGCTCCGTCGCCGCTCGCCGTCCTGCATCTCCACCCAGGGGTTTCCCTCCTCGTCCCGCATCAACCGGAGTCCTCCGTGGGCTACGAGGTCGCGATACAGCTCGTGGGCCGGTGGCCCCCCCATCGCACCGATGGGCGGCGTCCACTCCGACGAATTCGGTCGGCTCAAGTCCCGGATCTTCACTTCATCGAACGTCATGGGCAAGCTACCTGCCCACCCGGAACGTGCGACCTGTGAGGGCACTGAAGGGGTGGTTCACACCTTCTCGTTGGGTTCAAGGGTATAGTTCTTTTCGCGGCAGTGGAAGCGGTTTCTCCCCGACCGAGAGTCCGTCGCCGAAGGTCGAAGTCAGGCTGTCCCGGGACCCACCTGGGTCTTGATCGGTATCCCTTCCCGGACGGCCCCGCTGACCGTGCAGAAGTCCTCGAAGATGGAGACGCAGTGGTCGAACCGTTCTCGGTCCTCCGGGTGGACGGGTGCGGTCTGGATCGAGATCGCCATTCGACGGACCCGCAGACGCCCCCGGTCGTTTCGGCCGACCTCGACCTCGACCACGGTATGGATCGGGGTGACGGCGACGTGGGCCCTCTCGAGCGTGTTGACGAGGGTCGAGCTCATGCAGTGCCCCAC
>Ga0187855_10001745_pt1 | contig 16928 bp, 10 predicted proteins | sample June2016WEW_8_10_2_FD_132969 | JGI IMG/M metagenome (GOLD analysis project Ga0187855, IMG submission 132969) | Peatland microbial communities from SPRUCE experiment site at the Marcell Experimental Forest, Minnesota, USA - June2016WEW_8_10 | ecosystem: Environmental > Terrestrial > Soil >...
AAGTATTCATGTCGCTTTGAATCTGCTGTAACACCCGGTGCGAGAACATTTCGCTTACGAGTGGGGGTGTGGCTTGACGCCTCGCTCGGAGGACAAACTCATGGCCACGAGTCCCGGACTCACGGAAACAGTGCTGTACGACACGCTGATGAACTATCTGGTTTCGATGGCGCGCACCGTGGAAGGAGCGATGAATCGCGCCCTGGATTCGCTGGTTGGGCTGGACAATGCCGGAACGTCGTCGTTGCCCGGCGAGGTGTTTCTGCTGGAGCCGCGCATCAATGAAATGGAGATTGTGATTGACGAGCACGCCATCCGGCTGCTGCGGCGAGGCTCATTTTCGGACGACGAGATGCGGCTGATCGTCGCCGCGCTGAAGATCACGAATGATCTGGAGCGCATTGGCGACATCGCGGTGAACGTCGCGGAACGCGTAATTTCGCTGCGCGAACTTCCCGATGCGGAGCTTCCCGAAGAACTCGCTCCGATGGCTTCGGCGGTGCGCGCGATGGTGAGCAAGAGTCTCGGCGCGTTGATTTTCCGCAACGTGGAAATGGCCACGCAAGTTCTGGAGAGCGATGACGTCGTCGATCAGTACCGCGACCGCATTTTCGAACGGCTGCTGCAAAGCATGACGCAGGAGCCCGCGGCAGTGAGCCCGGGCCTGCAGTTCGTGCTGGCCACGCGCCACCTGGAGCGCATCGCCGACCACGCCACCAATATTGCTGAAGACATCATTTTCTGGGTTCGCGGCTTGGATGTGCGGCACGGCCGGGGCCTGACGGTACACGCCGAGCAGGTGGCGGACACCGAAACGCATCCCGCAAAGGTTACGGAGAATTTACACGGCCTTCATCCCAACGTGACGCCGGCCTGAGAGACTGAACGCGCTTGATCTTCACTTAAGGTCCTACCACGGGGACCGGTGCACCCCTGGCTCCGGTCCCTTCTCCCCCCTCTCCCGTAGAGGCGCGCTAAGGGCGCGCTGATTCCAAGGCGAGTCCGGTGTTGCAATTGCGAGGTCTGCACGTCGAAGCGCAGCCAAGAGCTTCTGTCGCCGCTCTCGCGATGCCGACGGGCAAAACAAGAGGGCAGCTCGTTTTCAGAGCTGCCCTCGTCGTTCTTGCGAACGATATTGCCCTTGACGCGACTAGGGCAGGTAGTAGCGGAACGAGGTGAAGATCATGTTGTCGATGGCCTTTGGAGCGATGGCCGCGCCGCCTGCAGGCACGCCGCCAGTCCCGGACCAAGAATCCCTGGTCAGATAAGAGTATTGCATGCCGAACTGCAAGCGCCCTTTGGAGTTCTGGAAGAACTTGTACCAGAAGCCGACCGTGGGTTCCTGGATGATGCGGATGTCGCCGGCGCAATTAGCGCCGGCCGAGGGATTGAAGTCGTTCAAAGTCACGCCCTCGGTCGCGCATCCGGTATTGTTGGCAGCCAAGTTGCCGTATCCACCGATGCCCGTGGTTGAGATTGCGGTAGTGGTGGTGGCTGGTATGGCGGGGCTTGTGGCGGTCGCAGGAATTGCCGATGTCTTGGTGATGGTGACGGAATCGTAGCCAGAGTATCCCGCTCGCCAGGCGTATTCCGCACCCCAGTAAGCGTAGAGGTCGAGCTTGGGAGTCGCGTGCCACTCAAGCCTTGCGAAGGCCTGAGCGCCACGGATCAGTGCAAGCGAGCCATCGGGACGAGCCGTTGCGTCAGCGAGCTGGGCCGCGCCGTAACGCCCGATACCGTCGCCGCCGACGGCCCGGAGACCGAAGTCTACTTTCTTATTGAATAGGGGCCAGAGAGCACTGGCGCCAAGGCCGCCGCCGGTGGTGCTGGAGTTTGTCGCGCCGAAGCTGCTCACCACGGTGGGCGTGGGGGATAGGCAATCACCGGTGAGGACCGTCGGAGTAGCCGGAACAACGGTGTCCTTTGCGTTGGTCCCAACGACGCCGCAAGGATAGATACGATCGCGGAAGAAGCTGACGATGCCGAACAGCTCGTAGTGACCGAAGCCGGGATCGGCTGCGGCCTTGAAGATCAGATCAGGAGCCTTATTGACCGTGTAGCCGGTGGCGTCAAAGCCGTTATAAGCGCCGGCGACAGCGCCAGGAGCGTTGAGAAAGAAGTTCCCGCTGGTGGCCGTGGTGGTGCCCGAAGTGACGATGGTAGCCGACGCGGCGGCTGGGTTAATGGTGGTAACTGCCGAGAAGCCGCGGCCGCCGATGGTGGCCTGCGGCTCTTCGAGGGAGAAGCCGAGGGCAAATTTGTCGCCGAAGTCCTTTACGAAGCGGAACCCCCACTGCCGTTCCCAACCGAAGCCGACGTTTTGGTTAGCGTCGATGTTCATCGTCAGATCTTCCTGGCGGTTGAAGATGCCTTTCTTGTTTTCGGTCGCCATCGTCCACTGGGCTCCGCCGGTGACGATGAAGCCGTTATCGAACGCGGCTTGCGCATACAATTGGCGCTGGCGAAACAGGTAGCTGTTGTTTTGGCGATTGTTGGAAGTCACGCCAGTACCTAGGAAATCCCCTTCTACATAGCCGTTCACATTGGCCGAGCCGACCTTGCCTTGCGCCAGTAGGCCGATGCGGGTCGCGCGGCTGGAAAAGTTGGTTTCTGGGACGTGCGCGAGATCAGCAGCTGCGAAAGGGATGGCGGTGAAAGGAGTAAAGATATCCGAAGATGTAGCATGGGAGCGAGTGACGGTTTCCGCGGCCATGAATCCGCTCGGTGTGAGGGTGATGCCCTTGAACCGGATTACGGCATCCTCGCCGGAGCCGCTTTGACCGCCGTTGCTGGAGTCGGTCTTGGCGGATACGTTCGCGACGCTGGATGTGAGCACCGCGTTGCTGGCCTTGAGATCGCTGACGTTCGAGGTCAACACCGCCTCGTTCGATTTCACTTCCGCGGTGGTGCTAACGGCTTCCAGGGCTTTGTTGCTGGCTTCCGACGCACGAGCGTTGGCGGCGGCCGCCTCTTCCCGCGCGGCGTCGATCTGGCGATCGCGCTTACTAACTTCTTCCTTCAGCATCTCAAGCTGTTCCTGCTGGGCTCGCAGTTGCTCCTGCTGGGCCTGCATGGCTTGCTTCAGTGATTCGAGTTCCGCGGCGAAATTCGCGTCGGTCTTCGCAGCCTTTTTTTCGGCTTTGGGCTTGGCTGGCTGGGAAGATTTCGCGGGCTGCGGGTCGGCGTCCTTAGGCGAATCGGCGAGCGCCGTCCCCGAGGTCAAGAATACTGACAGTGCGAATGCTGCAAGTTTTTTCATTGCCTCTCTCTTTAGTTCAAGATTCGACTCAAAAAACCAGTGAGTACGCGCACCACGCTCACGACAACTCCAAGAGTCAGGGGTATCCTGCTGAATCGAAAATCGTTGCGAGATTCTTATCCCGGTGGGACGCGGAGACAATAGTGCTAATGCATTACGGGTCAGCTTTTGGAGGTCACTCGCAAATCATCGAAATTGCCACGGACCGTCCCATGGATAACCAGGCGGTGCGAAAACAAAAAGGGCAGCTCCTTTGGGAGCTGCCCCTTTCTGTTCTACCGCGAACTTCTAAGCAGTTGCCTCCGCGACTACGGAATGTAGTAGCGGAAGGAAGTGAAGATCATATTGTCGATGCCCTTGGGAGAGATGGCGGCGCCGCCGGTTGCCACACCGCCGGTGCCCGACCATGCATCCTTGGAGATATAGGAGTATTGGATGCCGAACTGCATCCGACCCTTCGAACCCTGGTAGAACTTGTACCAGAATCCGAGAGTGCTTTCCTGGATATTGCGGATGTCACCGGCGCAGTTGGAGCCCGCCGACGGGTTGAAGTCGTTCACAGGTACGCCTTCAGTGGCGCAGCCGGAGTTGTTGGCGGCAAAGTTGCCATATCCGCCGATCCCCGTGGTTGTGATCTTGGTAGTGGTGGTGGCCGGAATGGCCGGGGTGGTGACGGTGACGCCGGCGGTCGTAGTGCTCGTTGCCGGGATCGCCGTTGTCTTGGTGATCGTAACGGAGTCGTAGCCGGAGTAGCCTGCCCGCCAAGCATACTCCAAGCCCCAGTATCCGTAGATGTCGAACTTGGGAGTGGCGTGCCATTCGAGCCTTGCCAGGCCGTGAGCGGTACGGACGAGCGCGAGGGTGCCGTCGGGACGAGCCGTAGCATCCGCGAGCTGCGCGCTGCCATATCGGCCAATGCCGTCGCCCGCTACCGCTTTGACTCCGAAGTCCAAGTGCTTGTTGAAGAGCGGCCACAGAAGGCTGGCGCCAAGACCGCCGCCGGTGGTGCTGGTGTTCGTCGCGCCGAAGCTGCTTACCACTGTTGGCGTCGTGGATAGGCAATCCCCGGTGAGGACGGTCGGCGTAGCCGGAACAACGGTGTCCTTTGCGTTCGTTCCAACGACGCCGCAAGGATAGATGCGGTCGCGGAAGAAACTGACGATTCCGAACAACTCGTAGTGACCGAAGCCCGGATCGGCGGCGGCTTTGAAGATCAGGTCCGGAGCCTTATTGACGGTGTAGCCGGTAGAGTCAAAAGCGTTATAAAGACCTCCGCCAGTGCCAGGAGCGTTGAGGAAGAAGTTCGAGGTGGTGCCGGTGGTGGCGCCGGATGTGACGATGGTGGCGGGCGCAGCGGCCGAGTTGATGGTGGTGACGCTGGAGAAGCCGCGGCCGCCGATGGTGGCTTGCGGAGCTTCAACCGAGAAGCCCAGGGCAAATTTGCCGCCGAAGTCCTTCACGAAGCGCGCGCCATATTGACGAGCCCAAGTGAAGCCGACCACGTATTGCGGATCAACCACGAGGGGCAAGTCCTCCTGGCGATTGATCAAGCCCTTCTTGGTTTCGGTCGCCAAGCTCCACTGCTGACCGCCGGTGATGATAAAGCCGCTGTCGAAGGCAGCTTGCGCGAACAGCTGGCGCTGGCGGAGGACGTAGCTGTTGCTCTGGCGATCGTTCGAAGCGGTGCCGACACCCAGGAAGTCCGCTTCATAGTAGGCGCTGGTTGTGGCCGGGCCTAATTTGCTTTCCGCCAAGAGCGAAATGCGGCTCTGCCGGGCGGTGAAATTGTTCTCGGTCGTGTACGCCAGATTGGAGGATTGGTAGGGAATCGAGGTAAACGGCGTATTGATGTCGCTGCTGGTGGCCTTGGTGCGGGTAACGGTTTCCGCCGCGACGAATCCGCCGGGTGTGAGTGTGATGCCCTTGAAGCGGATCGAGGCCGGACCTTCGTCCCCGGCGCCGCCTTGACCGTTGTTGCCGGCGTTGGCTGAGGAGGTTGCAGCCACGGTCGCCACGCTCGAGGTTAGCGCGGCATTGCTGGCCTTGAGGTCGCTGACGTTGGACGTCAACGTGGCCTCGGTGGATTTCACTTCCGAAGTGGTGTTGACGGCCTCGGTGGCCTTGGTGTTGGCTTCGGCGGCGCGGGCGTTGGCGGCGGCCGCTTCTTCGCGGGCCGCGTCGATTTGCCGGTCGCGCTTGGTCAGCTCTTCCTTCAACATCTGAAGTTGTTCCTGCTGGGCCTGAATCGCCTGGCGGAGTGCTTCCAGTTCCGCTGCGAAATTCGCGTCCGTTTTTTCAGTTTTTTCAGCCTTCTTCGCCTCGCTTGGCTTGGCAGGCTGAGCGGGCTTCGCGGGCTGCGGATCGGCGTCTTTCGGTGTATCGGCGAGCGCCATCCCGGAAGTCAAAAATAACGACAGTGTTAGTGCTGCAAGTTTTTTCATTGCCTCTCTCTTTGCTTCAAATTTCGAAAATCCGACCGAAAAACCGGTGAGTATGCAAACCACCCCGCGGCAGAAGGTAAAGGGTGCGTCTTACGGTTACGTCAACCAAATGTGAATATCCTGTAACAAAGATTTTGGACACAGCGCATGTGGTTGAGTAATTTGAAGTTACTGAAACCGACAGAGCTTCAGGAACAGTAAGGACGACAAAGGAACCGGTACGAGCGAATCGCATCGGGGTTTGCGGCAAAGTGTTTTTGGACGAAGCTAACCACTCGGGATTCCTATGAACCTTTTTTTGCTGCCGGGAGGGAGCCTACTTCGGCGCCGCAATGGTATAGGCGAGCACAATCTGGGTCAAGCGATATTGGTACCTTGCGTCGGTATCGGCGATATCGGCCTCGGTCTTACCTAGTTCGGCTTGACTGAATTCCACAATGGAGCTCAACCCAAGGTTGTAGCGCTGTTGCGCAAGGTCCAGCGCGAGGCTAGCCTGCTCCTCCAGCTGCCGCGTGACCGACAACCGTTGATAGGCGCGGTTGGTGTCTTGCCAGGAAGTCCGCACGTCGCGGGCGAGGTTGTTCTGCAAGTTGGCAAGGCTTTGACGAGCCGCCTCGGTCTGCAGATCGGCGGTTTTTGCGCGGGCGCTGAATAGGAACCCGTTAAACACGGGAATGTTCACGTTCACGCCCACTCCTCCATACCAGTTCGGAATGATCGGGTCTCTGACGGGCACGATGCCGACGACCCCAAGCGCGCTGACCGTCGGCAGCTTCAGTTCATGCTCGGCGGAAGCGTTTTTTTGGGCTGACTCGACCTGGTATTGCAGCGAACTCACTTCCGGTCGCTGCTGGAGCGCTTCGGCAATCAGGGTGTGAACATCGGGTGCCGGCGGCGTCAACGGTTCGTCGGGCTGAAGCAGATCAAAATCCTGTTCGTCCGGATAGCCCAGAATTGCGGACAGAGCGGCCAGCGCGGCCTGGTAGTTGTTCTGCGACTCGAGCAACAAAAGATTGGCGCGGGCAAGATCCACCTTGCTGAAGCTAAGGTCCAGGTCGGATCTCAACTTCGCATTGGTCAAAGCCTGAACCTTGTCGACCAGAGTTTGTCGCGCACGGACGGTTTCCTCGGCCACCTTCACCAAGTCTCTGGTTTCCAGGGAATTGTAAAAGGCCTGATCCACGGCCAGCGTTATGTCGGCTCTGGTCGCGGCCGCGTTCTCGTCTTCGGCCTTGGCCTGGAACTCCGAGCTAGATAGGAGATTCGGAGTGCGGCCAAAGTCGGTGATCAACTGGCTGACAGTGGCTCCAGCGGCAGCCCGCGAATAAACGGTGGGATTGGTTATTCCACCAGCGGCGATCCGGCTTCCAGGGTCGGCATCGACGCCTGTCAAGCTCAGAAAGGCTGTTGGCAACAGCGCCGAGCGAGTCTCGCGAACATATTGATGCGCTTCGAGCGCCCGCAATTTTCCAATGGTGATCTGCGGATTATTTTTCAGAGCGATGGCTTCCGCTTGTTCGCGCGTTAAGGGTTTCCCTGTTTGGCCGGGAGTATTGGCTTGGGGTGCGGCGGTGGCAGGGGGCGTCACAGGCGACTGGGCTTGCGCTTGCGGGCGCAGAATCGGGGCACAGCCAAGAATCACTCCGAGAATCAGCAGTCGAACGCGGCTCATGATGCCGCCTCTGCCACGGGAGTTTCTTTCCGTCCATGAATGATCAAGTAGACCGCCGGCACGAGAAAAACGGTGGTCGCGACGGACACTGCCAAGCCGCCGATGATCGCGCGTGCCAGTGGTGCGTACTGCTCGCTGCCGGCCTCGATACCCAGGGCCATTGGGATCATCCCGAGCAGCGTGGCGAGCGAAGTCATCAGAATCGGGCGGAGGCGTACTTTGCAGGCTTCGATGACCGCCGCACGGATCGTCATGCCGCGAGCGTGCAGAATGCCCGAGAATTCCACGATCAGAATGCTGTTCGAGACGACGATGCCGGTCATCATGATGACGCCCATGAGCGACATAATATTCAGGGTGGCGCCGGTGAGAAAAAGGATGAGCAAAACGCCGACCAGCCCAGGAGGAATCGCGGTCAGGATGATGAAGGGATCAATGAAAGACCGGAATTGCGCCATCAAAATCAGGTAAACCAGCGCGATGGACAAGACCAAGCCAATGGCAAAGCGTTTGAAAGACTCCTGCATGCCCACTACGGAGCCCCGGACCCGAACCAGCACATTCTTGCCGGTTTTCAACCCTTTCAGTATCCCGTTTATTTCTTTACTGACGGCTCCCAGGTCTTCGGTCGTAGGTGCCACATAAACGTCGATCGTGCGGCGAATCTGGTAGTGGTCCACTTCCGTGGGGGTGTCGATCGGTTCGATATTGGCGACCGACTGCAACGGCGTGTAGGCTGCGGACGTGCTGGCCCGCAGCGGAATGTTCTTGAAATCGGACATGGTCATCGAACTGATCTGCTTGTTGAAATACTGAACCGTCAGAAAGTAGTTGTTCCCGCTGACCGGATCGATCCAGAAGCTCGGGTCGATGACGGAGTCGGAGGTCAGCGCGGTGATCACGTTATCCACAATATCCTTGGGTGTCAGGCCTAATTGGCTGGCTTGCTCTCGATCGATGTTCAGTTCCAACCCCGGATAGTCGAGGTCCTGGGGGATCAACACGTCGCTTACGTGCCTGGAGCGTTTCAGCCGCCTGGCGATGTCTTGCGCAATGCCGTTAGCCTCGTTCATGTTGTTGTCGCTGATTTGAATATCGAAGGGGGCAGGCAGGCCTTGATTCATGACCGAGTCCACCAGCCCGCCCGCCTGGAAATACGTGCTCAGCTGTGGCAAGTCGGAAGCGAGTACGCGCCGCATTCGCTCCATGTACTCGTAACTTCCAATCGCGTGATCTTCTTTGAGGCTCACTTGCACGAACGCGGTGTTCATGGCCGAGTTGCTGGTATAGATGGCGGAGAGGTCGGGCGTGATGCCAATGTTGGAAACGATCATGCCCAGGTCAGCGGGCGTAACGACTTTTCGGACGTCATCTTCCACTTTCGCGATGAACTTGTCGCTCACCTCAAGACGCGTTCCCGCCGGCGCTTTGACATTGATGACGAATTGGCCGGGATCCGTGCGCGGAAAATACGCCGTGCCCACAAACGGAAACAAAACCAGCACGCCAACCACGATACCCGCCATGATCAGGGCCACGGTGCGCTTCGGCCGGTCCAGGGCTTTCCCCACCGCTTTGTCGTAGAAGATCAGGAGCTTTACGAACAAGCCGTTGAATCCCTGGACGACACGTCCGAATAGTGAGGTTTTGGTTTTGACGGTTTCCCCGCCGGATGCGCCGCGCCCCTCGCCGTGCTCCTCGTGTTGCTCGATGTGGATGAAATTCGCGCAGTACAGCGGTACCACCGTCATGGCGAAGATATACGACGCAAAAATCGAGAGCACCACGCCCAGCGCCAGGTCGATGAACAAATAGCGACTGACGCCATAGAAAAACGTCACCGGAAAAAACACGATCGACGTCGTGGAAGTGGCCGCCAGTACGGCAAGGGCTACTTCCATGCCACCTTTCTCGGCGGCTTCGCGGGGCGCTACGCCGTTCTCCATGAAACGGAAGATGTTCTCCAGAACGACCACGGAGTCATCGATCAGCCTGGAAAATGCGAGCGCCAGGCCACCCAACAGCATGGTATTGATCGATCCACCCATCGCGGACATGACCAGGAAACAAGTCAGGGCCGAAAGTGGAATGGACAGCAATACCGCGAAGGTCGCCCGTGGACTGCCCAGGAAAAGCAGGATCATCACGGCCGTGAGCAGCAAGCCGATTCCACCTTCCTTGAGCAGGTTCTTGATGGCGATCTTTACGAAAACCGACTGGTCGAATACCACGGCCGTCTTCAGGACCGATGGAATATCCACAAGATGTTTGGTGGCGTCCTTAATGCCGTTGACGATCGCGATGGTGTTGCTGTTTCCTCCCTGTTTGAGGATCGGGAGATATACGGAGTGCTGCCCATCAATGCGCACGACATTCGTTTGGATGGCGCCGGCGTCTTCCGCTTGGCCAACGTCCGCGATCAGCACCGAGCCCAAGCCCACAGTCTTGAGCGGGATGCGATTAATTTCCGCGGCCGTTGGAACCTGGCTGTTGGCGTAGATGTTGTAGTCCAGATTTCCGATGCGCACATCGCCCGCGGGGAGAATCAAGTTGGAATCGTTTACGGCATGCACCACGTCCATCAGGCTCAGTTGGTGCGCCTCGAGCTTGACGGGATCGACGAACACCTGAATCTGGCGATAGGTCCCACCAAACGGCTGTGGCACCGACGCACCCTGGACGTTAGCAATCTGATTGCGAACTGCGAATTGCGCCAGATCCTTGAGCTGCGTCTCGTTCAGTCCTTGCCCTTTCAAGGTGACCAGGCAGACCGGCAAGCTCGAAGCATCGAACTGCAACACCACAGGAGGCAACGTCCCGGGCGGTAGCCGCCGTAAGTCGGCCAATGCCAGGTTGGCGATATTGCTGAGCGCCGCGTTGGCGTCCGTACCGGGCTTGAAGTAAATCTTGATCAGGCTCACGCCGGTAAGCGAGCGCGATTCGATGTGATCGATATTGCTGCCTAGCGTGAAGAAGCGTTCAAACGTATTGGTGATGTCCCCTTCGATTTGTTGCGGGGGCATCCCGGCATAAAATGTGGCCACGACGACAACCGGGATGTCGATTTGCGGGAACAGATCGACCGGCATACGTACTACCGTGGTCACACCTACCACGGCGACCACCAGACAAAGCATGATGATGAAATAGGGATAAGAAAGAGCGAACTTGGGCATTAGCGGTCTCCGTTCCCGCTCGAGGAATTCTTATCCACTTCCTTGGTCTGCACTTTCTCACCGGCATGATAGGAGCCGAGATTTCCATCGATTACAAATTCGCCTTCATTCAGACCGGAGCGTACCTCCACGTTCAAGCTGTCTTCCTGGCCCAATTGGACGTGGCGCTCTTCGACGACGTTCTGCGGATTTACCGCCAGTACGATGGCCTCATCGCCGTTCCGCTGGACCGCCTCGATCGGAATCGTCAGCACATTGTTCTTCTCGTCGTGCGAAAGGTACGCCTGGGCGTACATGCCGGGGAGCAGTTTGTTTGCTTTGTTCTCGAAATCGATTTCCGTTTCCATCGTTCGCGTCTGCTGGTTCAACGCGTCCGCGAACCGCGAAACCTTTCCCACGAAATCCTCGTTGAGAGCCAGCACGCGAACTTTCAGCGCCTCGCCAACGCGGATCTGTGCGGCAACCGATTCAGGCATTGGCAGCACCAACCGCAGTACCGACGTCTGCGCAAGCCGCACTACCGGCATGGACTCTGAACTATTGGAAGTGCCGGCCGCGATCAGCGCTCCGGTATCCGCATAGCGCACGGTAACCACGCCCGCGAAGGGCGCGGTGATGCGCGTGTAGTCTGAAAGGGCCTCGTACTGCTTCCGAGTTGCCTGCGCCACTTCAAGCTGCTGCTTCGCGCTGGAGAGCTCCGCCTGCGCGCTTGCTACCTGCGCGGTGCTTCCCAAATCTTTTGCTTGCGAGTCATCGACTTCCTGTTGCGCAACCAGGCCCGCTTGAGAATCCGCGGCTTGTTTTAGTCGGACGTAAGCGGAGTGCTGGGCACTTTGTGTGGATTGCGCGCGCTCCAAATCACCCTGCGCACGGCGGATTTGCTCCTCCGCCTCGCGCTCGGCGGCGTTTGCTCCCGCGAGTTGTGCCGCGAGTTCCGGGACTTCCAGGACGGCGAGAATCTGGCCCTCCTTGACGCGGCTGCCGACATCGACGTAAATCGTCCGAATGTAGCCGGCCACTTTGGCATGTACCTCGACGTCTTGAAACGGCTTGAATGCGCCGGCGATCGTGAGCGTGCTCCCCATGTTCCGCCGCTCCACGCGAGCTACCGCGGCCGTCGGGGCTCCATCAGGGCCAGCGCCCCCGCGGTTTCCATCGTCCGCCGCGGTCCCTCCACGGGCACTCCATCGCCATATCAGCAACGCCGCCGCAAGTAGGACGACAGCCATAACGATCCATTTTGTTTTATTCATTTTCATGTCCTGCGGAGTTGGCGGCCAAGCGGGTTTGCTGCCTGGCATTCCGCATTCGCCAAAGGTTCAAAAGGGGCCTGAATGTTAGACTTTCCGGGTGACGGCCCGGATTCATCCATCAATGCAAACGTGGCTCTAGGAACGGAGGGGCTTACAGGACTGGCGGAGGGCGGAACCAAAGACTCGAAGCAAAGTCTTGCGTAACGGCACGAACCGTTTCGTCCGCAGGTTTAGGACGAATGTCATCCTCTTGCTGCAAGAGGACTTTTTCCGGGGTTATCACAGCTTGGACGGGTACCACGTCGAGCTTGGTATGTGGGACGGTGCCGCAACCCAGTTCCGAGGAAGCGACCGTGGAGCGGTAGCTCGGAGGATGATGAACAACCGCAGACGAGCCCGAAGGCATGCTAATCGTGAAAAATGGGTTGTAGAGGAAAAATGCCCCGAGCAGCAGGCATATGCCCGCACGCCAGGGCCACATGCCCAGCCTGTCCCGAAATTTTGCCGTAGCGGACAACAACGCCATCCCTTGACGATAGTGAACGCAAGCTTCGCCGTCAAGGGTCTCACCTTGAGGCGTGTGGTGGCTTGTTCTGAGGGGCCCTCCAATCCACGAGTCAGCCACGGATGTGTTTGATAAAGCGCCACTTACTGCCATAGCTCCGGGAAATCCTGTCAACAGATGCTGAATCGCTTGTAACAATGCTGTAACACGCATAAGAGACACTGCTTTATCGGAACGCAAGTCGAGGTTTACAGACGGAGAAAAACGCCATGAAGCGAATCGCCGGATTGCTAGTCGCCGCTGTTTTGGTGCTCGCCGGAGCGGGAATTGTGTGGGCAGATAACCCATTGTCCATCAACGGTGCGGGAGCGAGTTTCCCTTACCCCATGTATTCGAAGTGGTTTGACGAATATCACAAGAAAGACCCCAACGTTCAGATCAACTACCAGTCCATCGGATCGGGTGGCGGCATCAAGCAGGTCACCGAAGGCACGGTGGATTTCGGCGCCTCGGATGGTCCCATGAACGATGACCAGCTAAAGGCCTTCAAAGACAAACACGGATTCGGGATTCTTCACTTCCCCACCGTTCTCGGCGCCGACATCCCCACCTACAACATCCCCGGAGTGACCGCGGAATTGAATTTCACACCGGAAGCGCTCGCCGGAATTTTTCTGGGAAGAATTACGAAATGGAATGACCCCGCAATCGCCGGCCCCAACAAGGGCGTAAATCTCCCGGCCAACGACATCGTGGTTGTGCATCGTTCGGACGGCAGCGGCACCACGTATATTTGGACCGACTATCTTTCCAAAGTCAGTGACGACTGGAAGAACAAAGTGGGCACAGGCGCTTCGGTGAACTGGCCCGTCGGCCTTGGCGGCAAAAACAACGCAGGTGTGGCCGGGCTGATCAAGCAGACCCCCAACTCTTTCGGCTACGTCGAATTGATCTACGCCATTCAGAACAACATGCCCTACGGCCGCGTTAAGAATTCTTCAGGCGTCTTCATCAAAGCCGACCTCGCGGGCGTCACAGCGGCCGCGGCCGGCGCCGCGAAGGACATGCCCGCCGATTTTCGCGTTTCCATCACCAACGCTCCGGGAAAGACCGCCTACCCGATTTCCAGCTTCACCTGGCTGCTCATTCCCGAGAAGTTTTCCGATGCCAGCAAACGCGATGCGATTAAGGGCTTCGTGAGCTGGATGCTCACCGATGGCCAGAACTCCGCCGAGGCTCTATCCTATGCCAAGCTTCCGAAGGAAGTAGTGGCCAAGGAAAAGCAAGCTTTAGCGCAAGTCCAGTAAAGTGGCGACGACAACGACAACGGTGCACGGCGCGGGCCCCTTCGCGGGCTCGCGTTCTTTTATTAGCCGCTTGCGCGAAGGCGACGAGATCGTCCGGCTGATCACGTTTCTTTTCGCGGCTTCCGTGGTCCTGGTCACCTTGCTGCTCGTTTTTGAACTCTGGATCGGTTCGACGTTGCCGCGCCACAAGTTCGGTTTCCATTTCTTCGTCACCAGCGTCTGGGATCCCATCTCCGACCAGTTCGGGGCGCTCACGTTTATTTACGGCACGGTCGTTACCGCCGGCATCTCGCTTATTCTTGCGGTTCCGCTCGGCATCGGCGCCGCCATTTTTCTTGCCGAGCTCGCCCCCGCGCGGGTCTCCGACGTGCTGCAATTTTTCATTGATTTGCTCGCCGCCGTTCCCAGCGTCATCTACGGCGTGCTTGGCGTATTCATCGTCATTCCGCTGATGCGCGAATATATACAGCCGGCCCTGAAAAGTTCACTCGGGTTTCTCCCGCTCTTCCAGGGGCCTGCATATGGAGTCGGCTTTTTCACCGCGGGCGTCGTCCTCGCCATCATGGTGATCCCGTACATTATTTCCGTCTCCCGCGAGGTTCTGCTTTCCGTTCCTCGAGATCAGCGCGAAGCCGCTCTCGCTCTGGGCGCCACTCGCTGGGAGTCCACCTGGAAGGTGGTGGTCCCGTTCGCGCGCACCGGCATTATGGGCTCGATTTTCCTGGCCCTGGCTCGCGCCTTGGGGGAAACCATGGCGGTCACCATGGTCATCGGTAACACCCCCACCATCAGCGCCTCCCTGTTTTCTCCCGGCTACTCCATTGCCGCCGTTATTGCGAACGAATTTACCGAGGCGACCGGAGATATTTATCTGCAATCCCTGATCGAGCTCGGCCTGGTGCTGTTTCTCCTCACCTTCATTCTTAACGGCCTCGCCCGCCTGCTGATCGTCGCCACCTCGCAGCGCGGCAGCGGAACGGGGCAAGCATGACCGCCCGTCTACGCTGGCGCAAATTCGTAAGTGGCTTCATGCTCACGATGACCGGCGTCTGTGCCGTCGTCGCCGTGGTGGTCTTATTCTTCATCCTCGGCTATCTCGTCTATCACGGCAGCACTTCTATCAGCTGGAACTTCTTCACCAAGCTACCCGCGCCACTCGGAGAGACCGGCGGGGGCATGGCCAATGCCATCGTTGGCAGCGGCAAGTTGCTGCTCCTCGCCGCGCTTATCGGCGTGCCTGTCGGCTTCCTCGGCGCCATCTACCTCGCCGAGTTCAGCGGCACCACCGTGGCCTTCATCGTGCGCTACGCCGCCGATCTCCTCAACGGCGTGCCTTCGATCGTGATCGGAATTTTTGCCTATATCCTCGCGGTCCTACCGTTCAAGCATTTCTCGACCACTGCGGGTGGACTTGCTCTCGGCTTGATGATGATCCCCATCACCTTGCGGAGCACCGAAGAGTTCCTGCGGGCCGTGCCCCGCAACCTGCGCGAAGGCGCCATGGCCTTAGGCGCAAGCAAGGCGAAGACCATCGCTACGGTCATCGTGCCGGCCGCCTACCGCGGCATTCTGACCGCCGTTCTCCTCGCTTTCGCGCGCGTTGCCGGAGAGACCGCTCCCTTGCTCTTCACCGCTTTGGGGAATCGCTACTGGAGCCCGGGCTGGAACCAGCCAACGTCTTCGCTTCCAGTTATGATCTATAATTACGCCCTCTCGCCGTACGAAGATTGGCACCGGCAGGCGTGGGCCGCGGGACTCGTACTCCTCGGTCTGATTCTGGTCATTAATATCCTCGCGCGGGCGATTCTGTCCCGTGGCGTATCGGTTCCGAGGTCCTAAACCATGCACGCTTCTGTGAGGCCGGCAGTGTCCGTAAACATCACACCAACGGGTACAGGGTCCGCGAGCCGCGAAGCTACAGCGCCTCTGCCCATGCGCATGAGCATCAACAAGGTGAACTTCTTCTACGGCACCAAGCAAACGCTCTTCGACATCAGCTTGGGCATCGCGGTCAGCAAAGTGACCGCCTTGATTGGCCCTTCCGGCTGCGGCAAGTCCACGTTGCTGCGCACTTTAAACCGCATGCACGAAACCGTGCGCCACGCCCGCCTGGAAGGGGAAATCCTTCTTGATGGCCAGAACATCCTTGCCCAGGACGTCACGCAACTACGTCGTCGAGTCGGCATGGTGTTTCAACGCCCCAATCCTTTTCCCAAATCCATTTTCGACAACGTGGCGTACGGTCTGCGCATCAATGGGACCAAGCTTCCGATCGCCGAAGCCGTTGAGAAAAGCCTGCGGCACGCCGCCCTGTGGGACGAAGTAAAAGATCAGCTCCACAAATCCGCCTATGATCTCTCCGGCGGCCAGCAGCAGCGCCTGTGCATCGCGCGAGCTTTGGCGGTCGAGCCGGAAGTCCTGCTGCTCGACGAGCCATGCTCGGCTCTCGATCCCATCAGCACCGCGAAAATCGAAGAGCTCTTGGTGTCCTTAAAGGATCTCTGCACCATTGCGATCGTCACGCACAACATGCAGCAAGCCGCCCGCGTCAGCGACTTCACCGCCTTCCTCTTGACTGGCCAGCTCATCGAGTTCAGCCCGACGCCGCACCTGTTCACGACGCCGAGCGACCCACGCACCGAAGCCTACATAACGGGTCGCTTCGGCTGAGGCAGGCGCAGGGGATTTATGTGTGGAGCGCTTTAGCGCGCCCTTGAGGAAAAATTCTTGTTGTCAGAGCCGGGCAGCTGCTGAGGGGAAGATTTCATGGAACGCCACTTCGAAAAAGATCTAAACGAACTAAAGGAACGCCTCCTCTGGATGGGCAGCCTGGCCGAGCGCGCCGTCCACCAATCCGTACACTCCGTCCTGGACTCCGACGAGCAATTGGCCAAGCGCGTCCTCGACGAAGAAGACGCCATCAATGAACTGCAAATCGAAATCGACGACCGCGTCGTCCAGCTTCTTGCGCTGCACCAATTGATGGCGGTGGACCTTCGCTTCGTCCTCGCCGTGTCCCGCATCAACAACGACCTCGAGCGCATCGGCGACCAGGCGGTCAACATCGCCCAAGCCTCCGTCCGGATCCTTCGTCATCCGCGCGTAAAGCCCTACGTCGATCTGCCGCGCATGAGCGAAGTCGCCGAAGAAATGGTCCGCGACGCCCTGAATGCCGTGGTTCGCCGCGACGTGGAGCTGGCCCAAAAAGTCCTCGCCATGGACGACCAGGTCGACCACTTCCGCGACCAAATCTTCCGTGAGCTACTTACCTACATGATGGGCGACTCCAGCGTAGTCTTCCCGGCCTTTGAACTG
>Ga0187855_10001749_pt1 | contig 16899 bp, 16 predicted proteins | sample June2016WEW_8_10_2_FD_132969 | JGI IMG/M metagenome (GOLD analysis project Ga0187855, IMG submission 132969) | Peatland microbial communities from SPRUCE experiment site at the Marcell Experimental Forest, Minnesota, USA - June2016WEW_8_10 | ecosystem: Environmental > Terrestrial > Soil >...
AATGGTCGGGTTCGTCGGGCCCGTTGAAGGCGGGGGTGATAAGGGCCCAGCAGCCCGCGTTGACGAAGGCGATCAGGGCGATCGCGAGCACCGGCGAGAGCCTGCGGCGGCCGAGTCTCAGATCACGACCGACGGCGGCGCGGGCGAGCAGCAGCAGCGCGGCGGCCCAGAGCAGCGGGAGCACCACGAGCAGCAGCACGGGGTAGGTCCACGGCCCGACGATCCCGGGGCGAAACAGCGCCGCGCGGGAGAAGATCGCTCCCGCCGATTCGATCAGCGAGCGCTCCACGCCGGCGGGCGGTAGAAACCACACGCCGATGCGGTTGCCCCACGGCGCGCCGTCGAGGCGTGCGGGCACCTGGTTGGCCTGCAGCCCGATCATCCCGCCCAGTTCGATGGGCCCGTCGCGCGGCGCGATGCACACGGTGGCGGGCACCGACTCGGGTGCCGCGGGCGTGGTGGGGACCGGCGCGCTCGCGTATACAAGCGACCCCGGCCCTGGAACACCGTTCATCGTGGAGGCGGCCGTGTGGCCGGCGGCGATCACGCTGAGCGTGGCGGTGAACGTGGGCCGGTGGGCGAACACGGCGAGCTGCACGCGGCCGGTGCCGGCGGGGAGCTGCAGGTCGGGCACGCACAGCCTCTGGCCGACATTCAGGTTGGCGACGACGCTGCGCACACCGACGCTGTTGGTGCCGGTGTAGAAGGGGCGGGGGATCGACAGCTGCCACAGCAGCAGGCCGAGCATTACCACGCCCGTCGTTGCGGCCGACCACCACACCCCCCGAGCGGGGCTCACCGGCGACGGAGACCCAGGATGCTCAGCAAGAACGACGAGAAGAAGATCTGGATCCCGACGATCAACAGCGTCGCGGCGACAACCGCCATGTGTTCGTCCGCCAGCGAGCCAAACCCGTTGGAGATCCAGGTGGCGACGATCACCGCGCCGAGCGCGAAGCCAACCAGCACGAAGGCTCCGCCGAGCAGCAGGCCGTGCTCGAGGCGAAAGCGTGCGCGCATACGGTCAAACCAGGGGTCGCGCTCGCCCATGAAGTAGGTGCCGTAGGCGTGGGCGCAGAGGCCGAGCGCCAGCACCTGGGTGCCGACCACCATCAACAGCGAGCCGGCGATCAAAGCGTGGATGCCCCACGAGCGCCCGAAGAAGTCCAGGCCGCCGCCGACCAGCGCGACGATCAAAGTGCCGATGCCGGCGAGCAGCGCGCCGGGCAGGATGAACAGGTGGGTGGGGGAGTGCACCAGCAGGAAGCGCAGGTGGCGCCAGCCATCGCGGAAGCTCGACAGCTTCGACTCCCCCCCGCGGGGGTGGTATTCGATCGGGAACTCGGCGATCCGCAGGTCGGCCTTGGCGGCGCGTATCACCATCTCCGAGGCAAACTCCATCCCGGTGGTGCGCAGGTCCAGGCGCGGCAGCACGTCGCGGCGCAGTGCGCGCATCCCGCAGTGGGCGTCCTTGACGCCGGTGTCGAAGAACAGGTTGAGCAGCCCCGTGAGAATCGGGTTGCCGACGTAGCGGTGCAGCCACGTCATCGCGCCCGGCTGGATGTTGTCCATGCGGTCGCCCATCACCAGCTCCGCGCCCCCGTCCAGCTCGGCGACGAAGCGAGGGATCTCGTTGAAGTCGTACGTCAGATCGGCGTCGGCCATCACGATGTAGCGCCCTCTCGCGGCGGCGAAACCGGCGAGGTAGGCGCTGCCGTAGCCGCGGCGCGGCTCATTTACCACGCGCGCGCCGGCGGCGGTGGCGAGCGCGGCGGAGGCATCCTCGGAGCCGTTGTCTACGACCAGCACCTCGCCGTCGAGCGCGTTGCGCGAGAGCACCTCCAGTGCCGCCTTCACGCAGCGCTCGATGTTCTCGGCCTCGTTGAGGCAGGGGATCACGACCGACACGAGGGTTAGATCGGGGCCCACCCCATCGTCGGGTGCGGGGCTCGCGAGGTCCGCGGGGACGATGGGCCTTGTCTGCTCGACTGTGCTCATGGTTGGGGGACCCGCCCTGCTGCACCGGTGCGGCGACGGGAACGTATCGTGCGGTTATAACGCGCGAGGGGGCGGAAAGGCGCGCGACACCGAGCAGGGATGCTACCGCAGGTGGTGGCGCTACCCTGCAACTGTGACGGCAAAGGAAAAGCTTCTCGAGCAGGCGCCGCGGTGGACCGATGCACAGGCTGCGGCGGCGCTGCGCGTGGTCGAAGCCCAGACAGGGCTGGCGGCGCACTTTGATGAGGAGATGGCGCTCTCGCCCGAAGAGCTTGACGCGCGCGAGAGTCGCTGGGCGGAAGCAAACGCTCGTGAGGCGGTCCGCGAAGAGCCTTGGTGAGTCGCGGTACCGTCCACTGGCTTGACCTGGAAGTCGAGGGCCGCCGCCCAGTCTGCGTCCTGACCCGTGACGAGGCGATTCCCGGGCTTCGCAATGTGGTTGTCGCGCTTGTCACCGCACGAGCGCGGGGGCTGTGCAGCGAGGTGCGCCTCGGTCCTGAGGATGGGATGCCCCGCGAGTGCGTGATAAGCCTCGACAACCTTCGCACCGTGCCAAGGGCGCAGCTGACCGAGCCGATCACAAAGCTGGGCGTGGAGCGGATCGACGAGCTTTGCCGGGCGCTTGCTGCCTCGAGCGGGTGTTGAGGATCGTCCTCGTATACGACTGCCTCTTCCCCTGCACTGTGGGAGGGGCCGAGCGCTGGTATCGCAACCTCGCCGAGCGCCTCGCAGCAGAGGGCCACGAGGTCACCTATCTGACCCTGCGCCAGTGGGAGCGGGGCGAGAAGCCTCGGATCGACGGGGTGCGGGTGGTGGCGGTGGGGCCGAAACTCGCGCTGTACACCGCCGACGGCCGCCGCAGGATCGCCCCGCCGCTGGTGTTCGGGCTGGGGGTGCTGTGGCATCTGCTGCGCAACGGCCGCCGCCACCAGGTCCTCCACACCTGCTCCTTCCCCTACTTCTCGCTGCTGGCCGCGGCGGCGGCACGTCCGCTCGGACGCTACGAGCTGGTTGTGGACTGGCACGAGGTGTGGAGCCGCGCCTACTGGCGCGAATACCTCGGCGGCGCCGGCGGCGCGGTGGGGTACGCGGTGCAGCTGCTGTGCGCGCGCCTGCCCCAGAAGGCGTTCTGCTTCTCGCGGCTGCACGCGCGGCGCCTGCGCGCGGAGGGCCTGCGCGGCGAGCCGACGGTACTGGAGGGCGAGTATGCGGGCCCGCTCGACACCCCGACGGCGCACCCCGCCGAGCCGCTGGTCGTGTTCGCGGGAAGGTTGATCCCCGAGAAGCAGGCGCCCTTGGCGGTGGCGGCGTTCGCGCTCGCCGCCAGGCGCATCGCCGCGTCGGGGCCGGGGGGCGTGCCCGGGCCGGCGTTGGCGGCCGAGTCTGCGTCGGGGCCGGGGGGCGTGCCCGGGCCAGCGCTCCGCGGGGAGTTCTACGGCGACGGCCCCGAGCGCGGGGCCTTGGAACGGGCGATCGAGCGGCACGGCGTGCGGGAGATCGCAAGCGCGCCGGGCTTCGTCGACGCCTCGCGGATCGACGAGGCGCTGAGCAACGCGATGTGCATGCTCTCGACCTCGCGCCGGGAGGGGTATGGCATGGTCGTGATAGAGGCCGCCGCGCGCGCGACCCCGAGCGTGGTGGTCGCCGGCGAGGACAACGCCGCCGTGGAACTCGTGGAGGACGGCGTCAACGGCGTGGTCGCCCCCACCGCCGACCCCGAGGCGATCGCGGCGGCGATCGTGAGAGTGCACGAGGCCGGGATGGCGATGCGCGAAAGCACGGCGAAGTGGTTTGCGCAGAACGCGCAGCGCCTCTCGTTGGAGTCATCGCTGCGCGCGGTGCTGGCGAGCTATGGGCCTGCGTTGCCGCCCGAGCCTCCCACCCCCTCGGGATCGGTTGTGGCGCCAGGTGGGGACGAGTCGGATGGCGGCGCCGTGGAGCCCAGCGCCCGCGCGTAGGAGTCGAGCGTCAGCCGGGCGGTGCGCTCCCAGCTGAACTCGCCCGCCCGCGCAAGGCCCCGCCCGCGCAACTCGCGCGCCAACGAGGGATCGCCGAGCAGCCGCTCGAGCGCCTGCGCGATCGCCGGCTCCGAGAGCGGGTCGAACAGCAGCGCCGCGTCGCCGGCCACCTCCGGCAGCGAAGAGGTGTCGGCGCACGCAACCGGCACCCCGCGGGCCATCGCCTCGAGCACGGGCAGCCCGAAGCCCTCGTACAACGAGGGGTATACGAAGGCGTCCGCAACCTCCCACAGCCCCTCGATCTCACCCTCCGACAGCCACCCCTCGAAGCGCACGTCGGCGAGGACGCCAAGCTCGGCGGCGCGGGCGCGCAACTCGGCCTCGTGCCAGGTGGGGTAGCCCGGCAGCACGAGCACCGGTCGCCGCTCAGGATGAATGCGCGCGAACGCGCCCACCAGCGCCAGCAGGTTCTTGTGAGGGCGCTTGGCGGAGAGCGTCAGCAGCACCCGCCGCTCGCCCAGATCGAAGCGCGCACGCGTGGCCTTGGCGGAGAGCGCGCGGTGGGCGTCGACGCCAGACTGCTCGCTGCCGACCTCCTCGATTTCAGAACCTCCGGCGGGCTCGTCGCCGCTGGAGGTCATCTGCGCCTCTGGCAGACGGCGCACGGCCCCCAGCCCCTGCGGCACCACGTCGATCCGCTCGCCAGGGAGCCGCAGCAGCTCGACGAGGTCGCGACGGGTGGAATCGGAGATCGCGATCACCCGCGTGGAGCGGCGAGCGGCGAGCGGCACGAGCACGCGCATGCCGCGGTCGCGCAGGCCGGGATGGGCCTCCGGAAAGCGCGCGTAGATCAGGTCGTGCACGGTGAGCACCCGCCGAAAGCGCCCCCACGCGGGCGCCGTGGAGGCGAGCGAATGCACGAGATCGACCCCGGCGCGCGCTGCGAGACGCGGCAGGAATGCCTGCTCGCCGAGCACCCACTGCTCGCGCCGGCGGGCGTTGACGGGCACCGTCACGGCCGGCATCGACGCGCCCCACGGCCCATCCGCCGCGGCGGATGCCTCGCGCGAGACGAACGCCGTGAAGCGCGTGCCCGGCGGGGCGAGGCGCACCAGCTCCGGGAGCAGCTCACGGGCGTACACCTCCATCCCGCCGGTGTCGCCGGGCACGAGGTAGATGAGGTTGAGGCCGATGTGCATTTCGAGGTGGCTCCGATGTCTACTGGGCGGCCGATGCCCGGCATCCATTTCGCCGCCGGGAGCCGCATCCATTTCGCTCATACGCGGTTCATACCGCCTGCAGCCCCCGCTCCGACGGGACGACCCGACGATAGACCCATGACAACAAACACAAACATACGAATACTGATTAGCGAGCCCCACCCAATGGTGAGGCAGATGTTGGAGCGCATGGTGAGCCGCCTCGGCTACGAGCCGGTGATCGCGGATATCACCACGCAGGAGCAGTTGGCGAGCGTGGACGTGCTGGTGATCGAGCCGGTGGCCCCACTCGGGATCACGCAGGCGCAGGCGGCGCACTTCGCCGACCCGCCGGTGCCGATCGTGTGCGCAAGCGTGATGGCCCCTCCGGCGGCGTTTGCGGAGCTCGGGATCGAGTTGGCGGACGCGCTGCACAAGCCCTTCACCAGCCAGCAGCTGGACGCGGCGATCATGCGGGCGCTGGTCAATAGACTCGCCGTCGATGCAAGCGAGGCAGCGTAACCACTGGGGTTGGGGGTACGAGGACCAGCGCTTCTCGCCCGAGCAGGTGCGCGCGGCGGCGAGCGGACTGGCGGAGCACCTGGGGTTGGGAGCGCAGGTGGAGGTGGAGGACCCCGTGGCGATCGAAGACGTGCGGCTGCCCGCCCCGCGGGTCGCCCCACCGGCCGCCCTCGCGGAGCTGTGCGCGGACGACACCCACGCGCGCGCCTCGCACGCGTGGGGCAAGTCGTACGCCGACGTGGTGAGGGGCTTTCGCGGCAGCTTCGAGCACCCGCCGGACTTCGTGGCGTACCCGCGCGAGGAGCACGAGCTGGAGCAGCTGCTGGAGTGGTGCGACGCACAGCACGTGGCGGCGATCCCCTACGGCGGCGGCACCAGCGTGGTGGGCGGCGTACGGCCCGAGGTGGATCCCTCCTACAACGGAGCCATCACGCTCGACCTCAGCGCGCTCGACCGCGTGCTGGAGGTCGACCAAGTGTCCCGCGCGGCGCGCATCCAAGCCGGCGCGAGCGGGCCGGAGCTGGAGCGCCGGCTGGCCGAGCACGGCCTGACGCTGCGCCACTTCCCCCAGTCGTTCGAGCTGGCCACGTTGGGCGGTTGGATCGCCACCCGCGCGGCGGGGCACTTCGCCACGGTGTGGACGCACATCGAGGACTTCGTGGAGTCGGTGCGCGCGATCACGCCGGCGGGAGAGTGGGAGTCGCGCCGGCTGCCGGGCTCGGGCGCGGGGGTGAGCCCCGACCGCATGCTGGCCGGCTCGGAGGGGATCCTTGGGGTTATCACCGAGGCGTGGATGCGCGTCCAGCCGCGCCCCACCTACCGCCGCTCGGCTGGCGTGAGCTTCACTGACTTCGCCATTGGCGCGGAGTGTGTGCGGGAGCTCAGCCAGTCGGGGCTGCACCCCGCCAACTGCCGGCTGATCGACCAGCGCGAGGCGAAGATGACGATGGCCGGCGACGGCGGCAGCGCGCTGCTGGTGATCGGCTTCGAGTCGGCCGACCACTCGGTGGACGCTGCGATGGAGCGAGCGCTTGAGATCTGCCGCGAGCACGGTGGGGAGGCGAAGGAGCGCGGCGGGAGTGGGGGAAGTTCGGGCGCTCGCGCAGCCGGCTCGCGGGGTGGCGGTGGGGATGGCGGGGGCGATGCGAGGCGCACTGGAGACGGCGCGAGCTCGCCGGGCGGTGGTGGGGCCCGTGGCGATGGTGGGCCCGACGCGGTCAACACCTGGCGGGAGACCTTCCTGGCAGCCCCCTACCTGCGCGATGTGTTCGTGGCGATGGGGGTGATCTGCGAAAGCTTCGAGACGGCCATCACCTGGGAGCGCTTCCCGGCCCTCCACGAGCGGGTGATGGCGGCGGCTGGGCAGGCGATGCGCGAAGTGGGGGCGCGGCCGGGCGGGGTGTCGTGCCGCTTCACTCACGTGTATCCCGATGGCCCGGCCCCTTACTTCACCGTGCTCGCCGAAGGGCGGCGCGGGGAGGAGCTGGAGCAGTGGGCGGCGATCAAGCGCGCGGTGTCGGAGGCGATCCTCGCGAGCGGTGGCACGATCACCCATCACCACGCGGTCGGTCGCGACCATCGCCCCTGGTATGACCGCCAGCGCCCCGAGCCGTTTGCGGCGGCGCTGCGCGGCGCAAAGCGGGCGGTGGACCCGCGGGGCATCATGAACCCCGGCGTGCTGGTGGACCCGCTGCGATGAGGATCGCCGTGCTCGGCCCCGGCGGCGTGGGCGGCCTCGTCGCGGGCGCGCTCGACCACGCGGGCACCCCCGTCACCCTGGTCGCGCGCGAGTCCACCGCCGAGCTGATCGCGGCGCGCGGCCTGCGGGTGAGCTCGGTGCGACTCGGCGACTTCCTCGCCCACCCCCACGCGGTGGCACGCCTGGAGGAGCCGGTGGAGGCGCTGGTGGTCGCAACCAAGGCGACCGGCCTGCACGAGGCGCTGGAGCGCATCGCCGCCCCGCCGGCGCTGGTGGTGCCACTGCTCAACGGCCTCGACCACCTCGCGGTGCTGCGCGCGCGCTTTGGCGAGCAGACGGTGGTGGCTGGCACGATTCGCGTCGAGGCCGACCGACCCGAGCCGGGCGTGGTGGTGCACAGCAGTCCCTTCCTGCGCATCGACATGGCCTCCGCCCACGCGGCGGCGCGCCCGGGGATGGAGGCGCTGGCGGCGAAGCTCCAGGCGGCGGGGATCCCCGCGCGGGTGGAGGAGTCCGAGCCGCAGGTGCTGTGGGGCAAGCTGGTGCGCCTCAACGCGCTGGCGTGCACCACCAGCGCGTATGACAAGCTGCTGGGCGAGATTCTCACCACGCCCGAGCTGCGCGCCGAGCTGGTGGGCGCGATCGAGGAGGGTTGCGCAGTGGCGGCCGCGGAGGGAGCGAGCATCGACGCGGCCGACCCGCTGGGCGAACTGAGCGCCGCGCACCCCACGCTGGGCAGCTCGATGCTGCGCGACATCGCCGCCGGCAGGCCCCCCGAGCTTGACGCGATCCCCGGGGCGGTGCTGCGCGCGGCAGCCCGTCACCGCGTGGCGTGTCCGACGATCGAACGGCTGGTGGGGGCGATCGCCAAGCGGGTGGGCGTGCCCGCGCCGATCCCTGCGCAGTAGCTCTCTTCGCGGCAGCTCTCTTCACGGCGTCTCTCTTCACGGCGCCTCCCTTCGCGGCCCCCACCGGTCGGGCGTGCCTGCTGCGATCCCCGCGCGCTGAACGAGTTACTCGCCGAACGGCCTGAACCGCGGGTCGCCCGCCACGCCCGGCGCCGTGGCGGGGACTGCGTGGGTGGCGACGGCCTCGACCATCTCCGCCTCCGACTCCTCGCGCTCCTCGTCATGCTGCCCGTCGCACAGCACGCGGAAGTTGCCGGTGACGCCGCTGTCGGCGTGCATCGTGATCCCGGGCAGGATCTCCTCGCCCTCCTCGAAGCCCAGCCGCTCCATGTCGAAGTGGGCGAGACCGATGCCGTGCGCGGTGTGCGTGGGGTTCTCGCGGTCGTGCGCCGCCACCGCCTGGGCAAAGCGCTCGAGGTTCTTGGCGATCTTGCCGGTGTCCGCCATCGCTCGCCGCAAGCGTAGCGCGTGACGGACGACCGCCGCCGCGCGTACGATGCGCGCACCACCGACAGCCGAACGAAAAAAGAAGGGGAGACGCCATGGACATCTTCGCCCAGCTCGACGAGGCGCGCAGGCGCACCAACGTGCTCGAGCACCCGTTCTACCAGCGCTGGAGCGCGGGGGAGCTGGAGTCGCAGGAGTTGGAGCTGTATGCGGGCGAGTATGGGCACGCGGTGCGCGCGCTGGCGCAGGCGTCGCGGCTGGCCGCGGAGCAGGCCGCGGGTGGGGCGGCTCCCACCCACGCCGCCGGCCTCGCCCGCCACGCCGCCGAGGAGGAGAGCCACGTGGAGCTGTGGGAGCAGTTCGCGCGTGCGGTGGGAATTCCCGAGGATGCCCAGCCACGGTTGGAAGATCGGCGTCCGGGCGCCGGCTCGGAGTCGCCGGCGGGCGCGAGCGTCGAGCCGCTCGCGCAGACACGCACCTGCGCACAGGCGTGGACGGCGGGCGAGGACCTGCTGGAGAACCTCGCGGTGCTGTACACCGTGGAGGCCAGCCAGCCTGCCATCTCGACCACGAAGCTGGAGGGCCTGGCGACCCACTACGGCGTGCCGGAGGACTCCCGAGGAGCGGCCTACTTCACGCTGCACGCCACACTCGACGTGGAGCACGCCCGTCAGGCGCGCGAGCTGATCGAGCAGCTGCTGCCCGAGGATGCCGAGGAGCGCGAGGCCGCCGGCGAGCGCATGCTCGCCCGTGCCCAAGCCGCGCTGGATGGCAACTGGCAGCTGCTGGATGGCGTCGAGGAGCGGCGTCCGGTCACTGCGTAGGGGTGGTGGCGGGCGAGGCGAGCGCCGCGCGCACGGCCGGCGCGACCTCGCTGCCGAACAGCTCGATCGCACGCATCGCCCGCGCATGCGGCAGCGCCCCGATGCTGATCTGCCCGAGGAAGCGCTCGTGCGCGAACAGCGCGTGCTCGGCGAGGATCTTCTCCACCACCTGCTGCGGGCTTCCCACCAGCAGATGCCCCTCTGGCCCGCACGCCGCATCGAACTGCGCGCGCGACATCGGCGGCCAGCCCCGCTCGCGCCCGATGCGGTTCATCACCTGCGAGTAGGCGGGGAAGTACTCGTCGGCCGCACGTTGCGAGGTGGGGGCGAGGTAGGTGTGCGAGTTGATCCCGACCGCGGGCCCGGCGGGGCTGGCCCGGTCATCCTTCGTCTCCCGCTGCGCGACGGCCCGACCGGCCGCGTCTTCCTTTCTGCCTGGCGCCGGTGTGGTCGTCCCGTCGGCCCCATCCTTCCGCTCGTCCTCCGTCTCCGCCGGCGCCCTACCCTGCGCAACGGCCTGGCGGTAGAGATCGACCAGCGGCGCAAACCGCGCGGGCGGCCCACCGATGATCGCGATCATCAACGGCAGCCCCAGCATCCCCGCGCGTGCCACCGAGGCGGGCGTCCCGCCGACGGCGATCCACACCGGCAGCGGGTTTTGCAGCGGGCGGGGATACACGCCCACGTCGTGCAGCGCCGCCCGATGCCGCCCCGACCAGGTGACGCGCTCGGAGGAGCGCAGGGCCAGCAGCAGCTGGAGCTTCTCCGCAAACAGCTCGTCGTAGTCGTCGAGGTCGAAGCCGTACAAAGGAAACGACTCAGTGAACGACCCCCTGCCAGCCATGATCTCCGCGCGCCCCCCGGAGAGCAGGTCGAGCGTGGCGAAGTCCTGAAACACCCTCACCGGGTCGGCCGAGCTGAGCACTGTGACGGCGCTGCTCAAGCGAATCTTCTGCGTGCGCGCCGCGGCGGCAGCCAGCGCGATCGGCGGTGCCGACACCGCATAGTCGGGTCGATGGTGCTCGCCGACCCCGAACACTTCCAGCCCGAGCTGGTCGGCCAGCTCGATCTCCTCCAGCAGCTCACGCAGCCGCCGCGCCGCATGGGGCGCATCTGCCCCGAGCGGCAGGTCGGCGAAGGTGGCGAGGCCCAGTTCCATTCACGCGAGGCTATCGCCACGGGCGCTCTTGCGCTCGGGGCGTGTTGCGGGCGGGTGAATCCAGGCGCCGGTTGTCAGCTTGGAGACAGCACCGTGATTCCGTACTCGCGCGCGCCGCCGGCCAGCTGCTTGTCGTAGGTCATCAGCGCGTCCAGCTCGCCAGCGTCAGCGAGCCGCACCGCGGTGGCGAGGTGGATCGCATCGAGCGTGGCGACGGTCGATGGCGTAATCGTCTCGGCCGCTGTGAGGATCTGCTCGTCCAAGGGGATCAGGACTTTCCCGGACAAGAGTTCATCCACGTGCTCCAGCATGTCCTCACGGAGCCCGAGCCGGTGTAGCTCTATGCGCAGCAAGCGACTCGAGACGTGCCGCTCGAAGCGGCCCATCTCGCGCCTGATGACTGGTGTATCGGGCTCGTTGAGCAGAACCCGTCCGAGGACACTCGTATCGAGATAGAGGGAGCTCACCGGCGGATCAGAACGGCTCGCGACGACTCTCGTCGAGAAATGCGTCAGTGGTGCCCGCGGGGTGGCTGCGCCTCGGCGGAAGGCTGTCGATGACCTCGAGCAGGTTCCTTGTAGGGATCGTCGCGCCGTACTTCTCCGCCAGCTCGAGGTAGTAGGGATCGACATCGGGGCGCGAGGGCACAAGCCGAGCGACCTCCTGACCCCGCTCCGTGACCGTCAGCGTCTCACCCTCCTTGACGCGTGCCAAGTAGCGGCTCAGGTTCTGGCGCAGCTCGCGCACCCCGACCGTCTTGGCGGCGCTGATTGGGTGCGTAGCAGCCATTGTGCGTCACAATGTAGCACATGGCTGGCCGGCTCGCGAGCTTGACCTACGACGATTCTCCGTGTCGGGCTATCGCTGCTCGATGATCTCGATCCGGTACCCGTCGGGGTCGCGTACGAAGCACAGTCGCGAGCCGCCCTCGCGGACGCTGTAGGGCGGCTTCTCGGGCTCGATGCCCTGCTCGGCCAGCCGCGCAAGCATGGCGTCGAGGTCGGAGCTGGTGATCGCGATGTGGCCGTAGCCGCTGCCGATCTCGTAGGAGTCCACGCCGAAGTTGCAGGTCAGCTCCAGGCGGGGCATGTCGCCGTCGCCGGGCTGGTTCATGAAGACGTTGATTGCCTCGTCTTTGATCGGGATGCGCCCGACCTCCTCGAACCCGAGCGCGTTGTAGAAGGCGATCGAGCGGTCGATGTCGGTGATGCGGTAGCAGGTGTGGATGAGGGGCATGGTGAGCAAGTGTACGGGGGCAACACCGACTGGTGGCGATGGCACATGGCCGGTCACGGTCAGGCGACCCACCTCCCGTCTGGCGCCGGCGGTTGGGGGCTCCCCACCTGGCAAGCCCCCGCGCGCCGCTTCGTGCAAGGATGGCGCGATGATCGTGGGATGGAGGCGGCGTGATAGTTGAGCGTGCAACGCATCCGCAGTTCCTGTCCAACACCTACCTGGTGTGCGACGGGGAGGGCGGGCCGGCGTTTTTCGTCGATGCGGGCGGGCCCGTGGGGCCGCTGATCGAGGCGGCCGAGCGCCTCGGAGTGACGCCCACGCACGTGCTGCTCACCCACCACCACTTCGACCACGTCAGCGAGGTGGGGGCGCTGCGCGAGCGCTGGCCGAAGCTCGAGGTTGTGATCCACCCGGTCGAACGGGAGCTGTTGGGGGAGGGCGTTGTGGCGACCGGCACCGTGGAGCCCGGGCAGGCGCTGCATTTCGGGACGCTCGAGGTGCGCCCGCTGCTGACGCCCGGGCACACGGCGGGGATGCTGTCGTTCGCGGTGTGCGTGCCCGATGGGCACGTGCGTCCCTCCTCGACGACCGCGCCGGGTGGGTTCACGGGCCGGGAAGGGGCCGTGTTCACTGGGGATACGCTCTTCCACGGCTCGGTCGGCGGGGTGAGGGCCCCCGGCCACACCACCTACACCGACCTGAAGGACTCGATCATGGGCACTTTGATGGAGCTGCCCCCCGAGACCGTCATCCAGCCCGGCCACGCCGACCCCACCTCGGTTGCCGAGGAGTGGGAGCACAACCCGTTCATCCGCGTGTGGCGCGGTCTCGACGGCGAGGGCTCCGAGCGCTGCACGGCCCTCGGCGAGCCCGCCACGCTGGTGCTGCTGTGCGGCGACTACGACGGCGGACACAAGGCGTGGGTGCGCTGGCCGGACGGCTCGGATGACATCGTGCCCGGCTCGCAGGTCCAGCGACTCTGAGTTGACGCCGACTGCTGCCTGGGTGGGGCAGGCCGCCGCCGCTCGCCCGTCGGGCATCGCTTGACTGGCCCATAAGATGAGAGGGTGCCCCGCGAGAAGAACGTCCCCACGTCGAGAGTGCGCCGCACGGCGACGGTGGGGAAGCTGGCGGCCACTGAGACCGTGAAGCAGTTCGGCACGCGCGCGGCCAACGTGACGCGCGGGGAGCAGGCCAGCCAGGAGGCGCTGGCGCGCCGGCAGGTCGAGACCGCCAAGCAGATCGTGTCGGTGCTGGGCACGATGAAGGGCGCGGCGATGAAGCTCGGCCAGGTGATGTCCTTCCTGGACGTCGGGCTGGTGCCCGAGGAGTACCGCGAGGAATTCCAGCAGGAGCTGGCGAAGCTGCGCGACGCGGCACCGACCGTTTCTTTCAAGCAGATGCGTAAGGTGATCGAGGCCGACCTCGAAGAGCGGATCCCCGCGGTGTTCGATTCCTTCGACGAGCAGCCGATCGCGGCGGCGTCGATCGGGCAGGTGTACCGCGCGCGGCTGCGCGATGACGGTCGCGAGGTCGCAGTGAAGGTTCAGTACCCCGGGGTCGCGTCGGCGGTGCGCGCCGACATGCAAAACCTGGACATGATCATGCGGCTGCTCAAGCGGATGACCCCGCAGCTGGACGTGCGCGCCGTGGCGCGGGAGATCCGGGAGCGGATCGGTGAGGAGCTCGACTACGAGCTGGAGGCCCAGAACCAGCGCTCGCTGGGGCGCATCTTCAAGGGTCACCCCTTCATCAAGATCCCCGACGTGGTCACCGGGCTCTCGCGCGAGCGGGTGCTCGTCACCGAGCTCGTGGAAGGGGTGGGCTTCGAGGAGCTCAAGGGCTACCCGCAGACCCAGCGCGATCGCATCGGGGAGATCGTGTTTCGCTTCTTCCTCGGCTGTCTCTACCGCCACCACCAGTTCTCCGGCGATCCCCACCCCGGCAACTTCATGCTGCTGGGCGACGGGCGGGTGGCGTTCCTCGATTTCGGCCTCTTCAAGCGCCTCGACCCGCCGCCGGTGGAGCTGGAGCTGGCGGCGCAGCGCGCGGTGATCGAGCACGACGCGCCGGCGCTGCACGGGCTGCTGGCGCAGTCGGGCTTCCTGCCCCAGCCCGAGCGCGTGGAGCCCGAGGAGCTGCTGTCGTTCATCGAGGACGGGATCGGCTGGTACACCACCGACGAGGTGTATGCGCTCACGCCGGAGATCGCCACCGAGGTGATGATCGAGAGTTCCGACCCCCGCTCCAGCCACTTCAGACACATGCGCCACCAAGACATGCGCGCCGAGCACCTCTTCGGCCGGCGCATGGAGATGCTGACGTTGGCGGTGCTCTCGCAGCTGCGCGCCACTGCCAACTGGCACCGGATCGCCCGCGAGTGGATCTACGGCGATCCGCCCGTCACCGAGCTGGGCCGCGAAGAGGCCGAGTTCTACGCCGCTACAAAACCTGAATCTGTACCAAGCTAGTGGTCCCCGGCCGCCCGGAGGGCAACCCCGCGGTGATGCCCACGCGCTGGCCTTTCTTGCACCAGCCCAGCTCCACCACGCGCTTGGCCGATTCGGCGATCAGCTCCTCGGTCGTCTCGTGGCGGTGCATCGAGGCGGCCTGCACGCCCCACATCAGCCCGCAGCGGCGCACCGTCTCGCGGCCGGGAGAGAGCGCGTAGATCGGCACCGTCGGACGGTGCGCGGACACCAGGCGGGCGGAGCGGCCGGAGAGCGTCGGCACCACCAGCGCCGCGAGGCCCAGCTCGCGCACGGCGATGCAGAGGCTGTGCGCCAGCGTGTAGGCGGGGTCGGATTCGGTGCGGCGCACGCGCGAGGCGTTCCACTCCTCATACGGCGCGATCGCCTCGGCCTGTTCTGCCACCGACGCCATCATCGCGATCGCCTCGACCGGGTAGGCGCCGACCGCGGTCTCCTGCGAGAGCATCACCGCGTCGGTGCCGTCGAGGATCGCGTTGGCCACGTCGGCGACCTCCGCGCGCGTGGGGCGCGAGGAGGTGACCATCGAGTCGAGCATCTGCGTGGCGGTGATCGACGGCCGCGCCAGCCAGCCGGCGAGGCGCAGCAGCTCCTTCTGCACGATCGGCACCCGCTCGATCGGCAGCTCGATGCCGAGATCGCCGCGCGCGACCATCACGCAGTCGGCCGCCCGCAGGATCTCCTCGGCGCGCTCAACCGCCTGGGGCTTCTCCATCTTCGCGATCAGCGGCAGTCGCGTGTGCTCGCGCACCTGCTCGATGTCCTCCGGGCGGCGCACGAACGACAGCGCGACCATGTCCACCCCGATCGACTCCCCGTGGCGCAGCAGCTCGAGATCCTCCTCCCCCACTGCCGGCAGCGTGTCGACCGGGCCGGGGATGTTGAGGCCCTGGCGCGAGGCCACCGCGCCCCCCGCCTCGATCTCCGCCTCGACCTCGTGGGCGCCCGCGCGTACCTCCACCACGCGCAGCCGCACCGAGCCGTCGGCCAGGTAGATCACCTCGCCCGGCGCAAGCGCGTCGGCGAGCCCCGGCCAGGAGATCGACATGTGGCGCGCATCCCCCTCGCCCTCCTCGCCGCCACAGGAGAAGGTGACGCGCTCGCCCGGCTTCAGCTCGACGACGTCCTCTTTCAAGGGGCCGATGCGGAGCTTCGGGCCGGGCAGGTCCTGAAGGATCGCCACCGGCCGCCCCGCCCTGCCGGCGGCGTCGCGCACGCGCCGCACGGTCTCCGCGTGCTCCTCAAGCGTCCCGTGCGAGTAGTTGAGCCGCGCCACGTCCATCCCGGCGTTGACCATCCGCAGCAGGGTCTCCGGCTCGCGCGAGGCGGGGCCGATGGTGGCGACGATCTTCGTGCGGCGCATGTCGCACGCCACGGTAGCGGTCGTGCGCGCGCTTACGGCGCCTGCACGTCGGGAAAGTTCTCCGCGCAGTGCTCGCGCAGCGTCTCGCGCACCCAAGCGCGCTCCGCCGGGCTGGCGGCGCGGAAGCGCTCCAGCAGCTCCCTTTGGCGCTCGATCGGCGCGCCGGCGATCGTCCAGCGCACCGCGAGGCGCTCGAACAGCAGCTCCACCGCCCGCTGCCAGGTGTCCTCGCGCGTGCTCGCCGCCCGTGCCTCCTCCCCCGCCAAGCTCTCGGCGTACTTGACCCGCGTCGCCGCCGTCATCGCGCCGCGCAGCGTCAGCACGTTGCCCTCGGCGTCGGTGTAGTCGCTGCCGGGAGCCTTCAGCCGCTCGGGCCGCTGTCTGCGGGGCCTGTGTCGCGCCATCTCAGAAAGCGTATCCCCGTCGCCGGGCGGGGCCTTCGAGGGGCGGCGCGATGCCCGGTCTCGTGTTTGGGGGGATCGTCCGCGCGCGTGGTCGAGGCTGCCAAGCGCCCGGGGGCGGGACCTCCCTGCCCCGCCACGGACGTTGGGTATTGACAAGTTGTAGAGAGTATGTCTATAATGGCGCTTGGCAACCCGAGCTGGGTTGCCGGGTCATGAACATAGGTCTGGTTGGGGTCGCCTTTGGTCGGCCTTGCAACTGCGCAGCAGGGGAAAGAATTTTGGGAGAGGGATCGGGTCGTTTTAGATGAGGGAGCTTGTTCAGCGTGGTTTCTAGAGGGAGAAACGTGATAGGGGTCATTGCAGCTCACGAAATGAGTGATGCTAGATGCGCCAGCATGGCGCTGTCGCATCTCTCTCTCTCTCTCTCTCTCTTCGGCTAGGGAACTAGCCGAGACCCCTCATCGTCCGGCGCCGCGGCGGCGCTTTGTCCCCTTTTCCGCGGGGGCAAGGGATTCTCTGGCTCAAACCGGCCTCTCGGCTGTGTGTGGGAGGGCCGCGTAGTGCCGCGCGTGCGCGCACGTGTGAAGTCTCCGGCGCGCGCGGGTGTCGGCGAGTCGCGGCGTCAGGCGCTGGCGGGGTCGTGTGAGGGCGTCTCGGAGGGCCAGCTGGTCGAGATCCAGCGCTCGCGGCTGT
>Ga0187855_10001752_pt1 | contig 16890 bp, 13 predicted proteins | sample June2016WEW_8_10_2_FD_132969 | JGI IMG/M metagenome (GOLD analysis project Ga0187855, IMG submission 132969) | Peatland microbial communities from SPRUCE experiment site at the Marcell Experimental Forest, Minnesota, USA - June2016WEW_8_10 | ecosystem: Environmental > Terrestrial > Soil >...
CGCAATCGCGATCCGCATCTACGCCGCGCTCCGTTTCTCCGCGATCACGAAATAATGATAAGCAAACGGACTGAGCATCCGCCGAAGTGTTCGGTTGGACTCCAGAACGGGAAATCCGACGGGGTTGCGGCCCGGAATGAACGGAAACTGGTGTACGGTTCCATCCGTGCGAAGAATCTTCCAGCCCGCGCGCTGAACATATTGACGAATCTGCGGAAACCATTGACGTCGGTCATAGGGCTGGTCGTCTTTGCGCTCTGGGTGTGCGAACAGCGAATACAACTCGTACAGTCCCATGAAGTTCAGATAGTTTGGGGTCGTCAAGTACAACCGTCCGCCCCCGCGCGTCACACGATGCATTTCGCTCACAGCACGCCAGGGGTCGGGTACATGCTCGATCGTCTCGCACGAAATCACGATGTCGAACGACTTATCCGCGAACGGTAGCCCCTGCGCATCCCCCTGGACGAGCGCCTGCGCGCTGTGATCTGCACCCGTCCGCCGCATTCGTTCCTTGCCGACGCGCAATGCAGCGCCGGAAAAATCGCACCCTGTCACGCTCGCACCTCTTCGGCGCAAATCGCAGACGAACCCGCCGCGACCGCATGCTACCTCCAGCACTCTCAGCCCTGTAACATCACCAAGTCTCTCGCGCACGAGCTGATACCACGGGCTCGAATCGTCCGCATGGTCCGGGTCCGAATCGAACACCCGCTGGTGCCAAACGTCATATTCGCTGCGTAGATCGATGCCTTCAGGCAAGCTCAACTCCGAATTTCAAATCCCACACACCTGTCGTCTCAATTCCGTCCGAAGTGAATCTTAATTCGCCCGCGCGCCCAGGCACGTCCCAACAACGCCGCGCCCGCAGCAGCGTTCGGCAAACTCAGCCGCGCAATCTTCGCCAATTCCATCGAAGCGCAATCCAACGCGCCATTTCCCGCGAAATAATCCAAGTACGTCAGCCGCACCCGCGATTCGGCCCACCCTCTCGCTGGTGCGGAACGTTCGTTTTCGAACTGCGCGATCAGCTCCAGAAACATATCCACACGTCGATCGTAAGTGTGCTCGTCCAGGACCTTCTTCCTGGCCGCTTCTCCGATCTTCCGCCGCGCTGGTTCGTCCCCAACATATCTTCGGACGAGAGCAGCGATCTCCCCGGCGTCACGATAACCAACAAAGTGGACCCCTTCTTCAAATCCGATGGTTGCCAATTCGGTGGGCAGCGAAGTAATGAGCAAAGCTCCCCCCGCCATGGCCTCGAACGTCCGCAAGTTCGCATCTTGCGGATAGTCGTCTCTCCCCACGTTGACAACGATCTTCGATTGCCGGTATACCCGTGCCATTTCCTCCAGGCTGTATCGCCGTTTGGCGTCATTCATGCGAAACGATTTCGCCAGATCGCTCAGAATCGGTCCGCGCATTCCATAGATTGGTCCATTGATCTGGCCAACCCATCCTACATCGTAGATCCTTTCCATCTCCGGCCCCGCGAAGTGCTGACCATCCACCGCGTGGGCCACGAAGCGAGCACCAGGATGTCCCGCGTCGCGGAACTGCACCTCATACCCCGGATGAAATACCAGAGCAAGATCAAACAGCATGGACCACGCGATGCGTTTGCTCGTGTAGGCGTACGTATCCACCTGAAAGCACGCTGTGGGAATATCCACGCTCGTAAGTCCCCACGGCAAAAATGGCACGTCGGATTCCGGATGCCAGATCAGCGACGGCCGCTCCGGGCATAGTCGCAACCACTCGTCGAGTGTTCCATTCCGCGCAAATCCCGGATCGGCGCACACCAGCCGAATTCCGCGCCGCCGAAACGCCTCCGCATACCGCGCCAGCATGTTGCATAAATTGCCTTCCCCGCAGAGCACCAAAATGGTCATCAGTTAGCCCTGCGGCGCCGTCTGCCGGCTCTGCCTTGCCAAAGCGGACTCGCGGCCCTCTTCTAGTTTCACGGCTTCGAAGGTCCAGAGCCAGTAGCAGAAAGACGGAAAGTGACCCGTCGCGCGCCAACTCCACGCTATCATTCGGCGCAAAACTCCGGCGACATATCTGCTGCTGGCCCACTTGTACGTTCTCAAAGCGACGGGAAGAATCGTCTCTCGCGGCGCCCATTCCCAGGGCGCTACCCGCAAAATCTTGAAATCGCCTTGCTCCAGAAACTTGCGAAAATTCTTATACTCGAAAAGTCCCGGATAGAGCATGATGTGGCCCCATATCGGATTCGGCACGCTGCACACCAGCCGTCCTCCGCTCTTCAGCACCCTTCGCATTTCCAACATCGCGTAATACGGACTCATCATGTGCTCCATCGTCTCCAGGCATAGGACGATATCGAACGATTCGGGAGCAAACGGCAATGGCTCGCTGGAGGGATCCATGCAGTGCCCTTCAATCCCTCGCGCCGCGCATGCCTCGATTCCGGCCGTGGACGCGTCCACTCCGACTACCTCGTTCGTGGCCTTGAGTAGTTCCAGGAGCTTGCCGTTGCCGCAGCCGACCTCCAGAATTCGCATCCCTCTGCACGACGCCAAGAACGTCTGAATCGTCCAAATATAGCGGTCCGACGAATAGTCTCCGGCCGCGTAGTAGTCGCGGTGGAGCTCCTCGACGATCTCCTTGGGGTTTTTCCCAGGACTCATTGTCGTAAGCATGTCATTTCTCAAGCGAGAAAGGATCTGATTTCACGGATACCCAAAAATCGCGGGCCTCAGTCCTGCTGTTTTTCGGCGGCGGATACATGCGAAACGCCAGGAACCGGTACGAATTTCTCTCTCGCGCCACGATACCATCCTCGCGAACCCACCCACCGCCGCGCGCGGTAAAACCACTTCGGCGGCAACACGCCAGCCGCAAGCATCGTTGCTTGCCGGAACACGCGGTGATTCCGCGGCGCGTCGGCGTGCAACACCTCGTAAATCTTTTTCTCGGTTCGCACCGTTTCCCACGGCGACCCGCCGTCCAGCATCAGGCGCATCTGGTCGGCCTCTGCCTGCACGATTTCTACGACGCAATTGGTTACTTCCGGAAAAACACCTTTTGCCGGAAGCGCCACAGAAAGGGAATTCGCCAGGGCTTCCATCACCTGCTGTTTACGCCGCAGTCCGGCGGTGTCTCCTCCCGCCGAGACGTAGAGATTACCGCCGTGGATATGGTAGTTGGTCAGCGCATCCTTCAGAATCACCATTTCGCTCAGCGCGGCGGCAACGGTAAACAGGTACTCATCCGCCTCGATTACCAGTGCTTCCGGGACCGGAAGAATTCGCTTCGCAAGTTCTGCTCGCAAGGACATTCGGCTGGTGCCCAAATAGCTTTTTCGCAGCCGGAACACTCGTGCGGCCGTGAGAGAATCAAGCCGCAGCCGCTCATTTTTCTCTGGGGCAACGATGCGCCGCGCTCCGTTGGAAAAAACCTCCACGATGGCGTGCCCTACCAGGCCAACCGCCGGGTCGGAAGCAAACACCTGGCTGACCGCTCGTAACTTGTTCGGCGCCCAGCTGTCGTCGCCATCCAGGAAAGCGATGATCTCGCCGCGGCATTCTGGAATGCCGACATTGAACGCCGACGCCTGCCCGCCATTTTTCTTTCGTACCAGCCGCAGTCGCGGCTCGAACTGGCGAACGATGTCGGGCGTGCGGTCGGTCGAGCCGTCGTCCACGACTATGATTTCCCGATCGGCCTCCGCAATGTCCTGTTCCAGCACGCTGACGATCGCCTGCTCGATGAAGCGCTCGTGATTGTACGTGTCGATCAGTACGCTGAGGAAGGGTCTCGCCATCAAAAATCACGCATCGCTGGAGTGTCGCGTCGCCAGTGAAGATCTTCGTCCGAGCCAGCGAACGCACCTTGCCTAAGTCTACGACATCTCCAGGATTCCTTGTTTCCGCGCGAGAGGAAACGAAACGATGGCGAAACAGGAACGTGGATACGAATGGCCCGAGTCAACGAAGCGATTCACGAACGCGTCTCACGCTCCTGATGTTTCGACGTGGACCGTAGTGCGTTTTTGATCGCCATTCTCCATTCGTCCAGGCGATGCACATTCTCATACCCCACGACCAGCGATCCTGCTGCATTCATATAGGTTACCGTGCGATGTCTCCACGAGAGTTGCGGCCCGTAGTAGCGCGCGTACTCGATCAGGTGCCGCGAAATACCAAGGCGGCTGGGCGGCGTCACCGCAAACTCTTCCTTTTCCTGCGAGAGGTCCCATTGCTTGAAGTAAGCATGCAGGTCCGGGCGGCGAAGGTTATAGCTGCGCTCCGACAGCCAATTTCTCATCCCGTCCACCAACGCTCGCCGTGTCCTCATTCGCAAGTCGCGTCGCAGCCGGCAGCTCTCGGACTGATCCGCAAACAAATTCGTCCCATGTACGCGGTAGACCGCCAGGAACTCCGGCACCGCAACAATCGGTGCCACAAAGACAATCAATCCGGACAGGTGCGCGTCCGCCTGAATCGTCAACGCCTCTGGAATCGGCAGCAAGAGCTCCAGCGCGCTTCGCCGGAAGGCCAGGAAGGAAGTCGGATACAAGACGTAGCTCAGCAGATCCTTAGTGTTGGATGGAAGGAATCCCGACAGCAGCGGAAGCCCTCCGTCCTGAAAAACGCCCTCGCGCGCATTCAGTTGGCGAAAGCTGTGATAGACCATTCCGGCGTCCGGATGCTTCTCGAACTCCTCCACGATTCGCTGCAATTTACCCGGCAACCAATAATCGTCCGCATCGAGAAACGCCACGAACTTTCCGCGCGCTCTCTGCAGTGCAAAATTGAACGCCGAGGCTTGCCCGCCATTCTCCTTTCTCAGACAGGTGATGGCATCCCCGAACTTCCGCAGGCGCTCCGGGGTATCGTCCGTCGATCCGTCGTCCACGACCAGAATTTCTCGCTCTTGCACCGGGAAATCCTGCGCCAGCACGCTGCCCACAGCCTCTTCGATATACTGGCCGTAATTGTAGGTATCAATCAGCACCGTAACGCGAGGAGACTTCATCTTCTGTTGTTTCCTCGCCGTTAGGCGTGCTCGCGAGAACGCCGCAGCGCCCCGCTGCGCATTCCCAGCGCGCGTCGCAACGGCCGCGTAATTCCAAGGATGAAAAACGCGATCGGTTGCAAGACGTCGAACAACAGGAATCGCTCGCCGCGCGCGGCACTGCGCTTTGCCGCCGACCAGTAACGCTTCCGGTTGGGTTTGAGTCGATCCTCACGCAACACCTCCGTCGCGTCCGCGATCGTGCGCAGATGACGCGCGCCGCCCGCCAGTTGATGGTTTTGCCCCGCTTCCAGTCCATGCCATACGCCGCGCCTGCCCTGAGGGTGATAGGCGTAGTCGTGGTTTTGGTGCACCGCGATGACCGCCGACGAAACATCGACGACCGGCTGCCTGAAATCCAGAGCCTTCCACACCAGCCAGTGATCCCAATGCACGCGGCCAACCACGAACGGCGGCACGCTGGACCCATACAAACCATGGCTGAACGCAAAATAATCGATCCACTCAGGCGTCCGCTGTACGCCACGCATCAAAGCGAGAGCCTGCAGCTGCGAGCGCCAGTTCGCTTGCGTGAAATCACAGGGTTCGGACATCTCCAGGTCCCAGCGCCGCCCTACCATCAGGAATTGCGAATGCTCGGCCTTCACGCGCTCCAGCGCACGCCGAAAATCCTCCATCAAAATGATGTCGCAGTTGAGGTAGCAGAGAACGTCGTGACGGGCGAGGGCCCGCGCTGTCGTGAACATGTAATCCAGACGTTTCGTGCCGTACTCGTTGCGCTCGACGTAAGGTTCGTGACGCAAGCCGAGCTCGCGGCCCGCCTCCGCGGCGCCGTCGTCGTCGCCAAACAAGATCACTTCGGCTTCCGGATGGACCAGCGTCCAGCTGGCCAGCGCGTTGCGCTGGATCCTCCCACTGTGCCCGCGGAAAGGTTTCGCCGTGGTAAAAAACGTAAGCACGCCGCACCCGCCTTTCTTACCTAATTTAGATATATATAGTTAGGTAAACTACAGAAGTGGGATGCTACCGCAAAGGCGCGCTGATGGCTAGAAGATACTATAAAAGAACGATATACTTACCAATGGGGGTTGCGGTGGTCAGGACCCCTACATATCGCGTTATTGCCCGGCGGGATGAGCGCGTCCGCTTCGGTGAGAAGCGGTCATTTCCTCGAGGATCGTATCGATGCCGCGCGTGATCTTCCAATCCGGATAGTGGCTCTTGAATTTTCCCAAGTTCGAAATGTAGCAGATGTGGTCGCCCTTGCGCGCTTCGTCCACGTAGCGCCAGTCCAGCTTGCGCCCCGTTAATCCCTCGATCTTCGCAATGGCTTCCAGCATCGAGATGCTGTTTTCGCGCCCGCCGCCCAGGTTATAGACCTCGCCCGGCCGGGGATTGGCCGCAAACTCGTCGATGGCGCGCACCACGTCATAGCTGTGAATGTTGTCGCGGACCTGCTTGCCTTTGTACCCGAACACCGAATAGCTTCCGCCGGTAACGGCAACCTTCACGAGATAGGATAGGAATCCGTGCAGCTCCACGCCGGAGTGCGAAGGTCCGGTCAAGCATCCGCCTCGAAACACGCCCACTTTCATCCCGAAATACCGCCCGTATTCCTGCGCCACAAGATCCGCCGCAGCCTTCGATGCCCCGAACAACGAGTGCAGCGTCTGATCGATGCGGCACGTCTCCGCGACCCCATCGAAGTCCTCCGGCCGTGCGTAATCCCAGCGGGTCTCGAGCTCCTTCATGGGAATCTCGTTCGGCGCATCGCCGTAAACCTTGTTGGTGCTGAAGAAAATGAAAACCGCCTCGGGGCAATGCTGGCGCGTAGCCTCCAGCAGATAGATGGTCCCCAGCGCGTTGACCTCAAAATCGAGCAGCGGAATATCCCGCGCCTTGTCATGAGAAGGCTGCGCCGCGCAATGCACGATCAGATCGAACCGGTGTGTGCTGAATAGTTGTTCGATGCCCGCACGCTCGCGTATGTCCAGTTCCACATGTGTGAACCGCTTCGTCGCGCGCTTCAGGCGACCCAGGTTCCACAGGGTGTCCCCGGCGTCACCAAAAAACACGCGTCGCATGTTGTTGTCCACGCCCACAACTTCATGCCCACGGGCGTCGAAGTGCGCCACGGCCTCCGACCCGATCAGCCCGCTACTACCAGTTACCAGAATCTTCACGCGTGTCCCTGCCTTGTACGAAGGATGCCACAATTTTGGCCAGCTATAATCCCGAGATTGCGACTGCATTGCGCCGCTGGCCGAGAAATGTTGCTGCAGGGGAAACTCGATCTCCCCGGGAATTGACCGCACCACTTCGGTTTGCAATAGTGGAATCCAATCCCAGTATTCTTTCCCCTCCGACTGGGAGCGTTCACAAACAAGGGCTGGTTTGCGTGGATAGCTCCGTTCTCTCGTGTCTCCGCGTCTCGTGGCTGGTGCCAGGCTCAGGGATTGCTCACTCGTTCCATGGCGGCCTGCGCTCGGCATTGATGCATGGGCATGTTCCCATTCCTGCGGGCTCCTCGGCGCTCCCTCAGCATTACGACCCTCGTTTGGTGATCCTTTCCGTGGTCATCGCCATATGCGCCTCGTATGCCGCTCTGGATTTGGCGGGCCGGACCGCGGCTTCCTGGGGCCGAGTTCGTTTGGCATGGATCAGCGGCGGTGCTTTGGCGATGGGCCTTGGCATCTGGTCGATGCACTACATCGGCATGCTGGCGCTGAGCTTGCCGATTCGCGTTCTCTACGATTTGCCGACCGTGTTGCTTTCGTTGTTGGCTGCCGTATTTTCCTCGGCGCTCGCGCTTTGGCTGGTTAGCCGGAACACACTTCGCGCGGCTCCCGTCGCCGCGGCGAGTCTCGTGATGGGCGCGGGCATATCGTCCATGCACTACATCGGCATGGCCGCCATGCGTCTGCGCGCGACATGTCATTACGATCCATGGATCGTGGCGGCGTCCGTGATCATTGCCGTGATCGTTTCAGTTGTCGCTCTGCTGCTGACGTTTCGCCTTCGCGGGGCCTCCAGCGAATTCAGCGGCAGGAAGATCGCCAGCGCGGTGCTCATGGGCGTCGCGATTGCGTCCATGCACTACACGGGGATGGCTTCGGTTTCCTACTTTCCGTCTTTCCAAATGGATGGCGCCGCGCATGCGGTGGAGGTCTCCTCCCTGGGCGCCGTGGGAATCTCGATCGTTGCCGTCGTGGTTCTCGGCATCGCCGCGATCACCTCGGTGCTGGATCGCAAGCTCACCGCGCAGGCGCTCCAACTGGCCGCCAGTCAAGAGCGCTACCGGCTGCTCTTCGAACGGTCCCTGTCCGCGGTCCACCGCAGCACGCTGGATGGCACAATTCTGGATTGTAACGACGCGTGCGCTCGCATTCTTGGTTACGAGTCCCGCGCCATCGTTGTTGCGGCTTCCGCTCGTATCCAGTTTCTTGACCCAGAAGCGCGTGCCATCTACATCTCGGAACTTTCACGCCATCGCCAGCTGACGGATTTCGAAGTTCGCCTCCCGCGCCCGGACGGCCGCCTCGTGTGGATCCTGGAGAACGCCAATCTCATCGACGATCCCGCCACGGGAACCCTCGTCGTCGAGGGCACCTTCTTGGATATTTCCGACCGCAAGGAAATGGAGCTGGAGCTCACCAAGACCAAGGAACTTGCCGAAGCCGCCAGCGCCGCCAAGAGCGAATTCCTCGCCGCCATGAGTCATGAGATCCGCACCCCGTTGAACGGTGTCATTGGCATGGCCGATCTGATCCTCGAAACCAATCTCAACGCCGAACAGCGCGAATTTGCCTTAACCCTGCGTCATTCCGCGCATTCCCTCCTCGCCATCATCAACGACATCCTGGATTTCTCTAAAATCGAAGCAGGCAAAATGACCATCGAGCCCATTCCTTTTGATCTGGGCACCACGATCGACGAGATTGCCGAGTTGCTTCACATCAAAACCCACGAGCAAGGCCTTGAGTTTATCGTTCGGTACGCCCCGGATCTCCCGAAGAGGTTCGTGGCCGATCCCGGGCGCATTCGCCAGATCTTGATGAATCTTCTCGGAAACGCGATCAAGTTCACCGCCAAGGGACACATCTTCCTCAATGTTGAAGCCGGGCCCGCGGGCCCGCCGGAAGGAATGGAAAGCTCCGAGCCGCCGACGGTCGGAGTGAAGATCTCAGTCGAAGATAGCGGCATTGGCATTCCTCAGGACAAACTCGCTTCCATATTCGAAAAATTTACACAGGCGGACGCTTCTACCACGCGCCACTATGGCGGCACGGGTCTGGGGCTTTCCATCTGCCTGCGCCTCACCGAATTGATGGGCGGCGAGATGGGCGTGAGCAGCACCGTCGGCAAGGGTTCCACGTTCTGGTTGACCCTGCCACTTCCGCTTGACCGCTCCGCGCCTCCCGAACCCGTTCCTGAAGTCGAGCTCAGCGGCCTGCGCTTTCTCCATGTGGACGATAATTCCACCAACCGGTTCGTCCTCCGCGAACAACTGAATCACTGGCACCTTCGCAATGCGGAGTGCTCGTGCGGGGAGCAAGCGCTCGAATTGTTGCACGCCGCCTGCCGGGATAACGATCCGTTCCATTTCGCGATTCTGGATTTCGAAATGCCGGGACTCGATGGCGAACAACTCGCCCGGGCGATCAAGAGCGATTCGCTGCTGAAAGGTACGCTTCTGGTGATGTTGTCCTCGCGAGCGCAGCGCGGCGACGCCAAGCGCATGAGCGAAGCGGGCTTCGCCGCGTATCTCACCAAACCGTTTCGCCAATCGACGCTCATTGATGCGCTGCGAACGGTGTGGGTCAATTCCCGAAATCCCGCCGCGCCTGGCTCTCTGGTTACACGCCATACCCTGGCCGAATCCGCTTCACCGGCGTCGGTCGCGCTTCCGGCGGCACAGGGCGGCGCCGGTCCGCGCATCCTGGTTGTCGAAGACAATGCCGTCAACCAGATGGTCGCGTCACGCATGCTGCAGCGGTTAGGCTGCCGGGTCGACCTCGCTTCCGACGGGAAAAAAGCCACCGAGATGGTTCGCGCGGCTTCGTACGACCTCGTTTTCATGGACTGCCAAATGCCGGTGATGGACGGCTACGAAGCAACCGGGGAAATTCGCCGCACGGAGGCGCCCGGGAATCGCCACATCATCGTCGCCATGACCGCCAACGCCATGCAGAGTGATCGCGACCGCTGCATGGAAGCCGGCATGGACGACTACATCTCCAAGCCGGTGAACAAGGCCGAAGTCGTCGCTATCCTCAAGCGCCACATTCCCGCCTGGAGCCAGCTTCGAGACGAACCCGCCCCCGCTCACTCGAGTTGATGGCGATGTCGTAGTGGCCGACCCGCAGATCGGTTCGGCGAGACCGCCGTAGGCGCCAGATTAGTCATCCGTCCCAAGCGAATGCATACCACAAACGAAACATCTCGACGGAACCGAAACCACGACATGCGGTCCGCGTTTCGCTAGAATGCCGAGCGCCGCGCCTGGGAGGTTCTTGTGAGACGCATCTTCGGCATCGTCATTTTTCTTTCGCTCGTGCCTCTTGCCGCATCGGCGCAGAAGCCGCCGCTGCTTCCGGAAAAAGATGTTGCCGCGTTGGCACAGGAACTTTCCGGCGAAATCGCCAAGCGCAATCTCGAAGGTGTCGCGCGCTTTCATCGCCAGCGCGGCTCGCAGGGATTTCACTCCGCCGCCGAACTCGTCGCCGAGCGCGCCCGCGCTTACGGTTTGAGCGACGTCGCGATTCTGCAGTTTCCCGCCGACGGAAAAATCTACTATGGTACGCAGCGCTCGCGTCCTCCATGGGATGTGGAATTCGCCGAACTTTGGGAAATGAAGGGCGGTGTTGCGGCGCTAAAAATGGGCAGCTACGACGCAGAACCCGTGGTATTGGCTGAGGATAGCGAGAGCGCCGACGTGACGGCCGACCTGGTGGATGTGGGCGAGGGAACCAAAGAGAGCGACTACGCGGGAAAAGATGTGAAGGGGAAAATCGTGCTGGCTGGCGCGCAGCCCGGCGCGGTGCAGGATTTGGCGGTCGGAAAATTTGGCGCGGCGGGAATTGTCAGTTACGCGCAGAACCAGAAGACGGCGTGGTGGGGCGAGGACGAAAACCTGATTCGCTGGGGACATCTGGAAACATTTTCGGCGAACAAAACGTTCGGCTTCATGGTTTCGCTGAAGACGGCGCGGGCTTTGCGAGAACGGCTCGGCAATGGCGAGCAGATCAAGCTGCACGCGATCGTGAAAGCCGGGCAGCATCCGGGCTACACCGAAGTTGTGACCGCGACGATTCCCGGCGCCGATCCGAAACTCAAGGACGAGGAGATTGCGTTCAGTTGCCACCTCGATCACCAGCGTCCTGGCGCGAACGACAACGCCAGCGGTTGCGTGACGATTCTGGAGGCCGCTCGCACGCTGCAAAAATTGATCAACGAAGGAAAGCTTGCCAAGCCGGCGCGTACGATTCGTTTCATCTGGCCGCCGGAAGTCGAAGGCACGCTGACACTGCTGAATGCCAAGCCGGAATTCGCCCAACGTATCAAAGCGGTCGTCCACATGGACATGGTCGGTGGCGGACCGGTAACCAAAGCCGTATTTCATGTGACGCGCGGGCCGATGAGCCTGCCTTCGTTCGTACACGACGTCGGCTGGGCGTTCGGAGAATTCGTTAACGAGCAATCGTACAACTTCGCCGCTGGACTTCCGGCTGCCTATCCGCTCGTCGCGCCGGAAGGCGGCAAAGAAGCTTTATTGGCGCAAGACACTGCCTACACCATGGGCAGCGACCATGATGTGTATCAGGATAGTTCGTTCAAAATCCCCGCGATTTACCTGAACGACTGGCCCGACCGCTACATCCACACCAATTTCGACACTGCCGCCAACATCGATCCCACCAAACTTAAGCGCGCAGCCTTCATCGGCGCCGCTTCCGGCTACTTTCTGGCGACTATGACCACGGCCAATTTGCCGGACGTTCAATCCCAGGTGCAACACGGAACCGATCTTAGGAAAGCATCGATATTTCCACGATTGAACAGTTTGCCGGCCGAAGATGCGGTCTGCCTCGACGACTTCCGCGCGCAATATGATTGGGGTCTTCAACTCGGGTTAATCCAGTTCGTTCACGATTCGCGGAAAGAAGAAAGAGCCTACAACACGAATCGACCGAGTTGCGCGGCGGACCGAGAGCAAGCGAATGGAGGCGCCATGCGATACCGCCGGAAGCCTGAACCGCGCGGACCCGTTGCGGTCTTTGGTTCCGACTACGTGAACGACCGCACGGCGCCGGCCGGCATCGCGCCGCCAAAAATCCTCAGCTACGAAGGTCTGTGGGGCAGCGGCGAAGAGTACACCTACGAAGTGCTGAACTTTGTCGATGGCTTGCTTGACGCACAACAGATTCGTGACCGCGTTTCGGCGGAGTATGGGCCGATTCCGCTGGAGCTGGTGGTCGAGTATTTGCGCGCTCTCGAAAAGATCGGCGTCGTGGAGCAAGCAAGGTGATGCGCGCCCGCGCGGGCGAGTCCGTTGCGTCGATGGCCAACACGCACTGACGATTGAGCCTGATGATCGAGCCAAATTCCATCGCGGAGCGGATCGAACGATTGCCGCTCGGGCGTTTTCACCGGCGCTTCATCGCGCTGGTTTCACTCGGCAACTTTTTCGATTTGTACGACATTTTTGTCGTCGCATACATCGGCGCCGCGCTGCAGCAGTCTGGATTTCTGTCGCTCAAGCAATTCACCTATTTCGTGGCTTCGGGCTTCCTGGGTATGTTCTTCGGCACGATTGTGTTCGGCATGGGCAGCGATCGTGCCGGCCGCCGCAGAGCTTTCGTGCTGCTGTTGCTCATCTATTCCCTGTTCACGTTGGCCTGCGCGTTCGCTCCTTCCGCCTTCTGGCTGATCGTGCTGCGTTTTTTTGCGGGCGCGGGGATCGGCGCCGAAATCATCGTCATCGATACGTACGTCACCGAGTTGGTGCCCAGCCGCGCGCGCGGGCGGTACGTAGCCATCACGCAGGTTGTGGGATTTTGCGCGGTGCCCGTGGCGGCGGTGATGGCGCGGTTGCTGGTACCTACACATTTTCTGTTCGCGGGCTGGCGGTGGGTCATGGTCATCGGTGCAAGCGGGGCCTTGCTGACCTGGTGGTTTCGCCGCCGCTTACCGGAGTCGCCGCGATGGCTGGCGAGCCGTGGCCGCTTCGCCGAAGCCGAGCGCGTGATTTCGCAACTGGAGGCGGAGTCGTTCGGAGCTGCAACTCCGCGAGCGATGGAAATGCCGCCGCAAACCGTCACCGGGAGCGATGTTGCGACTCCGAACACGGTTGAAGCAGAGCGCGCATCCTTTGCCGAACTCTGGCGAAGACCGTACCTTGGGCGCACCACGATGTTGATCTTGTTCCAGACTTTGCAAACGATCGGTTTCTACGGATTCGCGAATTGGGCTCCCACGTTCCTGCTGAAGCGCGGTTTTTCGCTGTTGCATTCGCTGGAATATACGCTGCTCATCGCGCTGGCATCTCCGATCGGTCCACTGTTGGCCGTGGCAACATCCGATCGCATGGAACGCAAGTGGACGATCGTCGCGCTGGCGATTCTCGTGGCGGCCTTTGGCTTGGGATTTGCTGGAGCCGCGACGCCGGTATTGGTGATCCTTTTCGGCGCGCTCCTGACGCTCAGCAATTACTGGTTCTCCGCGGCGTTCCACGCATATCAAGCGGAACTGTTTCCGACGCGGCTGCGGGCTACCGGCGTGGGATTTACGTACAGTTGGAGCCGGCTGAGCGCGGTATTTTCTTCGCTCCTGATCGGCGCGGTGCTGGTGCGCGGCGGAGTAGGCGCGGTGTTCACGGTTTTGGCGGCGGCGATGTGCGGCGTAGCGTTGATCATCGGTCTACTTGGCCCGCGCACGAATCGCATCGCGCTGGAGCAGTTGGCGAGATAATCGATATTGTTTGGGCACCAGCACAGCGCGGCAGGTGTCGCGATTTTTTCTGGAGATGAAGTATAGTTTGCGCATGGACACGAAACTGGACCCACTGGCTACCGAACGCGCTTTTTTTTCCGCACTTATTTCCGCCAACCTGGATTGTTTGGATTCTTTGCTTGCGGATGATTTTATTTTGATCGATGTCTTGAACGGTTCGGAGACTACCAAGCCGATGCTGCTGGCGGCGTTAGGATCGAGCCAGGTGAAATTCGATTCCATTGAACCGGTGGAAAGCCGCGTTCGTGCGTACGCTACGACCACTGCCGTGATTACCGGCCGGACCGAACTGCGCGGACGCGTCGGCGAGGCGGCGTTTACGGCCAGCAGCCGCTACACGCATGTGTTCGTGGTGCGGGACGGCGGCTGGGTCCTGGCGTCGGCGCAGGGCACGCAGATTCGGTGAACGGTTCGGTAGCTGCTGACCGCACGGGTGACCCCTGACTCAGAACTCAGCGGCAGGTCTTTCGCGTTAGGATCCCCATCCCCACCCTGGGGAGGTGAAAGATTCCTGTGTTAGTTTGTCGATTCCGCGGAATGCTGTTCGACTATTGGCAGGAGGTAAGACGACCATGCAATATTTGCTGCTGATTTACGATTCGGAAGCGACCCGGGAAAAAATGAGTGCGACGGATCAGGCCAAGATGTATGAGGAGTACGGCCGGTTCACGAACGAGATCAAAGCGAGCGGGAACCACCTGGCGGGGCACGAGTTGAAGCCGGTGGCTACGGCGACGACGGTGCGGGTGCGGGATGGCAAGCGCGTCGCGACGGACGGTCCTTTTGCGGAGACCAAGGAGCAATTGGGCGGGTTTTACATGATCAATGCGAAGGACCTGGACGAGGCGATCGCGATTGCTGGGCGGGTCCCTTCGGCGAGGGCGGGGTCGATTGAGGTGCGGCCGATCGTGGTGCGCGAGGCGGCGGCGAACGGATAGGCACAAGCGTCGATAAGCCGAGAGTGGTTACGTCTGGACGTTGGGGGCGCAGCGATGCTGTGCCCCTACAACGTGGGTGACGCACGATCGGGTTGCGCATCGGTCGGATCCGCGCATTTGTTGACCACAATGGATTTTGAAAAATTGCATCGCACGGAGTCGGGTCGGATCCTGGCGACTTTGATTGGGTTGCTGGGTGATTTTGATTTGGCTGAGGAGATGCTGCAGGAGGCTTACGCCACCGCGTTGCAGAAGTGGCCCGTGGAAGGAACGCCCACGAATCCGCGGGCATGGTTGATCAGCACGGCGCGGCACAAGGCCATCGACCGCATGCGCCGCGAGCGGCGGTTCGAGGCCAAATCGGTGGAGATCGCGAAAACTTCGCGGTCCATCGCAGAGCCGGTTCCCGATTTGGAAGACGACATGGTTTCCGATGACCGCCTGCGATTGATTTTTACCTGCTGCCACCCGGCGTTGCCGATTGAAGCGCAAGTGGCCTTGACGCTGCGAACCGTCTGCGGCGTAACTACCGAAGAAATTTCCAGAGCGTTCCTGGTGCCCGTTGCGACGATGGCGCAGCGGATGGTGCGCGCCAAGGGCAAGATTCGCGATGCGGGCATTCCGTATCGTGTTCCGCTGCAGGAAGACCTTCGCGACCGGCTCGACGCGGTGTTGCTGGTCATCTATTTGATTTTTAACGAAGGATATCTGGCGAGCAGTGGAGATGCGCTGATCCGCCGTGAAATGTGCGCCGAGGCCGTCCGGCTGGGCCATGTCCTGTGTGAGTTGCTGCCGCGGCAGGCAGAAGCGCGAGCGCTGTTGGGATTGATGTTGCTGCACGATTCGCGAAGCGATGCCCGGGTGAGCGCCGGCGGTGAATTGATTTTACTCGAAGACCAGGACCGGAATTTGTGGCGCTGGGAGCAGATTCGCGAAGGAACCGCCTTGGTGGAATCCGCGTTGCGGAGCGGGGCCGCGGGCGCGTATACCGTGCAGGCTTCAATTGCGGCGCTGCATGCGAATGCGAAGACGGCAAAGGAAACCGACTGGCGGCAGATTGCGGGCTTGTATGGCGTTTTGTTACGGATGGAACCTTCGCCGGTGATTGAGGTGAACCACGCGGTGGCCGTGGCCATGAGCGAAGGCTTGGAGGCGGGCTTGGCGCTGTTGGATAGGTTGGAAGAGCGCGGCGAGTTGAAGGAATTCCACCTGTTGCCGGCGGCGCGGGCGGATTTGTTGCGCCGCTTAGGAAGAATGCAAGATGCGGCAGGGGCTTATCGGCGGGCGTTATCGCTGGCTACCAACGATATTGAGAGGAAGTTCTTGCGGCGCCGCTTGGCGGAGGTGGAGGAAAGGCCCGCCGCGGAGTCACGAAAGCACTGAGAAAAGAGCGCACGCGGAAGCGCAGCTTTGCGTTGGATTCGAAACTGGAAATAGATTAGATTGCGGTTGGCAGCCGCCAGCGTTCGTCCTCCTCCTGGCGGCGACAAGGACGCGAGATGTCTTCGGCCGATCCCCTATCGCCTGGCGCCAAGTCTAGAACATTCCTGATCACCTGGCTGCTGGCGCTCGGGTCAGCGGTGTACTTGGTCGAAAATCTGTGGGTCGACGCGTGGTTAAGGGCCAAATTTGACAGCTTGCCTTCGCTGGTGCCCGAAGCTCTCACTCCTTGGTGGTTCGTTGTGTTTGGGGTTGGCGGGATTGTTTGCGTGGTGCTGATTGTGTGTCAGGTATTGGTAAGCCGGCACCGCCGAATCTCCTTGCCGGCCAAGGTGTTCACCGGATTCGCGGTGATTGTCGCCTGCGTTTTGTGGGCGGTCTGGTTCACGGCGACGAGCGGGGCAACGTCGGCTGCCGCGGCTGGCGCGGGGCCGCATAAACACGCGGTGACGCTGACCTGGAACGCCAGCACGTCGGCGGTCGCTGGGTACAACGTCTA
>Ga0187855_10001753_pt1 | contig 16890 bp, 14 predicted proteins | sample June2016WEW_8_10_2_FD_132969 | JGI IMG/M metagenome (GOLD analysis project Ga0187855, IMG submission 132969) | Peatland microbial communities from SPRUCE experiment site at the Marcell Experimental Forest, Minnesota, USA - June2016WEW_8_10 | ecosystem: Environmental > Terrestrial > Soil >...
CTGGCCGGCGCATGGCTGCGTCCTCAGGGCTCGACGTGGCGCTGCCACGCCTTCGCCCCTGCGTCCTTGCCCTGCTTGGCCATCGAACGCCCCGGACGCACGTCCTCTACCGGGATAGGTCCTTAGCGCAACCGGCACAGCTCACTCCTCTGCAAGCGCCGCCGGCAGGTCGGCGAGCGGCGAGGCCCGCCGCAGCCACTCGCTGAAGAGCGGATCGACGACATACCACGTGCCGTCTCGCTGATCGACGAGCCCGCGTCCCTGCAGCCGTGCGAGCGCCGGTTGCACGCGCGAGTGGCTGGAGAATCCGTAGCGAGTGGCGATCGGCCGACTGGTCACGTTATCGCCACCTCGATCGGCGAGCAGCTGCAGCGCGCGCACCTCGTTGGCCTCGCCCTCATCGCCGCTCAGCAGGACGTTGAACACCGACGCGAACTCGGAGCGCTCAATGGTTTGCACAAGCCGGTCGTGTGCGGCGATTACGGTGTCCAGCGTCACCGGCGCTCCGGCAGGGGTGTTGGCCCAGCACTCCCACGCCAGCTGCTGAGTGCTGCGGGGATGCCCGTGGGTGGCGTTGAGCAGATGGTTGAGTGCGGCCTCGTCGGCCGGCTTGCGGGTGGCTTCGAACTGGAAGTCGAGGTACTCCAGGAAATCGATCCGGCTGATCGCCGGCAGCTGCATCTGTGTGGCCTCGCCAAAGATTGGCTGGTCGGAGCTCTCCAGCATCATCTTCAACGCGTTGCGGATCGATCCCGTGAAGAGCAGCGAGACGTGGTTGGCGCCCGAGCTCATCAGCGCCGAGCGGATAATCGCCAGCGGGTCGCCGGGGCAGTGGCGCAGTCGCTGAAACTCATCGAACACAACCACCAGACGATGAGAGAGGGAACGTAGGGCAAGCAGTTGTGCGTGCAGCGTCTCGGCATTCTGTGCGGGTGTCACCGCAGAGCTCCTCACCGAGCCCTTGATCACCTTGATATCGAAGCCGATCTCCTTCTCCAAAACGCCGATCTGACGCTGGGCAGCCCGGCGCACGCTCTTGACTGGGTGGCTGCACATCGCGTCGTGCACGCACCCGATGAATCCGGGGATGCTCACCACCCGCTGCAGATTCACCTTGATCACGTCGAACGGCGGCGCGCCCGCGCCATGCTTTTTCGCAAGCTCGAGCGCGAGTTGGTTGGTGAAGGTGGTCTTGCCGGTGTCACGTGGCCCGAACAGTGCGACGTTGGTTTGGCCCTTCAGCGTGAGAGCGACCTCGTTGGCGAACGCCTCCATCCCGATGATCTTCGACGGGTCGTCGAGTGGCCGATCCCACACGAATGGATTGAGCTCAATCGACATCGGCACAGTGTACCACCCATCCGGTACCGATCTGGACCGCCTACCCGGTACATCGCTCAAAGCTCGCGATCCCTGGGCGAGACGCCGCCGCGGATGGCGGGCTTGCGCTCGGCCTACCCGCGCTCGGCCTACTCGCGCTCGGCCTACCGCGTTCTACGCTGGGTGGCAGGTCCCCGCACTCATGCTGGGCTGGCCACGACCAGCGGGATCGGACGCGCGGTGTGCTGCTGGTAGGCGTCGTAGCGGCCGCGGTTGTTGTCGTTGACGAGCTTCCACAGCCTCGCGTACTCAGCGTCGCCGGACTCAACCACGTGTGCGGTGGCGGGTTTCCTTGTGCGCCCGATCTGGATCTCCACCTCGGGCTTGGCGCGCACGTTGTGCAGCCATCCCGGCGGTCTGTCGGAGCCGCCGTTGGAGGCGACCACCACGTAGTTGGGGCCATCGGCGGCGTACATCAGCGCGCTGCAGCGCTGCGCTCCGCTGTGGCGGCCGGTGGTGCGCAGCAGCAGCGCGGGCACGCCGAGGATCCTGTGTCCGACCATCCCGTCGCTGCGCTCGTAGAGTTTCTGGTGGAGCCTCAGGATATGGCCCTGAATTGTGTCGGCCACGCTCACAGCGGGGAGTGTAGGCGATCACTGCACCGGCGCTGCCGCCTGCACCGGCGCGCACAGGCTGGAGGCGTCGATGAAGAACTGCCGCGCCAGACCGGCGATCATCCGCGCGAGCTCCTCGTGCTCCTCCGGGCGCCAGCCCTCCAGCAGGTCGGCGAGGCGCCGTTCGCCGGTGGCGATCAGCCGCGCGAGCGTCGCGTGGCCCTCGGCGGTGAGCGCCCAGGCGGAGGGATGGTCATTGTCGGCGAGCGCCTGGGCCGGGGGATGGTCGTCGTCGGTGAGGGCTTTGGCTGAGGTGTGGTTGTCGGCGAGCGCCTTGGCTGAGGGCTCGCCATTCGGCGACGGCGCGACGATCAGGCCCTTGACCGTCAGCTCCTCGCGTGCGGCGGTGAGCGTGTCGAGGTCGATCTCATACTGCGAGGCGAGCGTCGCCAGGTTGGGGGTGTGACTTTCGCTGAGCCTCGCCAACAGCCAGCACGCCGCCGGTGAGAGATCCACGCCGGCGCGCGCCGCCACCCGCACCACGATCTCCCTCGCTCCTGCACGGCGATCGAGGCGGCCGAGCTTGTTGACGATCTCCACCAGCGAATCGCCGTCGCGGGGCGTGGCGTAGGTGTCGCTCAGATCGCCCGTCGCGACGGTGTCGCGCAAACGCAGCTCGCGGATAAACCAGGTAAGCACCCACCCCACCACGGCAAAGCCCGAAGCGGTGAGGAAAACGCTGCTCAGCGAGCCGGTGAACGCGTGCAGATAGCCGCTGTGCAACGCCGGCGGCAGGTGCGCGATCTGCGCCGGGTCCACCTCGCCGCTGCTGCTGCCCGCCTGCTTCGCGGCGCTCGCCGGCAGATAGCGCTTGAGCTCTTCATGCAGGCGGTTGGCGAAGATCGCGCCGAGCGTGGCCGTGCCGAGCGAGCCGCCGATCGAGCGAAACAGCGTCGCACCGGAAGTCGCCACGCCCAGGTCGGAATACTCGACCGCGTTCTGCACCGCCAGTACGAGCACCTGCATCACCATCCCCAAACCCAACCCCACAACGAACATGAACACAAAAATCAGCCCCCTGCTGCTCGACGAGCTCATCGTCGAGAGCAGATACAGGCCCAGCGTCATCACCGCCGTGCCGGCGATCGGGAAGGCCTTGTAGCGGCCGGTGCGCGTGATGATCTGCCCGGAGGCGATCGAGGTGATTAGCAAACCGCCCATCAGGGGCACCAGCTGCAGCCCCGAGCCGGTGGGGCTGGCGCCCTTGACGACCTGCAGGAACAGCGGCAGATAGGTGATCGCCCCGAACAGCGCAAATCCCACCACGAAGCCGACGGCGCTGGTGACCGCGAACACGCGATTGCGCAGCAGCTTTGGCGGCAGGATCGGCTCGCTGGCGTGGCGCTCCCATACGAGGAACGCCGCCAGCAGCACCCCCCCGCCGATCCACAGCCCGACGATCGTGCTGGAGCCCCACGCGTAGGAGGTGCCGCCGAGCGACGCCGCCAGCACGATCGCGCTCAGCCCCGCCGCCAGCAGCGCGGTGCCGAGGTAGTCGATCGTGTGGTGCACGCGCTCCGATGCCGCGGGCAGCGTGGCGGCGAGGACGAACAGGGCGGCCACGCCGAGCGGCAGATTGACGTAGAAGATCCAGCGCCAGCTCAGATTGGTCGTGAGGAACCCGCCCAGCAGCGGCCCGGCGACGCTCGCCAAGCCGAACACCGCGCCGAACAGGCCCGTGTAGCGGCCCCGTTCGCGGGGCGCCACCACGTCGCCGATCGCCGCCTGCGCGCTCACCATCAACCCGCCCCCGCCGAGGCCCTGCACCGCGCGGAAGGCGATCAGCTCATCGAGGCTGTGGCTCTGCCCGCACAGCGCCGAGCCGGCGAGGAACACGACAAGCGCGCTCTGCAGCACGATCTTGCGCCCATACAGGTCGCCGAGCTTGCCGTACAGCGGCGTGACCACCGTTTGGGCGAGCAGGTACGCGGTGACAACCCACGAGATGTGGTTGAGCCCGCCGAGATCCCCGACGATCGTCGGCAGTGCGGTCGCGACGATCGTCTGGTCGAGCGCCGCGAGGAACATCACCAGCAGCAGCCCGGCAAACACCAGACGCAGGTTGACCTTTGGCGCGCCTCGCTCCGTCGGCGGTGGGGTCGGCGGGGTTGCGACTGTGCTCACTATCGCGACCCCTTCCGGGTCTCTGGGACGTTGGCTCGTATCCTCAAGGTCGGCTCACACTGAGAGCACTCGTGCGTGGGTACCAACTGTATTGAGCAGGTGAGCCATATCGTCGGGGTCGCTGGTTACCACCGTGTCACCATCCTCCACCAGAAGCGCGATTGCTGCGTCCGCTATGTCACTGGTGTGTGCCCGGGCCAGCAGGAGGCCACACTCACGAGCGGCGGGCGGATCGAGTGAACGCTCCACGACGCTCGCGAGCGCGCGAGTGAGCCTTGCCTGGCGGGTGGGGTCGCGCCACACCTGAGCCACGGTGGCAGCCGACGTCACTGCCTCGACGCCCGCATCCGCTGCCACCGCAAGCAGCCTGCCGACCTCCCGCTTGCCGCGGTCGAGGGCGATCAGCCCACCGGCATCGAAGACAAGGGCAGCCACTCACGGGCCTCGTTGAGCTCGCGCTCCGTGTAGGGACCGCCAGTCGCCTCGGCAATCTCATCCGCGATGGCGCGCATGGCATCCACTCGCAGGCGAGCGGCTGCCGCTGCGGCCAGCCAGCCGGATACGCCGTCAGACCCAGCCGCGGTGCGCACCTGTTGGTAGAGGTCGTCCTCAAGACTGATGCTGATCTTGGTCATCGCGCACCAATGGTATCACCGCTGGTAGTACCCGATGCGACCGCGGACTCTGTCAGATCGGTGCATCGCGCGTCTTTCTCAAATCGGGCGAAACCTGCTGCACGTGTGGGCCGCCAGCCGGATCGTTTAGGGTGGAGACAGGTCATACCATGACAACCAGCCACCCCACCACAGACGGCGACGGCCGTTCCCGGGAGCCCCCGCGGCCGGTGGGGGTGCCCACCATCCCGCCGAGATTCGACGAGTGGCAGATCGAGCTCCACGGACGTCGCATGATCTACCGCGTCGCGGGCAACGGGCCACCGGTGGTGCTGATTCACGGGATGCTCAACTCCTCCAGCCACTGGCGCTCGGTGGCGTTGAGCCTGGCGAGCGACTACACGGTGATCGCCCCCGACCTGATCGGCCATGGCGACTCGGCGGCGCCGCGCGGCGACTACTCGCTGGGGGCGCACGCCTCCAGCATCCGCGACCTTTTGGCGGCGATCGGGATCGACCGTGCAACCATCGTCGGACACTCGCTCGGAGGGGGCGTGGCGATGCAGTTCTTCTACCAGTTCCCCCAACGCACCGAGCGGCTGGTGCTGATCTCCTCCGGCGGTCTCGGCCACGAAGTCAGCCCGGTTCTGCGCACCGCCGCGCTGCCCGGCGTCTCCGCGCTGCTGTCGCTCACCATCCACCGGCGCCTGCTCGGCGGACTGACCGACGCCGGACACCGCCTGCGCGAGCGCGAGGTGCGCCTCGGCGTGCACATGCAGGCAGTGGCTCGCGCGTTACGCCCGTTGGAGAACGCCGACGCGCGCCAGGCGTTCCTGCAGACGCTCCGCGCGGTGATCGATGTGCACGGCCAGCGGGTGAGCGCGACGGATCGTCTGTATCTGCTTGAGTCGACGCCCACGTTGATCGTGTGGGGCGAGCGCGACAACACGATCCCGTTGTCGCACGGACGCCTCGCGCACGAAGCGATCCCCAACTGCCGCTTCCACACGCTGCCTCGCGCCGCGCACTTTCCGCATCTGGAGGATCCTGTCGGGCTCTCCGAGGTGTTGGCTGAGTTCATCGCGAGCACGCGCCCCGGCGTGATCGACGACGCCGACTGGGGCGCGGTGCTCTCCCGGCGCTCGCCACCGAGGCGCGTCGGCGAGGCCGCGGCGTAGGTACTTGACTTCGAGGCGCCAACCGACCTCCGACGCCGCCCGGCGTGACGCGATAATCCGCCCGTGACCGCACGCGAGCGAGAAGCCGCGACAGACCCCGGCCGCACCGCCTGGGCCCGCAACCTGGCGGCGCCGGTGCGGGACTTTCTCGGCACCGAAACCGGCAGCGCGATCGTGCTGGCGGCGATGACGGTGCTGGCTCTGGTGTGGGCCAACTCGCCGTGGTGGCACTCCTATGAGTCACTGTGGCGCACCACGCTCTCGATCACCATCGGTGCCAGCGGGATCTCGACCGACCTGCGCCACTGGGTCAACGAGGGGTTGATGACCTTCTTCTTCCTCGTGGTTGGGCTGGAGGCCAAGCGCGAGCTCGACCTCGGCGAGCTACGCGAGCGCCGCCGCGTGGCGATTCCCCTGTTCTCCGCGCTCGGCGGGATGGCGGTCCCGGTGGCCATCTACCTGGCGCTCAACGCCGGCGGCCCGGGCGCGCACGGCTGGGGGGCGGCGATGTCGACGGACACCGCGTTCGCGCTCGGCGCGCTGGCGCTGCTCACGCCGCGCGCGGCCACGCGTTTGCGCGTCTTCCTGCTGACGCTGGCGGTGGTCGACGACCTCGGCGCGCTGTTGGTGATCGCGATCGTCTACACCACGCACGTCTCGATCCTCGCGCTGGCGGTGGCGGTGGCGCTGCTCGGCGGCCTGCTCCTGCTCGCGCGCGCGCCGCGGTGGCTGCGCCCGGTGTCGATCGTGCTGGCGGTCGGCCTGTGGGTGGCGATGTTTGAGTCGGGCATCGACCCGGTGATCTCCGGGCTGGTGGTGGGGCTTGCGACCAGCGCCTACCCGCCCTCGCGCGACGATCTGGAGCGTGCGACGATGCTGACGCGCTCGTTCCGCGAGCAGCCCACCCCGGAGCTCGCGCGCTCGGCGCAGGAGGGGGTGGCGTCGGCGATCTCGCCCAACGAGCGGCTGCAGTACACCCTGCACCCCTGGACGAGCTACGTGATCGTGCCGCTGTTCGCGCTCGCCAACGCCGGTGTCCATCTGACGGGCGGGCTGCTCCAACACGCGCTCGGCTCGCCGATCACGCTGGGGATCCTCCTCGCTTACGTCGCCGGCAAGCCGCTGGGCATCGCCGGAGCTTCGTGGCTGGTGTCCCGCCCGGCGCTGCGCGGGCCGCGCTCGCCGCTCAGCCCGCCGCTGCTTGCGGCCGGTGGGGCATTCGCGGGAATCGGCTTCACGGTGTCGCTGCTGATCGCCAGCCTCGCCTTCACCGGGGTGCGGCTCGACGAGGCCAAGCTGGGCGCGCTCGGCTCGGTGGTGCTGGCGCCTTTGGTTGGCTGGACGGTGCTGCGCGTCGTCCGGCGCCTGCCGGAGAGGGTGAGGGCGCGGCAGCTCGCGGGTACCGCCGCGGACATCCTCGATCTCGCCGAGGACGTCGACCCCGAGCGCGACCACATCCGCGGCCCCACCGACGCTTTGGTCACGCTGGTGGAGTACGGCGACTTCGAGTGTCCCTACTGCGGCCAGGCGGAGGGAGCGATCCGCGAGCTGCTGCACTCCTTCGAGGACGAGGTGCGCTACGTCTGGCGTCACCTGCCGCTCAGCGACGTCCACCCCTACGCGCAGATGGCGGCCGAGGCCTCCGAGGCGGCCGCTGCCCAAGGCAGCTTCTGGGAGATGTATGACACGCTGCTGCGCCACCAGGGAGAGCTGCGCTCGATGCAGCTGGGCGCGTACGCGGAGGAGCTCGAGCTGGACGCCGAGCGCTTGCTGGAGGAGGTGCGCCGCCGGGAGTATGCCTCGCGGATCAACGAAGACGTGGCCAGCGCCGACGAAAGCGGGGTATCCGGAACGCCCACCTTCTTCATCAACGGGCGCCGTCACTACGGCGCCTACGACATCGCGGCGCTCACCGACGCGGTGCGCACGGCGCGTCGGCGGGCGCGAGTGCTGGCCGGGGTGTGAGGGTGCCCCACGCCGGCTTCCGGTGGCGTCGCGTTCTTCGATCTGTCGGTCATGGCTGCCTCCATTCGGTTGACCGGTCTGCTCTTCCTTGCGCTCGACCCGTCCGCTGGGGTCGATGCGTCGCGGCACCGCCACGCTCGTCATATCAGTCACCGGCGGCAAGCAGGTCGTCGACGAGTTGCTCGACGGATATCAGGGTCACATCGCTGCGCTGCGCGGCGACCTGTGTCAGGTCGCCGCGGAAGCCGCCGCGGCTGAAGAGCACGGTCTGGGGGCCATCCTTGGCAAATCGGATCTTGGCCTCGCGCATGGCTGGGATCTTGTATGAGTGCAGATGATCTAACACGTTGAGTGCCATGGGCCCCTTCGTCCACTTGCACTCGCCAACCACGGCCACCACCGAGCGGGCGAGCCCCACCACGTCCACCTCCTCGCTCATCCGAGTCTTGGCGCGGCGCTGCTCGTTGAGGGCATGACCCCACCATGCTCCCACGCGCGTGGCTCGACCGGTGCGCAACACCCATTGGCGGCATAGCGCCTCAAACGTCGGCGAGACGTGGTCGGCGAGCTGTGGCTCGATCTCTTCGCGATACAGCACACCCGGCGCGAGTCCCGTCTTGAGGTCCTCCTGGTAGGGGAACACGAACCGAAACCAGAAGCGCATAAAACCATCGCTGAGGCTCCAGCGATGGTTGCGCTCCCGATCGCGGGCGGTAACGGGCGCATGCCTTTCAACGATATGCATACCTCGCAGCGCCTTCAGGTAGCCCTGGAGGTCGGGTGTCCGGCGTCCGAGCGCGGTTGCGAGGTCGGAGAGCGACCGCTTTCCGGTCGCGAGCGTCTCGATCAGCGAGTAATACACCCCGGGGGAGCGCAGCTCCTCCTCCAAGACCTCGCGTGGGTCGCTGAACAGGGGCCCCCGCGGGTCGAGAACGCGCATGCACACTCGTTGTCGAAGCGTTCCGCCCCGGCCAAGCTCGTCGAGATACAGGCTCATGCCTCCGGCGACCGCGTAGCGCTCAACCTTGTCGATGGCACTTGTGTCCGCGCCAAAGTAAACCGCTGCCTGGCTGAAGTCGAGCGGATCGACGAGGAGGCCGGTGAGCCGTCCTCGAAGCGGCCCCGTCAACAGCCGCTCCATCTGTCCGATGTAGCTGCCGCAGAGCACGAGCTTCAAGTGGGAGGCATCGCGCTCCTCCATCATCGCCTGGATACCCGTGAGCACCTCGTCGCGGTCGCTCTCGCCGGCCGGCAGCAGATAGAGAAGCTCGTCGATTACCACCAGCGTCGTCTCCCGCTCGGCCAGCGTATATAGCGCCTCCAGCAGCGATGGGACACCATCCAACGCAGGGCGGATCCCGAGGAGTGGCTCGAGCTGGGAGGCGAATCGGTCGAGCTGCGGAACCTGGGCGCGCCGGTCGGCGACCAGCACCACCGCGGGCTTGCCGTCGGCGAAGCGGCGAAAGAGCCACGACTTGCCGACTCGGCGCCGGCCATAGAGCGCCAGCGCGTTAGTCTCCCCTCCGCTCCACCAGTCTTCCATCCGAGCCAGATCGGCCTTGCGGTCAAGGAACCGATCGCGGGCTGGAAAGCTGAAGGTATCCATTAGGCTCTAGAACATTAGCTGCTAGTGCCCAATATACTGCGCTGGCCACCTCGAGCAATAGCCAGTGAAACCTTGGGTACCAGACTCTAAAGTCACCGCTGACGCTCGACAGCGTCGAGCGGTGGTTCGGATCTCCGGGCAGCCAGGGCGGTAGAGTCCAACGCGATGACACTCGTCTTGCTCACCGGAGCCACGCGCGGTATCGGCCGCGCCGCCGCGATCGAGCTCGCGCGCGACGGCGTCGAGGTCGCGCTCGTGGGTCGCGATCCCGAGCGCGTGCGGGAGCTGGCGCGGGAGGCGAGGGCGACGGGCGGCGGCGCGGCGGTCCACGAGCACGTCGCCGACCTGATGCTGATGGCCGAGGTGCGGGCGCTCGCGGAGGAGGCACGCGAGCGCTACGAGCACATCGACGTCCTCGCCAACAATGCCGGGGCGCTGTTCGCCTCGCGCAGAGAGACCTCCGAGGGCTTCGAGCAGACCTTCGCGCTCAACCACCTCGCGCCGTTTCTGCTCACCAACCTGCTGCGCGACCGTCTTGTCGGCGGCCGTGTGGTGACAACGTCATCCGATGCCCACAAGTCGGGGCTCCTCGATTTGGATGACTTGCAGGCCGCGAAGTCCTACTCCGCGATGCGTGTGTACGGCACCTCCAAGCTTTGCAACATCCTCTTCACCCGCGAGCTTGCCAGGCGCGCGCCGGAGTTGCGCGCCAACTGCTTTCACCCCGGCGTCGTGCGCACCGGCTTCGGCAAGAACGAAAACGGGATTTGGAAGGTGCTCACCACGCTCGGCGGCCCCTTCTTCCGCTCGCCACAGCGCGGCGCCCGCTCGCTCGTCTGGCTGGCCACGTCCGCTGAGGCGGCCCCCCTCACCGGCGAGTACGTCCAGGATGAGAAGGTGCTCGCGCCCAGCGCTCAGGCTCAGGACGAGACGCTCGCCGAGGGTCTGTGGGAGCGCAGCGCCCAGTTGGTGGGCCTGCCTGCCGATACGCCGGTCTGACGGCGCCGTCGCGACGGGCGGCAACGGAGTTCGACGAGAAAAAGAGATGGGATCCAACGCTCGAACAGGGCACCGAATGGTTCGGTTTCCGTCGAGCGTCCCGTGACGGCGTTCGCGGTGCCGGGTAGGGGATGTTGGAATAGGCATAGTGGGAATGTAGTGGTAGGCTAGTGGGTATGGCGTATGTCGTACCCCGACGCAACAGGCGATTCGAGGTTCGGGAGTCGTTGCACACGCCGAGAGGCCCCCGCGCGCGCACTCTCGCGAGCTTCGGTGTCCTCACCGATGAGATCCTGGCGACAGCTGCCGCGAAGGCCGAGCGGACATTCGATGTGCAGGCCGTGCTGGCCTCGGGTCGACGGGCTGGGGCTCCGGTGACGGCGACGATCGGCGCCGAGGACTCGGCTGGCGCGACAGACGAGGACAGTGCTCAAAGCACGACCGACACCGAGTCGGAGACCGGCGGCGCGACGAACGGCTTCGTGGACTCATCACGGCGGATGGCCCTCACGCTGGGACAAGCGCCGACGGCCAGGCAGAGACAGGCGGAGCCTGGGACGGCGCTCGTCGACCTCCTGGGCTTCGCCGACGCTGTCACCCGCGGCCAGCCCAGCAGGCCGTTCGAGCCCCTGACCTTCCCGGTGCTGCGCACGCTTGTCGACGGCCGCCGCCGGGCTGCCGGTATGCACCACTGCCAATGAGCGGCCCCGGAGGACTGGACGGGCTGGCCGCCAGGATCGTGGCAGTGCATGAGATGCTCGACTCCCTGAGGGTCGCCCATCAGTTCGGTGGGGCCGTGGCGCTGGCGTGGTATCGCAACCCTCGCGCCACGACGGACATCGATCTCAACGTCACTCTCCCGCCTGAGGATGCAGGGCCCGTGCTCGGAGCCTTCACCCATCTGGGGGTGACCGTCTCCCAAGCCGACCGGGCAGCGATTGCGCGGGACGGTCAGGCGAGGCTCGACTGGGAGGGATCCTACCTCGACCTCTTCTTCGCCACTCTCGATCTCCATCAAGACATGGCGAAGCGCTCGCACGAGGTTGACTTCGGCCCCGTTCAGATCCCGATTCTCTCGCCCGAGCATCTGATCGTGTGCAAGGCGATCTTCGACCGCCCCAAGGATTGGGTGGACATCGAAGAAATGGTCGCCTGGGGCACGTCGATCGATGCTGCCGAAGTCCTTCGCTGGATCGACGGCATCCTCGGAGGCGACTCCAAGCAGCACGCTCGCCTCGCCGATCTGCTCCTCGCAAAGAGCTGAAGATGGGCGCTCGTCGATCTGCTCCTGGCAAAGAGCTGAAGATCGGCAACGGGGTGCGGGGACGACGATTGAATCCGCCCGATACGCCGCCATGATGTAGCCCCTATGGCTCCTGTCACGCGATACGCGCGAAGCGGCGAGGCGAGCATCGCCTACCAGGTGACGGGGGACGGCGCGCTCGACCTCCTGTTCATGCCCGGTTGGATCTCGCAGATCGAGCAGCTGTGGGAGTCGCCCGCGCTGCGGCGCTGGCTGGAGCGTCTGGCGGGGTTCAGCCGCCTGATCCTGTTCGACCGCCGCGGCAGCGGGCTGTCGGACAGCGTCGGCGAGGCATACACCCTGGAGCAGGAGGCGCGTGACGCGCTCGCGGTGCTGGACGCGGTGGGCAGCGAGCGAGCGGCGCTGTTCACCTACGGCCTGGGCGGCCCGGTCGGCGCGCTGCTTGCCGCCGATCGCCCGGAGCGGGTGGGCGCGCTGATCATGTACGCGTCGATCGCGCGCACCGCGTGGGCGCCAGATTACGACTGGGCGATGACGGTCGAGGATCGCCTGCAATGGACCGAGCGCACCGTGGCCACGTGGGGCGAGGCCGGCGGTCCCGGGCTTCCGGTGATGGTGCCCACGATGGCGGACGACCCGGCGTTCGCGACGTGGTTTGCGCGTCTGCAGCGCTTGGCGGCCAGCCCGAGCGAGGCTCGCATCCTCCTGAACGCCGCCACCGAGCTCGACGTGCGCGACACGCTCTCGCGCATCCGCGTCCCCACGCTGGTGATGCACCGATCCGGCGACAGCGCCTGGGATCCACGCCACTCGCGCTACCTGGCCGAGCACATCCCGGGAGCCCGTCACATCGAGCTGGATGGAATCGACTCCCTTCCGTTCGTCGGCGACGGCGATGCGATCGTGGAAGAGATCGAGGAGTTCCTCACCGGTGGCCGGGGCGGGGGAGAGCGGGCGCGGGCACTGCTGACGGTGATGTTCACCGACATCGTCGACGCCACCGTGCGTGTCGCCGCGCTCGGCGACGGCCGCTGGCGCGATCTGCTGGCGCGCCACGACGAAGAGGTGCGCAAGGAGCTGCACCGCTTCGAAGGCCGCGAGGTCAAGACGGTGGGAGACGGATTCCTGGCGACGTTCGCCGGCCCGCCGTCGCGGGCGCTGCGTTGCGCCCTGGCGATCAACCGCGCGGCAGGCGATCTCGGCGTGGAGGTGCGGATCGGCATGCACACCGGCGAGTGCGAGCTGATCGGCGAGGACGTCGGCGGGATGGCGGTCCACATCGCCTCGCGGGTCAGCGGGCTGGCGGGCGCCGGCGAGGTGCTCGTCTCGGGCACGGTGTTCGGGACCGTGGTGGGCGGCCCCTTCGCCTTCGATGACCGCGGCTTTCACGAGCTCAAGGGTGTGCCCGGTCGCTGGCCGCTGTTCGCGCTCGGCGGTGGCTCTATCTAGCGCTACACTGCTTTGAGTAGAAAATGCCCGGAATATGGATCTTCGGCCCAATGGATAGGGGCCAGCTGTGGCGGCACGCTGCTGCCGTCGGGACGGAACCCGCGCTTGCGAAGGTTGCCATACCCTCTGGCGTAGGAGGTGATGGCGGGTGCCGGAACTGCTGATAGTCGATGACGACGAGGCACTGCGGCGCTGGGAGGAACGGGTGGTGCGCGGGGGAGGCTACTCTTGCGAAGGCGCGTGCGACGCAAGCGCGGGACGGGAGCGCTTACGGCGAGACTCTTACCAGCTTGCGCTGCTCGACGTGAACATGCCCGGCGAATCCGGCATGGAGCTGCTCTCTCACATCCGCCGCACTCACCCCGAAGTGGCGGTCGTGATGGTCACCGGCGAAGACAGCACCAAGCTGGCGATGACTGCCACCGAGCAAGGCGCCTATGGCTACCTGGTCAAGCCGGTCGGATCGGGGGAGCTGCTCATCAACATCGCCAACGCGCTGCACCGTGGTCGCTGCGAAGCCGAGAACCGGCATCTCGTGCGGCGCCTGCAGGCCACCGTGGGCGAGCGCGGGCATGAGCTGGAGCAGGCACTGAAAGAGCTGGCCGCGTCTGAGGCCAAGATGTCGGTGTCCCAGTCCGACACGATCTTCCGGCTGGTGCGTCTGGTGGAGTTCCGCGACGAGGACACCGGGCATCACATACATCGCATGAATTGCTACTGCGAGATCCTCGCTCGGGAGCTGGGATTCTCCGAATATCACTGCGAGCTCATGCGCCTATCGAGCCAGTTGCACGACGTCGGCAAGATCGCGGTTCCCGACAACATCCTGCTCAAGCCGGGCAAGCTCACCGAGGAGGAGTTCGAGGTCATCAAGGGTCACGCGGAGGCGGGGTTCCGAATGCTCTCGGGCTCCCCTTCTGAGGTGATGCAGCTGGGTGCGCTGATCGCACATACCCACCACGAGCGCTGGGATGGGCGTGGCTATCCGCGCGGGTTGGACGCAGAGGACATCCCGCCGGAGGGTCGCGTCGCCGCCGTCGCCGACGTGTTCGACGCCCTGACCAGCGATCGTGTGTACCGGGCGGCGCTGCCCGTCAGGTCGGCGGTCGAGATGATGCGGGAGGCGAGCGGCCATCACTTCGACCCGGAGCTGCTTGACGCCTTCTTCGACGTGCTGCCCGAGATCGAGACTATCCGGCAGGCCTACGCCAATTGAGGGTTTCGCCAGGGGGCTTCATGCAGGTCGAAGGCGTAATGCCATCCATACCCCAGTCAGGGTTAACTATTTTGGTGACTCAACCAGAATTATCGTGTGAAAATCACTATTCAAACCCAGGCGACGGCATCCAAGAAAAACTTTGCAAATAGCGTCAGCTTCGTGCTAGGCTTGGCGGCAAGTTGGACAAAATCACAGATGTGGACCCACGGCCTGAGGATAACGGCCACCGCGCACGACGCGTCGCCAGGGCCCCCGTGGTTGAGTCATTTGGCGACGTGCTGCTGACGGGTGCGACCGGGTTTGTCGGGATGGAGCTGCTGGCGCGCTATCTGGAGCGCACCGACCGTCGCGTGTATGCGCTTGTGCGGGGCTCCGACGATCGCGAGGTGGCGGCGCGGATTGCACGCACCCTCCTCTCGCTGTTCGGCTCCGGCCACCCCTTTGCGGAGCGCGTTGTTGCGGTTCGCGGGGACATCACACACCCGGGTCTCGGGCTCGCCGGCAAAGGCGACGAGCTGACCGAGCGGGTCGACGAGCTGGCCGAGCGGGTGAGTGAGATCGTGCACGGCGCGGCGTCGGTGTCCTTCGAGCTGGGGCTGGAGGCGACGCGGGCGATCAACGTGGAGGGCACCCGGCGGATGCTCGAGTTCGCCGAGCGCTGCCAGGCGCGCGGCGGCCTGCGGCGCTTCTCCTACATTTCGACCGCGTATGTCGCCGGCGAGCATCGGGGGCTCTTCAGCGAGGACGACCTCGACGTGGGCCAGCGCTTTCGCAACCCCTACGAGCAGTCGAAGTTCGAGGCGGAGAGTCTGATCGCCCGCTGGCGCGCGCGGCTGCCGATCACGGTGCTGCGCCCGAGTATCATCGTCGGCGAGCGCGACAGTGGCTGGACCGCCTCGTTCAACGTGCTCTACTGGCCACTGCGGGCGTTCGCGCGCGGCTCCTATACGGCGCTGCCCGCTCGCGGTGACGCGCCGGTCGACGTGGTGCCCGTCGACCACGTGGCCGATGCGATCTTTGCGCTCAGCCAGGCGCCAGAGGCAGAGGGGGGCACCTTTCATCTCACCGCGGGCGCACACACGAGCAGTGTAGGAGAGCTCGTCGAGCTCGCGAGGGTGCGCTTTGAGCGCTCCTCCCCGCGCCTGATCTCGCCTCGTGCCTACCACCATCTGGTGCACCCACTGCTCGTACGCGCGAGCCGCGATGAGCGCTATCGCAGGGCGCTGGAGCGCAGCAAGGTGTTCTTCCCGTATTTCGCGATGGGGGTCCACTACGACGATCGTCGCTCCCGCGTGGCGCTTGCGGGCGCCGGCATCAGGCCACCGCCGTTGTGTCACTACTTCGACCGGTTGGTCGACTTCGCGCTGGCCGCCGATTGGGGCAGGCAGCCGATCTCACGCGTCGGCGCGTTGGCGGTGTGACGATGAGCAGCCCCCGGTTATCGGCGCTGGATGCCTCGTTCCTCGCGGTGGAGACGCCCACCGCGCACATGCACGTGGGCTGGACCGCCGTCTTCTCGGCACCCACTGCGGGCCGGCTGCCGGACTACGCGCAACTGCGCGATCACATCGAGTTACGGCTGGGTCGCGCGCCGCGCTACCGCCAGAAGCTCGCGCACGTGCCGCTCGGCCTGCATACGCCGGAATGGATCGACGACCCGGCCTTCTCGGTCGATCGTCACGTCTACCGAGCATCCGGCCCGCTCCATGCGCTTGTCGACGAGGTGATGTCCACGCCGCTGCGCCGCGGCCGTCCGCTGTGGGAGATGTGGATCTGCGAAGACCCGGACGCGGAGGGATTCGCGATCGTCGGCAAGGCCCATCACTGCATGGTCGACGGCATTGCCGCGGTCGAGCTGGCCTCGGTGCTGCTCGATCCCACACCGGAGCTCGTTGCCTGCGAGCCAGATGGCTGGTGTGCTGCCCGCGAACCCGACCCCGAGCTGCTGCTGGCACGCGGCGTGCGCGATCTCCTACGCGAGCAGCTCGGTGTCCTGGGCTGCCTGCGAGCGGCCGCTTCGCCCGCCCGCGCGGTGCGTGAGGTGGCCGGCGGCGCGATGCGCGTGACCCGCGCGCTCAGCCACTCACTGCGCTCCGCGCCGGTCAGCGCACTCAACGGGCAGCTATCGCCGCTGCGCCGTCTGGCCTGGACGCAACGTCCACTCGGCGATTTGCGCACCGTCAAGCGGGCCTACGGCACAACGGTCAACGACGTGATGCTGGCGGCGGTTGCCGGAGGCGTGCGCTCGCACATGATCCGCCGCGGCGAGGAGCCGGTCGCGCTGAGGGCGATGGTTCCGGTCAATGTGCGCGATCCCCGCGACGTCCTCGGCAATCACATCTCCTTCGTTTTCGCCGACCTGCCCTGCGACGAGCCCAACCCGCTCGGTCGCCTGTACAACGTGCACGCCACGATGAGCGCGCGCAAGCGCGACCGGGAGCCCGAGGGCGCCGACCTCGCGTTGAAGGCGGCCGCGCA
>Ga0187855_10001754_pt1 | contig 16889 bp, 12 predicted proteins | sample June2016WEW_8_10_2_FD_132969 | JGI IMG/M metagenome (GOLD analysis project Ga0187855, IMG submission 132969) | Peatland microbial communities from SPRUCE experiment site at the Marcell Experimental Forest, Minnesota, USA - June2016WEW_8_10 | ecosystem: Environmental > Terrestrial > Soil >...
CGCGCTGCTGCGCCGGCTCATCGTGGTGCAAGGCGACACCGAGCCGGCCTCGGTCGAGCAGCAACGGCTGTTGGGCCTGACCTGCCCGTCGCTTTACGATCTGCGCAATCTATTCCAGGTGAACGTCGAGGAAGGCCGCCATCTCTGGGCGATGGTCTACCTGCTGCACGCTTATTTCGGCCGCGACGGACGCGAGGAGGCCGAGGAACTGCTCATGCGCCATTCGGGCGACAAGAACAAGCCGCGCATTCTCGGCACCTTCAACGAGCCGATCCAGGATTGGCTCTCCTTCTACATGTTCACCTATTTCACCGACCGCGACGGCAAGTACCAGCTCAAGAGCCTCGCCGAAAGCGGGTTCGATCCGCTGGCGCGCACCTGCCAATTCATGCTCACCGAGGAAGCCCATCACATGTTCGTGGGCGATACCGGCATCACCCGCGTGATCAAGCGCACGCTCGAAGTGATGAAAGAACTCCACACCGAGGAACCCGACGCCATCCGCCGCGCCGGCGCCGTCGATCTGCCGACCATCCAGCGTTACATCAATTTCTGGTTCAGCTCCTCGCTCGACCTGTTCGGCGCCGAAGTGTCGTCGAACGCCGCGGTTTATTTCGCCAACGGCATCAAGGGCCGTCCCGACGAGACCAATTACGAAGACCACGTATGCAAGGACAGCACCTTCACGTTCGAGACACCGACGGCCGACGGCATCGCCAGCGAGACGGTGACGATGCGCAACGCCATGAATGAAGTGACCCGCAACGCCTATATCCGCGATTGCGAGATCGGCGTGAAGCGCTGGAATCGCCTCATCGCCAAGGCAGGATTTTCCTTCGAACTCGCCTTGCCGAGCCCGCACTTCCGCCGGAATATCGGCGTGTGGGTGGGCAAGTTCGCGGATCCGGCGGGCAAGATCGTCTCATCCGAGCACTGGAACCAGCAGTTGCCGGGATGGCTTCCGTCCGATTCCGACAAGGCCTTCATCCGCAGCTTGATGCAACGGGTGATCGAGCCCGGCAAGATGGCGGGGTGGATTGCCCCGCCCGACCGCGGCATCAACAATCTTCCCGTGGATTACAGCTACGTCCACCTTCATTAGACGCCGCCTTAACCGGATCACCCATTCCAACGGGCGATGGACATGACCGTCTCCGGACCTTTCGTGATCGTCGGCGCCGGACCCGCGGGCATCCGCGCGGCGGAGATATTGCGCCAGCAGGCGCCCGACGCCGATATCCTGCTGATCGGCGAGGAATCCCACCTGCCCTATCAGCGCCCTCCCCTGTCCAAGGCCTACCTCACCGACCGGCTCAGCGCGGCTCAACTCTATCTCAAGCCCGAAGCGTTCTTCGCGGAACACCGCATCGGCCTGAAGCTCGGTTGCGCGGCCATACGGATCGATCGACCGGCAAAGCTGGTCGAGCTCGCCGACGGCGAAAAGGTGAAATATGGACGGCTGCTCCTGGCCACCGGATGCCGCTATCGGGTTCTGCCGCCCATTCCCGGCGGCGCGCGGGTCTATTATTTACGGAGTTTGAGCGACGCCGAGCGGATCAGGGAGGTGCTGACACCGGGCGCCGAAATCGTGATGATCGGCGGCGGTTTCATCGGATTGGAGTTGGCCGCATCCGCAACCCAGCTTGGAAGCCGGGTGACGGTGCTGGAAGCGGCGCCGCGCCTTCTGGCCCGCGCCCTGCCGCCGCTGATCGGCGATTTTGTCCGGACACTCCACGAAAAGCACGGGGTCAAGTTCGAGTTCGATTCGCGGCTGAAGAGCATGGAAGCGGGCCAAAACGGCCGCGTCTTGGTGAGGACCGAACGCGCCGAGCATAACTGCGATATCGTCATCGCGGGGATCGGCGCCCAGCCCAACACCGCCTTGGCCGAGGCGGCGGGTCTCGAGGTCGATGACGGAATCCGCGTCGATCAATATGGACGCACGAGCGACCCCGATATCTTCGCGGCCGGCGATGTGACGCGTCACCATAATCCGCTGCTCGGCCGCGCGATCAGGGTGGAATCATGGCAGGTGGCGCTCAACCAGGCGGCCGCCGTCGCACGCGCGATGCTGGGCACGAACGAGCCCTATGCCGAAATACCGTGGCTTTGGACCGACCAATACGACTGTAACATCCAAATGCTGGGGCTGGTCGAACCGGATTTGGATCTGGTGGTTCGCGGCGATCCGGCTTCGAATCAATTCACCATCATAGGCCTCGGCCCGGACCGCCGGATTGCCGCCGCCATCACCGTCAACAACGGCCGCGAGATGTCGGCGCTCCGCCGCTTGATCGCAACCAAGGCGATTTTCCCGAGGGAAACCCTGGCCGATCCCGGCCAAAAACTGTCCGACCTGCTGAAGAGCGCGGCACCAAAACCTTGAATCGGCGCGCTGGCAGTCCGGGAAGCATGGCTAACGCCCTTGCCACGCCCGGAAGCGCAATATTTTATCAGTCGATCAATATGTTACACGGGGCCGGCGATGCCGGGATCGGTCCGGCGCGTTCGGGCGGCCGAGGAATTTCCGGCGCAACCGGCTTGACGGCCCAGAGCGCTGCGTAAAGAATGCCCGGCGCCAGATCGACCGGTCCAACGGCCGGTTTCCGGGGGAATGTCGGTTGAATTGCGATCGTGCGGCAGCAGCCGGACAATGACCGTGGCGCGTGAACCGGCTCATGCGCCGCAGACTCCCATCATCCGGCCAGAGAGGCGTTCGTGATGAACAAGATAGTCGATTTATCCCGCGTCGGCTTGAAGAAGGCCGATGTGTCGAAAGCGACCGCGAGAAAACCGATCCAGGATCTGCGCGAATGGCTGTCGCGGGTCGAGCAGCTCGGCGAGCTGGTGCGCGTGCGGCAGCCGGTCGACCGCGACGAGGAGATGAGCGCGATCTCCTATCTCGTCGCCAAGCAGCAACCCTCGCCGGCGGTCTTGTTCGAGCGTCCGCGCGGCTTCGACGGCAGCCCGATCGGCGCCAAGATGCTGTGGAACGTCATCGGCCCGAGCGTGAAACGCGTCGCGCTCACCTTGGAAGAGCCGGCGGACACGCCGACGGTCGAGTTGATCCGGCGGGTGAAGGACAAGCTCAAGCTTCGCCTGCCGCCGCGCGAGGTAAATGCGGCCAAGGCGCCGATTTATGAAAATACCCTCACGGGCAAAAGCATCGATCTGAACCGGTTGCCAATCCCGCGTCATTGGCCGCTCGACGGCGGTCGCTATGCCGGCACCGCCGACGCGGTGATCACGCGCGATCCCGACAGCGGCTATCTCAATATCGGCACTTACCGGATGATGGTGCAGGGCAAGGCGCAAGTCGGCCTCTATCTGTCGCCCGGCAAGGATGCGCGCCTGCACATCACCCGGGCCTGGCAGCAGGGCAAGCCGATCGCGGTCGCGGCCGCCTGGGGCATCGATCCTCTGTTCATGCTGGTCGGCTCGCAGACGTTTCCCAAGAACGTTTCGGAGTACGAATACGCCGGCGGCATCAAGGGGGAGCCGATCCCGGTCGTGCGCGGCAAGACCACCGATCTGCTGATACCCGCCAACGCGGAACTGGTCATCGAAGGCGTCATCCGCCCCAATTCGGTGAAGTCGGAAGGGCCGTTCGGCGAGTTCCCCGGTTATTACGGCCGGCCCGAAGCGGGTTGTCCGCTGGTGGACATCACGGCGGTGCACTACCGCTCGCAACCGATCCTGACCAACGCCTTGATGGCGGATTATCCGTCCTGCGAGCAGAGCGGTTTCTTCTCCGTCATCCGCTCGTCCAAGATCTGGGACGATCTCGACAAGCTCGGCATCCCCGGCATCCAGGGCGTCTATTCCCATCCCGCCGCGGCCGGCGGCTTCGGCATGACCGTGATCAGCCTGGAACAGCGTTACGCCGGCCACGCGGCGCAGGCGCTGGCGCTGGCGGCCCAGGTCCCCGGCGGGGCCTATTACACCAAATGGATCATCGCCGTGGACGAGGACATCGATCCGACCGACATGGACCAGGTCATCTGGGCGATGGCGAGCCGCTGCAATCCGATCGACGACATCGACATCCTGCGCAACACCTGGAGCACGTGGCTCGATCCGACTCAGAACCCTCCGGAAAAGCGGCCCTATGGGTCGAAGGCGCTGATCAACGCGTGCAAGGAGCACCGTCATCTTCCGGTCTTTTCCAAGCGCACCACGCTGCGCAAGACCGTCTATGACAAGGTCGCCGCGCGTTGGACGGAACTTGGATTGCCGGGACGGGTTCCCGCCGTCCGGGCGTTCGAAACCGAGAACAAAGTGACCTATCATGAGGTCGGCGGCTTCGAACCCGGCCGCCAGCCGGGCGAAAAGAAGCCGGCAAACAAGAAGAACAAAAAGAAGAAGACGTAAGGCCGCGCTTTTCCCGCCGGCCGGCCCGTTCATGATCTTAATGGCGGCGCGCCTGTCGGGGACCCGCGCGCCGTCGCGAATGATAGGCAACCCGCGATGAGGACAAATCGGGGGCATGGCGGCGTTTGGGCCTTGCCGGGGGGCCCCGCGGAATGAATAATGCGCCGCAATCGGCATAAAGGGAGGGAACGGCCTTGAAGATCAGAGTCCACGCCGTTCCCGCCTTGGCGGGGGTGCTGTTCTATGCGGCCCTGTCCCTGTTCCCGGTCTCTTCCGCCCGGGCCGCCGAGGATTTCGACATCAACGTCATCCTCTCCCTGACCGGTCCGGGCGCCTTCCTCGGCAAGGGCGAGCAGCAGGCGCTGCAATTCGCCGAGAAAGCGGTGAACGATTCGGGCGGCATCCAGGGCCGTCCGATCGCTTTCGTCTTCCACGACGACCAGACCAATCCGCAAGTCGCGGTCCAGCTCGCCACCGACATCATCGCCGCCAAGCCGGCGGTGATCCTGGGCTCGTCGCTGGTGGCGACCTGCCGCGCCATGATGCCGCTGATGGCGGACGGGCCGGTGATGTACTGCTTCTCGCCCGGCATCCATCCCGATGCCGGCAGCAACGTCTTCACCGCGAGCGTCTCGACCGTCGATCTCGCCGACGCGGCGATCCGCTATTTCCACATGAAGGGCTGGAAGAAATTCGGCCTGATATTCTCGACCGACGCCTCGGGCCAGGACGCGGAGAAGAACATCGACGCGCTTTTGCAAAAGCCCGAGAATAAGGACATCCAGGTGACGGCGCGCGAGCATTTCAACACCACCGATCTGAGCGTCTCGGCCCAGATCGAAAACATCAAGGCGTCGAAGCCCCAGGCCCTGATCGTCTGGAGCACCGGCGCGCCGGTCGCCACCGTTTTCCGCGCGATCCAGCAGACGGGGCTCGACGTGCCCGTGGCCACCACCGACGGCAACATGACCTACGCCCAGATGACCCAGTACAAGAGTTTCCTTCCTCGGCAGCTCTACATTCCGGCGGCGCAATGGGTGGTGCGCGATCCGACGCTGCTCAGCCCGGCGGTCGCGGCCAAGAGCCGGGTGTTCTACAAGGCTTTCGAGGACAACGGCGTGCAGCCCGACATCGCCTCCGAATTGGCATGGGAGCCGGGCATGATCGTGATCGAGGCGCTGAAGAAGCTCGGGACCGGCGCCAACGCGGCGCAGTTGCGCGCGGCGCTCGAGCAGACCAAGGGCTATGCCGGCGTCAACGGCATCTACGATTTCACCGCCGTGCCGCAGCGCGGCCTCGACGTCTCCGACACGGTGGTGACGCGCTGGGCGCCGGCCAAGAACCTCTGGGAAATCGTCAGCAAGCCGACCGGCATTCCGCTCAACTGAGCGGATTAACCCGTGAATCTCGCGATTCAGATCGTTATCGGCGGGCTGCTGCAAGGCGCGGTCTTCGCCGTCATCGCGCTGGGCTTCTCGTTGGTCTTCCGCGTCACCGGCGTCATCAACCTGTCGCAGGGCGCGTTCTGCGTGCTGGGCGCGCTGCTGATGTACACCTTCCAGGTGGCGCTGGGCTGGCCGGTGCTGATGGCCGCGCTCGCGGCTTCGCTCGGCACCGGGCTCTTCGGACTGGCGCTGGGCGCGGCGACCTTCGTGCCGGCGCTGCCGCGGCTTCCTCCCAGCTCCATGCTGGTGATGACGGCGGGTCTCCTGACGCTGATCGAAGGCCTGTTGCTGATCTTCTGGTCGAGCCAACCCTATGCGCTGCCGCCCTTCTCGGGCGAGGCGCCGGTGCTGATCGGCGAGATTCGCGTGCCGACCCAGGGCTTCTGGATCGCCGGCATCGCCGCTTCGATCGTTGCCGCGCTGTGGCTTTTGATCCAGCGCACCACGCTGGGCATGGCGCTCCGGGCCTGCGCCGAGAACCGCATGGCGGCGCGGCTCATGGGCATCGACGTGTCGCGCATGACGCTCTTGAGCTTCGGCCTGGCCGCGCTCATCGCCGGCGTCAGCGGCATCGCCGTGGCGCCGATTACCTCGCTCGAATTCGACACCGGCCGCTTCTTCACCAATTTCGGGTTCATTTCCGTCGCCATCGGCGGCATGGGCTCCTTTCTCGGCTCGGTGTTCGGCGGCCTCTTTCTGGGCGTGGCCGAGCAAGTGGCGGCGGGCTACGTCTCCTCGCTGTTCGCCAATGCGCTGGCGCTGGCGCTGCTGCTGGCGGTGTTGCTGTGGCGGCCCAACGGCCTCTTTCCGGTGGGCCCGGCGCGGCGCACCGACGTGCGCGACGAGCAGCGGGTCTACCGCGCCATCCTGCGCATCGAGGGCAAGGGCGGACTCGTCTTCGCCGTCGCGGCCGTGGCGCTGCTGCTGGCGCTCCCCTGGCTCCTGCCCGGCCGCAGCATCCTGAACTCGCTGGTCATCACCGGCATCCTCTACATCGCCGTGCTCGGCCTCGACGTGCTGATGGGCTTCGCCGGGCAGGTGAGCCTGGGCCAGGCCGGGTTTATGGCCATCGGCGGCTACACCGCGTCCATCCTGGCCGTGACCTATGGCGTCTCGCCGCTTTTGGGCACGCTGGCCGGCATGGCGCTCTCGCTGGTGTCGGCGCTGGCCTTGTCCTTCGTCACCTTGCGCTTGCGCGGCCATTACCTGGCGCTGGCGACGCTCGCCTTCGGCCTGCTGGTCGATTCATTGACCGTGGGCATGACCGAGACCACCGGCGGGCCTTCGGGCCTGGCCGGCATCCCATCCTTCGCCGTGCCCGGCTTCACCTTCTCGACGCCGTTGTCGATGTATTACCTGGTGACGGTTATCATCGTGGCCTTGGTGCTGCTGCTTTTTGGCGGCATGCGGTCGAGCTTCGGCCGCGCCTTGAAGACGGTCAGGACCGACCCGATCGCGGCTGCCGCGCTCGGCATCAACGTGGTGCGCATCAAGCTCGCCGCGGTGCTGATCAGCGCCGTGCTCGGCTCGCTTTCGGGCAGCCTCTATGCCTTCTATTTCCATTTCCTGTCGCCCGAGATGGTCGGCACGCCGCGTTCCTTCGAGATGATCGCCATGCTGGTGGCGGGCGGCGAAGGCACGCTGATCGGCCCGATCCTGGGGGTGGCGCTCCTGACCTTGCTGCCCACCGTCTTCCAGCCCTTTGCGCTCTACAAGACCTTCGCCGAGGGCGCGCTGCTGGTGATCTGCTTCCTCTGGCTGCGCGACGGCATGTTCGGCGCCTTGGCCGCGCCGGTGACGGCGATCTTCCGCCGCAAACCGCCGGTAGGGGTCAAGCCATGACCGAGTTGGCGCTGGAGATAAAGAATCTCTGGAAAAGCTTCGGCGGCGTGAAGGCGATTTCCGACGTGAGCCTCAGCGTGCCCCAGGGCAGCCTCACCGCCGTGATCGGTCCCAATGGCGCGGGCAAGACCACGCTGTTCAATCTGGTGACCAGCCTCTACCCGGCCGATGCGGGCGAGGTGAAATTCTACGGCGAGTCCATCCTGGGCCTTGGCCCGGGCGAGATCGCGGCGCGGGGCCTGATCCGCACCTTCCAGACCGCGCGGATTTTCCCCGGCATGAGCGCGCTCGAAAACGCGCTCGCGGGCGCGCACATGCATGCGAAAAGCGCGGTCTGGCGGCAGATGCTGTGGCTGCCGGGCGCTAGGGCCGAGGAACACGCCCTTGCGGCCAAGGCCGATGCGCTGTTGGAACTGGTGGGATTGGAGCCATTCCGCAACATGGCGGCGACCGACCTGCCCATGGGCGGGCAGAAGCTGCTGGAAGTGGTGCGCGCGCTGATGGCCGGACCGCGGCTTCTATTATTGGACGAGCCCGCCGCCGGCCTCAACGACGCCGAGACCGCGGATCTGGCCGAGCTGTTGCGCGCGGTGCGCGACAGCGGCATCACCGTGATCGTGGTCGAGCACAACATGTCGCTGGTCATGGGCGTGGCGGACCGGGTAATCGTGCTGGACGCCGGCAAGAGCGTGGCGGCCGGAACGCCGCGCGAGATGCAGAAGGACAAGCGCGTCATCGCCGCCTATGTCGGGGAGGAAACGTGATGCTCGAATTGAAGGGCGTTTCCACCGGCTATGATTCCGCCAATGTCGTCCACGACGTCGACATCACGGTGGGCGCGGGCGAGATCGTTTCGCTGGTCGGCGCCAACGGCGCGGGCAAATCCACCTTGGTCAAGACCATCTCCGGCCTGATCGCCATCCGCGCCGGCCAGATAACCCTGGAAGGCCAGCGCATCGACGGGCTGAGCCCGCGCGCCCGCGTGCTCCGGGGGATATCGCACGTGCCCGAGGGCCGCCAGGTTTTCGGCGGGCTGACGGTGGAGGAAAACCTCCGCCTCGGCGCCTATGCCCAGCGCAAGGGCCTGTCCGAGACGGAGATGAGGAAGCGCATCGAGACCGTGTGCGAAAGCTTTCCCGTGCTGCTCGAGCGCCGGCGCGAGCATGTGGCCAATCTCTCGGGCGGGCAACAGCAGATGCTGGTGATCGCGCGCGGCCTGATGGCTTCCCCCCGCATCATGGTTCTGGACGAACCTTCGCTGGGCCTGGCGCCGGTGCTGGTGTCGGAGATTTTCCGGATGATCGCCGCGTTGCGCTCCGAAGGCCGCGCCATCCTGCTCTCCGAGCAGAACGCCAAGCTCTCGCTGGCGATTTCCGACCGCGCCTATGTGATCGAGAACGGCCGCGTGGCGCTTTCCGGCACCGGCAAGGCCCTGCTCAAGAACCCGGAAGTGGCCGAGCGCTATCTCGGCGTCGGCAAGGCGGTCAGCGTCGCCGACGCGCCGCGCCACGCGAAGATGGTGAAGCGCCTCAAGGAGATTTTCGCGGGGTGATTATTCCGCCGCGCGTGATCGAATTCCAATACAATGCCGACTTCTCATCCGTCGAACAGGATGGACGCTTTCGCCATGAGTGCCGATCTCGCCGACCGTATCGGCTCGTTCCTCGCGGCTCACCATGTGATGTCGCTCGCCACGTCCGGCCCCAACGGACCGCACGCCGCCAACCTGTTTTATGCTTGCGACGGCTTGGCGCTGGTTTGGGTTTCCGAGCCCGATACCAGGCATTCCCGCGAAATCGAGGCCGATTCCCGCGTTGCGGCGACCATTGCGCCGGATTACTCTGATTTTGCCGCCATTCGCGGCGTGCAGATCGCCGGCACGGCGCGCCGGATCGTGGCGGAGGACCATCGGATGCGACTCCTGGCGTTGCTCGAGGCGCGTTACCCCTTCCTGCGGCAACTGACGGCGGGGCCGGCAGAGCTGCGCCAAGCCTATGCACGGATATCGGTCTATCGCCTGGAACCGGCGCGTCTGGTCATGATCGACAACACCAAGGGCTTCGGCCATAAGGAAACGCTCGAGGTATAGACGGAATTTTCGAAGTGACGAACCGATGAACCCGGCGACGCGGAAGCGCCCGGGCGCCTCGGCCAACGTGGAGAGAGAAAGATGCGACGCCTGATCGTTGCCCTGACCGGCGCAACCGGTGCAATCCTCGGCGTGCGGCTGCTCGAGGCGCTCAAGGACAGCGAGGTGGAATCTCATCTCATCGTCAGCAAGTGGGCGCAACGAACCATCGAACATGAGACGCCCTATACCGTCAAACAGGTGTGCGCGCTCGCCACCGTCAATCACAATCCGGCCAACATGGCGGCGGAGATTTCGTCGGGTTCATTCATCACCGAAGGGATGGTGGTGATCCCCTGCTCGATGCGCACGCTTGCCTGTATCGCCCATGGTTACGGCGAACACCTGGTGCATCGCGCCGCCGACGTCATTCTCAAGGAGCGGCGGCGCCTCGTTTTGGTCGCGCGCGAATCGCCGTTATCGGAAGTGCACCTCGAAAACATGCTGAAGCTGGCGCGGATCGGGGTGTCGATCATTCCGCCGATGCCCGCCTTCTACAACCATCCCGAATCCATCAACGACATCGTCGATCATATCGTGACGCGGGTGCTCGATCATTTCGGCATCGAAACGGCTTTCGCGAAACGCTGGGACGGCCGCATGAAAAACCTTGCGAAAGCGGAAGACAAACTGAGCAATCAATAAATATTTTACCAGCCGATCAGGAAATCGATCGAATACCGCCCGCCGCCGTGGAAAACAAAGTAGAAAGCGGCGATCGACCACAGCAAAGGGTATTCGAGTCCCAGCTTGTTCCAGAAATATCCGTCGGCGCGCGCATGATCGACCGTCGAGCCCAGCATGAACACGAATACCAGAAACGCGGCGAAATGCGTGCACAACCCCAACACCAGCATCGGCCCGGCGACGAATTCCACGAACCACACGACCGTCGCCCAGAACATGCCGGGCCGGTAACCTGACCTAGCCAGCGACGCGGCCAGCGCGGCCTTGTTCAGGAGCCGCGACCCGCTGTTCGGAAAGAACCCATAGAACGCCCGGAGCCCGTGCGGAATCAGCAGGAGGCCGGTGGTGGCGCGCAGCAGAACCTCGGCCATCGCCGAGAGGGGTTCCAGGAAACCGGGCTCGAGATTAGCGGGCAAGCGTTGCTACAATTGTATCTCGCCGAGATTGATGCTGGCGCCAAGTTCCGCGGTCAGCACCTTCTTGGCCCGGCCCTTGGCCGCGATCTCGACGGAATAGCGGCCCGAACCTTCCGCGAGCTTGTCGAATTTGAAATCGCCGTAATTGTCGGTCGTGGTTTCGGCGACCGTCTTGCCGTCCTTCAAGAGCCGCACGCTGGCGCCCTCGACGCAATCGACCGCGCCATCGAGCTTCGCCGAGACGGCCCCGCCGATGAAGCAGGTCGAATATCGCCACAGATTCTTGTAATAGACGCGCGGCTTGGCGCCGAGTTCCGCCTTCATGGCATCGAGGCCTTGCTCGCGCGCCAGAAGCGCCATGTCCTCGTCCTCGAGCTTCACGGTCTTCATCGCGCCGGTCGGGCAGGACTGGTCCCCGCGAGTCTTGTCCCAGCCCTGATCCAGAAGATGCGCGTCGAAAGGCCAGGCCTGCGGGATTTGGAGTTCCTCGTTCCACCAGATATGGCCGTAGGGACAGGAATCGACCAGGTGTTTCTGCCCCTTGGCTTTCACTGGATCGATCAGCACGATGCCGTCGTCCCGCTTGGAAATGGCGCCGTTCTTCGCCGCTTTGATGCAGGGCGCGTCGTCGCAGTGGTTGCACATCGTGGGAACATAGGCGATGTCCATCATCGGAATCTGTCCCCGTTCCTTCTGCAGGATATTGATCCACTTGTGCCCATGCTTCGGCATCGGCGCGGCATAACCGGGAAAATCGTTGCCGACGTATTCGTCCATCGCCGCGAGGGTGCACAGGTTGCAATTGGTGCACTCGGCGACGTCGATGATCATGTTCCATTTCTTCATGTGCGCATTCCCCCGCCGCTATTGCGCCGGCACACGGTCTTCGAGCCTCAATTCCGACGGAAGCCCGCGTTCCTTGCTCCCGGCGAAGGCCTCGGAAATGTACTCGGTCTTGCCGTCCCAGCGCTCGACCTGGACGAGCGAGTTGGCGCCCGCCGTCGAATGGGTGGTCTTGGTCTGGGTCTTGTGCGGCGTCAACAGGTTGAGGACGCCGCCGCGGTCCACCGATTTTCCCGGCTCGCCCATCGGAGCGTAGATCGCCGATGATTCGTAGCCGTGGCAAACCCCGCGCGGCAGCCGTTGCGTCGGCAAGGCGGCGCAGATCACCGCGCCGCGGTCGTTGTAGACCTTGACGAGGTCGTGTTTCTTGATGCCGAGTTGCTTGGCGTCCTCCGCGTTGAGGCGCAGCACGAGATAGTACCAGCCGCCGACATTGACGCGGTGATCCTCGATATTGAGGAGGAAGCTGTCCTTGCCGTCGCCCTGGGTGTGGTAGCTGAACTTCGAATGCGGCGTCAGGAGCTGGAGCGGATATTTGCGGAACAGCGCGCCCGAATGCGGCCCCTCCCATGACGGCTCGTATTTGACGATCGGCGGCCGCTCCGGATCCTTGAAGCGCTTGAGGCTGTTGCACTCGAACTCGAGTTTGCCCGACTGGGTCTGCAACCCCTTGAGGTATTCGCCGGCATAATCGGATGGCAGCGGTTGCGGCTCGGGTACGTCCTTTTTGCGGTTCTCCCAGAACCAGCGGAACGAAACCGGCGCGCGCAGCTTTTCCTTCTCGGCCGGCACGACGTAATAGCCCTTGCGGATGAACTCTTTCCACGAAATGCGCTCGGGCAAATCGGACGCATCGAATTGCCGTTTCACCCAGTCGATTTCGTTGACGCCCTCCGAGAAATAGTTGGCGAGGCCGAGGCGCTTGCTGAGTTCGTTGAATATCCAGTAGTCGGACTTCGATTCTCCCATCGGCGCGATCGCCGGCGCCTGGAAAACGATGACGCGGTGATTGAGCTGCTGATGGCCGTGATGGGCGTAACCGCCGAGTCCGGCCCACTCGCTGATATCGGGGCGCTCGAAATTGGTGCATGCCGGCAGGATCACGTCGGCGAATTTCGCCTCGCCTTCGAACCAGATCGATTGGTTGACGACGAATTCGAGATTCGGCGACTGGTACATCTTCATGTGCCGATGGGTGTTGTTCATGGTCGCGATCATCGAGCCGCCGTATTTGTAGAGCATCCTGACCGGCGCATGGCCGGGCGCCGGATAGCTGAACTTGGCGAACTGGTGCTCGATCGACTTTCCGACCCAGGGATAGCCCTCCGCTTTCCCGTCGATGATCGCCTCGGGCATGAAGAGGCGCGGAATTTTCTGGAAGGGCGTGTTCATCGTCGGCAGCTGCGGCATGCGCTGATAAAGCTCGACCGGCATCGAGGTGTTCTCGAGATCGCCGGACATGCCGCCGTCGGCGTAACCCGGGAAATAGAAGTTGAAGTCGAGCGGGCAACCCCATTGCAGATTGCCCATATTGACGCCGGGCTTGCCAAGGCCCTGCATCGCGATGAGGCACACCATGGTGCGCGCCCATTGGATGCCGGTCTGATTGCGGCAGGCGCCGCCGTGTCCGTTGCCCCATCCGCCGGGCGCGAGATAGACGCGCTTGCGGCCCCATTCGCGCGCCAGCGCACGCACGTCCTTGGCCGGCACGCCGGTTTCGGCTTCCTGCCATTCGGGCGTCTTGGGGATGCCATCCTCCTCGCCCAGCAGATACGCCTTCCACTTGTCGAAGCCGATGGTATGGGATGCGACGTATTCCTTGTCGTAGAGACCTTCCTTGATCCAGACATAGGCGATGGCCATGGCCAACGCGGGCGATGTCGTCGGCCGCGGCGCGAACCACTTGCCCGGCAGGAACTGCGCCGACGCGTTGTAATACGGATCGATGTGGACGACCTTGATGCCGAGCTTCGGGTTCTTGAGCCACTGCCGGCGCACCGTGCCCTCCTGGGCGCCGTAAGAACCGCTGGTGCTCTCCGGGTCCGAAGCCCAGAACACGATCATGTCGCAGCTCTGGAGGCAGTCCTCGACGGTGCCATAGGTCTCGCTTTGGCCGACGCGCAACGTGTAGCCCCAGTGATGGGCCGCGCCCCAGTACCAGCCTTCCCAGGAATCGGGGTTGTGATGGACCTGGGTATGGCCGACGGCGTTGCGGAAGCGATAGAGCGCCGACAGGTAGTAGCCGATATTGCCCCAGGTGTGATGCGAGCCGTGCGATACCGCCATCACGCCCGGCCCATAAGTGCTTTTCAGTTGCTTGATTTGGTTCGCGACTAGATCGAGCGCCTCGGCCCAAGAGATACGCACATAGCCGGACTTGCCGCGGTTCTGCGGATTACGCTCGCCGTTCGGATCGAAATCGACGCGCTTCATGGGATAGAGCAGCCGGTCGGGCGAATAGATGATCGATTTCGCGTTCTGGCCGTGCGGCGACAAGGTCGTCTTGCGCGGCGGCGTGAACTTCAAGCCGCGCGCCTCGATCGTCCAGGGACCCGCGTCGGTTTGGTCGAACTCGATCGGCGTCATGCGGACGATCTTGCCGTCCTTGACGTAGATGAAGACCGGGCCGCCATTGGTCATGTTGCAGTAACGGATCATGCCGTCCGGCATCTTGGTGCCGAATTTCCAGCCGACGGTCTGGGCCATCATCAGCGTTTGCGCGAACCAGTTCGTCAGGTCCTCGGGCCCATCGACGCCGAGTTTGAAATCCTTTTGCGCGTTGATCTGATTGAGCCAATTGATCGGCGGAGTCAAAAGTTTGGCGCCGAGCGCCGCATTCTTGAACAGCAGCTTGATATCGGGATGGGCGTGCCTTCCGGCGCCGGAAGAAAATTTACCGTCGCGAAATGCAAACCAGCGCCCGGTTTCCTCATCCCGCGCGAGGAACTGCGCCACGAAATTGCGTTCCTTGAGCCGGTCGCGGAAAGCGGGATGCCGCCACGCTTGCCATTTCAGGAGCAGCGATAAAGCGAACAGGATAATCGAGAATTTCACCGTTGCGATCTTCATCAAACCTCTCCTGCCCCGTCCGGCAACGATTCTTTAGACCGCCCGCCGTGCCGTCTTCATCGCTCGGACACGGTGGTGATGCAAGGGGAAGCGATTTTCCCCAATGGACGCAATGGCGATGGAACAAAGGAAGCAGCCAAAGAGTCGCGTTCTCAGAGGGTTAGGCGGTCCGGCGGGTTCTCCCGCTGGCGGATAATGCCCGTCTCGAGGACCCGAGTGCTTGATTTAGATCAAGGTCTTGTCCGCGCAAGGCAGCAAGATAGGAATCGTTCGAATTCCCGCTCAAGAAAAGTCTGGTTTGATCGCAATCACAGGATTGGAGAGGAAAAGCGCGCATGAATGTCGCCCTCACCGACAACCGCAAGGCCCGCGTGCCTTATGACGATCTGCGCGAATGGATCGCCGAAGCCGACAAGCTCGGTGAGCTGGTGCGCGCCAACGGGTACTCCTGGCAGGAAGACATCGGCATGGCGGCGGAGTTGCTGCAACACGACGCCAATGCTCCTGTGGCGCTGTTCGACGACATCCCGGGCTATCCGAAGGGCTTCCGGGTGCTCACAAACTTCTTCGGCGCCAAGCGGCAGAACATGACGCTGGGTTTCCCGCCCGGCCTCAACAAGGTCGAGCTGTCGGAATCCTTTCTCGCCGATTTCCAGAAAATCTCCGACAAGCCGCTACCTTACGAGGTGGTGAAGACCGGCCCGATCATGGAGAACGTGATCGAAGGCGACGCCGTCGACGTGACCCGTTTCCCGACTCCGGTCTGGCACGACCGCGACGAGGGAAGGCGATATATCGGCACCGGCAGTTTCAACGTCACGCGCGATCCCGACGAGAAATGGGTCAATGCCGGCACGTATCGCGTCATGATCCATGACGCCAAACGGCTCGGCTTCTATATTTCGCCCGGCAAGCACGGACGCATCCATCGCGACAAATACCAGGCGCTCAACCAGCCGATGCCGGTGTGCATCGTGACCGGCGCCGATCCGCTGACCTTCCTGATGGCGTGCACCGAAGTGCCTTACGGCATATGCGAGTATGAAATCGCCGGCGCCTATCGCGGCCGGCCGCAGAAGGTGGTGCTGGGCAAACACACGGGCTTGCCCTTTCCGGCAAACGCCGAGATCGTGATCGAAGGCTTCGTCCAACCCGGCAACACGCTGCCGGAAGGGCCGTTCGGCGAGTGGACGGGCTACTACGGTTCGAAAATGCGCTCCGAACCGGTGCTCGACATCAAGGCGATCTATCACCGGAACGACCCGATCATGCTCGGCTGCCCACCACAACGGCCGCCGGAGGAGCAGGCGCGTTATCGCGCCGTGATGCGGTCGGCGTTGCTGAAACAAGAGCTGAAGAAAACCGGCCTGCCCGACGTGGTGGCCACCTGGTGCCACGAGGCAGGCGGATCGCGTCAGCTCACGGCCGTATCGATCAAGCAGCGTTACCCGGGGCATGCCCGCCAGGCCGGGCATCTCGCGGCCATGTGTCGTTCGGCCGCCTATGCCGGCAAGTATGTGGTCGTGGTCGACGACGACATCGACGTATCCAATCTCGAGGAGCTGATGTGGGCGGTGTGCTCGCGCTCGGACCCCGCGACGTCGATCGATTTCATCCGCAACGCCTGGTCGACGCCGCTCGATCCGTCGATCCCGCCCGACCGCAAGGCGCAGGGCGACTTCACCAACAGCCGCGCCATCATCGACGCCTGCCGGCCGTACTATTGGAAGGACCAGTATCCGATCGTTAACATGCCTCTGCCGGAAACGGCGCGCCGGACCAAGGAGATGTTTTCCTGGATGCTCGACGGGGCGGGGCGGGCAAAGACCAAGGGGCGCTAAACTGCCGGTTTGCATCTTAAGACGCCGTCGATTAAAACGGTCCGGGGAAGCGAGCGCGTCCAAACCGGCCCGGATATGAAGGCCCCGCGCATCTCAAGTCATCGCCTAGGAGAGGAATGAGCCATGGACACGATCACCACCAAGACCAACAGGCCGACGGCCAAAGAGGTGCGCGATCTGCGTCTGACGCTGGAATGGCTCAAGACGGAGGGCGACCTGATCGTGACGGACAAGGAGGTCGATCCCG
>Ga0187855_10001758_pt1 | contig 16863 bp, 8 predicted proteins | sample June2016WEW_8_10_2_FD_132969 | JGI IMG/M metagenome (GOLD analysis project Ga0187855, IMG submission 132969) | Peatland microbial communities from SPRUCE experiment site at the Marcell Experimental Forest, Minnesota, USA - June2016WEW_8_10 | ecosystem: Environmental > Terrestrial > Soil >...
AAACACATTGCATGGGCGTTTTATATACAATTAGCTCATTATGGAGTTTGATTGGAATAATCCGCCATTTGAAACGGTTGGTTCTTTGACTCAGTTGGAAATTGAAGAGTCCTTTGAGGACCCGTTTGCCATCCGGTTGTTGCCGGACACGCCGCGATTCGGTGTCCAGGCGCGCTTCTTCAACCTGGGCATGTCGGCGGGCGGCATCGGCATCTTCAGCGTATACCGGACCAACGGGAAGCTGGCGCGCGTGTTGTTGGCGCGTCCGTTCGAGCCGGAGGAACGATTCTTTTACCAGCGAAAGATGGACCAGACACTTAATACCGGTGAAAAGTGACAAGTGGCAGGTGACAAGATTATGTCACGAACCGTGTCTGGCCGAATCCTGTCACACGTCACGTGTCACTTTTATGAGAACGTTTGCCAGTTGGGAAGAAGTCCCGCTCTTCGACACCGAAGACGCGGAGGCGGATTTCTGGGCGGAGAACCGCCCGGACCTGCGCCTGATGGAAACCGCGGTGGCCGGCAGCGCCGAATCCGCCGAGTCCGTGACCATCACGCTGCGCATGGATCCGCGGATGCTGGCGCGCATCAAACGCCTGGCGCGGGCGCGCTACCTGAATTATCAGAGCATGATCAAGCAATGGCTCAGCGAACGGATGGAACACGAAGTGCGTGAACGATGAATTGATATGAAAACCCGTCAAACAGTTGAGGGTCGAGCGTCGAGGGTCGAGGGTCAACCGAATACGAGGCCGCGGGTTTTGCGCCCTCGTCTCTCGACGCTCGTCCTTCGACAAGCGTTCACCCTGATTGAACTGCTCGTGGTCATCAGCATCATCGCCGTGCTCGCGGCGCTCATTCTGCCCGTGGCGGCCCAGGTGAAACGACAGGCGCTCCTGCACAGCGCCCAGGCCGAAATGTCGCAGATCGAAACCGCCATCGAGCGTTACAAATCCGTCTACGGGTTTTATCCGCCGGACAGTATCGCGACCATTAATAATACCCCTGTCAGTCAGCTTTACTATGAACTGGTGGGAACCACGAACAACGGCTCGGCTTATATCACCCTCGATAACAACACCAACACTTCAATTTCCATCGGCGCGATGACCGGCGGCCAGGCATTTGGCGCCGGTGTGAGCGGCTTCATGAATTGCAATAAACCCGGTGCCGACGAGTCCGCGACGCACGCCGAGGATTTTCTGCCCGACCTGAAACCGAACCAGATCGCACAAAATATAACGAACCAGAACGGCGTATCTTTAACATTCCTGGTCAGTTCCTCCGGCGGGCCGGATCCAGGCTATCAGCCGTTAAATGTCCTCGATGCGAATCCCTGGCGTTATCATTCCTCCAATCCCACCAACAATCCCGCTTCGTACGACTTGTATGTTCAGTTGAGGATTGCCGGGAAAACCTATCTCGTCTGCAACTGGAGCAAGCAGGTCCAGATCAACAACCCGTTGCCCTGAACGATTTATGCGCGCCACCACCTCATCCCGCCGATCCGCCCGCGTCGTGACCATTGCCTGGCACGACCGCGCCTGGCGGCCGCGCATTAAAACGCGGTGGGCCGGACTGCCGGGCGCGTGCTGCGGCCTGGCCGCCGAAAGAACACCCTGGCTGCATTCCGGCGGTTTGCTCCGGAACCATGGAAGAATCCAATTTCCAACCCTATGAAAACCTTGATTATTATAAAGTGTGACGAGTGGCGAGTGCCGGGTGGCGAGATGACACCGAAGGCGCGCGCTGCCTTTTCGCGTCACGCGTCACGTGTCACGTGTCACGCGTTGGCCTTCACCATCGTGGAACTGCTGACGGTCATTGCCATCATTGCCATCCTGGCGGCGTTGCTGTTGCCGGCCCTGTCGGTGGCCAAACAACACGCCCTGAAAACCCAGGCCCGGCTGCAAATCAGCGACATCGTCACCGCCATCCAGAATTACGATTCGGCCTACAGCCGCATGCCGGTGCCGGCCACCGCCCAATCGGCGGTCGCCACAAATGATTACACTTTTGGTGGCGTGCTTCAAACCCCCGCCGTCCCCTGGGGCTACCCGGCGAATTATTTCCCCAGCAACTGCGATGTGATCGCCATCCTGATGGACATCACCAACACGACCGTGACGTCGGCGAACGCCAACAGCCAGAAAAACCCGCAGCAGACCGTTTTCCTGAATGCCAAGATGGTGACCGACACCAATTCGCCGGGCGTGGGGCCGGACCTGGTCTATCGCGACCCGTGGAAGAATCCCTACGTCATCACCATGGACGTGAATGATGACAACCAGGCACGGGACGCCTTTTACAGCTCGTCAACGGTGTCCACCGGCGGTCTCAACGGGTTGGTCCAACAATCTGACGGCAGTTATACCTACCACGGTAATGTGATGGCCTGGTCCGCCGGCCAGGACGGAAAAATTGATCCGACGGCGGTGGCCAACCAGGGCGCCAACAAGGACAATGTTTTAAGCTGGCAATAATAATATGAGTGACATGTGGCAAGTGACAGGTGACAGGATGGGGGCGGCAAACGCCGCGCTCTCTCCTTCCTCACATCTCGTCACCCGTCGCCCGTCACCCGTCACCCGCCAGGCTTGCCGCGCCGAAGCGGAGCGAAGGCGGGCTTTTTCGCTCATTGAGCTGCTCGTGGTGCTGGCCATCATGGGCATCATGGCGGCGCTGGCCGTGCCGGCGCTCAAAAATTTCGGCCACGCGGACGCCATGATTGCCGCCGACCAGCAGATGCTCACCGACGTCGCCCGCGCGCGCCAGTTGGCCATCAGCCAGCGCACCACGGTCTATATGGTGTTTGTGCCGGCGAATTTCTGGAACAACGCGGAGTATAATTCGGCCGGAGCCTACAGTACGTGGCAGGGTAATTTAACTTCTGCTCAACAAACCGCCGTCACCAATCTCTGCAATTATCAATTAACCGGTTACACGTTTGTCGCCGACGGTGCGTTGGGCGATCAGCCGGGCCAGCACCAATGGCATTACCTCGCCTCGTGGCAACAACTGCCGGACGGTACGTTCATTTTCACCAATAAATTCGCCCAGCCCGGCACGGTGATATCTTCTGTTTCCATGCCCGTTTTCAACCTCTGGAACCAGGCTTATCCCCGTTCCGACCAAAACACCATTTATGCGTTCACCAACCTGGTCACAATGCCGTTTCCTACGGCGGATTCCCCGCTCCTTTCGTTGCCCTGCCTTGCTTTCAACTATCTCGGCCAGTTGACGCTTGATGGGCAGACCATGCTCGGCCGGCACGAATACATCCCGCTCGCGCGCGGGATTGTGGCGCCGGCGGCGGACCCGAACACCAAGGCGTTCCAGTTGAATCCGCCGGCGATTTCTGAAAACCCACCGGGCAACAGCGTGAACACCTACAACATTATTGACATTGATCCGTTGACCGGTCGCGCCACGCTCCAGGAGCCAAAGTTGCAATGACACTAAAAGGATAAAGTCTAAATGCTAAATTCTAAAACAATGATTGCGCGTCGGGCGCGAAAAAAGGTTTTAGCCTTCAGCCTTCAGCCTTCAGCCTTTGCCTGTTCGGGTTTTACCATGGTTGAGATTGCCATCTGCCTGGCCATCATTGGCATCGCGCTGGTCGCCATCATCGGCGTGCTGCCCATCGGCATCAACGTCCAGCGGGACAATCGCGAGGAGACTCTCATTGACCAGGACGCCACCGTGTTCATCGAAAACATCCGCAACGGCGCGCGCGGCCTGGACGACCTGACCAATTACGTCTATGCCATCACAAATACGTGGACGTTGTACACTCCCCTTGGCACGGTGGGTGGAACGGGGGTAAATGGATATACCTACACCAGTTTTTCCGTCGTGCCGCCGTATTCTTCCTTTTCCAGCGGCGCTCCCCTCACCAACGGCGCGAACATCATCGGCCTCCTGAGCACGCCCGAATACTCGGGTAATTTGAATGGCTCTCCCCTTTCCAGCCTGGTCAACGGCGGTTACAGCAATTATGTCGTTGCCTATGTCCATTCCCTGAGCGGGCCGGCGGTGGAAAAGCCGCCGCAGAATAATGCCATCCTGGTCAGCGACTCCTTCGGCTACAAAATGATTTGCGAGAACGTTCCGGTGGCCGTGGACACGAATTTGTTTAATCTGTCCAATCCGACTCCCGCGCAGCAACAACAGCAACTGTACGCCTCTAATTTGGCCGCCAATCTGCGCGAGTTGCGGCTGACGTTCCTCTGGCCGTTGCTGCCCAACGGCAATATCGGCAACGGCCGCCAGACGTTCCGCACGACGGTCGCCGGACAACTCGTCCCGACCAATGTCGTTCCCAACAACGTGTTGTATTTCTTCCAGCCGCAATTTTTCACCACCGCGCCATGAATAAACAGTCGAGAGACGAGAGACGAGAGACGAGAGCCTGCGAATGGCGTCCCGTTATCCTGCCCTCGACCCTCGGCCCGATGGCGCGCCGCAGCGGAGCAAAGGCGGCTCAGCCTTCAACCTGCTCTGAAGAAAACATCGAAACAGGTCAGTACGCCCCATTTGAACTCCCTCTCCGCCAACGCAGTTGGGGGAGAGGGCCGGGGCGAGGTGGTGTTGAAATCCCCTCTCAGGTCGCTGCGCGACATCCTCTCCCCGCGCTTCGCTGCGGGGCGAGGGAAACGACCGTTGCAGTGTCGGACGATGGTTTCTACAAAGCACCTTCAACCTTCAACCCTCGTGCCGGCTTCACGATGGTCGAAATTTTGGTGACGATGGTGTTGCTGTCGCTCATCGTGCTGGCGCTGATGACGGTCTTCAACAGCACCCAGAAGGCCTTCCGCTCCAGCCTCACCCAGACCGATGTGCTCGAATCCGGCCGCCTGGCGATGGGCTTGATGGTCGGCGATTTGGAGGCCATGACGCCGTCGTTGAGCTCAAGTAACGTCATTTATCTGAACAGCACGAGCAACAACGTCAATTTTTTTGCCGCGGTGAACTCCTTCGCTTCGCCCCCATCTCCGTTGTACCAATCGCTCATTGGAGCCAATAATCCCGGCACGATGCGGACGAACGTGGTGGAGAGCTTTTTCAGCCTGAGCCGCCAAAACATCAATGGCAGCCCGAACTGGGTGGGCACCGGTTACGTGGTAAATACGAACTCGCCGGACGGCGCATTATATCCGCTCTACCGTTTCTACATGACGACCAACACCCTTGGTGGAACTCCGGCGTCGTTGTACAACGCTTTTACCTCCAACCCATTGACGAACTCGCCGCCATGGAGCCACTTGATGGACGGCGTGGTCGCTCTGACGGCGCACGCTTACGACCCCAATGGCATGGGGATAACAGGTCCGTATTCCATTTATAACGGGTTAACCAATGCGACCAATAACAATGTCTATTTCCTGCTCCCCGGCTCCGGCTCCGGCTTCGGCGAAACCGGTTTTTACATGTACAGCAACACCGTGCCGGCGTCGGTGGAGGTGGAATTGGGCGTTCTGGAAGACGCCGTGCTCCGGCGCGCCGAAGGTCTCAGCGGCGCGGCGCAGACGAATTATTTGTCCGAACACGCCGGGCAGGTGCATCTGTTCCGCCAGCGCGTCCTGATCCGCAACGTTGACCCGACCGCGTACCAATGAAACTAGAACGTGACACAACTGTCGAGGGACGAGGGACGAGGGACGAGAGACAAAAATCCGCTCCGCTCTCGACGCTCGACGCTCGACGCTCGACCGCCCGGTCCGGTGTGGCCCTGATCATCACGGTGATTTTGCTGGCGGTGGTGACGTTCATGGCCCTGACGTTTCTGGCCATCAGCCGGCGCGAACGCGGCGCGGTGACCACCACCACGGACACCGCTTCCGCGCGGCTGGCCGCCGATGACGCGCTCGCCAGTGCCGAGGCCCAAATCGTCGCCAACATCCTCGCCACCACCAATCCCTACAACTTCGGCCTCCTCGTCTCGACCAACTATATCAACTCGTTCGGATTTGTTCCAGCGGCTGGAGCGAATCCAACCAACGTCAATTACGATTATTACAACACCGGGCCTGGTCCGTTGGCGTTGAACGATCTTCTGCAAAACCTGGCCAATTTGTATTACAGCCCGCGTCCGCCGGTGTTCATCCAGACCAATGCGACCGGGCCGCTCGATTTCCGTTTTTATCTGGATCTGAACCGCAACGGCCGCTTCGACACCAACGGCGTCGTTGGCGATTACGACAATGGTAACGTTTTACGCGGCACCGTTTCCGAAACGGGCGACCCGGAATGGGTTGGCGTGTTGCAGCATCCGGACCAGCCTTACGGGCCGAACAATCTGTTCGTGGCGCGCTATGCCTTCATCGCCGTGCCCGTCGGCAACGCCCTCGATTTGAACGCCATTCATAATCAAGCGCTCACTAAATCCGTTGTAAACCCCAATAACGATGGATTTTTCCGAAACGAAGGTGTCGGTTCCTGGGAGATCAATCTCGGGGCGTTTCTGGCGGATTTGAATACCAATAGCTGGGACAACAACCTGTCGGGTGGCATTTACCAATATTTGCAATCTGCGTTTGCCAACAACGGAGCAGCCTTTAACGACGCCTTTTCAATCTTAAGTTATCGCTATGGTAACAACTACAACAACCTCGCCTCCGTGGACAATTTATTCGGCGGAGCAGCGGGCGCCGGTGACGCCGCGTTTAGGAACGATAGCATTGATGGCTACAGTGATGGGTCGTTGCAGACGGGTTTTCAGTTGCCCGGCGATGTTGCCGGAAACGATAATCCTGCTCTGCCGTGGGCAGGTGCGGACAACACCAATCAGTTCTTCGATCTACAGGAATTGTTCAATCCGAATGAATCTTCCGTTGCATTTACCAACCGTTTGCTTTCCGCTGACAACGCCGTTTCCACTTATAATCGTTACACCTATTACCGTCTGGCCTCGCAGATGGGCGTGGAATCCGCGCCGGAGCAGGACAAAATCGATCTCAACTATTCCAACGCGTTTGCTTACTTTGACGCCAATGGCGTGGTCACCAACATTACCTTCTTTCCGGGTGCGGAAACCAATTTCAGCCCGTGGACGCCGCTGCAATTCTTCACCATCGCCGCCGACAAGATGCTGCGCGAGTATTCGCAGGAATGGCTGGTGGAAAGTCCGTCAAACTACGTGTTGACTTACGGCATGACCACCAACATCGGCACGGTGGGTAATCCCACGAACATTCCCGCGCCGTTTGGCATTACCAGCATTCCCGTGCTGGTGAGCACCCAGTTTGTCTATACGCCCGCCATCCAGCGCGTGCTCCAGCTCGCCGCCAACATTTACGACGCCACGACCAATAACACCGCCGTCGAAGGCGCAAATTTTCCCTCTGTTTTCCGGCCGATTTTCTTTGTGACCAACGACACGGTGTCCGGTTATACCAACGTCTATATTAGCGGCTATGAACCGGTTGTGTTGGACCCGGTTAATCCCTTGTCAGACCCTCCATTCGCCCTGCCGGTGGATGTCACTGCTTTGGGAACACCGGGCTTTGGCTTTGGGTTTTTCACGAATGTGAACGTTTATGGTGTGCCATGGATTATTGGCGCGAAGAAGGGATTTCCAAATTTCAATGAGTTTTCGATGGAGAGCGTCTTCCAACTGACGCGCAAGTTGCAGGTCACGCGTCAGAGCACCAATGACACTTTCGCCAACAATCCCCGCGACTACAGTTTTAACCAGATGTACAACCTCAGCCTCAGCAACCAGTTTGGCGTGGAATGCTGGAATTCATACACCAACGATTTTCTCCGGTCGGTGGCTATTTACGTGTACTGCACCAATTCCTTTCTTTTGACCAATGATGAGGGTTTCAGCGAAAGCTTCAGTTTCCCGCTTTTCGGATCGCTTCTCATTACCAGCGCGGACAACAATGGGAATGGCTGGCCGGGGTATAATCCCGTAATCAATCCACTATTGGCCCCGCTCTCGTTCCAACTCCCGCTGGACACGAGCATCGGCGTCATACCGACTTCAATTTATCGTTTCAACGATCCCAACTACCCCAACCATCTCACAACCAATTTGGATCTGCCTTTCGAAACGGGTGTGACTTTCAATGGCCAACAGTATCCGCAGCCGCATTGGTGGTTGATGACCACCAACAATGTCCGGGTGATCATCTTGGATACAAATACATCTTTTTGTCACCTTATTGACTATGTGCAATTGCGCGGGCCGGACAGCACCCGCGATTTGACCGGGGAAATCGTCACCAACTACGATGCCCCGGTCATTACCTTTCAAGCCAGCGGCAGCGAGCTGTGGAACACGAATTATCAAAGTGGGCTGCCCATCAGTCTGGTCAGTCAAGTGGGCGTCTCGATGGGGACTTATACCGCCAGTGCCATCGGCGGCACCTGGGACCAGACCGATCCCAACCTGGTTGCGGATGAAATCGCCGGGTTCAGCACCTTCATGGGTTACACTCCGCCTCCACCTTACAGCTTTCCCGGCGAAGCGGATGCTATTGCTTTGGCTCAGACGAGCCTTTCCAATCAGGCGCCCTATACGCCCACGGCGACGGTCGTCCAGCATTTCTCCTGGCAGGCCAATGATCCGTTGGTCCATTACACCGCCGACGATTTGAACTGGCCCGGCGCCAATCAGCTGAATCGGACGGCGGATGACCTGACGAATGAGGACCTGGGCAAGTTGAACCAACGTTACATGCCCTGGGGTGGCAATCCTCTGCTGACGGGCGCGGACCGGAATCCGATTAATCCGGCGCTGAAAGACCCGCTGGTCTGGCAGTCGGATGACTGGGATTTCCCGACGTACAAACTCCCGACGGTTGGCTGGCTGGGCCGCGTCCATCGTGGCACGCCGTGGCAGACGGTCTATCTCAAGGCGTTGGACATCCTGCAACAGACGAACGCGACAGGCGACTTCATCGGCACCAACACCTGGGTGCAATGGACGGGCGACGCGGCGCTGGCCTCGGGCCAATTCTATGATGCCGTCAACACCGCGCCGGCGCAGGACCGGTTGTTGTTCGACAATTTCACCACGGCGTTCAACGACAATGCCTCGCGCGGGACGCTTTCAGTGAATGTTGGAGCAAACGATCCCGGCAATCTCCAGGCCGGGCTCGCCGCCTGGTCGGCCTTGCTCAGCGGCGTCATCGCGCTTTCCAATAATGCCGTGGATGCGGCCATTTCCCCGAGTGTGATTATGCAGCATAACGGCTCGCTCCCATATTTTACCGCGTTTCCCATCAATCCCGCCGGCCCGGGCGGAATGAGTGCGGCGCTGGGGCAAATCGTGACTAACATCAATTTAACCCGTGCGTTTTTTACAAACGCGGATGGATTGGTGGGTACCTTCGAACACGCCGGCGACGTCCTGAGCGCGCCACAACTGGCGGAACAATCGCCGTTCCTGAACCTCTACACCAACGGGGTGATTGACGGGGCCCAACTCGCCAACGGCATCAGCGACGAAATGTACGAATGGCTGCCGCAGCAGGTGATGTCGTTGCTGCGCGTCAGCGGCACGCCGCAATCGCCGGTGCGTTACGTGATTTACAGCTATGGCCAGGCGCTGAAACCCGCGCCGAACGGCATTTACACCGGCAGTGGCCAATATTTCGGCATGGTGACTAATTACCAGGTGGTGGCGGAGGCTGCCACCCGCACCGTGCTGCGCTATGACGGCACGCGGTCGGACAACGTCATTCCGATCTACGACGGCGGTGGGATAGTGACCAATTGGTTGGTTGTGCCGTCGATCACCAACAACCAGGTGGTGATTGAGCGATTTAACACGTTGCCGGCAAATTAAAATGAAAGCTGAAGAAAACAGGTTAAACCACGGATGGGCACGGATGCGCACGGATTTCATGAAGCTCATTTACGGGAGCGCCGGCATCCTGCCGGCGAGTGCTTTAATTCAGGGTGGTGCAACAGGCCGGCAAGATGCCGGCGCTCCCAGACAGACTTGCTTGTCGCAAGCCGGCTTGGATCGGAAATCCGTGTTCATCGGTCCCGCACTGCGGGACCGGTGGTTGTGGTTTCCGCTCCCTCTCGCTTTGAAGCAAACCGTGTGGAATACTAACTAACGATGAGGTGACTTATGCGTTCGCGCCGATTCATGTTGATTTTGTTGTGTCTGCTGTGCGGGGCGGGTGCGTGGTTCCTGTGGCACCATGGCCGCTCAGCGGCGCAGAAACAGGTCATCGCGCCCTCCGCGGTGGTGACCGGTCCCGCTTCGGTCACGCCCACGGCTTCCCGCCCGGGGGTCATCAACACCAACGCAGCGCAAATCAGCCTGGCGGAGTGGAACACGAACCGGTTCGCCGGGCGCCTCAGCAACACGACCCAGCCGCTGGAGCAATTGTTGCACGACGACCGGGCGATTCTGCTGGAGAACGCGCTGATTGACACGCGCCAGCCGGCCAGTTTTGTCTTTCCCAAAAACCTGCAACCGCCGGGCGATCCGGGGGCTTACATCGTCCAGGCCCACGGACCGATTGACAATGCCTTCCGCGCACTGCTGGCCCAGGCGGGGGCAACGGTGGTTTCCTACATTCCCAACGACGCCTATCTCGTCCGCGCTTCCGCTGGTGTGGCCGGCGCGCTGGAGTCCAGTCCCCTGACGCAGGCGGTCATTCCCTACGAGCCCTATTATAAAATCCAATCATCGCTGTTGTACCAGGCGGTCGCGCAGATGGTTTTGCCTGACGGCACACCGTTGAATCTGGGTCTGTTCCCGGACGCCGCGCCGGCGACGATTTCACAGATCACAAAACTGGGCGGACAGGTTATTGGGCAGGACCAATCGCCCTTCGGCCCCGTCGTGCGTGTCATTCCGCCGAGGAATTGGACGGCGCTGGCGGTTCTGCCGGGGGTCCAGATTGTGGAATCGTTCTATCAGCGCGCCCCGGCCAACGACCTGGCGCGGGCAACCAATGGCGTGGCCGCCAACAGCCTCGTGCCCACCAATTATATGAATCTGACCGGTTCCAATATAATTGTGGAAGTGAACGACACTGGCATTGACGCCCAACATCCCGATTTCAGCGGCGGCGGACCGATTCGTGTCATTGGCGATGCGCCGCAAAGTCTGGTGGACACCAACGGCCACGGCACGCACGTGGCGGGCATCATCGCCGGAGACGGCACCGAATCCCCGACCGTGACCAACGCGCCGGGTTCGACCCTGGTCGGCGGCACAGGCTTGCCCGGCCAGTTCCGCGGGATGGCGCCGGGCGCCACGTTGTATTCGGTGGGCGGCATCGAAGGCGGCGCGGATACAAATATTATTACCGACCAGTATTTCCAGGAGGTGCCGGCGCTGACCAATGCGCTCATTTCCAACAACAGCTGGGTGTATGAGGGGAACAGCGGGTACGACTTGGCGGCGGCCAGTTACGACGCGGCGGTGCGCGATGCCCTGCCGATGGTGACCGGTTCGCAGCCAGTGTTGTTTGTGTTTGCCGCCGGCAATGACGGCAATGGCAGCGACAGCAGCGATTTCGGGGGCGGCACGCCCGATTCCATTGATTCACCGGCCACGGCCAAAAACGTCATCACGGTCGGGGCCATCCAGGAGGACCGCAACATCACGAACACCGTCACCAATGCCGAGGGTCAGATCAGCGCGCCGTGGCAGCCGGAGACCTCCACCAGCTATCGCGTGGCCGGTTTTTCGAGCCGCGGCAACGTCGGCATCGGCACGGAAGGCACTTTTGGGCGCTATAAACCGGACGTGGTCGCGCCGGGGACGTTCATCATTTCGACCCGGTCCGAGCAATGGGACATCAACTCGTATTTCTACCAGAACCCGACGAACGACCAGTCACAGACTTTCAGCGGCTTCACCGTCCAGCCGGGATCAATTGTTTCCCGTCCATTTCCATTTATTCCCAGCAATTCCGTGCAGCTCGTCATCACCACCTATCCGAACGCGAATTCGCCATTCAGCTTTGCGGTCCTGCCGACGCTGATGGGTTTGTTTACTTCGCCAGGGTATCAATTCATCAGCACCAATGATCCCGTCTATATTCCCCCCGATCCCGGAGCCCCAACCATCCAACAGATTCTCAATTCGGGACAGGGGTTCACGGGCGCTTTCAATTTTGCCATCAGCAACAATACCTCCAGTCAGGTCATCTTCGATTTGCGAACCGACATTTTCACCACCAACGGCACCGGCAATTATTTTCTGGTATTGAGCAATCTGGACAATTCCATCGGCACCCCCAACTCCAGCAGCACCGGGCCGGGACCGTATTACCGGTACGAGACCGGGACGAGCATGTCCACGCCGATGGTGTCGGGCATGCTGGCGTTGCTGCAGCAGTTTTACGTGAATGCCTACGGCGCAAATCCCAGCCCGGCGATGCTCAAGGCCATGGTCGTCAACGGCGCGCGCGCGACGGGCTTTTACGATTTTAATTCGCAAAACTCCATCAATTACGAGGGCTGGGGCCTGATCAATCTCCCGAATTCGTTGCCGCCGGGAATGACCAATCATTTGAGCGCGGCTTGTTCGGATTTCATTCAGGACCAGAATCCGACCAACGCGCTGGCCACCGGCGACAGCCAGACCTTCTTCGTCACCACGACCAACGCGCAGCCGTTGCGCGTGACGCTGGCGTGGACGGACCCGCCCGGCGACCCCGCCGCTGCCATCAAGCTCGTCAACAACCTGGTGCTGGTCGTCACCAATCTCAGCAATCCAACCAATCCGGTCGTCTATTACGGCAACGATATTCCGGCCTCCAGCACCTTCAACTCCGCGCGGAACACCAACACCCCGCCGGTGATTGATTTCATCAACAACGTGCAAAACGTCTATCTGCCGACTGGCGCGGGCACCAGCTTTTCCGTCACCGTCCTGGGTTACCGCGTCAACGTCAACGCCGTCACCGCCCAGACCAACAACGTGGTGCAGGACTACGCGCTGGTGATTTCCTGCGGCAACGGGCAGCTCCCCAGCGTGATGACGGTCGCGACCACGCCGGCTTCGTATGTTTCCAATCCCACCGGCGACCAGGACATCACTGTTCTCGCTGCCACCAATAGCAATACCCCCTTGCTGAACCAGTTTGTGGGGGCGAGCAGCCCGCTGCTGGGCACCAACACGATTCCGTTCACGGTCACCGCGCCGGAAGCTTTCGGTACGAACTGGCAGGTGACCGTGGGCCAGACCAACCAATGGCATTTCTATGTGGTCACGAACACCTTTGGCGCCAATTTCACCAACGCGGCGTTCATTACGTTCATACCCGACACCCTTTCCATTCCGCGCATGGGTGTCTTTGCCGGTTCGGTGGCCAACGCCACGCGGCCCGAGGCGGACATTGACCTGTACGTCAGCACCGACCCGAGCCTGACGAACCTGAATCCAGCGGCCATATCCAACGCGGTTGTCGGCACGCAGGTGGGAGCGACAACGGCGGGGCCAACATTCATGGGAGCGTCTTTGAGCCGTGGCGGCACGGAGTTTGTCGTGGACACCAATTCCCAGCCCAATCAAGTCTATTACGTCGGCGTCAAATCGGAGGACCAGATGGCGTCGGAATACGGCTTTATCTCCATTTTCAGCGAGACGCCCTTCAGCCAGATGAGTGGTGGCAACCAGGTCGTCAACGGTGTGCCCGTGCCGTTTAACATCCCCGACGGTTCGCCGGCCCACCCGGGCAGCGCCTACATCTTCGGACTGGCGATCTATCCGATGACCGTGGGACTGGTCACCGTCGGCGACACGATTCAGCACCAGAATTTTGGCGATCTGATCGGCACGCTCACCCTGGACGGCAGCCATCCTGACGTGTTGAACAACCACGATTCCTTGCACAACGGCACCGGGGTCTACATCAACAATTATGACGACAGCGGGAGCGGGTCCATTCCAGGTTCGCGCCCGTCCGATGGGCCGGGCAGTCTGAACAACTTCGCAGGCCAGCAAGGCGTAGGTGTGTGGATACTGACGGAAGTGGATGATTCGCTCACCCAGACGGGTGCGGTTCAGAACTTCAACCTGACGATCCAGCCGCACCAGGATCTTACCGGAGACGTGCCCTTCTCTATTCTGCCGAACAGTTGGTTTTACGATTACATTGACGTGCCGCTGGGTGCAACGTATTTGACCGTCACCGTCACCAACTATCCGCCGGCGGCCAACCCGCCGCTGGAATTGTTTGTCAAACTGGGTGCGCTGCCGACGACAAACAGTTTTGATGGATCAGCGCTGATTAACACCCCTGGTCCGGCCGGACCGTGGGGGTCGGTTTCCCTGGGCCCGCCGCTGACCTCGGGTCGTTACTGGGTCGGCATTTTTAACCCCAGTACCACGGTTGCGAACGGGGTTGTCTTCGCCAATATTGGCCTGGGTGTCGCACCCGGGGAGACGATTTACAGTTCGAGCGGGCTGGTGCCGATTCTGGACGACGCGGTCACGACCAACAACATCACCGTGCCGGACAACAACATCATTTCGTCCCTGGAAGTGGCGTTGCGGGTGCAACATCCGCGCGTGTCGGATCTGGTGTTCCATCTCATCGGCCCGGATGGCACGCGTGACTTGCTGGTCGAGAACCGCGGTGGCACGGACCCCAACGGCATGGGCGCGACACTCACCGCTTCCAATGGCGTGGTCCAGCCGCAAAACTTCTCCGGCGGCGCGGAAACGTCCACCAATGTCATCAACACGGGCCAGAACAGCGGCACGCTGAGCATCAGCTACAATTTCTTTACCCTGCCTGATGAACTGGCCGTGTATGACGGGGGCGCGCCGATTTTTCATTCCGGCCTGGTCAGCGGGAGCGGGGTGTTCAACATTCCCTACACCGGCACATCGTCGCAACTGAGCATCGTCATGAACCCGTTTGGCAATCCCGGTGGCCCGGGCGATGCCTGGACTTTTACACTGAATAGTGTTGGACCGGCCTACGCCTATCTGGTGTTGACGGAAGACACCAACAAGACCACCACGCCCATCAAGTTCGCCGTGCCGCCGTTTGGCGGCGCTGGCGCAAACGCTGTTGCCTGGGAAAATGGATTTGAAGAAAGCACCGTGCAGTTTACGCCGACCGCTGGCCAATACTTTAGTGGCGGGTGGCTGGTTGATTATGGAAACATTGATGTTCTATCGTCTCCTTATACACCCTACACTGGAAATTGGTTGATTGACCTGGATGGCAACACGGCCGGGGGCATTTCCACGAACATTCCCACCGTTCCCGGCCAATTCTATACGCTCAGCTTTGCCTACACCCGGAGTCCTGCGAACGTTGGACTAGGATTAAATGTTCCGCAGGCCCAGGTTTTGATTAACGGCACTGTTTTGGGAGTGGTGGCGCCCGGTTACACCAATAGTTCTGCAAATTATAATTGGCAAACGACATCCTTTGTCTATAAGGCTACCACGACACTTACCCATTTGGCGTTTCATTCATTGGATCCGTCTGGTTACGTGGCCGGTGTCTATTTGGATGCAATTACAAACACACCGGGCGGCGACCTTTATTACCTGCCCGAACAATCATTGGCCGATGCGTATGACGGGTTGAACGCGGGCGGCCAGTGGACGCTGGAAATCCAGGATGACCGCGCGGGAGCCACCAATCCCGCGCCGATGCTCCTGAGCTGGCAGTTGCGGTTCAATTATGTGACCACCGGCACCAGTCCCAACGGCACTCCGCCCGGGACGACGGTCACCAACATCATTCCGCCCGGCAGCATCGCCTATTATCCGGTGAACGTGCCGACCAACGCGGACGCCGCCACGAACATCCTCATCTTTGCCAACGGGCCGTTGAACATGTGGTTCAATCCGACCAATGATCCCGTCGGCGCCAATCCGCCGGATTATCTGTTGCTGGGCGGTTCGACCAACGGTTCCTCGACGTTGAGCACCTTCAGCGTGCCCACGAATATTGTGCCCGGCAGCGTTTATTACATCGGCCTGCAAAACACCAACACCTTTCCGGTGACCAACGGGTTTGAAGTGAATTTCCATTTTTACCCGACCCCCATCTCGCTGACCAACGGCGTGCCGGTAACGGGCACCATTTCGGGCACTATTTCGGGAGACGGCATGGCCTATTATTCGGTGACGGTGCCGCCGGACGCCGATTATGCCACGAACCTGCTGCTCTCTTCCACCCAGCCGGTGAACGTGTGGTTCAATCAGAACAAGGTGCCGGTCGGCCTGTCCCCGCCGGACTCGCTCCTGATCAGCAACGCGACCAATGGCGTTTCCATCCTCAGCGCGGGCAGCACGCCGCCGCTGGTGCCCGGCGCGACCTATTATCTGGCCGTCCAAAACACCAACGGCCCCTCCGCGACTTTCGCGTTGGAAGTGAATTTCCACCTCTACACCCCCCTGACCAACGGCGTGCCGGCGACAAATACCGTTTCGTCGAACAGCTTTGCCTATTATACGGTGACGGTGCCGACGAATGCGGATTACGCCACGAACCGGCTGCTCTTTGCCAGCCTGCCCGTGACCGTGTGGTTCAATCAATACGTCCCGCCCACCGGCTTGTATCCGACGGATTTTCTCCTCATCAGCAATGCAACGAATGGGACTTCCATTTTGAGCGCCAGCACCACACCGCCGCTGGTGCCCGGCGCGACCTATTATCTGGGCGTGCAAAACACCAACAGCGTGCCCGTGAATTTCGGGCTGGAGGTGGATTTCCATCTCGTGATCCCGCCCAGCATCAGCGGCCTCACCATCACGCCGACGAACAACGGTGTGACCAACGGCTTCCTGCTCCAGTGGAGCGGGCCGACGAATTATCAATATACGATACAATGGGCGACCAATCTGGCGCCGCCAACGGCCTGGAACACCGTCTTGAATCCGGTCATCAACCTGGTGGTGACGCCCACCAA
>Ga0187855_10001759_pt1 | contig 16847 bp, 12 predicted proteins | sample June2016WEW_8_10_2_FD_132969 | JGI IMG/M metagenome (GOLD analysis project Ga0187855, IMG submission 132969) | Peatland microbial communities from SPRUCE experiment site at the Marcell Experimental Forest, Minnesota, USA - June2016WEW_8_10 | ecosystem: Environmental > Terrestrial > Soil >...
AAGAATATTTCGTTGTGCGCGGTGGCGGAAGGTAACAACCTGTCGGGTGATGGAAACCTGTTTACGCGGCTGGACGTGAATCCGGTGCACTATACGATTGTGCACTGGGACAACACCGGATTGGTGGCGCAGACCTCTGCACGCGATTGCGTACTGAACAAGCTGGTGATTGATTTTCGAACCAAGAGCGTGACGGTGACGGAGACGCCGAAGCGCAAAGGGTCCGGCGAGGACAATGAGTTTTGCAGCGTGTTTACGAAGACGGTGACCTCGCGATTGGTGAGATCGAATAGTTAGAAGCGTGGTTGTGCGTGGATTGTTGCGTCCCGATTTGTTCTGAATTATCCCCGTGCCAAAAACAGCGGTTGGACCTAATCGTTTGCGGTTAGCGGCACCGGCTCGCGAGGCGCTCGCTGGGTCGCGCTGAAGCGCGCCCCTACATTTGACTCCATTTGAAGAAACAGCGATTTGGAGAAAGCTGCGCCGCTACAACGTGGTGCTGGCGGGGCTAGGTCTTGATGGTGCCGGAGGCTTCGTCCCACGTGGTGGGGGCGTGGCGGAAATAGGATTCGTTGGCCATGTGGCAGGCCAGGGCGGCGTGGTGGCCGAAGATTACGTCTTCGGTTACCGTGCCGCGGTTGCGGACGGCCTGGAAATAGGTCCAGAGGTGCGGTTTTAGTTCGTCGTAGGAGACGCTGCTAAAGCTGATGCCTTCGGGGATCGGCTCTTTGCCGGGGATGGCGTCGTGCTCTGCGTGCCACTTTTTTATGTATTCCTCGTGCATGGCCCTGGGAAAGCTGGCGGTGTAGTAGCTGGGGCTTTCGTCTTTGCCGGACTGCGGGGAATAGGTGATGGTGGTTGGGGTGACGTCGAGGATGCCCTTCGAGCCCTGGAAGCGATAGTTTTCTGGCGTTTCCGTTCCGAGATTTAGTCGCAAATAAATAGGCGCCGGCGTGGATTTGAATTCGAACACGGTGGCCAGAACGTCGGGCATGTTGCGGCCGTCTTTCCACCGCAGGATGCCGCCGCTGGATTGCGCGCGAGCGGGCGCTTCGTTGAGGCCGAGCATTGCGAAAGTGCCGCTGACCAGGTGGACTAATAGATCGCCAGCTACGCCGGTGCCGTATTCCTTCCAGCAGCGCCAGCGGGCGAAGTATTTTGGGGACATGTCGGGATCCCAGGGGCGCTTGGGGAGGACGTCATTTTGCCAGGCGTCCCAATCGAGATTTTGCGGGGAGAGATCGAACGGCGGCGGATATTCCCACGCGCCGTTGGGCTCGTTGCGGCCCATGGAGCCTTCAACGAGCATCAGGTCGCCGATCGTGCCTTGGGCGATGAGTTCCTTGGCTTTGGCGCAGATCACCGAGCTAACTCGCTGAGAGCCCACTTGAATGATGCGGCCGCTGGATTTGCCGGCTTTCACCATGGCTACGCCGTCGGCTGCGGAATGGGACATGGGCTTTTCGCAGTAGATGTCTTTTCCCGCGCTTACGGCGTCGACGACGACTTTCTTGTGCCAGAAATCGGGGACGGCGGCGATGATGCAATCGATTTCTTTGTTGTCGAGGAGTTCCTGGTAGTGGCGGGTGACGGGGAGGTTGGGTTTGCCGGTGATTTCGCGGGCCAGCGTGTGGCGCCCGTCGTAGAGGTCGGCGGCGGCTACACATTCGACGCCGGGGAGTTGGATGGCGTTGGGGAGCAGGCCAGAGCCTTGCATGCCGATGCCGATGATGCCGAAGCGGATGCGATCGCTTGCGGGGACGGCGGGGTAGGGAGCGGCGTTGAGGCGAGCGTCATGCAGGAAAATCGGATTGGCGGCGGCCAGAGCGCCGGCAGTCAGGGCTGTGCGTTGGAGGAATTCGCGGCGGGTTAGGTCTTTTTTCATTGGATCGTCCTCTCAGAGAAACCGGAATTCCAAAAGCGAGATTCGAAATTCAAGACACGGAAGAAAACAGACGGACCTCCGTGATTTCTTGAATTGATTGCCGAGCTGGGGCACACCCTTCGAAGCTCAGGGTAAAGCGGTGCTGTGCCCCTACAAATTGATTGGTGAACGGAGCAGTCGTGACAGTGCATTAGTGGAGTGGTTGGACGGCGACTTCTTTGAAGAAGACGATGTCGTTGTCGCTGTGGTTTTGCAGGCCGATGTAGCCTTCGTTGGGACGGATGCCATGTTGTGGTTCGAAGTCGAATTTGCGGGCGGGAACGGGTTGGCCTTCGGTGTAATCGGTGACTTTGACGTCGTTGACGACGACGATGGTGTGTGGGCCGTCGAGGGTGATCAGCATGGTGTTCCATTCGGGGCCGGGTTTGCCGGGGCGGGCTAGAGGCTTGGTCAGGGAATAGAGCGTGCCGGTCACGTGGTATTCATCTTCGTTGACGTCTTCGGGCTGGTTGTCGATTTGGACTTCGTAGCCGTAGTGAACTGGCATCCACGGTTCGCGGGGCTCGAGAGGGATGCGGATGAAGACGCCGGAGTTGTCGTTGTGATCGCGCATTTTGTAGACGACACGGATGCGGCAGTTTCCGAATTTTTCCGCGGTCCAATAGAGGAGCCCCATGCCACCGTGGGTGCGGATCAAGCCGTCTTCTACGGTGTCATCGCCGGGGCCTACGTGTTTCCAGCCAGTGAGATCTTTGCCGTTGAAGAGTTGGCGCCAGTTGTCGGGCTTGGCGTTGGAGCTGGAGTGATTGGGGAGTGCCAGCAAGACGAGGATTGCTAGGGACGATAGAAGAAAGTTGCGCATCTTGGGGCTCCTTTTTTCTGGCGGGTATCGTAGACGATGGAGGGTATCGGGGCAATCGGAAAAAGGCGGAGTTGGTGCGACGACGGAAAGCATAGGAGAGATTCCTCTCTGCGCTGGCCGACCCGTTCGCAGGAAGCGACCGGGAGGAAAAAGTCGGCCCGCTCCGCTCGGAATGACAGTTTGGGGGGTGGGGGCAGAAAAGAGGAAGGGACGCGCTTAAGCGCGCCCCTACATTTCGTGGCGCGGCGGAGAGGATTTTGGCAAGGCGTCGCGGACGGGCGGAGCTAGCCCCGCCCCTGCGGGATTCGGCTGCGGTTAGTGGGAAGTGGTGCGGATGCGCATGCCGTAGAAGGAACGGTAGACGAAAAAGAAGGAGATGGCGAAGAAGACGGCGGCCAGGATGTGAGTTAAGCCGGCGCCTTGGGAAGCGGTTAGTTGGACGGCTAGCTCTACGGCCAGGAGGCCGAAGAGAGTGGTGAACTTAATTACTGGGTTCAGGGCTACCGAGCTGGTGTCTTTGAAGGGGTCGCCTACCGTGTCGCCTACTACCGTGGCGTCGTGGAGCGGGGTGCCTTTTTGCTTTAGCTCAACTTCTACGATTTTTTTGGCGTTGTCCCAGGCGCCGCCGGCGTTGGCCATGAAGATGGCCTGGTAGAGGCCGAAGATGGCGATGGAGAAGAGATAGCCGATGAAGAAGAAGGGTTCGATGAAGGAGAAGGCTAGCGTCGCGAAGAAGACGGCGATGAAGATGTTGAGCATGCCTTTTTGGGCGTACTTGGTGCAGATCTCGACGACCTTTTTGCTGTCAGAGACGCTGGCGGCGGCTGCGCCGTCGAGCTTGATGTGCGCTTTGATGAATTCGACGGCGCGGTAGGCGCCGGTGGTTACGGCTTGGGTGCTCGCGCCGGTGAACCAATAGATCATGGCGCCGCCGGTGATCAGGCCCAGGACGAAGGGCGCGTGGAGCAGGGAGAGGTTGTTTACGTTTTCGGTCAGGCCGTGGGTTAGCGCCATGATGATGGAGAAGATCATCGTTGTGGCGCCGACTACGGCGGTGCCGATGAGCACGGGCTTGGCGGTGGCTTTGAAGGTGTTGCCTGCGCCGTCGTTGGCTTCCAGCATTTCTTTGGCGCGTTCGAAATTTACGTCGATGTTGTAGTCCTTCTTTAGCTCGGCCTTGATGTTGGGGACTTGCTCGATCAGGGAGAGTTCATAGACCGATTGGGCGTTGTCGGTGACCGGGCCGTATGAGTCGACGGCGATCGTTACCGGACCCATACCCAGGAACCCGAAGGCTACCAGGCCGAAGGCGAAGACCGGGGCGGCGATCATGAGGCCGCCAAGACCCATGTTACTGATGAGGTAGCCAACCGACATCAGCAGGACCATTGCCAGGCCGATGTAATAAGCGGAAAAATTGCCGGCTACGAAGCCGGACAGGATGCCAAGTGAAGCGCCGCCTTCTTCGGCGGAGCTTACGACTTCCCGTACGTGGCGCGATGAGGTGGAGGTGAAGACCTTGACCAACTCTGGAATGACCGCGCCTGCCAGCGTACCGCAGGAAATGATCGTTGCGAGTTTCCACCATTGAGTGGAATCGCCACCGAGAGTCGGGATAATCAGCGAGGAAATCCAGTAGGTGAAGCCGATGGAAACGATCGAGGTGATCCAGACCAGCGAGGTGAGCGGGGACTCATAATCCATCTCGTCGGCTTTGCCATATTTGGCGTTGGCGATAAAGCCGTTGATGAAATAGGCGGCGGCACTGGCGACCAACATGACGATGCGCATGACGAAGATCCAGACGAGGAGCTGAACCTGGACCGTCGGGTTCTTCACACCTAGAAGAATGAAAGTGATTAGGGCAACGCCGGTTACGCCGTAGGTCTCGAAGCCGTCAGCGCTGGGGCCGACGGAATCGCCGGCGTTGTCGCCAGTGCAGTCGGCGATTACGCCGGGGTTGCGGGCGTCGTCTTCTTTGATCTTGAAGACGATTTTCATTAGGTCGGAGCCGATGTCGGCGATCTTGGTGAAGATGCCGCCGGCGATACGGAGAACGGCGGCACCGAGGGACTCACCGATGGCGAAGCCGATGAAGCAAGGGCCTGCGTAATCGCCGGGAATGAACAGGAGGATGAGGAGCATCATTAATAGCTCAACGCTGATGAGCATCATGCCGATGCTCATGCCGGCTTCGAGTGGCGCGTGATAGATCGGGTAAGGCTTGCCGCGAAGGCTGGCGAAGGCCGTGCGGGAGTTCGCGAAGGTGTTCACGCGGATGCCGAACCAAGCCACCCCATAACTTCCCCCCATACCGATGAGGCTGAACGCGAGAATGGTGGGCAGGGTGACGGCGACGGATTTGCCTGGCACCGGAGCGAGGACGCCGAAGTAGAGAACGATGACTACGGCGATGAAGAGCCAGAGGAGCAGAAGGAACTTGCCCTGGGTGAAGAGATAGGTCTTGCAGGTTTCGTAGATCAACTCGGAGATGTCGCGCATCGAGCGATGCACAGGGAGATTTTTCAGGCGGCTGTAGATGACGAGGCCGAAGATCAGGCCGAAGATGCAGAACAGAATGCCGAAGAGGAGGAGTTTGTGACCGTCGACGCCGAGAAACTGCACCTGAGACAGATCCGGGAGTTTCAGGGACGCCTCGCCGCTGGCTTCCTGAACCTCGTTGGCGAAAGATCGCGCCGCGGTCAGCAGCGACAGCGCCGTGCCGATCGCGCCGAATTTTGCGATTCGACGTGCCAGTGACCGGGCACTCGTAAGCCAGGTGCGCATTAACACTCCTCCAGTACTTGAAAGCATTAGGGGGCTAAACTTTTTAAGAGCGGGCGCGACGTGGTCCACTCCCCTGAGCACTCGCCACCGCACACTACTTCGTTAACGCAGGACTGGGACCGGCGATCAGAAAGCTGCGGTCCTGTCTACCCGGCAGGACGATTCGGCAGCATGCTGAGCGCACAGCGAACCGCTAAACCGCTAAACAAAGTAGTGGATTTATAACATTTAGAGCGAGGATGGTCAAACGGCGGTGAGGATGACGGAGGGAACGGCGCTCTCGAGTTGGCGGAAGCTTTGTGGCAAGACGCATCGGCCGGGCACGGCATTGCCGTGCCCCTACCCGGCAACCGACGCATGACAAACTGGAGGCGTTGATGAACGCGTAAGCGGAGTCAGACGTATTGGCGAACAAATGGTAACATGCGACATCTTTTTTGGGCGTGGCCGGGAAGAGGGTTACCCTAGAATGGATAGACCCTAGGCGGGAACCATGAGCAATCAAGCGGTGTCAGCCGCGCGGCCGCGGAAGGCCGGTGCCTTGTTCGAATTGGGCGAACCGCGGAACGACTGGACGCGCGATGAAGTCGAAGAGATCTACCGGACGCCACTGACCGAACTGGTGTTTCGGGCACAAAGCGTGCATCGTCAGTCGCATGCGTCCGATCGCGTGCAGACCTGCCAACTGATCTCCATCAAGACGGGCGGATGCCCGGAGGACTGTGCGTATTGCCCGCAGAGCGCGCACTATGATGCGCCTGTCGAACGGCAAGGGCTCTTGGATGCGCAGCACGTCATTGGGGTGGCGCGGGAAGCCGCCGAGCGCGGAGTGACGCGGTTCTGCATGGGAGCGGCGTGGCGGCAGGCACCGGAGGGGGCGGAGTTCGAACGCGTGCTGGAAATGGTGCGCGGCGTGTCGGCACTGGGGATGGAAGTTTGCTGTACGCTGGGAATGTTAAGCGAAGGGCAAGCTGCGCGATTGAAGGATGCTGGGCTGTCGGCCTATAATCACAATCTAGATACGTCACCGGAGTTTTACGGTTCGATCATCAGTACGCGGGTTTACGACGATCGCCTGCGAACGCTGGCGGCCGTTCGAAAGGCGGGCATCACCGTTTGCTGCGGCGGGATTTTGGGTATGGGCGAGCGGGAGGCGGACCGCGTCGGCCTGCTGCATCAGCTTGCGACCCTGAAACCGCATCCGGAGAGTGTGCCAATCAATATGCTGGTGCGCGTAGAGGGAACGCCGCTGGCGTCGCTACCTGCGCTGGATCCTTTAGAGATGGTGCGGGCGATCGCGACAGCCAGGATTTTGATGCCCGCATCGCGCGTGCGTTTGGCGGCAGGACGCAAACAATTGTCGCCGGAAGCGGTGACGCTGTGCTTTCTAGCGGGCGCGAATTCGATCTTTGTCGGGGAAAAACTTTTGACCACACCTAATCCTGGACCGGATGAGGACGAGCAACTACTTCGAACCCTGGGGCTGAAGCCACTCGAATCGCATGCCATCTGAATTCCACAGAGCATTCCAGCGAGAGGTTGAAGACGGCCTGCGCAACCTGGAAGCGCGGGATCAGCGGCGTTCTTTGGCCGAAATTCACGGCGTGAACTTGTGCTCGAACGACTACTTGGGCCTGGCGGGGTCGGAGGAGTTGAAAGCGGCGGTACTAGATGCTGTGCAAGAGGCGCCGCGGGTTGGCGGCACTGGGTCGCGGCTGCTTTCCGGGCATTTAGATGTGTGGGAAGAGGTCGAGCAGGAGTTTGCGGAATTTGCCGGAACGGAAGCGGCGCTTTATTTTGGGAGCGGGTACGCGGCGAACGTCGGGCTGCTGACTTCCGTGTTGCGGAAGGGCGACGTCGTTTTTTCGGATGAGTTGAATCATGCGAGTTTGATCGATGGGATTCGATTGTCCGGGGCGCGGAAGGTAATTTATCCACACCTCGATTTGAACGCGCTCGAAGCTGGGCTGCGGACGCACGCGAACGAAAGTGGTTTGGGGCGAAGATTCGTTGTTACGGAATCGGTATTCAGCATGGATGGGGATGTGGCGCCGTTGGCGGAGTTGAGCGGGTTGTGCGAACGATTTGGCGCCGGATTGATTCTGGATGAGGCGCATGCGACTTGTGTACACGGCCCCTCGGGACGCGGGATGGCGGTGGCCGCAGGCTTGGCGCGAGATCTGGTGGGCATCACCCACACATGCGGAAAAGCATTGGCCAGCGCGGGAGCTTTTGTTTGCGGCAGCGCAGCGTTGCGGGAGCATTTGATCAATCACGCGCGGACATTTATTTTCAGCACAGCGATGCCGCCCTATATAGCGGGGCAGATTCGCGCGGCTCTCCGGATTGCGCAGGGAATGGATGACGAGAGAGCCCAGTTGCTGGCACGTTCGCGGCGGTTGGCTACGGCGTTGCGGGCTCAGGGCTACGACACAGCGGGCAGCAGAACGCAAATCGTGCCCGTGGTGATTGGCGGAAATGAAGACGCGCTGGCCGCAGCGGCGTTTCTGCAGGCGGAAGGATTTGCGGTGAGGGCAATTCGTCCACCAACGGTGAAGTCGGGGCGGGCGCGGCTGCGGTTGTCGGTCACTTGCGCGATTGCGGCGAGTGAGTTGGAGCGACTGGAGAATTGTCTAGGCAGTTGGCGGGCGCAGCGGCATGCGCTGGCGGCGGGGTGCTCGTGAGGAATCACTTTTTTATCACGGGCACGGATACCGGCGTCGGGAAGACGACGTTGGCGGCGCTGCTGTGTGCGGCGCTGGATGCGGTTTACTGGAAGCCGATCCAGACGGGAACGCTGGAAGGATCGGATCGCGTGACCGTCATGCGGCTGGCGGGAATCGGCACCGACCGTACGCTGGATGAGGTTTACAAATTTGTGCCGCCGGTTTCGCCCGATCTGGCGGCGCGATGGGCGGGCACGGAAATTGATCTGGCGCGCATCAATTTGCCGACGAGCCTGCACAACGATTGGCTGGTGGTGGAAGGCGCGGGCGGCGTCCTGGTGCCCATCAATCAAAAGCAATTCATGCTGGACATGATGGTGAAGTTCATGCTGCCGGTGATTCTGGCGGCGCGTAGCGGCGTGGGGACCATCAATCACACGCTGCTGACGCTGGCCGCTTTGCACGCGGCGGAATTACCGGTGCATGGCGTGGTGTTGATCGGCGACCAGAACCGCGAGAATCGTGAGACGATCGAGCGGTTCGGGCACGTGCGGGTGATAGGAGAAATTCCGCGTTTGCCTAATTTACATCGGACCGCGCTGATGCAGGTGTTTATGAACAATTTTGACCGCGCGGCGTTTGCCCAGTAAGAGTTTTCTGAGGGTTTTTTCATCGAGACATTTCTGCGTTTGTAATAAATCTCGAATGGGAATTGTGTGTTTGGTGAGGCGCGAATGCGGATGAAGGAGGGAAGAATTGATGTTGTGCCCTTGCCTAGATCGGGCACGGCGATGCCGTGCCCCTGCAAGGAGTTGATGTGAGGCCTGAGTGGTTGAGTCTCGATCATGTTTGGCTGCCGTATATGCAAATGAAGACGGCGGAGTTGCCCGTTCCCGTAGTTTGGGCGCGGGGCGCGCGGCTTCAATTGGCGGACGGAAGGGAATTGATCGATGGGGTCGCGAGCTGGTGGACGGCATGCCACGGATATGGGCATGCGTATCTTCTGAAACAAATTGCCGAGCAGTTGGAGAAACTTCCGCACGTGATGTTTGGCGGATTGGCGCACGAGCCTGCGTATCGCCTGGCGCAGCGGCTCGCTGTGGCATTGCCAGGGGATTTGAACCACGTTTTCTTTACGGAATCGGGATCGGTGGCGGTAGAAGTAGCGTTGAAGATGGCGGTGCAGTTTTGGCTGAACCAAGGTCAGCGACGCACGAAATTCGTATGCTTTCGGCATGGGTATCACGGGGACACATTTGCAACGATGGCCATCTGCGACCCTGAAGAGGGAATGCACAGAGTTTTCCGCGGAGTTGTGCCGGAACAATTTCTGGCGTCGTTGCCCACTTCGAAAGAAAGGCACAGCGAACTTGATCGTCTTCTGGCGCAAAACCGGAACGAAATCGCTGCAGTGATTGTCGAGCCCTTGATTCAGGGCGCGGGCGGCATGAAGTTTCATGACCCGGAAGTGCTGAGCGATCTCAAGACGTTGTGCGATCGACACAATTTGCTGCTGATTTTCGATGAGATTTTTACTGGGTTCGGGCGCACGGGCACGCTGTTTGCATGTGAGCAGGCGAGTGTGGTGCCGGACATTATCTGTCTTTCCAAGGCGTTGACGGGCGGCACGATGCCGCTGGCGGCGACGATCGCGACCGAGCGCATTTATGAGAGATTTCTCTCGGATGATGCGGATGCCGCGCTGATGCATGGGCCCACTTACATGGCGTATCCGTTAGGGTGCGCGGCGGCGAATGCCTCGCTGGATTTGTTCGAGAGCGAGCCACGGTTGCAGCAGGCGTCGGCGATCGAAGCGCAGTTGAAAGAAGAATTGGGGCCATGCCGGCGCGCGCCGGGAGTGCGGGAGGTTCGCGTGAAGGGCGCTGTGGGCGTGGTGCAGATGGATCGTCCAGTTGCAGCGGCGGAACTCCGCGGACGCTTCGTCGAAAAAGGCTTCTGGATCAAGCCGTTTGGCGATGTCATTTATCTCACGCCCCCTCTGACCATCGATCAAGAGGATTTGTCAGGGCTGGTACGCGCGATTGAGGAAGTTTTGAGCGGCCGCTAAAGTCCTTCGGCGAAGCCAGCAACGAAGCGTCGTTCATTGTGAGGTCGCACCCTCTGATAGACTCGATGGAACTCTTGCGGAGGAGGCATCTCGTTTGCCGGCGAATTTGAGCGGGTGGAAGCAGAAGATTGTTGCGTTTGCCGGCGGACTTGGCGCTCCAGGATTGTTTCTCATTTCCTTTCTGGATTCTTCCGTTTTGACATTTCCGGTAATCAACGATTTGTTGCTGATCGACCTTGCCGTTCAGCGGCCGGCGCGAATGATGTTGTACGCGGCAATGGCGATGCTCGGTTCGACGTTGGGATGCGTCCTCTTGTATTTTCTGGCCAAAAAGGGGGGGGAAGCCGTTTTTCATCGGAAAGCCGGACCTCGGGGAGCGAAGATCCGGCAGTGGGTGGAAAAGAACGGGTTTGCGGGGATGCTGATCGCGGCGCTGCTGCCTCCTCCAACTCCCTTCAAATTTTTCGTGCTGGCGGCAGGAGTTTTTGAGGTCCCACTTTTGAGTTTTACGTCGGCAATTGCGTTGGCGCGTACGGTGCGTTATTTCGCGATCGGGTATTTGGCGGTGCGGTATGGCGCGCAGGCGCTGCCTTTTCTCGCACAACACAAGTTGCTGGTCACCGCGGCGGTGATCGTTTTGGTGGCGGCCAGCTACGCGATTTCCCGGCTTATTTTGCGCGAAGAGCGAATTGTCGCGAGCGGGAAGTAGAGTCCGGTCATCTCCCGCTCAGCGCGGCAGGAATTCACGTTCCCACAAGAGTTCGTCTTCCATCACCTTCCCGTTGGAATCCGTCCGGATCAATGCGACGATTTCGTGCCGAGTCTCGCCGGAGACGGCGTAACGCAGGTCCCGGATTTGCCCTTCGTAGCCTTCCGGTGTTTTTTCGATTGTGGCTTTCGGGAAGCTCGCAACAAGCAGAAATTTCTTCGCGGCCTCGGTGTTCTGAGCGCGGTCGAGAATTGGCGAGGGCTCCGGTTTGAAAAGCGTGGTGCCATTTTCGGGATCGAAGATTGCGCCTGGTGTGGTGTCGACTGTGAGTTCCCGCAAAGCAAGGTCTGTTTCGACGATGGCGCGCCAGGTGAAGAGCGATACGGCTTGCGCGTAGGCGCTGGAACGGCGGGCCGATTCGCCGTGGTACGTACGGGCTTGAATGGTCGCCAATGCGGTGGCATGTAAGTTCGCTCTCAAGCCGACATAGAGAATGACGAGGACGAAACCAACGATCGCGCCGACCCGCCCGCGCGGGCCTTCGCTCTTGGCACCGATTTCGTCGCTCACGAGCCGCGCCAGTTCCGGCAGCAGGATTGCCGCGAGTAGTATCGCGATGATCCACGGATCGATGCCGGGGAGCCAGTCGGTAGCGGCGCGATGCGCGCTAAAGGGCCAGAAGAGAGTGACTCCGTCCGACTGGCAGGTGTCCATTGCCAGATGGAGGAAGCCCGAGAGGAAAACCGCACTTAGAAAAGTGGCTCGTGATGTTTTCGCATCCGGCGCTTTGCGATCGATCAAGAGATAGAGTCCGGTCAAGATTACGCCGATTCCTGCTGACGCGATGATGGAATGTGTGAAGATGCGATGCCAGTCCAGATAGGCTGATGGACCGAAAATAGCGCTGAGTGCGTCAACGTCCGCGATCGTTCCTGCCACGATGATCAAAATCCACGCCGCGAACGGCGCCCGAGGAATTAGAGCGCGGGTGAGAACGACAGACGCCAAGGCATGTGTGCCGACGTCCATTTTGCTGGGTTCACGCGTTCGCGCGGAATTTTTGCGCGACGCCGTTCTGCGGGACAAGCAGCTTTAGCGCGTGGGGCACGATCTTGAACTCGATGGGTAGCCGCGCGAGCGGCTCTCCATCGACTTGCGCGTAGACCGGATTGCTGTCGAGAGGTTCGCAAACAATCGATTCAGCCTTCCAAAAGTGAACGCCATCGCTGCCGCGAAGTTTGTCAAACACCAAACTAGGCAGATAGCTGAGATAGCGGAAGCCGCTCTGCGTGGTGAGCGCCATTAACTCGAACCGGTCTTCATAGAGATCGGCCGCTGTAGTGATTTTGAACGGGCCACCGTAGTTCTTCGTCCTTCCGACGACCACCAGGGTTGCGTTCAGGTTTTGGTCGCCAGTGACCACACGAAAATGCGGAAACTTGTAGCGGAAAACTTCGCGCGCTCCCTGCCACCAGTAGGCCAGGATGCCGACGCGCGCTTTGAGATCGAGGTCAATGGCATAGACGATCATGCCGTCGGGTCCGGCGCCGGCGACGCTGAGAAAATAGCGCTTCTTTTCGGGCTCTAAAAGTGGCGTCGCGAGGCCCAACGCGATGTCTTTGATTTCTCCGTGAATCAACTTTTCGGCGGCGCCCGGAATGTCCCAGGGCAAGTTCAATTCCTTGGCGAGAATATTTGCGGTGCCGCCGGGAAGAAGCGCGAGCGGCACGCGATGGCCGTTTTGCGCGTCGGCCAGACCATTCACGACTTCGTTCAACGTCCCGTCGCCACCGCACGCGATAACCAACTGCCGGCCTTCGGTCGTGGCTTGCTGCGCCATTTCGGTGGCGTCGCCGGGCCCCCGTGTTTCGATCAGCTCCGCCTCAATGCCGGCCGACGAGAAAATTCTGCGAGCCTCGTCGAGCATGCGACGCCGTCCGTTGCCGCCGTTGCCGGCGTTCGGGTTGTGGATCAGTAATGCGTTTCGTAGATTGCCCGTCATGGACCATCCTGGATTTCGGCTTCTCCGCACGACAGCTGCGCGTACCGCGAACACTCCATTCTATATAATATGATGCAGATTCACGTGAACGTTCTTCCGAGGGTTCCCATGGCCAAGGCTGCGGCGGCAAAACAAGAAATCGAAGCGCTGCGCGACAAGATTCGCCATCACGACTACCGCTATTACGTTCTGGACGATCCGGAACTATCGGACGCCGCTTACGACAAGCTGATGAACCGCTTGAAGGAACTGGAGTCGGCAAATCCGAAATTAGTCACCCCGGATTCGCCGTCGGCGAGGGTCGGCGGCATACCGCGCGCGGGTTTTCAGACGGTCCAGCATGCGCGCCCGATGCTGAGCCTGGACAACGCTTTTTCCTACGATGGATTGCGGGATTTCGATCGACGAGTGCGGCAGGGAAGCGGCCGCGAGAAAATTGAGTATGTTGCCGAGCACAAGTTCGATGGGCTGAGCATTTCCTTGCAATACGAAGCGGGTGTGCTGGTTCGTGGCGTTACCCGGGGCGATGGCACCACCGGCGAAGACGTGACGCCCAACGTCAGGACAATTCGCTCGGTGCCGTTGCGCATTGATGCAAGTTTGCTGAAGAAAGCCAAACTGCCCTCGGCCTTTGAAGTGCGCGGCGAGGTTTTGATGACGCGCAAATCGTTTGAAGCGATGAATCGGCAGCAGGAGCAAACCGGCGGAAAGATTTTCGTCAATCCCAGGAATGCAGCGGCGGGTTCAGTTCGCGTGTTGGACCCGACGATTACCGCCCAGCGGCGGCTCGAATTCTTTGCCTATCACCTGCTCGTGGATGGGCAAGAGCCTTTTCCTAAACACTCGGAGTCTCTCCAGGCTTTGAAGCAATTGCACTTCCGCGCTTCGGACGACTGGAAGCTGTGCGATGGCATCGAAAAAGTTCTGGCGTATTGCGATGCATGGGAGCCGAAACGAGCGGACCTCCCCTATGAAATTGACGGCGTGGTGATCAAGGTAAATTCGACTCCAATTCAGAATGAATTGGGATTTACGGCGAAGGCTCCACGCTGGGCCATTGCGTACAAATATCCCGCGCGACAAGAGACCACCGTTGTGAACGACATCCGCGTCCAGGTTGGCCGCACGGGAACGCTTACGCCTGTGGCCCTTCTTGAGCCGGTGCAAGTCGGAGGCGTCACTGTTAGCCGCTCCACGCTTCACAATATGGACGAGATCGAGCGGCTCGGTTTGCATATTGGCGACACCGTGTTGATCGAACGCGCTGGAGAAGTGATCCCGCATGTTCTGAAAGTGGTCAAAGAGGGGGCGAACCGCAAAGAATTTCGCATGCCGAAGAATTGCCCGGAATGCGGCAGCGCGATTCACAAGGCGGAGGATGAAGTGGCATACCGCTGCGTGAATGCGGCTTGCCCAGCCAAGCGCAAAGAATCGCTGCTGCACTTTGCCAGCCGTCACGCGATGGACATTGATGGCCTCGGCGACAAGATCGTGGATCAACTCGTGGACAAGGGTTTGGTGAAAGATGTCGCGGATCTCTATTCGCTCAAGTTCGATGATGTAGTGGGGCTGGAGCGCTTCGCGGAGAAGTCCGCGCAAAATCTGCTCGAGGAAATCGAGGCCAGCAAGAAGAACTCGCTCGCCAGGTTGATCTACGCGCTCGGTATTCGCATGATCGGTGAGCGGACGGGCCAGCTTCTGGCCGCACACTTTTCCTCGTTGGACGAGTTGGCGGCAGCAAGCGAAGAGCAACTGCTGGAAGTTGGGGAGGTCGGCCCTAAAGTGGCGGCGAGCATCGCTGAATTTTTCTCGGAGTCGGCAAATCAGCGCATCATCAAAAAACTGGACAAAGCTGGCGTGCGTCCCACGACCGAAAAACGCGTACTAAAGAGCCAGAAGTTCGCCGGCAAGTCCTTCGTATTCACCGGCGGCCTCGCGAAGCGTTCCCGGGAAGCCGCTGCGGAGCTGGTGCAGCAGCACGGCGGCAAAATCTCAAGTTCCGTCAGCAAGAAAACGGACTACGTAGTAGTTGGCACCGACCCCGGCTCAAAATACGACAAAGCCAAAGAACTCGGCGTTCCCATCCTTACCGAGTCCGAATTCGACAAACTTCTCGGCGCTAGGTGATTCGGCATGACCAAAATGATCTGTGGTCGTTCAGGTTCTAGTTCTGAGCCAGCTGCTTTCTCATCCAATCGAGCATGGTGGGAACGACTTTATCGCTCAACTTCTTGTTGACCTCCAGCAGGTGATTCGCGTTTTCAATTTCGATATAGCTGGCTGTTTCCGGGTGAACCCGATTCACCGTGTCGGCAATCGCGCGGCTGTCGGATGGGCTCATGATGGTATCGGCGCTGCCGTGAAGAACCAGCACGGGGGCCTGCACGCTCTTCCAGACTTGTCCCAAATTCAAATCTTGTAGTTGCTGATAAAAAGCGGCGGGACGCCCATATTGGCCATCCGGGCCGTCATACCATAGCGTTTTCCACTCGGGATGCTGAGTGAGCACTTCGCCGGGACTCATGCGATGGATCAGGTAAAGCGAGTAGAAATCAGTGAAGGCCTTTACCGCGTCGTTGACGCCGGCGGGAGACAGCTTCGGATCGTGGGAGAGCCGGACGCGCTCGTTCTCGATCATGTGCTCGTACCAGGTACGGCCCCAGGAAGATGCGGCGATAAACCCGCGCACCGGATGCTGGCCCGCTGCCAGCGGAGAAGTTCCCCCGCCATTGCTGAGGCCGATGACAAACACAGCGTCTTGATCGACGAAAGGGTACTTGGAGAGCGAATCGAAGGCCGCCCGGTAGCTATCCAGCTCCGTCTGAAAATCAGTCGTCGCGCAATTGCCCTCGCTCTCACCGACGCCGGGCTTGTCCATGCGCACGGTGGCAAAGCCGGATTGTTCGATGAGCCGCCAAGAAATGGCCCCGAATCCGTCGGTTTCGCCGTCGGGATATTCGACGCTATCGCAGCTCAGCCAGCCGACGAAGAAAATCGCAGGAACCTTGGCGGCGGCGGTTTTGGGCCAGGTCACGAAGGTCCGTATTTTCTGGCCGCGAGCATTGGTCACCCAATCGTAAGTAATCTCCGCATCGCGGAAGTGCTCTCTCTTGCGCGCGGAATCTGCCGAAGGCGACTGACACCAAACGCTGGTGGAACACCCAGCGAAAATCACGATCAGCATCGCGCCGGAACGCAGCAAAGACATGGGTTCCTCCGCTCCGAAGGAATATCGTGCGGTGTGATGGACGGAATCGCCCGGCAAAAGTGAGCGAAAATCCGCCGCAATTCAAGGTTATAATTGAGTTGGCGGGCGGGCCGGGTGATCGCTGGTCTGGCCATCGCAAGATGGCCGGGCGGGAGGAAAGTCCGGACACCGTCCTGAGTCATCAGGGTAAAACCCTTCACCGGCTTTGGCCGGTTCAGGGTAAAGGGCAACGCGCCTGGTAACGCCAGGGGGGCGATTGGGGCGGCACAGGTTTCCGCCTGCGCCGGCCGATTCGCTCACGGAAAGTGCCACAGAAAATGTACCGCCGGCGGCACGCAGCACGGTGGCATCGCGCAGGAAAACCTGCGAGACGTCTTCGAACAGCTCGTTTCGTTTGGCAAGGGTGAAAAGGTGGGGTAAGAGCCCACCGCTCGTGTGGCAACACACGAGGCACGGAAAACCCCGCGTGGTGCAAGGCCAAATAGGAGGGGAGAGCCGGCCCGGCTCGTCGAGTTAGCGTTCGCGGGGTAGCCGCTTTACGGCGGTCGCTGCAACGAATGCGCTCCCTTCGCGGCGGCGCAAGCCACTGCAAAGAGCAACCCTCGGGTAGGCTGCTGGAGTCACGGCGTGAGCCGTGGCCTAGAGGAATGATCGCCGCGT